>Ga0302234_10000396_pt1 | contig 34549 bp, 29 predicted proteins | sample II_Palsa_N3_2_FD_193576 | JGI IMG/M metagenome (GOLD analysis project Ga0302234, IMG submission 193576) | Peat permafrost microbial communities from Stordalen Mire near Abisko, Sweden - II_Palsa_N3_2 | ecosystem: Environmental > Terrestrial > Soil > Palsa > Peat permafrost | place: Sweden... | reverse complement strand
AGGGTGCGGTGTCGGTCGAGGATTGATGGGTTCTGCGGGAGTCCTCGGATTCCCCGGAATGCGATCATGCGGGACGGCGCGGCGACGCGCCGTTTTGCGTTTATGTCCGCGGGAACGTAACGTGCTGATCTGTGCAGCCCGATGTGTGCCGCCGTCGCCCATGGTGTTCGATACGCTGTTTTCGTTGATGGATAGGTGAATGTCCCAGATTTACACTCGCATCATTGCCACCGGCAGCGCCTTGCCCGAGCGCGTGGTAACCAATGCCGATCTCGAAAAGATCGTCGACACCAGTGATGAATGGATTCACAGCCGCACCGGCATTCGTCAGCGGCATATCGCAGCCGACGGCGAGACAACGGGCGATCTGGCCTACGAGGCAGCAAAGAACGCGTTGGAAGCGGCCGGCGTCAAGGCATCCGAGCTCGATCTGATCGTGCTGGGCACCACCACGCCCGACCTCATTTTCCCATCCACCGCCTGCCTCGTGCAGCATCGTCTGGGTGCGAACGGTTGCGCAGCATTCGACGTCAATGCTGCCTGCTCCGGCTTCGTCTACGCGCTGGGCATCGCAGACAAATTCATTCGCAGCGGCCAGTCCAAGAAAGTGCTGGTGATCGGTGCGGAGACGCTGACCCGCATGGTCGACTGGACCGAGCGCGAAAGCTGCGTACTGTTCGGCGATGGCGCCGGCGCCGTCGTGCTGGAAGCTTCAAGCGAGCCTGGCATCTATGCCACCTGCCTGCATGCCGACGGCGGCTTCAAGCATTTGCTGTACAACCCGGTAGGTGTGTCGGTTGGTTTCAACGATGAGCCGAATCACGGCGTGCGCATCAGGATGTCTGGCCGCGAAGTGTTCAAGGTCGCTGTCAAGACACTCGACTCGCTGGTCGAGGAAACCCTGCAGGCCGCCGGTATGGTCGAGTCGCAGATCGACTGGTTGATTCCCCATCAGGCCAATCTGCGCATCATCGAGGCGACCGCCAAGCGATTGAACATGTCGATGGAGAGGGTCATCGTGACGGTGGACAAACACGCCAATACGTCATCCGGTTCGGTGCCGCTGGCGCTCGATTACGCCGTGCGTTCGGGCAAGGTCCAGCGTGGTCAGAACCTGCTGCTGGAAGCATTTGGCGGCGGTTTTACCTGGGCTTCGGCGCTGCTGCGCTACTGAGTCGCCGCGAAACGAACTGTTCCCCGATGCCGTCCGCTTGGGCGGCATCCTGTTTTTCGGGCCGGAAGTTTTCGATGGAACTTCCGGAATACAGCTGCGTATGGGCGTCGATGCTGGCACCATGGCGGTTTTCGTCGATGGAATTCACGTCTTCATGAGTTCAACCTCCGCTCCGCTCGCTTTCGTTTTCCCCGGTCAGGGTTCGCAGTCGGTCGGCATGCTGACCGAGCTGGCCGCCGTGCATGCCGAAGTGCGGGCGACGTTTGACGAGGCTTCGCAGGGTGCGGGTCTCGATTTGTGGAACTTGAGCGCGCAGGGCCCGGAAGATCAGCTCAACAGCACTGAAAACACGCAGCCGGCGTTGCTCGCCGCCAGCGTGGCGGTGTGGCGCGTATGGCAGAAGCTCGGCGGTGTGCAGCCGGCACAACTATCCGGACATAGTCTTGGCGAATACAGCGCGCTGGTCTGCGCTGGTGCGCTGTCCCTGCATGATGCGGCGGCGCTGGTGGCTGAGCGTGGTGGCTTGATGCAGGCGGCGGTGCCGGCCGGTGTTGGCGCGATGGCAGCGATCCTCGGCGGCGATGATGCCCAGATTGCTGCCGTGTGCGAGGAGGTTGCGCAGGGGCAGGTCGTATCGCCGGCCAACTTCAACTCACCCGGTCAGCTGGTGATTGCCGGCAACGCCGAGGCTGTGGATCGCGCACTGGCGAGACTGGCCGAGCTGGGCGTGAAGAAGGCCATCAAGCTCGCTGTTTCTGTACCGTCGCATTGCGCACTGATGCGCGATGCGTCGGACAAGCTGGGCGAACGGATGGGCTCGATCAGCTGGCGGCTACCGTCGGTGCCTGTCGTGCAGAACGCCGAAGCGCGCAGCTACGACACGGTCGAAGAGATCCGCGGCGCGTTGCAGCGCCAGTTGTATCTGCCGGTGCGCTGGACACAATGCGTGCAGGCGCTGGCGGCTGGCGGCGCCACCCGCGTCGCCGAATGCGGCCCGGGCAAGGTGTTGACCGGTCTGATCAAGCGCATCGACAAGTCGATCGAGACGCGGGCCATCGGTACATCGGTGGAACTGGATGCCGCACGCGCTGAGTGGATTTGATCGGTCTCTGTGCGCATTCCCTCATTATTGAACTTCAGGAATTCATTCGTATGAGCAACCCACTGCAAGGTGAAATTGCGCTGGTCACCGGCGCCAGTCGCGGCATCGGCGCGGCGATTGCCGACGAGCTCGCTGCAATGGGCGCCACGGTCATCGGCACGGCAACCAGCGAAAGCGGCGCCGCAGCCATCGGTGAGCGGCTTGCCGCACAAGGTGGTCACGGCCGGGTACTCGACGTCACCAACAGCGCTGCCGTGGACGCCCTGGTCGACGACATCGCGAAGGAATTCGGTACGGTGTCGATCCTGGTCAACAACGCCGGCATCACCCGCGACCAGCTGCTGCTGCGCATGCGCGAGGAGGACTGGAATGTCATCCTCGACACCAACCTTAGCTCGGTCTATCGCACCTCCAAGGCGGTGATGCGCGGCATGATGAAAGCGCGCAAGGGGCGCATCATCTCGATTGCCTCGGTCATCGGACTCACCGGTAACCCGGGGCAGGCGAACTATGCGGCGGCGAAGGCCGGCATCATTGCGTTCTCCAAGTCGCTGGCACGCGAGATCGGCACGCGTGGCATCACCGTCAACGTGGTGGCGCCGGGTTTCATCGACACCGATATGACCCGCGCGCTGCCTGAGGCGTCCAAGCAGGCGCTGCTCGGCCAGATCGCCCTGGGCCGGCTCGGAGAGGTGTTGGATATCGCCAAGGCAGTAGGTTTCCTGGCCTCGCCAGCGGCTGCCTACATCACCGGCGAAACCCTTCACGTTAACGGAGGCATGTATATGGCGTAGGGCCCCGGCGGGTAGTTGTCGCCAGCGGACTCGTTTTAGGAGACAATTACCCTTTCGCGCCGGTCTTAATGACCTGCGCTTGGATATCACCGGCAGGATCGTGGCGGCGTTACCGCTTAGCCACTACAATGCGGCCGGCCTTTTGCCGGCAGCATGCCGGTACCGACAAACTGCAGCAGATAAACAATTTCTCCTTGAGAGGTATGGGCAACATGAGCACCATCGAAGAGCGCGTCAAGAAAATCGTCATCGAGCAGTTGGGCGTGAAAGAAGATGAAGTCACGGCGAACGCTTCGTTCGTGGACGATCTGGGCGCAGATTCGCTGGACACGGTAGAACTGGTCATGGCACTCGAAGAAGAGTTCGAGACCGAAATTCCGGACGAAGACGCCGAGAAGATCACCACCGTGCAGCAGGCTGTCGACTACATCAAGGCCCATTCCAAGGACTGATCGATCGCGATCCATCGATCTGATGATTGATCCGTGAGGATCGGCACGTCCAACGTTGCCTGCTCCATCACGAGGCTTTATCGAAGCTGCGCCGACATGGCGCAGTTTTCGTTTCTGCATTTTGTAACGTCCGAGCCCGTATGGTGCGCGAGATGCGTCCCCGTCGGGATGAATGACGTATCTACGATCCGTGTCGCGTGGCAGCCGCCCGCGGCGGGTTTACGGAATCACGAAGGAAGACAGCATGAGCAAGCGTCGAGTAGTAGTGACCGGCATGGGCATTATTTCGCCGGTCGGCAACGACATCGCCACCGCCTGGGACCGTGTTCTCAAGGGCGTCAGCGGAATCGGCCCGGTCACCCATTTCGATACCTCCGCTTATTCCACGCGCATTGCAGGCCAGGTTAGCGGCTTCGATCCGGCGCAGTGGATGCCGCTGAAAGACGTCAAGAAGATGGATCCTTTCATCCATTACGGCGTTGCCGCAGGAACCCAGGCATTGCGTGACTCCGGCCTGGAAGTGACCGAGGCGAACGCGCCGCGCATCGGCGTGGCCGTCGGCGCCGGCATCGGCGGCCTGTATACCATCGAGGCCACCACGCTCGAGCTGGCCGCGAAGGGGCCGCGCCGCGTATCGCCGTTCTACGTGCCCAGCTCGATCATCAACATGGTGTCGGGTCAGTTGTCGATCATGTTTGGACTGAAGGGCCCGAACATTGCCTGCGTCACGGCCTGCACCACGGCGACCCACAACATCGGTCTGGCCGCGCGGATGATCCAGTATGGCGATGCCGACGCGATGATCGCCGGTGGCGCCGAATTCGCCACCACCGGCACCGCGATGGCCGGTTTCTGCTCGGCCAAGGCGATGTCCACCCGCAACGATGATCCGACCCGGGCGAGCCGCCCATGGGACAAGGATCGTGACGGCTTCGTGCTGTCCGACGGCGCCGGTGTGCTGATGCTGGAAGAGTACGAACACGCCAAGGCACGTGGCGCGAACATTTACGCCGAGCTGGTTGGTTTCGGCATGAGCGGCGATGCGTTCCACATGACGGCACCGAGTGAGGGTGGCGAAGGTGCTGCGCGTTGCATGCAGAACACGCTCAACGATGCCAAGCTCAATCCGTCCGATGTGCAGTATGTGAATGCCCACGGCACCTCCACTCCGCTCGGCGATCTGGGCGAAGTGATGGCGGCGAAGGCGGTGTTTGGCGACCATGCGTACAAGCTCGCGATGAGCTCGACGAAATCGGTCACCGGCCACCTGCTGGGTGCAGCTGGCGGCGTCGAGGCGATCTTCACGATCCTGGCGCTGCGCGATCAGGTACTGCCGGCGACCATCAATCTGGATGAGCCAGGCGAAGGTTGCGATCTGGACTTCGTGCCGCACACGGCGCGCGAAGCGAAACTCGACGTGGCGCTTTCCAACTCGTTCGGCTTCGGCGGCACCAACGGCACGCTGGCATTCCGTCGCCTCTGAGCGTGACCCACCATAGCCGTGTACTAAGCGGCCGGCGTGACTTGCTCGCGCCGTCCGCTGCCTTTCCGCAGCGCTATCCGTGCCTGCTCGAAAGCGTGGTGCGTGGCACCGCGCAGTCACGCTACGACATCCTGTTTGCGTTTCCGGGAGACAGCCTGACGCTGCATGCCGACGGCCGGCTCTGCGATGAAGCAGGCGAGCTTTTGGATGGACGTTTTCTCGATGCACTGGATGCCGCCTGGCAAGCCGAGCGACTGTCACCGGGCGAACCCGATGCCTTACCGTTTCATGGCGGCTGGGTGTTGATGCTGGCTTACGAATTGGCCGGCGAAATCGAGACCACGTTGCAACTGCGGCCACCGTCGGTGTTGCCGGTGGCGCTGGCGTTGCGTTGCCCTGCGGCGGTAATCGTCGATCATGCCCGCGATTGCACGATCCTGGTGGCCGAAGTCGGTCACGAAAACCTGTTGGACGCGCTGGAAGCGGACCTCGCCACCTTGGCGCCGATCGCACCGATGCCAGCGCTGACGAGCTGGGAAGAGGATGTGCCCGAGTTGTTCCTCGACGGCGTAGCGCGCATTCATCAGCATCTGCAGGCAGGCGACATTTTCCAGGTAAACCTGTCACGAGCCTGGCGCGTACGCTACGAGCCGTCGCCCATGCCGGCATCGTTGTATGCCGCACTACGTCAGGCCAATCCCGCGCCGTTTGCCGGCTTGTTGCAACAGCCGTCATGGGCCGTGGCGAGCTCGTCGCCGGAGCGACTGGTCGAAGTGCGCCGCGGCATCGCGCAGACCAGGCCGATTGCCGGCACCCGCGCGCGACTGCCGGGTGACGACGAGCTGGCGCGTATCCGCGAGTTGAGTGCGCATCCGAAAGAACGCGCCGAGCATGTGATGCTGATCGATCTGGAGCGCAACGACCTGGGCCGCGTCTGTGTGCCGGGAACCGTCGAGGTGGATGAGCTGATGGTGGTGGAGAGTTACGCCCACGTTCACCATATTGTCTCCAATGTAAAGGGCCGCCTGCGTGCCGAGGTGACGCCGGGTGAAGTCATCGCCGCCACGTTTCCTGGTGGCACCATCACCGGCTGTCCCAAGGTGCGCTGCATGGAAATCATCGCAGCGCTGGAAGATACCCCGCGTGGTGCTTACACCGGTGCACTGGGCTATCTCGATCGAAATGGTGATCTTGATTTGAATATTCTGATCCGCACGCTGACCTTGACTGGCCATGAGGTAAGCCTGCGCGCTGGCGCAGGCATCGTTGCCGATTCGGTCGCGGCGCTGGAGCTGGACGAGACCCGCGCGAAGGCGCGCGGAATGTTGCGCGCGCTGGGAGTGCCGGATTGATGGCATCGTGCATCCTGGTCAATGGCGTGTCGAGCGGAGAGGTGTCCGCACTGGACCGCGGTCTGGCTTACGGCGATGGACTGTTTGAAAGCATCCGCTTCGTCGGTGGCGTTGCGCCTTTGTGGTCACGGCACATGCAGCGGCTCACGGAGAGCTGTGAGCGCCTGCGCTTACCCACGGCCAACGTTGCGCAACTGTGGGATGAGGCGCTACATGTCAGTCGCGGCTTGGCGCAATCGGTGGTGCGCATCAGCTTGACCCGCGGTGTTGGCGAGCGCGGTTACGCGCCGTCCATGTCGCCGCAACCCACGCGCATCGTGGCGGCCTTCGCAGCACCCGTGGTGAGCCGTGAGCTCTATGCCAAGGGCATGCGTGTGCGTCTATGCGATATCCGACTCGCCGAACAGCCGCTGCTCGCCGGCATGAAGCATCTGAACCGGCTCGAGCAGGTACTGGCGCGCGCCGAATGGACCGATCCATCGATTAGTGAAGGCGTGCTGTGCGATATCCATGGCCAGGTCATTTCGGCAACCATGGCAAATCTGTTTGCGCGGATTGACGGCGTGCTGCTGACGCCTTCAGTGGACCGTTGCGGGGTTGCTGGCGTCGGCCGTGCCGAGGTGCTGGCGGTGTGTCCGCAAGCGCGGGTTGGCAAGGTGACGCTGGATGCATTGCTGAACGCTGACGAGGTCTTTCTCAGTTCGAGCGGACGCGGCATTCTGCCGGTACATTCGTTGGGTGAGCGCGTGTTCGCGATAGGCGCGGTGACTCGTCAGCTGCAACAGCATTGGCACAATCTGGGGTTTTCGATGGAGCAGGGTGGATGAGCCGCAAACCGATTCGAGGCCGCGCACCGCTGCGCGCGCTGCTCCTGGTCGTGCTGCTGGTCATGATCGGCGCGGTGATTTACGGCTGGTACGACTTCGATCGTTTCAGCCGCAGGCCGCTGCACGTGACGTCGCAAGGCGACAGCATCGACATCGCCCGCGGCACCGGTTTTCGCACCATTGTCAGCCAACTGCGTCAGCGCGGACTGACGTCTGCCGATCCGGTTTACTGGTGGCTGCTGGCCGAACAGATGCGGGTGGCTGGCAAGTTGCATGCGGGTGAGTACGCACTGGACCGCGGCATCACACCGCGGCAGTTGCTCATCAACATGGCCACCGACAAGGTGCTGCAGCGCAATTTCACCATCGTCGATGGCTGGACGTTCGCCGAGTTGCGCCAGGCACTAGCGAAAGCCGAGAAACTGAATCACGACAGCAGCGCGCTCGACGATACGGCGATCATGCAGAAAATCGGTGCCGCCGACGAAACGCCGGAAGGGCGTTTCCTGCCGGAAACCTACGCCTATGTGAAGGGCGACAGTGATCTGGATATTCTCAAGCGCGCACACCTGGCGATGGCCAGGATGCTCGCCACGTTGTGGCCGGCGCGCGACCAGAATCTGCCGTTGGCGACGCCGTACGACGCGCTGATCCTCGCCTCGATCGTGGAGAAGGAAACCGGCCGCGCCGACGAGCGGGCGCGCATTGCCGGCGTTTTCGTGCGCCGCCTGCAGGATCACATGCTGCTGCAGACCGACCCCACCGTGATCTATGGGATGGGCGCCAGTTACAACGGCAGTATCCACAAGGTCGACCTCATCACCGATACACCGTACAACACCTATACCCGCCCCGGCCTGCCGCCGACCCCGATCGCGTTGCCGGGCAAACCGGCGCTACTGGCGGCCTTGCATCCGGCACCGGGCAGCGAACTTTATTTTGTCGCCCGTGGCGATGGCGGCCATGTATTTTCCAGCACGCTGGAGGAACACAATCGCAACGTCGATTGCTATCAGCGGAAGCACTGTCAATGAGCACATCTTTGATAAATGCTGCTTCAACGGGTGCTGCATCCATGAGTGCTTCGCGTGGAAAGTTCATCAGCCTCGAAGGCGGCGAGGGTGCCGGCAAAAGCACCTTGCTGGCCGGCCTGCGCGGCTTCGTCGAGCAGCACGGTATCAAGCTGGTGCAGACACGTGAGCCCGGTGGCACATCACTCGGCGAAGCTGTGCGCGCCATCGTGCTCGATCCGGCGCGCAGTGAGCTGGCCGCCGAGACCGAGTTGCTGTTGATGTTCGCTTCGCGTGCGCAACTGGTGCGCGAGGTGATCGAGCCGGCCCTGCATGCCGGACACTGGGTGTTGTGCGATCGCTTCGCCGATGCCAGCTACGCGTATCAGGGCGCGGGCAGGGGGCAGCCGATGGAGCGCATTGCCGAGCTGGAGCGGTGGGCCTGCGCCGGAGTGAAGCCTGACCTGACCCTGTTGCTCGATCTGCCGGTGGCCACCGGCCGCGCCCGCGCTGCGAGCCGAGGCGACGCTGACCGCATCGAGATCGAAGCGGATTCATTTTTCGAGCGCGTGCGCGCGAGCTATCGCGAACGCGCCGTCGCCGAACCCGATCGTTTTCGGGTGATCGACGCCAGTCAGTCGCCAGCGGCCGTGCTGAGGGAAGCAACCCTGGCACTAGCTAGCCTGGTCGGAGTGACCCAGCCATGACCGGTTTGCCTTGGCATGCCGAACACTGGACGCGTTTGCAGGCCCGCCGCCAGCGCGATGCGCTGCCACACGCACTGTTGATGTGCGGGATGGCTGGCCTGGGCAAGCGCGCGTTCGCACAGCGTTTCATGCAGGGCCTGTTGTGCCAGCAACCCGTCGATGGCGATGCCTGCGGACGCTGCCGCAGTTGCCTGTTGTTTGTGGCTGGGACGCATCCGGACGTGATCTCGTTGAGTTTCGGCCTGCGCAAGGATGGCGTGCAGCGCAGCGAGATCGTCGTCGACCAGATCCGCGAGCTGTCATCACGCCTGGCCATGAGCAGTCAGTTCGGTGGCTGGCAGGTCGCCTGCATCGACCCGGCCGATGCGATGAATGCGGCCGCGGCCAACGCGCTGTTGAAGACGTTGGAGGAACCTTCCGCGCAAACCATGCTGATCCTGCTGGCCGATACGCCGTGGCGATTGCCGCAGACCATTCGCAGCCGCTGTCAGCGGATCGAGTTTCATCTGCCAGCAGAGGCGCAGGCACTCACCTGGTTGCAGGCCGAAGGCGTTCATCACGCGGCTGCAGCACTGCACGCTGCTGGCGGTAATCCTGGTCTGGCCCGCGCTTGGACACAGGACGGTGCACTCGAGCGACGCCTGGAAGTGCGCAAGGATCTGGCCGCGCTCGCCGCGGGTCGTGGTCAGCCGATGGAGGTGGTCAAGCGCTGGCTGGACAACGAGCCGGCGCAGCGACTGTGGTTCGCCGCCCAGGCTGCCACCGACGAAATCCGGGCCAGGGCAACAGAGGCTCCCGGCCCCCTCGCCAGCGCATTGGACGTGGAAGCACTGGGCCACTGGTATGGCGCGGTCAACCGCACTCGCGAGAGTCTGCGCGGACCGTTGCGCGGGGATCTGCTGCTGCTCGAACTGCTGGCACAGTGGCGTTGATGAGCATTGCCACGAGCCCGCTACCATCGAGCGCTGCAGTATCGAAATCACCGGCGTTTTCCGGGCAGACCCGACTGCTGGTCGTAGCGCCGCATCCGGACGATGAAACCATCGCGGCGGGCCTGTTGATCCAGCAGGTGTTGGCAGCGGGCGGTGAGGTTCGGATACTGCTGTTGACCGCTGGCGACAACAACCCGTGGCCGCAGCGCTGGCTGGAGCGGCGCGTGCAGATTCGCCAGGTTGATCGGCAGCGCTGGGGAAGCCGACGCCAGGCTGAATTACAACAGGCACTGCAGTGTCTGGAGTTGCCGTCGTCGGCGCTTCAGACACTGGGTTGGCCGGATATGGGCGTCACCGAGCGCCTGTTGCAGCCTCAAGGTACGGCCGTACCCACTTTGGCTTCGGCGATCGGGCAGTTTCGCCCGAGCCTGATTGCCATGCCTTCGCTCGGTGACCGCCATCCCGATCACGGGGCTGCCCATGTGCTGGTGCGGTTGGCATTGGCCGGACAGCCAGTATCGCCGCAGTTGTTCACATACATGATCCATGGGCACCCACCCGGCACCGACATCGTCGAGGTTCAAGGGTCGCCTGCCCAACTGGCCAAAAAGCTCACCGCACTGTCGGCGCATCAGAGCCAGATGGCCCTGAGCGGCAACCGCATGCGTCATCTGGCGGCGCGGCCGGAGCAGTATGCCGAGGTCACGCCAGTCGCTGGATTACCGTTATCGGCCCTCCCATGGCAGCCTTCGATATGGCTGCGACCATGGCTGAAACTGAGCGTTGCCAGTGCCGCGGGCGTGCAAACCTGGCGCTGGAAGGACGCTCCTCTCCGGCGTGATGGCCAAGGTTTTTATCACCTGTCTGCGGATAGCAGGGGTACCGGCCCGCGCTTTGCGAAATTGGCCCTGGATCTGCCATCGCTGTGGATTTTCGACCACTGGGGATGGTGCGAGCTCTAGCGCCATTTCCCCGGCTGGGAACGGCTAACTGGAGTCGGTTGCGTCCAGGTGCCTTGCATCGGTTGATCGACAGGGCTAGCTTTTGTCTTGGGGAAACGATGTTGCTGGTGCAACCTCAGGGTTGTGCCACGCTTTTGACGTGATCGAAGGGCAGCGATTCCAACCGACTCAGGTGCCTCATGGCGAGGTGAAAGTTACTGATTCCATCCACTTGGCTGGCCACGTGAATGCATAATCCGGATCAGAACTCGATGCAGGTCAAGCCTAGATCGGTGGTTGCGTCCAGCGAAAGCTTCTACGCGGCGCTTTCGGATATTGGCCAGCTGTTGGTGCGCTCGCTCGATCCTCCGGTTCTCTACGAAGCAGTCATCGAGGTGCTGGAGCGTCGGATTGGAGCACGCCTGGTGATGGTGGGCGAGGTGGACCACACCACCGGCTGGTTTCGACGCATTGCCCCCGCCCATGTCGAAGCAGGCATGGAGGATATCTATCCGGATCGCTTGCCGTTTTCCATCGCGCAGCAGCCGTTCTGGCAAGGCGAGCCACAACTGGAAGCCGACATTCGCCACACACCCGGCCTGGAAATGTCCCGCGCGTCTTACGTGCGGCACGGCGTCCAGTCGGTGGTTGCCGTACCCGTATTGAAGTTCGGTGAAGTGCGGGCAGCCCTGGTGATACGGTCTTCGCACGTTAGTTTCTTTTCGCCGCGGATGATCGAATTACTGCAGCAGGCAGGGGCGAGCATCGGTTTGGGGCTGGAAGCGCACGACCAACGTGTGCGCTTGTTGCAGTCAGTGCAGGAAGAAGGTCGGCAGCGACGTGCTTTGCGCCTGCTCAGCGAGATGATCAAGGTGGTTGCGCGCGGTCCGGATGAGCAGGTGCTGCTGACCGATGCTTGCCGCCTGGCGAGGTCGATCGGTGGCTATCAAGCCGCCTGGATCGGCTTGCTCGATGATGCCGACGCGCAGGCATTGCGGGTGCATGCGCACGAAGGCCTGGCCGATGACTTCGATGCGGAAGCGCCGCTTAGCCTGGCGGTTACCGAGCAGGCCGGAGATGCTTTGGCGATCGCCATGCTGACGGGCCAGCCACAGGTGCAGCGCCCCTTGGCGTCCATAGACCCGCACTGGCTGTCCGCTGCCGGAATGCAGGGCCTGCAGACATCGCTGGTACTTCCGTTACGTGCGGAGGGTGCTGCCATCGGCGTATTCGTTATCGGCGCGGCTCAGGCGGACGCGTTTACGCCTATCGAGGTTCAGGTTTTTTCGGAAATGGCGACCGAGCTCGGACTCGGTATCCAGATGCAGCGCGCACGCGATGCGCGATTGGCAGCGGAGCACGATCTGCGCTTCAACCTGCAACACTTCCGCACGATTTTGTCGAACCAGCACGCTGGCATCCTGGTAGTCACCGAAGACGGCGTAGTGAAGTTTGCCAATGAGGCTTTCTGTACCTTGTTCGGTATCGACGAAGCGTCGTCCGGACTGGAGGGGCGGCCGTCGGCGTCGATCTATACGCAACTGAAGAGCTCGTATGAGAATCCCGAGCGCGAGCTGCGCCGGATCAAGGACATCCTGTCCCAGGGCGACGCGGTCAAGGGCGAGGAAGTCGCGATGAGCGACGGGCGCATCTTTCTGCGCGATTTCACCCCGATCGAAATCGATGGCATTTCACGCGGCCGGATCTGGCATCAGCGCGATATCACCGAACAGAAAAAACATGAAGCCAGGGTCGAGCGTCTGGCCTTTTATGACGTGGTCACGGGTTTACCGAATCGACGACTGCTGTTCGAGTTGCTCGAACAGGCGCGTACCCGGGCCGCGCAGCAGCAATCGTTGCTGGCGGTGGGTGTGCTCGACCTCGATCGCTTCAAGAGCGTCAACGACACCATCGGTCACGGCGGCGGCGATCGGGTGCTGGCTGAGGCATCCGCCCGGATACTTGGCCTGTTGCGCGAAGCGGATGTACTGGCCCGTTTCGGTGGCGATGAATTTGCGCTGGTGATCTCCGGCCTCGACAGCAAAGAGCAGCTCGACGCGATCAGCCGGTGCATCCTGCAGGCGCTGCGCGCGCCGTTCAACCTGATGGGAGAGCAGCTTTATCTGTCGGCCAGCGTGGGCTGGACTCTCTTTCCACTCGATGGGTCCGATGCCGAAGGGCTGATCCGGCATGCCGACCTGGCGATGTATGAGGCCAAAGAAGAGGGCAAAGATCGAGGCGCGTTGTACGAGCCCACCATGGAGTTGGAACAGCATCGACTACAGGCGATGCGCGATCGGATGGCGCAGGCTCTCGTGCAGTCCCGCTTGCGGCTGTTGTTTCAGCCGATTGTGTATATCGACGGGCTGCCGGGCCTGCACGGGGTTGCCGGCATGGAGGCGTTGCTACGTCTACATGATACGGACCAGGGGCTGATCGAGCCCTCCAATTTCATGCATGTTCTTGACGACCCCCAGCTCGCGCGCCCGATTGGCCGTTACGTTCTGGACGAAGCCCTGAGGCAATGCCAGGCATGGGTGCAAAACGGCATCCCGGTGCCGGTTTCGGTGAACATCAGTACGCGCCATTTATTGCATCCGGCGTTCTTCAGCGACATCGATACGGCGCTCGAAGCCTATCCTGGCGTCATGGATGTGGGCTTCGGCATCGAAGTGACCGAGACCGGTCCCTCGATGGATCACGCTCGCGCGAAGGTCGTTATCGAGGAATGCCGTCGACGCGGTATCCGGGTTGGCCTTGACGACTTCGGCACAGGCAGTGCGTCGCTGAGCCACATCCAGCAGCTTGATATCGAACACATCAAGCTCGATCAGAGTTTCGTGCGGGACATCCTCAGCGAGGAACGCAACATGGCGATCGCGGCCGGGGTGATCACGACCGCCCGCATGCTCGCCAAGACCGTGATTGCCGAGGGCGTGGAGACGTCGGCCCAGGGCGATCTGCTCGCCTCCCTCGGGTGTCATCAACTGCAGGGATTCTGGATTTCGCGACCCATGGCCGCCGAAGCGGTTCCCGACTGGGTGACACGATGGGTGCCGCCTGCTTCCTGGGCACGCCTGGTCAACGAGCGTCAATCGTTACTGGCACGCCAGCCGGAGAGTCCGTGAAGTCCGTCAGGACTGTGGTTAGTGGTAACCAGTAAGCCGTGTGGAATCGCCGCCAGAGTGGTTTGGCTGGATGACAACCAGATAAGATCAGCGTCATCACAGATCGGGCACAAGATCGCCCGGCAGGAGCCCAGCATGAAACCCGTGTCCGCCCGACAGGGCATCATTTCATTGAAAATCAAGGATGCGGCTACGCTATACAACGCGTACATGCCGTTCCTGAAGCACGGCGGGTTGTTTGCTGCCACGGCGCAACACTATTCGCTAGGTGACGAAGTGGTATTGCTGGTGACCCTGGCCGAAGAGACGGAACGTCTGTCGGTGGTCGGCAAGGTGGTCTGGATCAGCCCGCTGGGCGCACAGGGCAATCGTGCCGCGGGCATCGGCATCCATTTCAACGAATCGAGCGATGCCGAGGCTGCCCGCAGCCGCATCGAGAACATTCTCGCCGGCACGCTGAGCTCCGAACGACCCACCCATACCATGTGATGATGTGAGCTGATTGGCATCGTCATGTCAGTCAGATGACTTGCGCCTCAAAGCGCCGGCCGTCAAGGCTTGTCGTTGTACCCATGCCCGCTGATACAATGGCGAGATTCGCGAAGTCATCTCGCGAAACATCGGACGCTCGCGGCTTCAACTACTGCAGGCGTGGCTGAGCAGCCCATGGCCGTATCGGCCTGCCGAATCGAAGTCGCCGGACCGTGAGTTACTGGATAAGTCCCCGCGGTCACTGATGCGCCTCTTGGCGCGGAGGTACGTTGCATCGTGCTTGCCGAATACTGGCCTGTTCTGTTGTTCATCGGCGTAGCCACCGGCCTCGGGCTGGTCTTGCTTGCCGTCGGTCTGCTGGCGGGGCCTAGCCGTCCCGGCGCTGAAAAGCTTGCACCTTACGAATGCGGCTTCGAGGCATTCGAAGATGCCCGCATGCGCTTCGACGTGCGCTACTACCTGCTGGCCATCCTCTTCATCATCTTCGATCTGGAAATCGCCTTCCTGTTTCCGTGGGCGGTCGTGTTTCAGCAGATCGGCATCGTCGCGTTGATCGAGATGGCGCTGTTCCTGCTGCTGCTGGTCATCGGTTTTGCCTACGTGTGGAAGAAGGGAGCACTGGAATGGGAGTGATCTCCTCGCTAGACCGGGTGATGCACAACCCCCAGCCACTGAACCTGGTCGACGATATCCTGCGACCGGCCGGCGACAACCCGATCGTGCAGCGTGGCTTTGCCACGACCAGCGTGGACGCGCTGATGAACTGGGCGCGCACCGGCTCGATGTGGCCGATGACGTTTGGCCTGGCCTGCTGCGCGGTGGAGATGATGCATGCCGGCGCGGCGCGGCTGGATCTTGATCGCTACGGTGTGATTTTCCGTCCCAGCCCGCGCCAGTCCGACGTCATGATCGTGGCCGGCACCCTGGTCAACAAGATGGCCCCCGCGCTGCGCAAGGTCTATGACCAGATGCCCGAGCCGAAGTGGGTGATCTCGATGGGCAGCTGTGCGAACGGCGGTGGTTATTACCACTATTCCTATTCCGTGGTGCGCGGCTGCGACCGCATCGTGCCGGTGGACATCTACGTGCCGGGCTGCCCGCCGACGGCCGAAGCGTTGATCCACGGCATCCTGCAGTTGCAGAAAAAAATTCGCCGCACCAGCACCATCGCGCGTTCGTGAGGCTCTGATATGTCCGACACACCTGCGACCTCGCTGGCCGAGCGCCTTGCCGCGCGATTTGGCGAGACGCTGAGCGTCAGCACGGTTCGTAATGAAACCGTCGCCGAGCTGTCTGCCGCTGACCTGATCGCTGTAGCGACGGCCTTGCGCGATGAGCCGGGTTTTCGCTTTGGCGAGCTGATCGACCTTTGTGGTGTCGATTACCTCGGCTATGGCCAGACCGAATGGGAAACCAATACTGCCGGTGGTGATGGCTTTTCGCGCGGCGTGGAAGGTCAGGCGATGGGCCGCTTCGACTGGGCGGGACGTCCGCGTGGCAACAATGAGCCGCGCCGGTTCGCCTCGGTAGTTCATCTGCTGTCTATCGAGAATAACCATCGCCTGCGTCTGCGCGTGTTCTGCGAAGACGACACGCTGCCGGTGGTGCCGTCGCTGACCCTGGTATGGCCCGGCGTGAACTGGTTCGAGCGCGAGACGTTCGATCTGTACGGCATCATTTTCGATGGTCATCCGGATCTGCGCCGCATCCTCACCGATTACGGTTTTGTCGGCCATCCGTTCCGCAAGGACTTCCCGTTGATCGGCAATGTCGAGGTGCGTTATGACCCCGAGCAGAAGCGGGTGATCTACCAACCGGTGTCGATCGAACCACGCATCCTGGTGCCGCGCACCATCCGCGATGACGCCGATCTGATGCAGGCCAAGGCCGAAACCGCCGATCACTGGCGGGAGAACTAATATGTCTCAACTGAAGAATTTACAGCGAGCCTCGCGGCGTCTTTGCGCGCCATGCGTCGTTGCTCGTCGGCGCCATAGTAAAAACTATGGCTTCTCCGTGCGCCTAGCCCGGCACGCAAATCCACTCGCGATTTCTCGCTGAAATCCGTCAGTCGAGACATAAACATGCAGGAAATTCGCAACTACACGATGAACTTCGGCCCCCAGCATCCGGCCGCACACGGCGTGCTGCGCCTGATCATGGAGATGGACGGCGAGACCATCGTCCGCGCCGATCCCCATGTGGGCCTGCTGCATCGTGGCACCGAAAAGCTGGCGGAGTCCAAGCCGTTCAATCAGTCGATCGGCTACATGGATCGGCTCGATTATGTGTCGATGATGTGCAACGAGCACGCCTATGTGAAGGCGATCGAGACCCTGCTGGGGATCGAGGCACCGGAGCGCGCGCAGTACATCCGCACGATGTTCGACGAGATCACCCGCATCCTGAATCACTTGATGTGGATCGGCTCGAATGCGCTCGATCTCGGCGCGATGGCGGTGTTCCTGTACGCGTTCCGCGAACGCGAAGAACTGATGGACGTCTATGAGGCGGTGTCTGGCGCGCGCATGCACGCGACTTACTACCGTCCCGGTGGTGTCTATCGCGATCTGCCTGACCACATGTCGCAGTACCGCGAATCGCCGTGGCACAAGGGCAAGGACCTGAATCGCATCAACAGCTGGCGCGAAGGTTCGATGCTGGACTATCTGGAAGCCTTCACCACCGATTTTCCGACCAAGGTGGACGAGTACGAAGATCTGCTCACCAACAACCGCATCTGGAAACAGCGCACCGTCGGTATCGGCGTGATCAGCCCGGAGCTGGCCCAGCAATGGGGCATGACCGGTGTGATGCTGCGTGGTTCCGGCGTCGAGTGGGATCTGCGCAAGAAGCAGCCGTACGCGAAATATGCCGAGATGGATTTCGACATCCCGGTGGGCGTCGGCGGCGATTGCTACGACCGTTACCTGTGTCGCGTGGAAGAGATGCGCCAGTCGAACCGGATCATCCAGCAGTGCGTAAAGTGGCTGAAGGCAAATCCCGGTCCGGTGATGCTGAAAAACTTCAAGGTCGCGCCGCCGTCGCGTGTCGAGATGAAGGAGGACATGGAAGCGCTGATCCATCACTTCAAATTGTTCACCGAAGGCTACTGCGTGCCCGCTGGCGAAACCTATGCTGCCGTCGAAGCGCCGAAGGGCGAGTTCGGCTGTTTCCTGGTTTCCGACGGCGCGAACAAACCGTTCCGCGTACACCTGCGCGCGCCGGGTTTTGCCCATCTCTCATCCATGGACACCATCGTGCGCGGCCACATGCTCGCTGACGTGGTAGCCATGATCGGTACCTATGACCTCGTGTTCGGCGAAGTCGATCGCTGAGCCCGGAGGAAAAAGCACACATGAAAGCCACCGGACATTTCGAGCAGGTCAGGAACGTCGACCCGCTAGTCGTTCTCAACGACCATACCCGCCATCACATTGATGAGTGGGTGGCCAAGTTTCCGCCTGACCGCAAGCGCTCGGCGGTGATCCAGGCGCTGTTCGCTGCACAGGAACAGAACCAGGGTTTCCTCACCGACGAATTGATCACCGCGGTCGCGAAGTATCTCGACCTGCCGGCGGTGTGGGCTTACGAGGTGGCCAGCTTCTACTCGATGCTGGAGACCAAGCCAGTCGGCCGCAACAACGTGGCGATCTGCACCAATATTTCGTGTTGGCTCAACGGCGCCGATGACCTGGTGCGCCATTGCGAGAAGAAGCTCGGCATCAAGACTGGCGAGAGCACGCCGGATGGCCGTGTGTATCTGAAGCGCGAGGAAGAATGCATCGCGGCTTGCGTGTATGCGCCGGCGATGACCGTCAATGGCCACTATCACGAGCATCTCACCCCCGAGAAACTCGACGACATCTTGGACGGATTGAAATAATCATGGCCGTCGGACCCGCTCCCCAGGAACATCAAGTCGTCTACACCACGCTGCATTTCGACAAGCCGTGGGCGATGGACAGCTATCTGCAGGTTGATGGCTACAAGGCGTGGAAGAAGATCCTCGCCGAGAAGCCCGATCCGGCTGCGCTGATCGAGGAAGTCAAGAAGAGCAGCCTGCGCGGCCGCGGCGGCGCCGGTTTCCCGACCGGCCTAAAGTGGTCGTTCATGCCCAAAGGCACAATGCAGAAGTACATCCTGTGCAACTCGGACGAGTCCGAGCCAGGCACCGCGAAGGATCGCGACATCCTGCGATACAACCCGCACTCGGTGATCGAGGGCATGGCGATCGCGTGCTACTGCACGGGTTCCACCGTGGCCTACAACTATCTGCGCGGCGAATTTCATCACGAGCCGTACGAGCATTTCGAAGAGGCGCTGAAAGAAGCGTACGCCGCCGGTCTGCTCGGCAAGGATATCCAGGGCACCGGGCTGGACGTGGACATCTATGGCGCCCTTGGCGCCGGTGCCTACATCTGCGGTGAAGAAACCGCGCTGATGGAATCGCTGGAAGGCAAAAAGGGCCAGCCGCGCTTCAAGCCGCCGTTCCCGGCCAACTTCGGTCTGTATGGCAAGCCGACGACGATCAACAACACCGAGACGTATGCCTCGGTGCCGGCGATTCTGCGTAATGGCGCCGACTGGTTCCTCAATCTCGGCAAGCCGAACAACGGCGGCCCGAAGATTTTCTCGGTCTCCGGTCACGTCAACAATCCGGGCAATTTCGAGGTTCGCCTGGGCATCTCGTTCAAGGATCTGCTGGAGATGGCTGGCGGCGTGCGCAATGGCCACAAGCTCAAGGCGGTGATTCCGGGCGGCTCCTCGATGAAGGTGCTGCCGGCTGACGTGATGCTGGAAAGCACGATGGACTACGACTGCCTGCAGAAGGCGGGCTCAGGTCTAGGCTCTGGCGCCGTGGTGGTGATGGACGAGACCACCTGCATGGTCAAGGTCTGCCATCGCATCTCGCGTTTTTATTTCGCCGAGTCGTGCGGTCAGTGTACGCCGTGTCGCGAAGGCACCGGTTGGATGTATCGCGTGCTCACGCGCATCGTCGAGGGGCAGGGTACGCAGGATGACCTGCATCGCCTGAAGGCAGTCGCCGGCCAGATCGAAGGTCACACTATCTGCGCGTTTGGCGAGGCGGCAGCGTGGCCGGTGCAGGGTTTCCTGGCGCGCTACTGGGACGAATTCGAATACTACGTGCAGCATGGTCGGTCGATGACCGAAGACCGGCTCGCCGAAGCTAACCGTGGAGTCGCTGCATGAGTGCGCAGCCCGTCAACAACGCTGCCCCCGACCTGCTGAATATCGAGGTTGATGGCAAGCCTACGCAGATCCGCAAGGGCGCAATGATCATCGAGGCGGCCGATGCGCTGGGCGTCGCGATTCCACGTTTCTGCTATCACCGCAAACTGCCGATCGCCGCGAACTGCCGCATGTGTCTGGTCGATGTGGAGATGGGCGGCAAGCTGATGCCCAAGCCACAGCCGGCCTGTGCCACGCCGGTGGCCGAAGGCATGAAGGTCACCACGCGTTCGGACAAGGCGCTGAAATTCCAGCGCGACGTGATGGAATTCCTGCTGATCAACCATCCGCTCGATTGCCCGATCTGCGATCAGGGCGGCGAGTGCGAGCTACAGGACGTGGCGCTGGGTTATGGCCGCAGCGTGTCGCGTTACAACGAGCGCAAGCGCGTCATCGCCGACGAGAACATCGGTCCGCTGGTCGCCACCGAGATGACCCGCTGCATCCAGTGCACTCGCTGCGTCCGTTTCACCAGCGAGATTGCCGGCACCTATGAACTGGGTGGCATGGGTCGTGGTGAGAATTTGCAGATCGGTACCTACATCGGCAAGACAATCAGCACGGAGCTGTCGGGCAACATCGTCGACGTCTGCCCGGTCGGCGCGCTGACCAACAAGCCGTTCCAGTTCCAGGCGCGTGCCTGGGAGCTGATCGCCAAACCGTCGATCGGTTATCACGACGCACTCGGCTCCAACCTTTGGCTGCATACGCGCCGCGGGGAAGTGCTGCGTACGGTGCCGCGGGATAACGAAGCGATCAACGAATGCTGGCTGTCCGATCGCGATCGCTACAGCTATCAGGGCCTGCACGCCGCCGATCGCATCGGCGCGCCTGAAGTGAAGCGCAACGGCCAGTGGCAGGTCACCACCTGGGACGATGCGCTGCAGTTTGCCGGTGAGGCGCTGAAGCAGGCGCCCGGTAGCGAGTTGGGTCTGCTGGTGCATCCGGCCACCTCGAACGAGGAGGCTGATCTGTTGATGCGGCTCGCGCGCGGCTTGGGCAGTGCCCACATCGATCATCGGCTGCGTCAGCTCGACTTCGCCGACAACGCCGTTGCGCAGCCTTTCGCTTTGCCGGTGGCGGAAGTCGCCCAGGTCAAGGCCGCGTTGCTGGTAGGTTCCGACCTGCGCCATGAGATGCCGCTGTTGAACCATCGCCTGCATCAGGCGGTGAAGAAGGGCGCCAAGGTCTACACCGTCAATCCGGCGCATTTCGATTTCAATTATAAGCTCGCAGGCGAGGCGATCGTCTCGCCGCAGGCGCTTGTCGATGCGCTCCTGGCGTTGGCTAAAGCTGCCGTGGCGACGGGCGCAAGCGCGCCGGCCGCGCTGGCAGACGCCATCAACGGCGCGCAAAGCGATGAAGGCGACAACGACGCGATTGCCGCATTGAAGTCCGGCAACGCTGTGGTGATTCTCGGCGAGGCAGCGATAACCCATCCGCAGGCTTCGTGGCTGCGCTCGATGGCCCGTTTCATCGCTCAGGTTACGGGTGCGGCCTACAATGAATTGCCGGTCGGTGCGAACGCGGTTGGCCTGGCCACGCTCGGTGTAGTGCCGGGTAACGGTGGGCTCGACGCACACGCAATGCTGGCGCAGTCGCGCAAGGCTTATGTATTGTACGGCGTCGAGCCGCCGCACGATTTCGCCGACGGCGCTGCGGCGCTGAAAGCATTGCGCGCGGCAGATAAAGTCGTAGCGTTCAGCGCTTACGCAAGCGCCGCGTTGCGTGAAGTAGCGGACGTGATTCTGCCGATCGGCTTGCTTCCGGAAATCGATGCCACGCTGGTCAACGTCGATGGCCTGGCGCAGGGAACGACAGCTGGTGCGAAGCTGCCCGGTCAGGCCCGACCGGGTTGGAAGGTGTTGCGGGCGCTGGGTAGCGCGATGCAGCTGGCCGGTTTTGAATTCGACGACCTCGCTGGTTTGCGCGACGGCATCAGCAAACATGCGGTGCCATTGCGCAATGGTCTGGCTGCGCGCGCGAGTGCCGGCGGCCTGACTCGTCTCGCTACCTGGCCAATTTACCGCAGCGATGCCGTGCTGCGCCGCGCGACGGCGTTGAATGCGCATCCACTGAATCGTGCACCGGCTGTTCGCCTGAACGCCGACGAGGCGAAGCGACTCGATCTGTCCGAAAACGGAGAAGTGCGCATTGATGACGTACTGTTGCCGCTGGTGATCGACCGTTCCGTGCCGGATGGCACAGCATGGATCGAGGCCGCCCAGGATCTCACCGCCGCGTTGCCGCCGTATGGCGCCGCCATCAACTTGAGCAAGGCATAAGCATCATGGTTGATCAACTTATCCATCAGCTCCTGTGGCCGATCATCTTCATTCTGTGCATCACGGTGCCGTTGATCATCGCCGTGGCGATGTTCGTGTACTGGGAGCGCAAGGTCATCGGCTGGATGCATGTGCGCCTGGGGCCGAACAAGATCGGTCCGTTCGGTTTGCTGCAGGCGTTCGCGGACGTGGTCAAGCTGCTGATCAAGGAAGTGATCCTGCCGACCAATGCAAACAAGTTCCTGTATTACCTGGCGCCGTTGCTTGCGCTGATCCCGGCGCTGGCGGCGTGGGCAGTGATTCCGTTCAGCAGCAAGATGGTGCTGTCGAATGCGAACGCGGGTGTGTTGTATCTGCTGGCGATGACCTCGCTGGGTGTGTACGGCATCATCCTCGCCGGTTGGGCATCCAACTCACGCTACGCGCTGCTGGGCGCGATGCGCTCGGCGGCGCAGGTGATCTCCTATGAACTGGCGATGGGCCTGTGCCTGGTTTGCGTGCTGGTCCTTGCTGGCAGCTTGAACCTCACCGACATCGTCAACGCACAGTCTGGCCACAAGGGTTTGTTCAACTGGTATTGGCTGCCGCTGCTGCCGGTTTTCGTGATTTATTTCATCTCCGGCGTGGCCGAGACGAACCGCGCGCCGTTTGACGTGGCCGAAGGCGAATCGGAAATCGTCGCGGGCTTCCATGTGGAATATTCCGGCTCGGCGTTCGCGATCTTCTTCCTCGCCGAATACGCGAACATGATCCTGGTCAGCTTTCTCGCCTCGATCCTGTTCATGGGCGGCTGGCTCAGTCCGCTGCAGGGAGTGATCAATGCCGATGTATCGCCGTGGGTCAACTGGATCTGGACTGGCGGTTTCATCTGGCTGTTCATCAAGGCCTTCCTGTTCGCGTTCATGTTCCTGTGGTTCCGCGCTACCTTTCCGCGCTATCGCTATGACCAGATCATGCGGCTCGGCTGGAAGGTGCTTATCCCGATCGCCATCGTCTGGGTGCTGGTCGCCGGCTGCATGAAGTACTACGGCTGGGTCGGCGTGGGCATGGGAGCATAAAGAATCCAATGAATCGCATATCCGCTTATTTCAAGAGTCTGCTGCTGATCGAGCTGTTCCAGGGCATGGGACTGACGATGGGCTACATGTTCAAGCCGAAGTACACCGTGCGCTATCCGATGGAGCACATTCCCAAGTCGAACCGCTTCCGCGGCCTGCATGCGCTGCGCCGTTATGCGAATGGCGAGGAGCGCTGCATCGCCTGCAAGCTGTGCGAGGCAGTGTGCCCGGCGCTGGCGATTACGATCGACTCGGCACCGCGCGAAAGCGACGGCCAGCGTCGCACCACGCGCTACGACATTGATCTGTTCAAGTGCATCTACTGCGGATTCTGCGAGGAGAGCTGCCCGGTCGACTCGATCGTCGAAACCAGCATCCACGAATACCACTTCGAGCATCGCGGCGAAAATATCGTGAACAAGACGCAGCTGCTCGCTATCGGCGATCGCTTCGAACAGCAGATCGCCGCCGATCGCGCACAAGACGCTGCGTACCGCTGAGGCCCAGATGAATCCCCAACTGTTCCAACTCATCTGCTTCTACGCTTTCAGCTTTGTGACTGTGGCGGCTGCGCTGTCGGTGATCACGTTGCGCAACACCGTGCACGCCGTGCTGGCGCTGGTGCTCACATTCTTCAGCACCGCCTGTCTGTGGATGCTTGCCGAGGCGGAGTTTCTCGCGCTTGCGCTGATCGTGGTCTACGTCGGCGCGGTGATGGTGCTGTTCCTGTTCGTGGTGATGATGCTCGACATCGACCAGGAAAAGATGCGCGAGGGTTTCGTCAAGTTCCTGCCCGTTGGCTTGATTGTGGCGGTGGCGATGCTGATGGAAATGCTCGGCTTGATCGGCGTGCGTGCGATGCATGCGCAGCTGATGGGTGCCAATCCGGCGACCCTGGTCGGTAAATCCAACACGGCATGGCTGGGTCATGCGCTGTATACGCAGTACTTGCTGCCGTTCGAGATTGCCGCGTTGATCCTCACCGTAGGCGTCGTGGCAGCGGTGGCACTGACGCTGCGTCAGCGTGGCGACATGCGCCACGAGTCGGCCAGCCAGCAGGTCGCGGTCAATGCACGCGATCGCGTCCGTATCGTGAAGATGGCCTCCGAGCGTCCCACAGGGGAATCGTCGGCGCCGTCGCAGGAGATCAAGCCATGATCACACTCTCGCATTACATCGTGCTCGGCGCCGTGCTGTTCTGCATCGCCGTCGCCGGTCTTTTCATCAATCGAAAGAATGTCATCGTGCTGCTGATGTCGATCGAGCTGATGCTGCTGGCGGTGAACACGAACTTCGTGGCGTTCTCGCGTTTCCTCGGCGACGTGTCAGGGCAGGTGTTCGTGTTTTTCATCCTTACCGTGGCTGCGGCGGAAGCCGCCATCGGCCTGGCGATCCTGGTGCTGCTGTTCCGCAATCGCAGCACGATCAATATCGCCGACATCGACAGCATGAAGGGCTGAGCACATGGGTCTCTCCACAACCATCCTGCTGATCATCGCACTGGCCCCGCTGGTCGGTTGCGTGCTGGCGGGTTTTCTCGGTCGATTCCTCGGTCGGGCCGGCTCGCACACGATCACCATCCTCGGCGTCGCGGTGTCCTGCGCGCTGTCGTTCTATGTGCTGTACCAGCTCACGCTCGGCGGTGCGGCGGAATATAACCAGAATATCTACACCTGGTTTCAGATCGGTCATTTCAATGCCAGCGTCGGCTTCATGGTCGACCGGTTGACCGCGATGATGCTGGTGGTGGTCAGCTTCGTGTCGCTGCTGGTGCACGTCTACACGATCGGCTATATGGCCGACGATGACGGCTACCAGCGCTTCTTCAGCTACATCTCGCTGTTCACGTTCTCGATGTTCATGCTGGTGATGAGCAACAACTTCGTGCAGCTGTTCTTCGGTTGGGAAGCTGTCGGTCTGGTGTCCTACCTTTTGATCGGCTTCTGGTACAAGCGGCCGACGGCGATCTTCGCCAACCTGAAAGCATTTCTGGTCAACCGCGTGGGCGATTTCGGCTTCCTGCTCGGCATCGCGGCGATCCTGTATTTCCTCGGCACGCTGGATTACACAACGGCGTTCGGCGCGGCCCCGACCCTGGTCGGCAAGACGTTGCAGATCACGGCCAACACGCACTGGGATGCAGCGACAGTGATCTGCATCCTGTTGTTCATCGGTGCGATGGGTAAGTCGGCGCAGGTGCCGCTGCATGTGTGGCTGCCTGACTCGATGGAAGGCCCGACACCGATCTCCGCGCTGATCCACGCGGCCACGATGGTGACCGCCGGCATCTTCATGGTCGCGCGCATGTCGCCGCTGTTCGAGCTTTCTGAGGGTGCGCTCAGCTTCGTGCTGGTGATTGGCGCGACGACCGCGCTGTTCACTGGCTTGATCGGCATCGTGCAGAACGACATCAAGCGGGTGATCGCGTATTCGACGCTCTCGCAGCTCGGTTACATGACGGTGGCGCTGGGCGTGTCGGCGTATAGCGGCGCGGTGTACCACCTGATGACGCATGCGTTCTTCAAGGCGTTACTGTTCCTCGGTGCGGGCTCGGTGATCATCGCGATGCACCACGAGCAGGACATGCGCTACATGGGTGGTCTGCGCAAATACATGCCAATCACCTGGATCACCATGTGGATCGGCTCACTGGCGCTGTGCGGCGTTCCGTTCTTTGCCGGCTTCTACTCGAAGGATTCGATCATCGAGGCGGTCGGCCTGTCGCACCGCTGGGGCGCGGGTTACGCGTACTTCTGCGTGATGGCCGGTGCGCTGGTGACCGGTTTGTACACGTTCCGCCAGATGTACCTGACCTTCCATGGCAAGGAGCGCTTCACGGTGCTCGAGCACCACGAACACGTGCACCATGACGAGCATCACGACGACCATGGCCATCATGAGCCAGGTGTGCTGGATCACGCACCCACTGAATCCCCGTGGGTGGTGACGTTGCCGCTGATCTTGCTGGCGATCCCGTCGTTGCTGATCGGCTATGTCACTGTCGGACCGATGCTGTTCGGCAATTGGTTTGGCGGTGCGATTCATGTGAATGAGGCGAACAACGTACTGGCCGAACTGGGCCATGAGTTCGAGGGTTCGCTGGGGATGGCATTGAAAGGATTTGCACAGTTGCCGTTTGGACTGGTCGCGCTCGCTTTCGTGATCACCACGTACATCTATCTGTTCAATCCAGCGATGGCCGGCAAGATCAAGTCTGCGCTGAAGCCGTTGTGGACGGTGCTCGATCGCAAATACTGGGTCGACAACGTGTACTTCGCGGTGTTCGCGCGCGGCGGCGTCATGCTTGGGCGGCTGTTCTGGAAGGCTGGTGACACGGCGGTGATCGACGACACGATGGTCAACGGTTCGGTGAGCGTGATCCATCGTATCGCCGCCACCGTGCGCCGCCTGCAGTCGGGTTACCTGTATCACTACGCGTTCGCAATGATTCTTGGCCTGATCCTGCTACTCGGTGGATATTGGCTGGTTAATTCTGGGCTGGTTGGTTCCGGGCTGGTCAGCTCCGGGCTCGTCGGGCAATAAGGGAAGCAAGCACACATGTTCAATCACTTGCTAAGCCTGCTGATCTGGCTCCCCGTCGCCGGCGCCATTCCGGTGCTGCTGGCCGGCTCCAGCCGGCCCAACCTGGCGCGCTGGCTGTCACTGCTGGTGGCTGTGCTGACGTTCGTCATCAGCCTGTTTCTGCTGGTGCAATACCACCCCGATACGGGTGGCACGCAGCTGACCGAAAGCTATCTGTGGATCACTTCATGGAATGTCCATTACAGCCTCGCTGTCGATGGCATTTCGGTGGCGCTGATCCTGATGACCACGTTCGTCGGCATCCTGGTGATCGTCGGTGCGTGGGAAGTCATCCAGGACCGGCCACACCAGTACATGGCCGCGATGTTGATTCTGGAAGGTCTGCTGATCGGCGTGTTCTGCGCCACGGACGCGCTGCTGTTCTATGCGTTGTTCGAAGCCATCCTGATCCCGATGTTCATCCTGATCGGCATCTGGGGTGGACCGCGCCGGGTGTATGCGACGCTGAAGTTCTTCATCTACACCTTCTTCGGCTCGGTCTTCATGCTGATTGCGCTGCTCTACCTGTACCAGCAGGCAGGCACGTTCGACATGGCCACGCTGGCGGCATTGCCGTTGACGATGAAGGAGCAGACCTGGATCTTCTTCGCGTTCCTGATCGCGTTTGCGATCAAGGTGCCAATGGTGCCGGTGCACACGTGGTTGCCGGATGCGCACGTGGAGGCGCCGACTGGCGGTTCCGTGGTGCTGGCGGCGGTGATGCTGAAAGTCGGCACGTACGGGTTCCTGCGTTTCATCCTGCCGATCACGCCGGACGCTGGTGCGCACTTCGCCTGGCTGGTGATCACGCTGAGCCTGATCGCCGTCGTCTACATCGGCTATGTCGCGCTGGTACAGGAAGACATGAAGAAGCTGGTGGCGTATTCGTCGGTAGCCCACATGGGCTTCGTCACGCTGGGTATCTTCATCGCGTTCATGCTGGTGCGTGAGCAGGGTCAGACTGACATGGCACTGCTGGGCATGCAGGGCGCGATGATTCAGATGATTTCGCACGGTTTCGTATCGGGCGCGATGTTTACCTGTATCGGCGTGATGTACGACCGCATGCATACGCGCCAGATCAAGGACTACGGCGGCGTGATCAATGTCATGCCCTGGTTCGGTTTCTTCTATGTGCTGTTTGCCATGGCCAACTGCGGCCTGCCGGGCACCAGCGGGTTTGTCGGCGAGTTCATGGTGATCCTGGCCAGCTTCAGCGCGAATCCATGGATCGCCCTGTTTGCCGCCTTCACCCTGATCATCGGCGCGGCGTATACGTTGTGGCTGGTCAAGCGCGTGCTGTGGGGCGACATCACCAATCCGCACGTGGCCGAGATGAAGGAAATCAATGGCCGTGAGACGTTCGTGCTGGTCGCTTTTGCGGCCGCGGTACTGGCTCTCGGCGTCTGGCCGCAGCCGCTGGTTCACCTGATGGGCACCTCGGTGTCGCAGCTGGTGCAGCAGCTTGCTATCCACAAGATTTGATCAGGACTCGACATGCCGAATTTCAATGACATCGTGATCTTGATGCCGGAGCTCTATCTGATCGCGGCGGCGTGCGTACTGTTGCTGATGGACGCTTTCATGAAGCCGGGGGAGCGCCAGGCCATACATTGGCTGACGATCATCGTGTTGCTGGTGACGATCGTCCTCGTGGTGGCTGGCCAACCCGATCACGCCGAGACCGCGTTCGGCGGCATGTTCGTGCGCGATCAGGTCGCTGAAATACTCAAAGTGTTGGCGCTTGGTACCACCGCTATGGTGTGTGTGTACGCGCGGCCGTATCTGATCGATCGCAAGCTGTTCATCGGTGAGTTCTACACGCTGCTGATCTTTGCCGTACTCGGCGTCATGTTGCTGGTTTCGGCAGGCAACCTGGTCACCCTGTATCTGGGCCTGGAGTTGCTGTCGCTGTCGTCGTACGCGCTGGTGGCACTGAACCGCGATGCGAAACTGCCTTCCGAGGCGGCGATCAAGTATTTCGTGCTGGGTGCACTGGCTTCGGGCATGCTGCTGTACGGCATGTCGATGGTCTACGGTGCGTCCGGCATGGGCGGCGCACCAAGTTTGGACCTGGCACATCTGCATGGCGTGATGAGTTACACCACGGCGCCCAATCTGCTGTTGTTCGGTTTGGTCTTCATGATCGTCGGGGTTGGTTTCAAGCTGGGTGCCGCGCCGTTCCACATGTGGATTCCGGACGTCTATCAAGGCGCGCCCACTCCGGTCACGACGTTCATTGCGTCGGGCTCGAAATTGGCTGCGTTCGGTATGGCCTTCCGCTTGCTCAGCTCGGGCATGGGTGATCTGTCGCAGCATTGGCAACTGATGCTGGCAGTACTCGCCGTGTTGTCGCTGGCGATCGGTAACCTGGTCGCGATCGTGCAGACCAACCTCAAGCGCATGCTCGCCTATTCGACCATCTCGCACATGGGCTACCTGCTGCTGGGTCTGGCTGCTGCGGGGCCGGAAGGTTATGCCGCGGCGATGTTCTACGCGATCAGTTATGCGGTGATGAGCGTGGCCGCATTCGGAGTGATCCTGGCGCTGGCGCGTGCTGGTTTCGAGTGCGAGGAAATCGCCGACCTGAAGGGGCTCAATCAGAAGTCGCCGTGGATGGCGTTCCTGATGCTGCTGGCGATGTTCTCGCTGGCCGGTGTGCCGCCACTGTTCGGCTTCTGGGCCAAGGTGCTGGTGCTGGAAGCGGCGATCCACGCACACATGCTGTGGCTGGCCATCGTTGGTATCGTGTTTGCAATCATCGGTCTGTATTACTACTTGTACGTGATCAAGGTGATGTACTTCGACAAGCCCGCCGAGGGCAGCGTGCTGCAGTCGAAACCCGATGTGCCGCTGCGCGTGGTGTTGTCGTTGAACGCGCTGTCGTTGCTGGTGCTCGGCTTGTATTGGGGTCCACTGTTGGGATGGTGCCGGCACGCGTTTGGTTTGTGACGTTTTCAGTACGTAGCGATGAACGTTGACGCACTTTTTAAGTGAATTGTTATTGAATAGATGACGCTGAGGCTTGCAAGAAACTGGCCACCCCGTTAGACTCTTCGGACTCTGATGCGGGGTGGAGCAGTCTGGCAGCTCGTCGGGCTCATAACCCGAAGGTCGCAGGTTCGAATCCTGCCCCCGCTACCAGATCTTTCTTGGTGCAAGAAAGCCTCCTCGTGAGGCTTTTTTGTTGGGCGCACGGATGCGTCGCGAGTGGTTGCTTCGGCGATCCCGCGTTGGACGGAGCTGCACGAGGAGGAACATCGGCGTGATAAGGAAATGGGCCGTTGGAGCCCATTTTTTGTTTCTGCCGCTCGGACAAGAGTGGTTTTTTGGGAGAACGAGCCCATGGATATAAACGCACTGACACAACGCTTCAGCGGAGTCCTGGCCGATCTGGGCCTGGAATGCCTTGGCGTGGAGTTCACCCCGTCGCACGGGCAGAGTACCCTGCGGGTTTACCTGGACTTGCTCGACAAGAGCGAGCCCGGCGAAGACGGCGTACGTCGTGAGGTCGGTGTCGAGGATTGCGAAACGGCCAGCCGCGAGCTGTCTGCGCTGCTCGATGTTGAGGATCCGATTCCCGGCCATTACGTGCTGGAAGTCTCCTCGCCCGGCCTGGATCGACCGCTGTTCACCGCCGCGCAGTTTGCGAAGGTCAGCGGGCAGGAAGTGAAATTGTTGCTGAGTGCGCCGCTGGAAGGTCGTCGTCGTCTGCGCGGCAAGCTGGTGGCGGTGGAAGGCGAGCGAATCACGCTGGAAGCTGAAGGCAAGACATTCGAATTCGAGCACGCGCTGGTGGAAAGTGCGCGTGTGGTGCCGGACTGGGTCGCACTGGGCTATGCCCCGCAGCCCAAGCGCGGTGGCAAGACAGCGGCCCCCAAGGCCACGAAATAAATCAATCTTGAGCGATAGGACGTCACTGGCGTCTATGGAGTTGCTGCAATGAGCAAAGAGCTTTTGCTGGTCGTTGATGCGGTCGCCAATGAAAAGGGCGTGCCGCGTGAAGTCATTTTCGAGGCGATGGAAGCCGCGCTGGCTTCGGCTGCGAAAAAGCGCTACCCGGATGAGGAGCCCGACATTCGCGTATCGATCAACCAGGATACCGGCGAGTACGAGACGTTCCGCCGCTGGGAAGTGATTGCCGATGATGGCGAGATGGAATCGCCGTCCTACCAGCTGCGCCTGATGGATGCGCTGGACGAGCGCGCCGATTCCGAAGTGGGCGAATACATTGAGCAGCAGGTCGAGAACGCCGAATTCGGACGCATTGCCGCGCAGGCCGCCAAGCAGGTGATCGTGCAGCGCGTGCGCGAGGCCGAACGCCAGCAGGTGGTCGATGCCTTCGCCGATCGCGTCGGTGAGCTGGTGACCGGTATCGTCAAGCGCGTCGAGCGCGGCAACATCTACCTCGACCTGGGCAGCAATGCCGAGGCGTTCATCCCGCGTGACAAGACGATTCCCCGTGAGTCGGCCCGTGTCGGCGACCGCGTGCGCGGTTATCTGTACGAAGTGAAGTCCGAAGCGCGCGGGCCGCAGCTGTTCGTGTCACGCGCCGCGCCGGAGTTCATGATCGAGCTGTTCAAGCTCGAGGTGCCGGAAGTCGGTCAGGGCCTGGTCGAGATCAAGGGTTGCGCCCGCGATCCAGGTGACCGTGCCAAGATCGCCGTGCTGGCCCATGACAGCCGCACCGATCCGATCGGCGCCTGCATCGGCATGCGGGGTTCGCGCGTGCAGGCGGTCTCCAACGATCTGAATGGCGAGCGCGTCGACATTATCCTGTGGCACGAAAACCAGGCCCAGTTCGTCATCAATGCGATGGCGCCGGCTGAGGTGCAGTCCATCATCATGGATGAGGAAAAGCACTCGATGGATATCGCGGTGGCCGAGGACAAACTGTCCCAGGCGATCGGCCGCGGTGGCCAGAATGTGCGCCTGGCGAGCAAGCTCACCGGCTGGCAGCTCAATGTGATGACGCAGGACCAGGTCACCGCCAAGAGTGAGTCCGAGCAGGAGGCCGCGCGCCAGCTGTTTATGGAAAAACTCGAGGTGGATCAGGAAATTGCCGTTATCCTTGTGCAGGAAGGCTTCTCCAGCGTCGAGGAAATCGCCTATGTGCCCAGCGCCGAACTGCTGGCGGTCGAAGGCTTCGACGAAGATATCGTCGAGGAACTGCGCGCCCGTGCCCGCGACGCGCTGCTGACCGAGGCACTGGCCGTGGAAGAGGGCGTCGACGAACATCAGCCGTCCGACGAGCTGCTGGCGCTGGAAGGCATGGACGAAGCGACGGCCTATGCGCTGGCCGCCCGTGAAGTCAGCACGGTCGATGATCTGGCCGATCTGGCGGTGGATGATCTGATCGATATCGACGGCATGAACGAAGAGCGCGCTGCAGCACTGATCATGGCCGCGCGTGCGCCGATGATCGAGCGACTGGAGAAAGGCGGCTAACCGCGGGCGGCGGCACCCTGGATGGGTGCACCGGGGAAGGCTCCCAGGAGCCTTTCACCACGGATGGAGGTGGCGGCGCAGATAATGCCGCACAGACGATAAGCGCGGGAACGGCGGAGCAACAACACGATGTCGGACGTCACGATCAAACAACTCGCCCAGGTATTGGGTATGCCGGTCGACAAGCTGCTGACGCAGCTTGGCGAGGCAGGCATGAAATTCTCCGACCAGGAGCAAATTATCAGCAGCACCGAAAAGGTGAAGCTGCTTGGGTTCCTGCGTCGCACGCATGGCAAGAATGAAGCCGTGGCGGAGGCCGATGACAGCGCGCCGCGTCAGATCACGCTTAAGCGGCGCACGGTCGGCGAGCTGAAAGTAGCTACGCCTGGCGCCCGCGGCGCGGCTGGCGCTGCCAAGACGGTCAACGTCGAAGTGCGCGCCAAGCGAACCTACGTCAAGCGCAGCGTCATTGCTGAAGAAGCCAACGTCGACGTCGAGCGCGAAGATGCCGTGCGCAAGCTGCAGGCATCCCAGCAGCAGCGCGAGCAGGAAGAGCAGGAGCAGCTCGAAGCCGAGCAGCGCCGCCAGGAAGAAGCGCAGCAGCGCGCCCTGGACGAGCAGCAGCGCCAGCATGAAAAGGCACAGCGCGTGGCTGCAGCCGCCGCTGAGTCGGCGACGGATACCGAGCAGCCTGCCGCTTCACCGGAAGTGGAGACTGCTGCTGCCGCATCGCCGGACAGTCTTGACGACCCGCAGGCAGTTCAGCGGATGGATCAGCGCGATCTGGGCATGATTCTGCCGCGCATTCATGAGCCACGTAAACGCGAAAAGCTGGTGAAGCCGGTACCAGTGGCAACGCCGGCACCCGCACCCGTGGCCGTGGTCGCACCTGTGGCGCCTGTAGTGCGCGCCGCAGCGGCAAACGGCAATGGCCCGGCTGCAGCGGCGCCGTCGACCGACGCAAACCGCGGCAAACCCAAGCACGCCCGCGAGCGTAACGAAACGCCGGGAAGTGGCAAGGAAGAGCGCGATGGCGGCAAGCGTTTCGCTGGCGGCCAGATGCATCTGAGCGAGGCCGACCGTGCCCGCCGCTCTTCATCCAGCAACAAGCGTGGCAAGCCCAGTCGCAGCGGCGGCCGTGAGTTGTCGCGCGGCAACAGCAATGCGCCGTCCGGCCCGCATGGCTTCTCCCGCCCGACCGCTCCGGTCGTTCGTGAAGTGGTCGTGGCTGAGACCAACATCGTCGCCGAGCTGGCGCAGAAGATGGCGGTCAAGGGTTCGGAAGTGGTCAAGGCGCTGTTCAAGATGGGCGTCATGGCGACCATCAACCAGAGCATCGACCATGACACCGCGGTGCTGGTGGTGGAAGAACTCGGCCACACACCGGTTGCCGATAACCAGAACAATGCCGAGGAAGCGCTGGCGGCGCATACCCAGAACGTCGAACTGGAGGGCGAGAAGACCACGCGTCCGCCGGTGGTCACGATCATGGGTCACGTCGATCACGGCAAGACCTCGCTGCTCGATTACATCCGCACCACCAAGGTCGCTTCCGGCGAAGCCGGCGGCATCACCCAGCACATCGGCGCGTATCACGTGCAGACGTCGCGCGGCGTGATCACGTTCCTGGATACCCCCGGCCATGCGGCGTTTACATCGATGCGCGCCCGTGGCGCACAGTCGACCGACATCGTGGTGCTGGTGGTGGCCGCCGATGACGGCGTCATGCCGCAGACCATCGAAGCGGTGAAACATGCGCGCGCCGCCAAGGTGCCGATGATCGTCGCGGTCAACAAGATGGACAAGGACGGCGCCAATCCCGACAACGTCAAGCAGGGCCTGGTGCAGTACGAAGTGGTGCCGGAAGACTGGGGCGGCGACGTCCAGTTCATCCCGGTGTCCGCCAAGACCGGTGCCGGTATCGAGGATCTGCTTGAGGCGATCTCGATCCAGGCCGAAGTGATGGAGCTCAAGGCGGTTGCCGATGGTCGCGCCTCTGGCGTGGTGATCGAATCCAGCCTCGATCGCGGTCGTGGCCCGGTCGCCACCGTGCTGGTGCAGCAGGGCACCTTGAAGAAGGGCGATTTCATCGTCTGCGGTATCGAATACGGTCGCATGCGTGCGCTGATCGACGAAACCGGCAAGCAGGTGCTGGAAGCCGGTCCGTCGATCCCGGTGCAGGTACTCGGTCTGTCCGGCGTGCCGGAAACCGGCGACGACTTCGTCTGCGTCGAAGACGAGCGCCTCGCTCGCGAAGTTGCGCAAGAGCGTGAGCTCAAGCGCCGCGAAACGCGCATGGTCAGCAAGAGCAACCGGCTCGAAGACATCATCGCCAAGATGGGTCAGGGCGTCGAACAGCAGACGCTCAACATCCTGGTCAAGGGCGATGTGCAGGGTTCGGTCGAGGCATTGCGCGAGTCGCTGACGCAAATCGGCAACGAGCGGGTCCGGGTGAACGTGGTTTCGTCCGGCGTGGGTGGCATCAACGAGTCCGACGCCACACTGGCGGCGGCTTCGAAGGCACTGATC
>Ga0302234_10000393_pt1 | contig 34673 bp, 31 predicted proteins | sample II_Palsa_N3_2_FD_193576 | JGI IMG/M metagenome (GOLD analysis project Ga0302234, IMG submission 193576) | Peat permafrost microbial communities from Stordalen Mire near Abisko, Sweden - II_Palsa_N3_2 | ecosystem: Environmental > Terrestrial > Soil > Palsa > Peat permafrost | place: Sweden... | reverse complement strand
CCAGGCTTCATCGTTCGCCGTCTCCGTGGCTCTTACTTCAGTGGTTTGCCAAACTCTTCTCCGAACACCGTATGTCCGATATCGAAGCGTCCGCCGTAGAACTTATCCGTGCCCTTGAGATGTCCGACGGCAAGCAGCGCAACCACCCAATAGCTCAGTGGCAGCCGCAGCGCCTCATGCACCTTGTCCTGCTCGAAGCCTTCCATCGGAGCAGTGTCATACCCCATCACCTCGGCCATCAGCATCATGTGCGTAAAGGCGAGCATCACCTGCTTGTTCAGCCATGCCTGCATCTGCCCGCTGCTGAAGCTGGAAAGATAGTTCGAAACGCTGTTCTGGGCCTGCGCCGCATAGCTCTCCGGCATCCCGCCTTTACGCCCATGCTCCAGCATCAGGTCGAGGTCTCTGCGCCAGCCGTCCGCGTCGCCGCAGGCAACAATCACCGCCGAGGCCTCTTCCACCTTGCCCTGGTTGTAACTGGCCGCGCGTAGCTTCTTCTTCTGCTCCGGCGATTGCACCACGATGAAGCGCCACGGCTGCAGGTTGAACCCGCTGGGCGCATGCAGGCCCGCATCAAGAATCTGCCGCAGGTCTTCCCCTGGAATCAGCGTCCCATCGAAGCTGGTCGTCGCCCTCCGTTCCTGGATTGCCTGGCTCAACGTCTTCTTAATCTTTGTCATCGTTCTCTTTCTTCTTTACTTCATAGAATGCCAGTTCTGACCTGGGATTACATATTCGTTTTCTGCAATCCTTACCGTCCTGCAGAAACGACTCTCAAGATAGCACTACACCATCAAAGACTTATCAGAAGATTGAAAAATCAGCATCGAAACCTAGTGAATGTCGCTCATTGCCTGCTCCGTCACAAAGGGATTCTGTCCCGGCACTTCAGCGAACACCCACACACCATGAAACGGCTTTCGCAGCTCCGGATACGCCGCCAACAGCGCAGCCATCGCATCGGCGTTACGTTTGCGCGCCGTCGCCGGATCGCCAATCTGCTCCACGTTTAGATGCGCCGTAACGTCGATTTTGTCGTTCGCCAGCGAATCGTCCACGCCGAGGCCTGTGAAGTGGTATTCCGCGCCGTCGGCTGCCTTCACCACCAGCGGAGCCTCCGGGCTCACACCCTCCGACAGTGCCGGCGGCGCTGCAGTGGTCTCCTCGGCCTTCAGCTTCTCGAGGTGCGTGCTCTGAATAAAATTCGTCGGACGCAACAGACTCTCAGCCTGCTGATAGTAGAGCCACGCGCTCCAGTGCTCCTTCTGCGCCACCATCGTCCGGGCCTGCGTCCAGTACCACAAACCGTCGTGGCCGGCAGCGGAAAGAGGCTTCGGATAGAAGCCCGCCATCTGCCACTGCCCCTGCTCCTGCCTTAGCAAAAAAGACAATCGCCACGGAGAGACACCGTTTGAAACATCCACAATCGCAAATCCGTATCGCCCCGGCAGCAGACCGGAAATCATAAAATCCGCCTCGGTAACCGACTTATTCAGCGAGCAGAAAAACTGTGCATCCGGCGCAGAGCCATCCGCGCCGCGCTTCAACTGCGTGCCATCCAGCAGGTAGACCTGCTCCACGATCGGCGTGCCGCCCTTTACCTTTCCCGACGTACTTCCCACCACACCGCCGATGCCGTTGAAATCTTTGGCATACTCAGCCACCGTTTCCGCACGCAGCCCACTCACGTCATTGGCCTGCACCTTCGCTGCCAGACTTCGCGCCGCCGCCGCCAGAGCGTCCCGGTCCGCGGCAGTCATCTGCGACTGCGTCGTACACACCTCTGCCGAAGCGACTCCCGCAAGCAGAATCCCCGTCGCCAACAACCCGATTCTGAGTCTCATCTTCATGCCCGCCATCAGCCTACCAGGCTACCTGCTCCAAACGCTACATCAGTCTACAGGGAGACGCATAACCAAACCATGCAGGATTCGCGAAGAGCGAGTCCCTTCCACGCTGCGGATCTCCGCCCCTGTGTGCGCTCGAACGCCGAATAAACAGCCTCCCGACAGACAATGAATCATTTATTCGCCTGTATTCAGCAGACGCCACGAGATTCCTGTCAAAGTCCGCGATAAACTCATGACAGGGCGTCTTTGCAACGGGTGACATTCCACTGCACGGACGCGTCCTACCAATATATGCAGAGCGTCGTATCAATCCGATTCGTCGCCGCCGTCGGCTTTGCGTTCTCTGCGTTGCTGGCCGCCCAGACGTCTGCCCCTGTGCAGGCCAAACCCAGTGCAGCCGTGCCGTCCCAATCCAGCATTCCGGCAACCGCGCTCACCACGCCTCCGCCACCTGCAACTCCCGCCCAGCTACCACCGAAGCGCGCCGAGATCACCTATGCGGACGACACACTCTCGGTCTCGGCCAGTAACTCCAGCCTCAACCAGATCCTTCGCGAGATATCCCGTAAGACCGGCATCAAAATCTCCGGCGGCGTCGCCGATGAGCGTGTCTTCGGACAGTACGGCCCGGACGCCCCCGCTCAGATTCTTGCGGCCCTCCTCGATGGCACCGGCAGCAATCTACTTCTCGTTCACGGAGCCGGCGCCACTCCGACAGAGCTTATCCTGACTCCACGGAACGGCGGACCAACTCCGCCTAACCCGAACGCACGCTCCTTCGACGACGGGAGCGAGTCCCGGAACCAGCCGCCTGTACAGACTCCTGAGCCGCAGCCAGCAGCACAGCCTGTCCCGGACCAGAGTCAGCCCGTAAATCCACCGGCAACCACTCCCGTAACCCCGGCAACCGGCAGCGACGCCTCACCGGACGCTACGCAGCAGTCCCCCAACGGAACCAAGACCCCTCAGGAGATTTACGACCAGCTGCAGAAGCTCCGTCAGCAGCAGCAACAGCAGCCAAACCAGTAGGAATCTTTTTCAGGGAAATGAAGGCAATTTCGCAAGCAACGGAAATTCACCTTCGAACGACGTTCTACCCCTCGGCGACCTGCGTCGAAGCCACGACACGCCGGGCTGAGTTTTCAGCGACCTGCCGCGCATGGATGCGAAAAACACCGAACATCGCCGTGCAGACCCCGTAGGCCACCAGCACCCCCACAGCCAACGACGCCAACACCGCACAAATCAATACAATCGACGAAATCACCACTACTCCCTGTTTCAAAGGCCGCCGGGCTGGAACTTTCCTGCGGCGCTCGCTCTACGTCGTGATTATTGTTACAAACCTGTCTGGAATTACAATGCCCCAAAAGCGGACCACTATTGCTCCTTCGGATACATTTTTCCCGGTTCCAGGTTGTCCTGATTCAACCAGCCGAGCGGAAATTGAATCCTGACCCGCGCAATGCCGTATCCTAGAGACTTGGCCGAACACCGCCTCATACCTTTCATGGGCATCACACACATTACCGTCCGCGGCGCGCGCCAGCACAACCTGCGCAACGTCAGCGTCAGCATTCCGCGCAACACCCTCACCGTCGTCACCGGTCTCTCCGGCTCCGGCAAATCCTCGCTCGCCTTCGACACCATCTACGCCGAAGGCCAGCGTCGCTACGTCGAAACCCTGTCGGCCTATGCCAGACAGTTCCTCGACCAGATGGAGCGCCCCGACGTCGACGCCATCGACGGCCTCTCGCCCGCCATCTCCATTGAACAAAAAACCACCTCCCGCAGCCCCCGCTCCACCGTCGGCACCATCACCGAGATCTACGACTACCTCCGCCTCCTCTACGCCTCCGTAGGCCAGCCTCACTGCCCCAACTGCGGTCGGCCCATCACCCGCCAGTCCGCCGAGCAGATCGTCGAACGCATCGCCGCGCTCTCTCCCGGCGAACGCATCACCGTCTACGCCCCCATCGTCCGCGGCCGCAAGGGCGAGTTCCGCGAAGAGCTCGAAGCCCTCGATCAGCAGGGCTTCCGCGCCCGCATCGACGGCGAGATGACCGAGCTCACCGAGGGCATGCGGCTCGAAAAGCGCAAGAACCACACCATCGAAGCCGTCGTCGACCGCATCATCCTCAAGCCGCTCCCGCCCGACAACACCAACGCGGCCCTGGCCAACGCCGCACCGAAATACGACACCCGCCGCCTCGAAACCTCCGTTGCCAAGGCCCTCCAAATGGCCAACGGCCTTGTTCTCATCGCCATCCACGGCATGGAAGAGACGCTGTACAGCTCCTCCATGGCCTGCCCCGACTGCGGCATCAACGTTCCCCGCCTCGAACCCCGCAGCTTCTCCTTCAACTCCACCTACGGCGCCTGCCCCGAGTGCCACGGCCTCGGCAGCATCTACGACTTCGACCCCGCCAAGACCATCACCGACTGGTCCAGGCCTCTGCTCGACGGTGCGATGGGTCCCGGCTCCGGCTCGGCCTATCTCCTCCGCCTCATCAAGCTGGCCGCCGAAAAATACAAGATCAACATCAAACAGCCCTTCGACCAGCTCACCCCCGAACAACAAAATCTCTTCCTCTACGGCCCACCCCGCAACGAAGCTGGCCGCACCGGCTTTCACGGCATCTTCAACTATCTCCGCTCCAACCTCGAAGACACAAAATCCGAGGGCTACCGCGAGTACATGATGCAGTACATGTCCGCGACCATCTGCCCCGTCTGCAAAGGCCGCCGCCTACGCCCCGAATCCCTGGCCGTCACGGTCAACAACGCCAGCATCGCCGACTTCACCGCCCTGCCACTCGAGCGCGCCCTCACCGCGGCCCGCACCATGAAATTCGTCGGCCGGGACCGCATCATCGCCGACCGCCTCCAGCGCGAAATTATCGAGCGCCTCGAATTCTTAAACGCCGTCGGCCTCGGCTACCTCGCCCTCGACCGCTCTGCCGCCACGCTCTCCGGCGGCGAAGGCCAGCGCATCCGCCTCGCCACGCAAATCGGTTCCCGTCTCCGCGGCGTCCTCTACGTCCTCGACGAACCAAGCATCGGCCTCCACCAGCGCGACAACCAGCGCCTCATCACCGCCCTCGAAAATCTCCGCGACCTCGGCAACACCGTCCTCGTCGTCGAGCACGACGAAGACACCATCCGCAAGGCCGACTACGTCCTCGACCTTGGCCCCGGCGCGGGCAAAAACGGTGGCTTCCTCATCGCCGACGGCACCCCGCAACAAATCATGGACAACCCGGCGTCCATCACCGGCCAGTACCTCGCCGGAAAAATCGAGATCGTAGCCCGCACCGAACCCCGCGCCCTCACCAACAACTGGATCACCATAGAAGACGCCCACTCCCACAACCTGCAAAACGTCACCGCCCACTTCCCCCTCGGCGTCATGACGGTCATCACCGGCGTCAGCGGCAGCGGAAAATCCACCCTCGTCAACGACATCCTCTACCGCTCCCTCGCCAAAGAACTCTACGGCTCCCGCGAAGAGCCCGGCCAGCACGGCAAGGTCATCGGCATCGACCAGCTCGACAAAGTCATCCAGATCGACCAGTCCCCCATCGGCCGCACGCCGCGCAGCAATCCCGCCACCTACACCGGCGTCTTCACCGCCATGCGCGATCTCTTCGCCATGCTCCCCGACTCCCGCGAGCGCGGCTACAAACCCGGTCGCTTCAGCTTCAACGTACAAGGCGGACGCTGCGAAGCCTGTCAGGGCGAAGGCCAGCGCCGCATCGAGATGAACTTCCTGCCCGACGTCTACGTCCTCTGCGAGGTATGTAACGGACGCCGTTACAATCAGGAAACCCTCTCCGTAAAATTCAACGGCTACAGCATCGCCGACCTCCTCGACCTCCCCATCGCCGACGCCGTCCCCATCTTAAAAGACATCCCCACGGTCAACGCCAAACTCCAGACCCTCGTCGACGTAGGCCTCGGCTACATCCATCTCGGCCAGTCCGCCACGACGCTCTCCGGCGGCGAAGCCCAGCGCATGAAGCTGGCCCGCGAGCTCTCCAAGCGCCAGACCGGCCGCACCCTCTACCTGCTCGACGAGCCCACCACCGGCCTCCACTTCGACGACGTCCGCAAGCTCCTCGAGGTCCTTCACCGCCTCACCGACCTCGGCAACACCGTCATCATCATCGAGCACAATCTGGACATCATCCGCAACGCCGACTACATCCTCGACATGGGTCCCGAAGGCGGCGAAGGCGGCGGCCGCATCGTCGCCCACGGCACACCCGAGCAGATCGCCACCGTCGCCGAGTCCCACACCGGCAGCTTCCTCGCCCGCTACTACGCCGCCCGTCCGCAGACCTTCGCCAGCCGCAACGGCACCAGCCACGCCGGCCCCCAGCCGCTGAACATCGCCGCTGCCCCTGATAAAAAGAAAGAATCACGCGGCAGGTTCATCGCTCCGGAAAAGAAGACCGGCCTCGCCAAAGCCAGCAGCAAAAAGCCCGACGAGCGAGCCACGCCAAAGACTCAGAAGAAACCTACAATCAAAAAGACATCCCCGGCCAGCCAATCGAAGCCAAAGCCGTCCACTCGCACGAAAAAAGCATGAACGAACTCCCCCCCAACTCGCTTCCTTCTATCAGCCGTCCCATCTCCGCGGACGATCCCGCCACAACCGCGCGCCTGTTTCCCGCCCCAACCGGAGCGGAGGACGAGACGGCAATGCTGATCCCTCAGGGTCCCATCCCCACATCGGACGACTACACACCCCGCCGCATCCCCCACCTCGGTCACGCTCTTCTCTTCCTCGCCATCGCCGGCCTGCTTCTTCTCATCACGCAGCTTGTCATGCTCTCTGTCGGCCACTCCACCCCATCCACCGCGCAGGCCAGCGTTCCACCCAAACTCCTCGTCGGCTCCGAGGCCTTTACCTACCTCGCCACGCTTGGCATCTCCTGGTTTCTCTTCCCTCTCCTCTGGAGCCGCACCTTCCCCGACGGCATCGAAGCCCACCCCGAGGCTGCCCGCCGCAACGCCGTCAAACTCATTCCCCTCGGCCTCGCCCTCTCGTTCACCGTGCAGGCCATCTCCTCGCTCGCAACCATGCCGAAGAACATCCCCATGGACGACTTCTTCCGCACTCCGTCCGACGTCTGGATCATCACCCTCTTCGGCGTCCTCCTCGCCCCCCTCTTTGAAGAGATCCTCTTCCGCGGCTTCCTCCTCCCCGCCTTCGCCATCGCCTACGACTGGCTCTCGCTCCCCCGCACTCCGGCAGCCCGCGAACTATGGCAGGCCTCGAACAAACTCACCCTCCCCGCACTCATCTTCTCGGCGATCCTCACCAGCATTCTCTTCACTGCGCTGCACGGCCAACAGGTCGCCTACGCGTGGCCCGTCCTCATCCTGCTCTTCTGCGTCTCCCTCATCCTGACCTTCATCCGGTTACGCCTCCGTTCCGTCATGGCCTCGACGCTGGTGCACAGCAGCTATAACTTCACCATCTTCCTCTTCGCCTTTATCCAGACCGACGGCTACCGCCACCTGGACAAACTGTCTCACTAACGCCCCTCGCCATACGATCCCGCAACGCCCGCCCCTCCTTCGTTACAATCACAACAGCCATGCCAACCGACAGCCGCACGACCCTGCTCAACCTCATCGCCACCCACTCCTTCAAGCTGGGCGACTTCACTCTTGCCAGCGGCCAAAAGTCCGACTACTACATCGACTGCCGCATCACCACTCTCCACGCCGACGGCGGCCGCCTCGCCGGCCTCGTCCTCTACGACCTCATCCGCGAGCACATCCCCAATCCCGAAAAGATTGAAGCCGTAGGCGGCCTCACCATGGGCGCCGACCCGCTCGTCTCCAACACCGCCTCCGCCAGCGCCTGGGACCTCGCCGACTACACCGAGTTCCTCGAACTGGCCCCGGAAGAGAACCATGGCCCGCCACCCGCCCTGATCCACGGCTTCCTCGTCCGCAAAGCCGAAAAGACCCACGGCACCGGCCGCCGCATCGAAGGCTTCTTAAAACCGGGCGCAAACGTAGTCATCGTCGACGACGTCTGCACCACCGGCGGCAGCACCATCACCGCCATCGAAGCGACCCGCGAGGCCGGCATGACCGTCGCCGGCGTCCTCTGCCTCGTCGATCGCGAACAGGGCGGACGCGCCAGCATCGAAGCCGCCATCCCCGGCGTCCCGTTCCTCTCCGTCTTCACCGCCACCGACGTCCGCGCCGCCCACATCGCCCTGCATCCAAAAAAATAAGCGTCCGCAGAGCACCAAAAACGCCGTCCCTCTAAACTCGTGACCCATCGCAGCCGATGAGGTCACCATGTTCTCTCGCAAAGCCTTCTCCGACGGCAAGACCTGTCCCGACTGCCACACCGAGTCCCTGCACCGCTCCCATCGCAGACGGCTCGACTGGCTCTTTCACGCCCTTGGATACCGGCCCGTGCGTTGCAGCTGCTGCTGCCAGCGTTTTTACGCTCCACGGCCCGACAGTCCACAGTTTCGTCTAAACTGGTTAAGACATGATTCCGACCCTCGAATGGCTCCCCACCGGCGTTAACTTCCTCGACCAGACCAAACTCCCCCTTGAGGAGACCTACGTCCTCGCGACCGACTACAAACAGGTCGCCACCGTCATCCGCGACATGATCGTCCGCGGAGCCCCGGCCATCGGCGTCTCTGCCGCAATGGGCGTCGCCATCGGCATCGACCGCAGCACCGCGACCACCCTCCCGGCTCTCACCGCCGAGGTCGCCGTCATCGCGAAGACCCTCGCCGAGACCCGTCCCACCGCCGTCAACCTCTTCTGGGGAATCGACGAGATCCGCAACCTCTATAACGAGCTGGCCGCCGGCAACACCCCCATCCCCGAAATCAAGGCCGCCGTCGTCGCCAAAGCCCGCCGCATGTACGACGAGGACATCGCCGCCTGCAAACAGATGGGCGCGCACGGCGCATCGCTCCTCCCCCTCGAAGGCACCGTCCTCACCCACTGCAACGCCGGAGCCCTCGCCACCTGCGGCTACGGCACCGCCCTCGGCGTCATCCGCGCCGCCATCGAGCGCGGCCACAGCATCGACGTCTTCGCCGACGAGACCCGTCCCTTCCTCCAGGGCGCCCGCCTCACCGCCTGGGAGCTCATGAAGGACAACATCCCCACCACCGTCCTCTGTGACAACATGGCCGCGCACCTCATGTCCAAAGGCCGCATCCAGGCCGTCATCGTCGGGGCCGACCGCATCGCCGCCAACGGCGACACCGCCAACAAGATCGGCACCTACGGCGTCTCCATCCTCGCGAAGGAGTTCGGCATTCCCTTCTACGTCGCCGCCCCTTGGTCCACCCTCGACCTCGAAACCGCCACCGGCGAAGGCATCCCCATCGAACAGCGCGCCGCCACCGAGGTCACCCACTCCAACGGCAAACAGATGACCCCCCACGGCGTAGCCATCGAGAACCCCGCCTTCGACGTCACCCCCGCAAAGTACATCACCGCCATCATCACCGAGCGCGGCGTCCTTCGCGCACCCTTCGAGCAGTCCATCCGGCAGATGGCGAAGCAGACCGTCTCCCAGCCTGAACTGGCGACGGTCTAGCCACAGCCTTTACTCCGAAGGTCATCGGTTCGATCAGGCAAATCGTGTCACCATCGCGTCGGCAGTGACATCAAAGCATCGGTGCGCCTATCCTTACCTGCGAGTAGGCATTCCGTTGCGACCAGCCATCTTCAATCCGCGAGCCCACTCTCTGCTGCGCGGCAGCATCCTGGTCCTTGCCAGCCTCGCAGCCGCGCTTCTGCTCTCGCACTTCCCCCACAACCACGCCACTCCGGCTCTCATCCTTCCTGCGTTGGTCGCCCTCGCAGGCACTGCGGACACCGTCCGTTGCATGCAGCGCCGCTGGAGCTTCTATCACGGCGGCGTTGTCCTCTGCATCTACATGGACCTCATGTCCCTCTGCATGATCCTCTTTCTCCTCCTCTACCCCTACACGCTCTGGATCGCTTCCTCCCAATAGTCCGACCCGCTCCCCGAAAAACCGAATAGAATCGCTCTATCCCTTCGGAGACACCTGCAACCATGCGCGTTCCCACGACACCCTGCCTCTTCGTCGCCCTCGCTCTAAGCGTCTTTCTGCCCTCTTCCGCCATCGCCCGGCAAAAGCCTGACGCGGCCACCGCCGCCTGGTGGGCCCAGACCACAGCTCTCTCCAACGACTCTATGGAAGGCCGCGACACCGGTACTGCCGCCTACGAGCGCGCCGCAAAATACGTCGCCGCGCAGTTCACCTCCGCCGGCCTCAAACCCGCAGGCGACAACGGCACCTTCTTCCAGAGCGTCCCGATGAATCAGACCGATCTCGACCTCACCCGCTCTTCGGTCGAAATCAAATACTTCGACCCCACGCAGAAGCCGGTCTCACTAAAACTGCTCCACGAGGTGACCATCGCTCCTCGTCAAAAGCAGGCCTCGGACATCGTCTCCCGAATGGTATTTCTCGGCTACGGCCAGCCTCTGCCCGGTCCCGATGAGATCTTCGACGGCCTGAAAAGCCTGCAGGGCGCAGTGGCCGTCATCTTCAACAACACCCCGGCCGGTCTCTCTCCGCAGGAGGCCGCAGCCTTCATCGCCCACCGCAATCGCGCTCTCCTTGCCGACGGCGTCGCCGCTATCCTCTCCATCGACAACCCCGCCGCCACCGAACCTTCCCACTGGCCCGTGGCCTACGCCCGCAGCGTCGTCATCCAGGCTCCCGGAACCTTTCCACCACCACCGCCTCCAGCTCCGGCAAGCCAGCCCCCACAACAGCTCCGTATCAGCGCAGAGGCCGCCGCGAAGCTCTTCGCCGGAGATCCCGCCCATCCCTTCGCCGACATTCTTCGCGACGGAGAAAAGGGGCTGCCCCTCCCGAGTTTCGCCATGCACGCCGGCCTTAATATCACCATCCGCTCAACCAGCAAAGACATCTCCTCTCCCAACATCCTCGCCATCCTCCCCGGCTCCGACCCGAAGCTCGCTTCCGAATACGTCGCCCTCTCCGCCCATCTCGACGGCTACGGTTACGGCACTCCCGTCCTCGGCGACGCCCTCTACAATGGAGCCCTCGACGACGCCGCCTACGTCGCCACCCTCATCGAACTCGCCAAACAGCTTCACAGCAAAGCCCCCGCCCGCTCTCTGCTCTTCTGCATCTTCACCGGCGAAGAAAAGGGCCTCCTCGGCTCCGCCTGGTTCACCGCCCACCCCACCGTCCCTGCTGAAAACATCGTCGCCGACCTCAATCTCGACCAGCTCCGCCCCATCTTTCCCCTCAACATCCTCACGACGGAGGGCCTCACCGACTCCACCCTCGGCGAAACCGTCCGCACCGTCGCCTCTCAGTTCAGCATCGAAATCCGCCCCGACCTCGAACCCGAGCGCAACCTCTTCCGCCGCGCCGACAACTACAACTTCGTCCGCATCGGCGTTCCCATCGTCGGCTTCATCTTCGGCTACGACAAAGGCTCTCCCGAAGAGGTCATCTACCGCGACTGGTATGCCCGCCGCTACCACAAGCCCCAGGACGACCTCAACACTCCCATCGACTGGGCCGCCGCCGGAAAGTTTAATCGCTTCTACGCCACCCTCACCCTCGCCATCGCCAACGACCCCGCCCGGCCGCATTGGCTCGATTCAAGTCCCTATTCGCCTCATCAACATAAAACACAGTAGTGGGTTCCCTGCTGGGTTATACTCGCCCACACTGGAACAGCCACGATCAAGTCGTTCCGGACACAAAAGACCTCTCAAGGAGATAGTGCAATGCTAAAAGGATTCCGCGACTTTATCCTGCGTGGCAATGTCGTCGACCTGGCCGTCGCCGTAATCATCGGTACCGCCTTCGGGGCGGTTGTCACCTCGCTGACCAAAGACATCATCATGCAGTTCGTCGCCGCCGTCGTCCATACCCCCGACTTCTCCGGCCTGGCCGTCGGCCTCCACGGCACCCCCATCAAATACGGCAGCTTCCTTAACGCCACGATCAACTTCCTCATCATCGCCGCCGTTATCTATTTCTTCGTCGTCGTGCCGCTCAACTACCTCCTTGCGAAGGTCAAGGGCCCTGCTGCCGTCACCAACAAGACCTGCCCCGAGTGCCTCTCCGAGGTTCCTCTCGCCGCCAAACGCTGCAAATTCTGCGCCCAGCCTCTCGCCGCATAGAAGAGTCTCCCCACTTCCCGGCGAGCCTCCTCTCGCTGGGAAGCAGCCTCACAAAACTACCTCCGTTCACGGCACCCCCATAACCTAATCCACCCGAGGCACGAGCAAGACAACACCCGCTCCGGTCCGGCGCGCCAGGAGCGGCAGAATGTCCAGCTTCACCCCCAAAGATCCCGGCTCTCCCCCTCCCACCCTGAGATCGGCTCTCCTTCGCAGCGCTCTGGCCTTCGTTATCACCTTTGCCCTGTTCACCCTTCTCTGGGCCATCTGCATCAACCCGTACTACTTCCCCTACGGCGACAGCTTCTCCATCTTCGTCAACTCCATCCCGCTCTTCCATCCCTCCGCCAGCGCCTGGTTCCTGCACGGCTTCCAGACCTACTTCGATGTCTACCCCGACATGTCGCTGCACGCCACCAACTTCATCCGTCCCGTCGTCAACGGAACATTCTTTCTCGGCTGGTTTGCTTACGGCGCGCACTGGAGCCGTTATCTCCTCACCACCTACGCCATCATCGGCCTGATCGCCGCGACCACCTGCTTCCTCGCCGGCTACATCCTCAGGCTCGGCTGGCGGCTCACGCTTCTGGCCACCCTTTGCGTCGCCGTCGCTCCCTCGGTCGACACCGGCGCCATCTTCGATCCCACCTTTGCCTTCGACCTCTTTGGCGGCCTGCTCGTGCTCCTCGGCGTCACCGCGCTTATCTTCGACGCTCTCGTCCCCGCCTGGTTCTTCTTCGCTCTGGCAGTCTTCACCAAAGAAACCACCCTCTTCGCTCCCGCGCTGGCAGCCGTCATTCTCTTCCTTCGCAAAAAGGAAAGCCCCCTGTACGCCCGCATCGCCACCAGCGCCGCATTCCTGCTGCCATTAGTCGCCTGGCTCACCCTCCGCTGGAACGACTTTCACGGAGAAAAAGGGCTCTACGTCTTCATCGACCGAAGCTCTCACGGCCCCATCCATGTCATGCTCGTCCGCATCATCCTCGGTCTCACCACCTGGCCCATCGCAGCGGTCGTCTACTGGAGCTCCATTCCCCTGCTGCTCCGGCTCCTCCAGAAGGCGAGCCTGCTGATCAACATCGTCTTCTGGCCAGTCCTCGCAATACTTCTCCTCAAAAAAGCAGTAAAGAGCGACCTCCACCTCGCCGACCTTCCCGCTCCCCTGCGCGCCCGCGGCGAAAAATACGCCATCGCCATCCTCACGCTCTTCTGCGCAGCCAGCCTACTGATTCCCCTCGTCCTCAACGTCCCCCGCCGCTTCGGCGGAGTCTTCTATCCACTCTTCATCCTCTGCCTCGTCTCCACAGCCCGATACGCAAACAAAGCCCTCCTGAGAACCACATCAGCAGCGATGGCAGCAATCGTCGGAATCACCGGAGCAATCCTGATCTGCTCCGACATCCACTACCAGACCCCCACCCTTCACTCGGTATGGGCTCTGTCGCGCGACTACGTCTCCCGGCTCTCCGCCAGCAACGAGCCCGAGCTCTTCGTCGTCGACGACCTCAGCGGCCGCTACTCCTCCACCGAATACGTAAAGCTCTTCTCTGGCTATAAAGGCCGGCTCATCCGCCTCAACGACCTCGGCTGGAACTTCTCCTGCACCGCTCCCCTCCACGTCATCGTCAACTCACACCCCAACGGCGACGCCACCATCACCTCACTCGTCCCGAAGCAATGCGGAGACCACAGCTTCAACTCCGTCTTCCCCCCGGTCGACCCGAAGCTCACCACCTTCACCCGCGCCCTGCCGGCCGTCACGCTGCAATACGACCTCACCCACCCCCTCCCCACCTCAGATCCCAGCACCGCCAGCAACAAACTACAGATCGAGCTCCACTCTCCCGCTCCCGGCAGCAGCGTCATCTTTGCAGACCCCCTCACCCTCCACTACGAAAAGCTCCCCCTCTAATCCTGCCTCTGAGCCAACTCCCTCACTATCTTCGAGCCCTCATCGCCCCGGTCACCATCCGGTCATCATCCCAATGCCCCATCGCGGCGTCTCTTCAGCAGCAGTCCTTACGCATTCCCTCTATCTGCGTTACTCTACCTTTTTCATCCAGTATTGACAGAGGTCCCTACTTGCGTCGTCTCCGTACCCTGGCCTGCCTTCTTCCTCTCGCTGTACTCGCCGCCTCCGCACAGTCCCCCACTCCGGCACAGGTCTTCGGCTACAGCGATTTCACCCAGCAGTCCAAATGGGACGCCGCCTTCCTCGCCATCCCCGACGCCGCACTCGCCGGCCAGCACTTAAAAATCCTCACCGCCGAGCCCCACTGGGCCAGCTCCCCCGAGGACTACAAGACCGCCCTCTACGTCGCCGAAAAGTTCAAAGCCGCTGGCCTCGCAACCGAGATCGTCCCCTACAAAGTCCTCATGAACAAGCCCGTCAGCATCCTCGTCGAGGCCTTCGACGCTCACGGCAGCAGGCTCATGTCCGGCCCCACCCCCGAGCACGTCGATCCCAAAAAGTACGGCGGCGACCCCTTCCAGGACGACCCGCGCATCCTCCCCGCCTTCAACGGCTCCTCCCCCTCCGGCGACGTCACCGGCGAGGTCGTCTACGCCAACTACGGCACCCTCGACGACTTCCAGCAGCTTGCAAAACTCGGCGTCAGCGTCAAAGACAAGATCGTCCTCGTCCGTTACGGCGAAAACTTCCGCGGCGTCAAGGTTTACATCGCCCAGCAGTACGGCGCCAAAGGCGTCCTCATCTACTCCGACCCCGCCGACGACGGCTACTTCCGCGGTGACATGTACCCCAAAGGCCCCTGGCGTCCCGAAACCTCCGTCCAGCGCGGCTCCATCGAGTTCCTGCCCATGTACCCCGGCGACCCCACCACCCCCGGCGTAGCCTCAACTACCGACCTGCCCGACTCCAAACGCATCCCTGTCGACAAGCTGCAAAACAACCAGGCCAGCATCCCTGCCAACCCGCTCTCGTACAAGGACGCCGCCCCCATCCTCAAAGCCCTCGGCGGCGCCGAATCCCCCCGCGACTGGCAGGGAGCCCTCCCCTTCACCTATCACCTCGGCGGAGACCAAAAAGTCACCGTCCACATGCATCTCGAACAGGACATCGCCCTCCGCACCATCTGGGACGTCATCGGCACCATCCCCGGCACCGACCACGCCGAAGACTGGGTCGTCGCCGGCAATCACCGCGACGCCTGGGTCTACGGCGCCGTCGACCCCAACAGCGGCACCGCCGCCATGCTCGAATCCGTCCACGGCATCGGTGACCTCCTCAGGCAGGGCTGGAAGCCCCAGCGCACCATCGTCTTCGCCAGCTGGGACGCCGAAGAAGAAGGCCTCATCGGCTCCACCGAGTGGGCCGAGCAGCACGAAAAAGTCCTCAGCCACGCCGTCGCCTACTTCAACACCGACGTCGGCGTCTCCGGCCCTCACTTCAGCGCCGCCGCCGTCCCCTCCCTCAAGCAGTTCGTCCGCGAGGTCACCCAGGAGGTCCCCAGCCCCAAAGGCGGCACTGTCTACGATCACTGGAAGACCGACCAATCCAACCCGTCACCCTCCCGTTCCCGCAAGCGCAGCAGCTTCGACCTTGACTCCGACGTCCGCATCGGCACCCTCGGCTCCGGCTCCGACTACACCCCCTTCATCCAGCACCTCGGCGTCCCTTCCACCGACATCGGCTCCGAGGGTGCCTACGGCGTCTATCACTCCGTCTTCGACAACTACAACTGGTTCATCAAATTCGCCGATCCCACCTTCGTCTATGAGCAGCAGCAGGCCCGTATCTTCGGCCTTGAGGTCCTGCACATGGCCGACACCGACGTCCTCCCCTACGACTACGAGCTCTACGCCAAAGAAATCCTCAACTACATCGAGGCCGCCGAGCGCCGCGCCACCTCCGGCAACCTCGACCTCGACTTCGCCCCCACCCTTGCCGCCGCTCAGCGTTTCGTCGCCGCCGGCACCGCCATCCGCATTCTCCAGAACGCGCCCCCATCCAATCCCACCGCCCTCAACCAGTCTCTCCGCGCCGCCGAGGAAGCTCTCTTAAACCCCGCCGGCCTTCCTCGCCGCGCCTGGTTCCGCCACACCATCTACGCCCCCGGCGAGTTCACCGGTTACGCCGCCGTCGTCATCCCCGGCGTCAACGAGGCCATCGACGTTCCCGACGCTCCCCGCGCCCAGTCTCAACTCGCCATCCTCACCCAATCCCTCAGCCGCGCCGCCGCCATCCTGGAGACCGCCGCAAAATAACGCCCCAAAACACCACCGGCTCCCCGGCATCGCCCTGTATTTTCCTCCCAAAAGCTCCATACAACTTTAGGCGCAGCCACTCGTCCCGAAGTGGGATGTTCCCTGAAAGTTACCCATCGCATCATTGCTCCAGACGGCAAAAGCCGCTTCCAGGGAGCCTCTCACTATGGTTCACGATCTGATTCTTGCTTTGGTTTTTCTCGCTATGATCATCGCCCCTGCCCTCCTCGCCATGCGCTCAGACAAAGGCGAAAAAAACGTCCTCTAACCCAGTCCCTCACCCGGTCTCTCGCTGGTTAGCGCCAGTCGACCCTTTCGCAACAAAACTGCAGCCCCTCACCCAGGTCCTTTCCAACGCTGAAAAGAACTAAAAAAATGAGGCCGCACCCGTGCATAGGATGCGGCCCCTGTTCTTTAATCCGTTTGAATCTCTTACCGTCTCTACCCGCGAAGCGCCATCTGCTCGGTCACAATCTGCGTCAGATCCTGCTTATGCAGACCATGCTCCTTGGCGTTGAACTCATCGACCTTGCTCGACCAGTTCATGCTGCAGAACTTCGGCCCGCACATGCTGCAGAAAGCCGCTTCCTTGTAGTAATCATCCGGCAGCGTCTCATCGTGCATCGAGCGTGCTGTCTCCGGGTCAAGCGACAGCGCAAACTGCTTATCCCAATCGAACGTATACCGCGCATGGCTGATCGCATCGTCGCGATCCCGCGCACCCGGCCTGTGCCTTGCCACATCCGCCGCATGAGCCGCAATCTTGTACGCGATAATCCCGTCCTTCACATCCTTCTCATTCGGCAGCCCGAGATGTTCCTTCGGCGTCACATAGCAAAGCATCGCCGCGCCATGCCATCCAATCATCGCCGCGCCAATCGCACTCGTAATGTGGTCATATCCCGGCGCAATATCGGTCACCAGCGGCCCCAGCACATAGAACGGAGCCCCATCGCAAAGCTCGACCTCTTTATCCACCTGCAGCTTGATCTGGTCCATCGGAATATGCCCTGGCCCTTCGATCATCACCTGCACGTCGGACTTCCACGCCTGCCGCGTCAGCTCACCCAGCGTCTTCAGCTCGGCAAACTGCGCCTCATCGCTCGCATCCGCCAGACAACCCGGCCTTAGCCCATCGCCCAGCGAGTAGCTGACGTCATACTTCGCCATCACCTTCGTGATCCGGTCAAAATTCTCATACAAAAAATTCTGCTTATGATTCGAGGTCATCCACTGTGCCAGAATCGCTCCACCCCGGCTCACAATGCCTGTAATCCGCTTCGCCACCAGCGGCACATACTCGATCAGCACACCGGCGTGAATCGTAAAATAATCCACTCCCTGCTGCGCCTGCTCCTCGATCACCTCGAGATAAAGATCGATATTCAGATCCTCGACCTTCTTCACCCGGCTCAGCGCCTCATACAGCGGCACCGTGCCAATCGGCACCGGCGAATGCCGCAGAATCTGCTCCCGAATCATCGGAATATCCCCACCGGTCGAAAGATCCATCACCGTATCCGCACCAAAGTGCACGGCGGTATGCAGCTTCCGCAGCTCTTCATCCACATTCGAAACAATCGCCGAGTTCCCGATATTCGCATTGATCTTGCACAGCGACTCCACCCCAATCGCCATCGGCTCCAGCTCCGGGTGGTTGATGTTCGCCGGAATAATCATCGTCCCTTTGGCGACCTCGCTCCGCACCAGCTCCGCCGCAATCTTCTCCCGCTGAGCGACATACGCCATCTCCTCGGTAATCATGCCCTTACGTGCAAAGTGCATCTGCGACATATTCGTATCGCCGGTCCGCGCCGCCTCAGCTTTGCGCTTAACGATCCACTCCGCACGCCCTGTCGGCACCTTGTAGTCATTGCCATGCGCATGCGCCCCATTGCCGTTCGAAGATCTGCCGTTTCCGTTTTCGCTCATGATGTCCTCTACCTTTGTTGCGCGTTATCGAGTAAGTATACGATGCACGCGCCATCCAGAAGTCTCCTGCCATTTCCAGCGGCCTCATCACGCATCTGCAATCACATAGAGAAAACTCCATTCTGCAGCTTCAGACAAACCCATCCTTCAGCCAACCCGGCCCACGACATCGCATCCAATCGAGCAGGTACGAAGTACGACCGTGAGTACCCCCGGCTCGAACGCTCGCCGCTCTCACCACCATTCACGCAAGCCTTTCGGCGCATCCGCGCTGCGAGGAAACCTCGCATTTTTTTCAAAGGAGAAACACAGCCATGAAGCTCTTTTCCGACAACATCGAAGACCTTCGCACCCTCTACACCGCCAACCTCCGGAAGGCGCTCGACATGGAGCAAAAAATCACCAAAGCTCTTCCCACCATGATCGAAAAATCGACCGACCCCGAACTTGCCACCGCCTTCCGCACTCATCTCGAAGAGACGAAAGGCCACGTCACAAAGGTTGAAAGCCTGCTTCGCGATGCCACCGGCGAATCCAGCACCTCAACCTGTAAAGCCATCTCCGCGCTCATCACCGAAGCCGAAGACAATATCAAAGATGCTGGCGACGAAAGCATCCGCGACATCTCCCTCATCGCCTCCGCCCAGCAGGTCGAGCATCACGAGATCGCGGTCTACGGCACCCTTCGTGCCTGGGCCGAACTCCTCGGTGAAGATGACGCAGCCGATATCCTCGACAGCATCCTCGACGAGGAGAAGAATGCCGACGAGACCCTCAGCACCATCGCCGACACCGTCAACACGACAACCGACACCATAAGCCCCTCACCCACCACTGTCTGAACCAATCAACCCCCTCAACAAAAGCGGAGGCTCATTCAAAGAGCCTCCGCTTTTGTTGTTGGAATACGTTTTTGTTGGAATACGAACGATCGGCATACTATTTGCAATTCAAAAAAGCCGCTGCCAGAACCTGTCAAGCCCCATACACAATAAAACCCCCGTCATCATTGACGATTTCGATTGCACATTCACCTGGGTCAATCGTCTAAACTGGAAGTAGATGCTTTTTCAGCATCCCTGACAGAGACTGTAATCGCAATAGAATGAATACTTTGGCTATAAACCCTTTAGATGGTGTACTTTACATCTAAAGTACACGCCTAAGCCTAATAAAATGAACACTTTGCACCAAAAGCACCGGGGGAGGGGGCACCACCGTATTGCACACGCTACCCAAATCGGAAGCCTGAACGTAGACTGAAAGACGATAGACATGCCAGACACCACACACAAAAGCCCGACTAAAATTATCATCGCGACGGTAGTCATCCTCGCGACCGTCGCCTGGCTCGCCTTCACCGGCGTCCGCGACAACAAGGACTACTACGTCACCATCGGCGAGCTTCAGGGTATGGGCAACAAGGCTTACGTCCGCCATCTCCGCGTCGCAGGAAACGTCGCTCCCGGCAGCATCCATCGCGTCGGTACCTATGTCGACTTCTCCCTCCTCGAGCAGGGCCGCAGGCTCGAGGTAAGCTACAAAGGCACCGAGCCCCCGCCCGACACCTTCAAGGACGATGCCCAGGCCCTCGCCGTCGGCACCTACGGCAAAGACGGCATCTTCCACGCCACTCAGCTCCAGGCGAAGTGCGCCTCCAAATACGCCCCCGCCGCCCCGAAGACCGCATCGGCCACCCCTGCCGCCACCGCGACCGCTCTGCCCTCCACCCGCTAGGCAAACGATGCCAACGTCAGCGAAGCCCGCCGCAGCCACCGCAGCGCAACTCGAGTCCGTCTCAAAAATCTACGGCAGCTTCGCCGCCCTCCGCAACGTTTCAACCACCTTCCCGTCAGGCACCTGCACCATCATCCTCGGCGAAAACGGCGCCGGTAAATCCACCCTCCTGCGCACGATCGCCGGCCTCATTACGCCAACCCGCGGCAAGGTCACGGTCTTCTCGCAGTCCTCACCGCATCAGCAACGCCACCGCATGGCCTACATGAGCCACTCCCCCATGCTCTACGATGAGCTCACCGCCATGGAGAACCTCACCTACTTTGCCGCCCTCCATCGCGATGGCGGCTGCGCCTGCGTCGGCAGCCCCGAGATGGCCCTCCGCGCCGTCGGCCTCGACCCCACGCTCACCCGTCCCGTCGGCCAGTACTCTCAGGGCATGCGCCAGCGCACCTCTCTCGCCCGCGTCCTCCAGACCGACCCCGAGCTCCTCCTCCTCGACGAGCCCTTCTCCAACCTCGACACCGGCTCCGCGCAGCACATGGTCGAGCTCCTCGCCGACTTCCGCACCTGGCCCGTCGCCGGCGGCGGCAGCCGCACCATCCTCCTCACCACCCACCTCGCCAACCTCGCCGAACCCATCGCCGACCGCACCCTCCACATGCGCAGCGGCCAGATCCTCACCTCACCGCAAGAGGCCGCCGGGTGAAGAACGCGCCTCCCGCCAAGACCAACGCCGTCCGCCTCCTCGACACCCTCGGCATCCCCTACGAACTGCGCACCTACGAGGTCGACCCCGACGACCTCACCGCCCTCTCCGTCGCCCGCAAGATCGGCCTCCCCCCCGAGCAGGTCTTCAAGACCCTCCTCGCCCAAACCAACACCGGCGGCCACGTCTTCGCCGTCATCCCCGGCGACGCCGAACTCGACCTAAAGAAACTCGCCCACGCCGCCGGCGCAAAAAAGGTCGAACTAGCCTCACTCAAAGAGGTCGAGCCCCTCACCGGCTACATCCGCGGCGGCGTCACCGTCATGGGCGCAAAGAAACCCTTTCCTGCCTGGGCCGACGAGACTATCGAGCTCTTCGACCGCATCTCCATCTCCGCAGGCCAGCGCGGCCTCCAGATTCTCCTCGCCCCCCCAGATTACCTTCGCGCCGCCAACGCGATCCTGGCCGATCTCACCAAAGGGCCGCCTGCCGCATGAAGCCTTTTCTCCAGTACAGCAGCCACGTCCTCAACCACCTCCACAAAGACCTCCGTCTCGAGTGGCGCTCCCGCGATGCCATTAACGGCATGCTCTTCTTTGCGCTCCTGGTGGTCGTCGTCTTCGGCCTCGCCTTCGACCCTACCGCTTACCCCACCACCACCCGCCAGATCTCCGGCGGCATCCTCTGGGTCGCGCTCCTCTTCGCCTCCATCACCGCCCTTAACCAGTCCTGGACCCGCGAGCAGCGCAACCAGGTCCTCGAAGCCCAGCGCATGGCCCCCTCCCCCGCCTCTGCTCTCTTCCTCGGCAAAGCCATCTCCAACATGCTCTTCGTCCTCGTCGTCGAGGCGGTCCTGGCCCCTGTCTTCATCATCTTCTTCAACCTCCACACCCTCGGAAACATCTGGCTCCTCGCCCTGATCCTCCCCCTCGGCACCTGGGCCCTGGTCGTCAACGGAACGTTCTTCGCCGCTCTCGGCCTTCGCGCTCGCAACCGAGAACTCCTCCTGCCTCTGCTCCTGCTTCCTGTCTCCCTCCCTGCCCTCCTGGCCATGGTCCAGGCCACCACCGGCGTCCTCACCGGAGAGCTCGACTCCATCCAGATCGGGACCTGGATTAAGCAGCTCACTGCCTACGACATCATCTTCACCACCATCTGCATCCTCTTTTTTGAAACCGTCCTCAACGCGGAATAGCCCACGCCGAACAGGGATATTCGCGCTAAACTAATCGCATGGAGCAGCGCACCCCAACCCTCCGCAGCGTCGCCTGGCTCTGGTTCGCCATTGCCGTCGCGGTGCTTGTCATCGGCTTCCGGCAGGCCATTTTCCTGGCCCCCACCGATGCGGCGCAGGGTGATATCTTTCGCGTCTTTTACTATCACGTCCCCATCGCGATGCTGAGCCTGCTCTTCCCGTACGTCAACTTCATCGCTTCACTCGTCTATCTCTTCTGGCGTAGCCGCGATCCTCTCAAAGCGCTCACCGCCGATGCCATGGCCCTCGCCTCTGCGGAAGTCACCATCATCTACACCACGATCTGCCTCGTCACCGGCTCCATCTGGGGACGCGCCGCCTGGGGCATCTGGTGGGCATGGGACGAGCGCATCACCAGTGTCTTTCTGCTCTGGCTCCTCTACGTCAGCTACCTGATGCTGCGCCGCTTCTCCTCGACCGGACAGACCCAGACGCTCGCCGCCGTCCTCTCGGTCTTCGCCGCCGTCGACGTTCCCATCGTCTATATGTCGATTCGCTGGTGGCGCACCCAGCACCCCGCCCCGGTTTTCTTTGGCGGCCCCGACTCCGGCATGGCTCCCGCCATGCTCCCGGCTTTCTTCTGGAATCTCGCCGGCTGGGCCATCTGGGGCATCTTCATTCTGATCTTTCGCTTCGCGCTTGAACGTCGCCGTCAGCTCGCCGAGCAGGATGCAGCCCTTCAGGCGATTGAAGCCTCTCTGGAGATCCCGCGATGACCTGGCACTCGTTCTTCAGTCTGAGCACCATGGAGAGCAGACACCTGCTCGCCGCCTACGCCGTCGTGCTGGTCATTCAGATCGGCTATCTCTGGCGGATCGTCTCGCAGTGGCGTCACACGAAAGCCCCACGTAACTAAATTTTGTCCTGCCGGACGACCCACTCCGCGCGGGGCGGGCGTTGGCATGCCTTTTTAACTGGTAGAGGTGAAATAAGCCGCATAGGCCCGGCCGATGGCCGTGATCATTCCTCCCCCGAGCAACGCGAGGCCCGAAGAAGATCACATCCCCAGACCGGCACACACGCCACGAAGTGGCCGCCCCACGCGTGGTGGGTCCGGCAGGCAGGACATTGTCTTTTAAAGAAGAAAAAAAGCAACGAAGCCACAGGGGGACTGCAGCTTCGTTGTCCGAGAAGTGATCATGACGCGAGAGTTCCTGATGAAATCTCTCTCCGCATCACCTGCACAAACACAGGTCCTGAAGAAATGTTTCGCGGAAATATATCTAAATTCAGTTCCAGTCGTCTTTGCCCAATTCGTTCCGCTTGCCGCTCATCCGGACTCGCAGATAGACTCCAGATAGTGCCCACATCCCGCTGCATCTTTCTCTCGCGAGCCTTCCTTTCCGCCGCTTCGTTCATGCTCCTCCTCGGTAGCTCCGGCTGTCGCCGCAGCCACTTTCCCGACGTCCCGGATGGCTACCGCGAGTACGCCTATATCAGCAATGGCGCCTCCAACACCGTCTCCATCCTCGACCTCGTCTATCTTCGCCAGGATCGCACCCTGCAGGTCGGCGCCAACCCCTCCGCCCTGGCTGCAAACCCTGTTCGTAATGAGGTTTACGTCGCCAACACCGGCTCCGGCACCGTCTCGGTCATCAATGCGGAAAGCAACCAGGTCGTCGCCACCATCCCCGTCCATCGCCAGCCCGGCCATATCGTCGTCGACCCCACCGGGCATCGCGCTTACGTCACGAACTCCGGCTCCAACTCCGTGAGCACACTCGACCTCGACCGCCGCCGTGAGATCGGCGTCGCGGGTACCGGCGAACAGCCCGGCGTTGCCCGGATCTCGTCCGATGGACGCACTCTCGTCGTCACCAATCGCGGCAGCGGCAGCGTCTCCCTCTTCAACATCACCCCATGGGCCGCAGCATTGGCCGCCAGCGCCTCCCTGCCCCATCTTCGCGCCGCCTTCTCACACTGCCCCGGCGCGTCCGATGCAGCCATCCTCCCTGACTCCTCCAGGGCCTTCATCGCCTGCTCCTCCGGTCATCAGGTGATGGCTGTCAGCCTCGCCGCCGCAACGGGCTCGTGGAGCGCGAAGAAGGACCCTTCGCTCAGCAGCGACCACATGCTTGCGCTTCTTGACGTCGGCACAACCCCCGTTCACCTCGCCATGAAGCCGGATGGGGGCGAGATCTTCGTCTCTAATTACGGGTCCGACACCGTCTCCGAGATCGCCACCGGCACCAGCGAGGTGGGAACCACCTTTCCTATCGGCAATCACCCCATGGAGGGCATCGTCGGCGCGGACAACAGCACCCTCTGGGTCGCGAACTTCGGCGCTGATTCCATCGGAATCTACAGCATTGACGACGGTCATCTCGCGGGCAGCGTCCATACGGGCTCCGCGCCCTCCGCGCTGGCGTTTTCCGCGGATGAACACCTGCTTCTTGCCACCGATGCGCACTCCGGCGATGTGGCGGTCATCCGCACCCAGGGTAACCCCGGCCCGGCTCTCTTTACTATCCTTCCCGCCGGTAGTTCTCCCAACGCCATCGCCATTAAGGCTCTCAAAGTTAAGCAGTAATTTTTCCAGAAAAAATATCCGGGGCTTTCGGCTGGCGTTTTGTTGTTTTTGCTGGTGTTTTTGAGGGGTGTTTTGGAAAAAGCGGGTGCAGCGTGTGGTGTTTTTGTGGTTAATTCGTGGTGAAATGTGACATTTTCGTGGTGAATTGATGTCGCTTAAATGGAGGCTAAAACTACGCCACAAATTTCAACTTTATTTTCAGGGGTGCCTCCGGACGGAAGGCTTACCACGGATTGGCACGGATGAGACGGATTTAAGAACAGGCAAAAGCGAGAGCAAGAGCAACCGCGAAACGATCTTTCGCTTTCGCTTGCAGTTTTCAGACAGGCTCTCAGACCTGGCGCGCGAGGACCAGGGTGATGTCGTCGGGTTGCTCCTCTGCGCCGATCCAGGCGTCGAGCGCCTGCATCACCTGAGTTGAGATGACATGCAGGGGTTCGTCGCGGTAGCGGTTGACGACCTCCATCAGACGTTCCTCGCCGAACTCGCCAAAGTCGTTTTCCGGCTCGGTGACGCCGTCGGAGTAGCCGACCATGATGTCGCCAGGCAGCATCTGATGGCGTCCCTCTTCGTACTGCATTCCGTCCATGAGACCGACGACCGTACCGCCCTTGTCCAGCCTGACGATGCTGCCGTCCCTGCGCAGGACCAGCGGGGGGAGCTGGCCTGCGTTGGAGTAGGTCAATATGGACGAGTCTACGTCGTAGTGGGCCAGAAAGAGGGTGGCGTACTTCTCCGGCTGGGTGCTGCGGTAGAGATGGCGGTTGAGCAGCGAGAGGATGCGGCCGGGGGATTCGAAGAGCTCGTCTCCTCCGCGCTCTTCGCGGCTGGCGGTCAGACCGGCAACGCTGGACTCGCTGTAGACCAGCTCCTCGCTGGCGAAACGATAGGCCCGCACCGCGGAGTGCAGGGTCGCCATCAGCAGCGCCGCAGAGATTCCCTTTCCACTGATATCGCCGATCGCAATGGCGACTCCGGTCTCCTCGCGGCTGGCCTGGCCGTCATGGGCTTCTTTGTGGAAGACGAGAAAATCGTAGTAGTCGCCGCTGACCGAGCGCGCGGGACGGCAGACGCCATGCAGCTCCAGCGTCCTGAGGTCGTGGACGCGATGAGGAAAGAGGTTTGCCTGCACCTCCTGGGCGATGGAGAGCTCGTTCTGCAGCCTCTCCTTCTCTTTTTGCTCCACCAGCAGCCGCTGCAGCGAACCGGTCATCCGGTTGAAGGAGCGGCTCAGCTCCGCAAGCTGATCGTCGCGCTTCACAACGATCCTGTGCGCCAGCTCGCCGCGATCTATCTGTAACGTCGCCTGATACAAATCCGCAACCGAGGCTGTGATCGTTCGGCTGAGACGGATCGCCATCACCAGCGCCAGCAGTTCGATCAGCGCGAACAGGACACAGAGCACGATGAGCGCGATCCGTATGACGCTGGTTACGATACCGCCGAGGGACGAACCGAAGAGCTGGTTAAGCAGCAGCGAAGGGCGCGAGTTGACCGCAATCAGCACGTTGTCGCTGGCTCCGGTGCCCCAGTCGACCGTGGGCTCGGTCGAGGTGAAACCAACCCCCGCGTCGGCGACATTCACCGGCTCCGGTTCTACTCCACCCATAATCCACGGTCTCTCGGAGACGATGGCCGCGCCTCTCGCGCCAGCCTTCTGCTGCCGTTGGCTGGTCTCTGTGGCCTGCGGCTGCAGGCGCGCCCGCCCCAGTCCGGAGGCGATCATATTCATAAACGCCGTATTCACCGGCAGGCTGGTGACGACGCTGAGCATCCGCCCATCCTTCAGCCGCTGCTGGTGCAACGCTAACAGGTAGAGGTCGCCGCCATCGGAGACGAGATCGTGGAACTCACCGCCTGGCAGCTCGGTGGCCCAGGCGGGCAGGCCGAGCGGGGTCTTGCCTGAAGCGGCAGGCCCGAGCATCATGGGCGCTCCATTCACAAAGGCTTCGGTCTCGCGCTGCAGCTTCGCGCGCGGCGTGTCGAGCGCACCGGCCCTTTCGGAGTCCGGCGGCGCCGCTCCGGACTGTAGCTTCCCTTCCAGAATTCCGGCGACAAGGTCTTCACGATGCCCGTTCTCGGTGCTCATCTGGCTCAACTCAGCCTGCAATCGCGTGTCTACCAGGTGAATGGCAAACTGCCCGGCGGCGATATAACTGGCGATGCCGACGAGCGTGACGAAGAGCACCACGGGAGCGAGCCCGATGAGAAGGTACGTGAGCACGAGCTTGTTGCGCAGGCTCCAAAGCATGTGCTTTCGCACCAGATGCCAAAGTAACGGTACGGCCACCGCGACAAGCGCGATTCCGACGAAGAGCTGCAGAAGGCGGAAGAACGTCCCCCACTCTCCTGGAAGCCGTCGCAGAAGCAACAGCAGGCAGAACCATAGCGCAAGCCAGAAGGCAGCGCCCGCCAACCCCTTCGGCAGCCGTCTCAGCCACGATTGCAGGCGCAACCGAATCGGGCTAGGATTCTGCATCGTTTTTCGCCTCCAGCTCAGCCTGCCTTGCCAGCTTCAACGTATATCGCGTGGCCGAAAAATGCGCCCCCGCCAGCACCAGCAGACCGGACAGAAATGCCCACATCATCAGGCCTACCGAAATATAAAACGGACCATAGACGGACTGAAAGTCCAGCCACGGCAGCGCCCGGATGTAGAGATACTTTGCCACCTCCCAGAGCAGACCGATGACGATTGCCGTAGGGAGCACGGCTCTCGCCGGAACTTTGCGGTGCGGCAGTATCCAATAGATGAGAAAGAACAGGAGGATGCTGGATAGTCCGGCACAAAATTTCAGGAAGCCGTACGAGATGAAGTTGTAGGCGATGTTCTGTGTATGGCCGAAGAAGACCCACGTCAGGATCGTCTGCTGCGAGGCTGTGGAGGCGGCCGAGGCCATCGCGAGCACACCTACCGAGAAGGCGAGCCCCAGCGATATCGCCTGATTGTGCAGATAGCTGCGGTTCTGCTTCACGCCCCAGGCATTGTTGAGGGCGACCTCCAGGGGGAGAAAGACTCCGGTCGAGGTGATCAGGAGCATGACGAGCGAGAAGATCTGCGTGCCCTTATGGGGATGCGTCAGCAGTTGCATATTACGCATCACGAAGTCCTGTCCGACGGGCAGGAAGGTCTTCACCATGTCGCCCATCACACCTTCCATCGCGTGCGAATGGAACACATTACGGCTGATGGTCAGGAGCAGAACGATGAAGGGAAACAGGGAAAGAATGACATTGGCCGCAACACTGAACGCATAGGTGTGCACCTCGGTTCGCGTCATATAGCGGGCCAGAGCGACGATCTGCGCGCCAGGACCATGGCCCATGACGGCCGGCTTCACCTCTTCGAGAGGCTTGGGCGGCAACTTCGGCTCGGTGGGGCCGGAGGATTCGATCCTGTCGGGAAAGCTGGATGGCATAGAGAACTGGACGCGGCATAAGTAGATCGCCGCATAACTATTCGATGCTAGCAGAGCATCGGCTCTCCTCCGACAGACTAATTGCGGCCGGAAGCACGCGTGGCGGTAAGGCTGCGAATCCGCGTTGCCGCCCATTGTGCGCTTTCGGCCAGGACAGCATCGTCGGTGGAGCTCCATAGCTGAAGTTGCGGCAGAAATTTTTCTTCGCCGCTGTTGCCCATGGCGATCGCCACGTTGCGATGCAGCCGTTTGCGGCGGGTACGCTCGAGGGGAGAGCCCTTGAACCAGCGCCGGAAGGACTCCGCATCCAGGCCTGCCAGCCATTCGAGCGCAGGATTCACCAGCTCGTCCCGCACCAGCATTCCAGGCTTCGCCGCTATCGGAGCACGCCTGTTCCAGGGGCAGACATCCTGGCAGATATCACAGCCGAAGACCTGGCGGCCGATCGGCTCGCGGAGATCTTCGGCGATGGCTCCCTTCTTCTCAATCGTGAGGTAGGCGATGCAGCGCGAGGCATCCATCTGTCGCGGGGCAACCAACGCATCCGTGGGACAGGCGTCGATACAGCGAGTGCAGCTGCCGCATCGGTCCGCTGCTACATCGGGCTGAGCGTCCGCCGCGACCGGCAGAGAGGTTACGATCACTCCGAGCAGCAGCCATGATCCGAGTTGCTGATTAATGACGCAGGTGTTTTTGCCGATCCAGCCGACGCCGGCTTTCGCGGCAACGGTGCGCTCGACCAGGGGGCCGGTGTCGACGTAGCATCGGGTCTCGCAGGAGAGACGCTGGTGCAAAGCGGCTTCAACTCCGCGCAGGCGTTGCAGCAGCTCATCGTGATAGTCGGTAGGGATTCGTTCGGCGGGCTCTGTGTCTGTGTCTCTGCCGCTCCACGCGTACCTTGCGATCCAGCCTGTGTCGTTGGGAGCGGATGCGATGGAAAGCGGGCCGGGGCCGTTGTAGTTCAGCGCGCAGACGATGACGGAACGCGCCCACGGCATCGCTACGCCGACACCGCTTCGCAGCAGTACGCCGTGCTCGTCGCGACGCTTCAGGTATTCCATCTCTCCGGCGCGGCCGGCTGCGACCCAGGAGCTGAACCGCTCGGCGTCCACCTGGCCGGCGTCACTTTCATGCGGGGCCACGGGCGCTACTCCGGCAGCGTCGAAGCCGGTCTCCACGGCTCGCTCGCGTATCCAGTGTTCAAGCTCCACAGTCCATTCGCTCGTCACCAGAACTCCTCTGCCTCTACAGCGCGAAATATGCTTCCCGTCACCTTCAGGATAAATTGGCTGCGGCGATGGTACGCTTTGTGGAACAGAAGGGCCCGGAGTTGATTCTCCGCACTCGACACGCCGCCTTCAGTCTCACTTAAGCTGGATATGGTGGTATGGACTTCATGCGGGTTTTGTTGATAGAGGACGAAATACGGCTGGCACAGAACATCGCCTCCGCGCTGCGCGATGGGCCCGGCTTTGCCGTCGATTGTGCCGAGGACGGAGCGATGGGCCTCGATCTCGCAGGTAACCTCTGCTACGACCTGATCGTTCTGGACCTGATGCTGCCAAAGGTTGACGGGCTTACTCTGCTGAAAAGACTGAGGCTGCGCGGCGACCGAGCCTCCGTGCTGATACTGACGGCGAAGAGCGGGCATGGCTCCATTATTGAACTGCTGAACGCAGGCGCGGACGACTACCTCAGCAAGCCATTCGATCTTGGGGAGCTGATCGCTCGAGCGAAGGCGCTGATACGACGCGGCAAGGGGCTCGCCGATCCAACGCTGCGCATCTCCGATCTTGAGGTCAACAGCGTGGAGCAGACGGTGCGGCGAGCCGGTGAGTTGATCGATCTGTCTCCCACCGAGTACCGCATTCTGGAATACCTTATTCATCGGCCGCGCGTGATCGTCTCGAAGCGAGAGCTGCTGGAGCATCTCTACGATTACAACTGGGAGCATCATTCGAATGTGATCGAAGCGCATGTGTCGAACCTGAGAAAGAAGCTGGACAAGGTGAATAGGACACCGAGTATCGAGACGCTTCGCGGCCGCGGATACCGGTTGCTGGTGAACGGAGAGGGGAGCCGATGAAACCGTATTCGCTCACCCGCAGACTCGTTATCGCTGTACTGCTTGTGCAGTTGATCTCCGCAGCTTCGATTACGGGGCTGGCGGTGCTCTACGAGCGGCACACTCATTTTCATTCGTTCGACATCATGCTGCGTGGGCGGGCAGATTCGCTGCTGGGTGCGGTGCAGGATGCCGAAGATCCCGGCGATAATGTGATGCTCGATGGAACAGAGGTGAACCTTCCGCCGGCGGATATCTATGAGGTGTTCGACGCAAATAAGCGGCTGCTGGGGCGATCGCGTAACTGGTCGGGATTGAATGACAGCGACGCGAGCCGAAAAGATGAGAGCTTTTTCAAACTTCGCGCTGGGGGAAAGCATTACAGGGTATTGAAGATCGGCGGGCTCAGGATGGTGGACCCTGGGGACAGGGGCGGCGGTATTCCGCGGCACGTTACGGTGATCTATGGGTCGCCGACCGATAGTGTCTGGCATGAGGTGTGGAGGACGGTGGAGTTCTATGCGCTGACGGGCCTTATGCTGTTGGCGATCTCGGGTCTGCTGATGTTCTGGCTGTTGAACCGTGGGCTTGCGCCTCTTCGAGAGCTGGCCGCAGAGGCAGCGGGCGTGTCGGTCGACTCGTGGAACTTCGTTCCGTCGGAGAGAGTGCGCATGACCAAAGAGCTTGCGCCTTTGGCAGGTGCGCTTGAGACCGTTCTGCATGGGCTGGAGCGCTCGTTTGTGCAACAGCGCCAGTTTGTAAGCGATGCCGCACACGAACTGAAGACGGCTGTGGCGGTGGTGAAGTCGTCGCTGCAGTTGCTCACCATAAAACGCCGAACGGTGCATGAGTATGAGGCGGGCCTGGAGCGGTCTTATCTGGATTGCGAACGCATGGAAGAGATTGTCGCCAGAATGCTCACGCTGGCACGAGTCGAAAGTGAGGTCGGGGCGAGTGCGAGCACGACAGCCGATATGGCTCACTCTGTGAGGCTCGTGACGGAACACTTCGAAACGATGGCCAACGTGAAACAACTTCAGCTTGTTGTAACCGCTCCTGAAGCGGTTATTGTCAGAGTGGAGGCGGAGGAGTTGAGGCTGCTGTGTTCGAACCTTATCCTGAATGCCATTCAGCATAGCCCTGCCGGCTCAAAGGTACGAACGCAGGTTCGGAGACAAGGGACGACCGCAGAACTCTGCGTTGAGGATACCGGCTCAGGGATCGCGCCCGAGGCTTTGCCGTATGTCTTCGACAGGTTTTATCGAGGCGACCAATCGCGCAGCCGCAACACGGGAGGCACAGGGCTCGGGCTTGCCATCTGCAAAGCTATCGTCTCCAGGTTTGGAGGAGAGATAAACATTGCGAGCGTGGTGGATGCCGGCACAACGGTCACTGTTCGCTTTCCGGCCGAACTGCTCTGAAGATGCCGATGAAACGCAGGGAGAGATTTTCTCAGTGCACGCTGATATTCAACGAAATACCAATCTACCTTCAGTCTGAGTTAAGGTAGCGGTGAAATATTGAATGAAGTAAGTGGATGAATCCACCAGATCCTACCGGAGCTATTGATGACGTCGAAGAGCTTTTGCTGCTATCTCGGAAAGACAACCCTGGCCACGACCCTCGCGTTCGCCATGCTGACACCTGCCATTTCATCCGCTCAGCAACCGTACCGCATTCAGACTCGATGGACGATCGGCGGCGAAGGCGGATGGGACTACCTCACGGTCGATGCAAACGCACACAGGCTTTATGTCACACACGGAACGCGCCTGGAGGTTCTGGATACAAACTCCGGCAAGGTCGTCGGCAGCATCACAGGCGTGAAAGGTCTTCACGGAATAGCGCTGGATGAAACCGGAAAATATGGCTACCTCAGCGATGGAGCTGCCAATGCTGTCATCGTGTTCGACCGCTCCAGCCTGCAGACGCTTGCTTCCATTCCTGCCGGGACCAATCCGGACGGCATCGCCTATGAGCCGGTGACGAAGACGGTGTGGGCGTTCAATGGCCGGAGCCACGATGTCTCTGTCATCGACACGGCTCAGCGGAAGGTCATCGCTACCATTGCTCTCCCCGGCAAGCCGGAGTTTCCCGCGGCCGACGGCAAAGGAACAGTCTTTGTGAACATCGAAGACAAGAACGAAATCGTTCGACTGGATGCGGCCGCAAAGACGATCACTGCAACCTGGCCGCTGAGCGATTGCGACTCTCCCTCAGGGCTTGCAATGGACACAGCGGGACGGCGTCTCTTCTCAGTATGCGATGGCAAAAAGATGGCCGTTACCGATGCAGACACGGGGAAGAACCTGGCAAATCCGGCCATCGGAGACTCTCCTGATGCGGCGGCCTACGATGCAAAACACAAGCTGGCGTTCTCTTCCAACGGCGATGGCACACTGACGATTGTCGATGCAAGTGGAACAAGCTATCCTGTGCTGCAGAATTTAGATACGCAGCGTGGCGCTCGGACGATGGCGTTTGACTCCGCAACAGGTCGCATCTACCTTGTCACCGCGGAGCTTGGCGCACGGCCCGCAGCTACGGCACAGACACCTCACCCGCGCCCCGCCGCTGTTCCCGGCAGCTTCACCGTTCTGATTGCAGGTCGTGAATAAGACAAGCGAACTTCTTATGCGATTCTCTTCTCTCGTTTTGTGCTTGTGTCTGATATGTCTGTCGCCTGCTGTGTTGCACGCACAGCAGGCGCCCGCTGTTTCTGCTGCTCCCACTTCGATCAACCTGGAGGAAGCGATCAGTCGCGCCCGCGCCAACGAGCCGGGTTTCGCAGCAGCGCTTGCGGCAAGTCGCGTCAGCGCGCTCGATCATTCGATCGCCCGCTCCGCGCTTCTGCCGAGCGCCGTCTATCACAACCAGTATCTCTACACGCAGCCGAATGGGTCGACGAATCAGGCCGGCTCCAGCGGTCCACAGGCAGCTCCACGCTTCATCTCGAACAATGCGGTTCGCGAATATGCCAGCCAGGGCATCGTCACAGAGACGATTGGCGTGAAGCAGTTCACAGCCGTCTCGCGCGCAGCCGCCGCTGCTGCTGTCGCCGCAGCCGAGCTTGAGATTGCGAGACGTGGACTCGTCGCTACTGTCGTTGGCCTCTTTTATGGCTCGCTCGCTGCAGATGAAAAAGTTACGGTGGCGAAGCGGGCGGTCGACGAAGCAAACAGCCTGACCACTCTGACACAGCAGCGCGAATCTGCACGAGAGGCGGCACATGCGGATGTCGTCAAAGCGCAGCTTCAGCAGCAGCAGCGCGAACGTGATCTTGCCGATGCCGCGCTGCAGGCCCAGAGGTCGCGCCTCGAACTCGCTGTACTGCTCTTCCCCGATCCACGCTCGCCGTATACGCTCACAGCCGCGACCGCGCCGCCACCTCTTGCGACACGCGCTGAGGTCGAAGCTGCGGCGACGCTGCACAATCCGGAGTTGCAAAGCGCTCTTGCCTCGCTCCATGTCAGCTCGCTCGATGTCACCGCCGCACGGGCCGCTTATCTCCCGGACCTTGGTCTCAATTTCACGTATGGTATCGACGCCGAACAATTCGCCGCGCGCGGTACGGGCGATGTCCGCAATCTTGGATACTCCGCAAGCGCCACAATCGATATCCCTGTCTGGGATTGGTTTTCCACGGCGCATCGCGTTAAACAGAGTGAGATACTTCGCGATACAGCACGCACCGCATTGAGTGCGACGCAACGCCGACTCGTCGCACAACTGGACGAGTCCTACGCTGAAGCGGAAGTTGCACGCGATCAGATTCAGTCGCTTGAACTCAGCGTTCAGACCGCTGCCGAAAGCCTGAGGCTGACGCGTCTTCGGTATGCGGCGGGAGAAGGTACCGTCTTCGAAGTGGTGGACGCACAAAACTCTCTCATCGCGACAGAGCTCGCGCACGAGGACGGAATCGTTCGATACCAGACCGCGCTTGCCAATCTTCAGCTACTGACAGGAACGATTTAGCCATGGCTCGACTACGCATCACCGCAAACCACATCGCGATTGTGCCTTTGTGTATCGCATCTCTTCTGTTCTTCGGTTGCAATAAGAAAGAGGAGACACAGACGCCGGAGGTCATCGTTCAGGCGGTCCATCCCTCACACGAAAATATCGTCGAGCAGATAACAGCCGATGCTGTACTTGCACCTCTGGCGCAGGTTGCGATCTCACCGCGAGTCACCGCGCCGGTGAAGAAGTTTCTCGTGCAACGCGGCTCCCACGTCAAAGAGGGTCAGCTTCTCGCCAGCCTTGAAAACAACGATCTGCAGGCCGCCGCGCTGGATAACAAGGGCTCCTACACAGCCGCACAGGCCACCTTTGAAACGGCAACTCGCGCCACCGCTCCGGAGGATTACACAAAAGCGCAGCTCGATTTTGCGCAGGCCAAATCGACGCTGGACCTGAGCCAGAGCATCGTCGACAGCCGCACGCAGTTGTTGTCTCAGGGGGCTATCCCCGGCCGCGATCTCGATACCGCCAAAGCTACGCTCGTCCAGTCGCAGGCGGCCTACGACATCGCGAAACAGCACCTTGAAGCCGTGGAGCAGGTGAGCCGCAAGGCTGCTCTGGAAGCAGCGCAGGGACAGCTGGACTCTGCGAAAGGAAAGTATCTTGGATCCAAAGCACAGCTGGGCTATACGGAGATTCGCAGCCCAATCAACGGAGTTGTCACCGATCGACCTCTCTTTGCCGGCGAAACCGCCGCGGCCGGCACGCCCGTTCTTACCGTGATGGAC
>Ga0302234_10000392_pt1 | contig 34674 bp, 27 predicted proteins | sample II_Palsa_N3_2_FD_193576 | JGI IMG/M metagenome (GOLD analysis project Ga0302234, IMG submission 193576) | Peat permafrost microbial communities from Stordalen Mire near Abisko, Sweden - II_Palsa_N3_2 | ecosystem: Environmental > Terrestrial > Soil > Palsa > Peat permafrost | place: Sweden... | reverse complement strand
CACGCCTGGCGCCAGCGTGAGCAACGTAACGCCGCTGCGCACCGCGAGCAGCGACATCAGGCGCATGTCATCAGCCGGAGTCCACGTGGCAGGCGCCTGGGCGTTAGCGGTGGCGGTGGCGGTGGCCGCGGCCTGACGGCGCAACGCGGGCAACTGGGCGAGCGCCTGCTGCGCCTGCGCAACCCGGTGCTCTGCGTCGGAGAGCGCCACACGGCTTGCCTGAACACCAGCCAGGTCTGCGGAAATCCAGCCATTCGCGCCGACAGCGAACACGACCGCTCCGATCAGCAATCCGACTAGCAGCCGGCTTCGCCCGCTCCAGGCCTCGAGTGGCGAACGCATGCGGCTCAGCCAGTGCAAGGCGTGCGCGGTCTGATGCACCGTCCCGGCACGCGGGGCGAACAAGGTACTCATCGCGCACCTCGCGGCTTGTCGGCATCGCGTGTGCCCGCGCCCGCGGATGCGGCCGCCTGTCCCGCGTCTTTCACGGGTTCGTCCCAGCGCAATCTGGCGGTAAATTCGATCGGACCGCTGCCCGTGGCCGAAGGCTCGCGTCCCGCACGCGCCAAAGGATGCAGATCGGCGACCTCGGAACTCTTCACGCCGCGGATCGTACTCAATTGCTTGAGCCAGATCGCGGACGCAACGGGATCCGTTGAGGTCGCCAGCAACTCCGTCTCGTGCGCATGCTGTTTTAGCTGCTGCAGGACGACGCCGTCGGCGGGCACACGGCTCAACGTATCGAGCAGGTCGAGCAGGCGTGTCAAAGGTTCGGACAACGCGACCGCACGCGCGGCCCGTTTGCCCTGTTCCTCGGCGTCGTGACGCAGCCGCGCCTGCTCTGCTAGCGGCACAGCGAGGTGCGCGAGTTCGCGCTCGCTCGACGCACGCTGCCCTTCGAGCCGCGCCCGCTCAAATGCCTGCCAGCCCGCTACAGCCAACACAGCGGCGCAGCCGGCCAACGCTGCGCCCAGCCATTCGAGCAGACAGCGCCGCCGGGCATGGCGAGCGTCGCGTTGCCGGTAGGGCAGCAGGTTGAAGCCGCCGATCCAGACGGGTTGTCCGGCAGTTCCCATGCGCAAATTCATCCAGCTCATTCCATCACCCCGCGCAATGCGAGGCCAAACGCAACCGCGCAGGTCGGCTCGCGTAGCAGCTCGGCGGACAACGCGCGCGCGCAGTCGCCCAAGGACACGCACTCGAACGGCAGCACGGTACACCCCAGCACGTCGCCAAGATCCGCGACAGAAAACCCCACCCCGTCGAGCAACTCGATCTCTCCTCCGAGTAACGCGCAGCCAAGGCCGCCACCGTCGGCAAGGTCGCGCAATGCATCGGCGAGATCGGCGTGTTCGGGCGCCGGATAGTGCGTCTCGGCGGCGACTGCTTCATCGGCGACGCGCCAGCCGTACACGCCGTCTGCGCCAACCCAGATCGCGGCGTAGGTTTCGTGCGGCTCCAGTTCGAGCATCGCTGCGTGACGCAGCGCGCGGAGCGCGGCATGCGGTTCACCGTCGATCGCGGTCAAGGTCAGGCCCGCGGCGGCCGCACATTCGATGCGCGCCTCCAGATGCTGGCGCCCAGCGGTCGCGATCGTCACGGACGCAGCGCGGCGTGGTGCGCCGTCAATGAACCAGTCGACAGCCAGCGCATGACGCTCGATTCCAGCAAGCCGCTCTGCTTCGGCAAGCACCGCCGACTCCAGCCCCGCGAGCGTCGGGCCGCCCGCTACCGCGAGCTCGCCCGCGACGCCAAACCGCGCAAGCGGCAAGTTCGACATCAGCGTTGCCGAGCCAGGCAGCGCCATCGCGCAGCGCAGCGTATGGGACGCACACGCACGCGGCAGGTCCGCGAACACTTCGCGCATTGCGCGGGTTACGGCAGCGCGATCCACGATCTCCACCCCTGCCATCGCGCCCGCAGCTAACGGTACGGCCGCGAGGTACTCGACGCGCATTTGCTCGCCCATGCGCAAGCGTTGGCTCAACACCACGAGCCTCACCGCTTCGCGACTCACGTCGATTCCTGCAGCAAAACGTCGCACCTTCACGAGCAACGAACTTCTGATCGCCATCCTGCCTCCCTTCAGACACACGCAAAAATCTGCGACACACGCGACGAATCAATCGAACGCGAGGACTAAGCGCCTACAAATCCGGCGCTTTCTTCTGAAGACAATTGTGCGCAGCCGCGGCGGCGGGCGATATTCGGCCGAATGGCTAACGTGACGCTCAAGGCCCCCGACGCGAGATCAAAGCGTCTACAGTAAGGTCATCCCCTGCGCGGCGCGACGATCGACCGTAAGCATGCCGAAAGCTGATGGGCCAGGCAGCTATAATCGCGGGACTGTTTTTTGGTGTTCATATGCAATCTTCGTCCCCTACGTCCCCGCCGCCCGCGCCGAAGAAGCGCAAACGTCCGTTATGGCTAACGCTCGTTCTGGCGCTGGTGGGTCTGATGTTTGCCGGCATCGCGTGTGCCGGCCTCGTGCTCGGTTACGCGCTCGTGGTCGCCACGCCGAACCTGCCTTCGCTCGACGCGCTTACCGACTATCGTCCGAAGGTGCCGCTGCGCATCTACACGGCCGACCACGTGCTGATCGGCGAATTCGGTGAAGAACGGCGTGACGTCGTCCATATTCAGGACGTGCCCGACAGTCTGAAGAAGGCCGTGCTCGCCATTGAAGATGCCCGCTTCTACGACCACGGCGGCGTCGACCTGACGGGCATCGCGCGCGCCGGCTTCGTCGCGCTAACCAACGGACACGCCACTCAGGGCGCCAGCACGATCACCATGCAGGTGGCGCGTAATTTCTTTTTGTCGAGCGAAAAAACCTACACACGTAAGATCTACGAGATGTTGCTCGCGTACAAAATTGAGTCGAAGCTGACGAAAGATCAGATTCTCGAGGTGTACATGAATCAGATCTATCTCGGCCAGCGCGCTTATGGTTTTGCGAGCGCGGCGCGGGTGTATTTCGGCAAGGATATGAAGGACCTCACGCTTGCCGAATCCGCAATGCTCGCCGGTCTTCCCAAGGCCCCCTCGGCCTATAACCCGGTCGTCAACCCGAAACGCGCGAAGGTTCGTCAGGAGTACATCCTGACGCGCATGCTCGAGTTGCACTACATCACGCAAGAACAGTACGACGCGGCAAGCAGGCAGCCGCTCGCCGTCAAGGGCGCCAGCAAAGAATTCAGCGTGCACGCCGAGTACGTCGCGGAAATGGTGCGTCAGATGATGTACGCGCAGTTTCGTGAAGAGGCCTACACGCGTGGGCTCAATGTCGTGACGACGATCGACTCCGCGGACCAGGATGTCGCGTACCGTTCGCTGCGCAAAGGTCTGATGGACTACGAACGGCGTCACGGCTATCGCGGTCCGGAAGCGTTCATCGATTTACCCACGGACGCGGACGAGCGCGAACAGGCGATCGACGACGCTTTGCTCGAACATCTGGACAACGGCGAGATCATCGCCGCAGTGGTGACCACTGCGAGTCCGAAGCAGGTCCAGGCAACCCTCGCCGATGGCAACGTCGCGACGCTGCAAGGCGATGGCCTGCGCTTCGCCTCGTCGGCGCTCGGCCCGCGCGCGCAGCCGAATCAGCGCATCCGTCCGGGTGCGATCATCCGCGTCGTCAGGGGCGACGACGGCAACTGGTCGATCACGCAGTTGCCGCAGGTGGAAGGCGCCTTCGTCTCAGTCGTGCCCCAAGACGGCGCGATCCGCGCGCTGGTGGGCGGCTTCGACTTCAACAAGAACAAGTTCAACCACGTCACCCAGGCATGGCGGCAGCCGGGTTCCAGCTTCAAGCCGTTCATCTATTCGGCGTCGCTGGAAAAGGGCCTGGGACCGGCCACGGTGATCAACGATGCGCCGCTCTTCTTCACCGCCGCCGAAACCGGTGGCCAGGCTTGGGAGCCGAAGAACTACGGCGGCGGCTTCGACGGTCCGATGACGATGCGCACCGCGCTGCAGAAATCGAAGAACCTCGTGTCGATCCGTATCCTCAACCAGATTGGCCCGAAGTATGCACAGGGGTACATCACGCGTTTCGGCTTCGACGCAGATCGTCATCCGGCCTATCTGCCCATGGCGCTCGGGGCAGGGCTCGTCACGCCGCTGCAGATGGCGGGCGGCTTTTCGGTGTTCGCCAACGGCGGCTATCGGATCAACCCGTATCTGATCGCAGAAGTCACCGATCAGCGTGGCAGCGTCGTTGCGCAAGTCAAGCCGCTCGTCGCGGGACAAAGCGCGCCGCACGCCATCGACGCGCGCAATGCCTACGTGATGAACAGCCTGCTGCAAAGCGTTGCGCAGCGCGGCACCGGCGCGAAAAGCAATATCCTGAAGCGCACCGACCTCGCGGGCAAAACCGGCACGACCAACGACTCACGCGATGCGTGGTTTGCGGGCTATCAGCACACGCTCACAGCAATCGCATGGATCGGCTATGACAATCCACGCAGTCTCGGCGACAAAGAAACCGGTGGCGGTCTCGCATTGCCGGTGTGGATCGACTACATGGCCAAGGCATTGAAGGGCGTACCGGAATACAAGATGCCGATGCCCGAGGGCGTCGTCGCGCTTGGTGACGAACTGTATTTCGACAACTTCACGCCGGGCAACGGTTTCGTTGCGACCGTCGGCGTGAGTCAGGCCGATCTCGACGCGAACTCGAGCGATGCGGCGTCGGGCGCGGCGGATGCGCCGGCGCCGCAACAGGTCGGTGAGCAGGAAAAGCAGGACATCATGAACCTGTTCCGCGGCCATTAGCGCGCGGGTTCGTCACGCGCCTTAAGCGCGCGTGACGTCAAAGCAGCCGCTTACGCTTCGAAGTGAACCGGCTCGCCTGCCTGCTGCGTCGCATAGTCGGACAGTGCGGAAAAAAACTCCGTGCCGTTGCGGGTATCGCGCCATGCGTCGTCGGTGAAACGAAAATGGAAACCACCTGCCTTGGCGGCGATCCAGATTTCGCGCATCGGCGGTTGCAGATTGACGATGATCTTCGTGCCGTTCTCGAATTCGAGCGTCAGAACATTGCCGCTGCGCTCAAATTCGATATCGGCTTCGGTATCGTCGAGCGTACGTTCGATGGCCGCAAGCGCGGCCTCCGCGCGGGTCAGGTATTCGCTATCGGACATGCTAAACTCCAACGATCATTTTTTCAGGGACAGTCATGCGAGTCGTTTCTCGGATGCGCGCAATGGCGCCCGGCGCGATTGTAGCCGCTTTGGTCATTGTCGCAGGTTGCGCTCTTGGTGGCTGCGGGCAACGCGGAGCGCTCTACTTGCCGACCGTGCCGCCATTGCCGGCCAAACCCACCGACGAGACCCAGGCGCCGTCGCCTGACGCAGTGAAGCCAGATTCCGAAGCGGCATCCGGCACTGTACCTGACACGTCCGGCACGCCACTGTCGCTGTCGCCGGAAACCGAACTCCGTACCGTACCCGACTCCGCTGCATCGGAACCGCAACAACCCGCCTCCGGCAGCACCCCTGCTCAATAAGACTTTCGCATGACTCGATCCGCATTTGCCTATGTCGACGGCGTATTGCACGTCGAAGACGTGTCCGCCGTTTCTCTCGCCGAGCAGTTCGGCACGCCGCTGTACGTCTATTCGCGTGCTGCATTGACCGACGCTTGGCACGCCTATGCCGGCGCATGTGTGGGCCGCCGCGCCACCGTCCACGTCGCCGTCAAGGCGAACAGCAATCTGGCTGTGCTGAACGTGTTCGCACGGCTCGGCGCAGGCTTCGATATTGTCTCGGGCGGTGAGCTGGCGCGCGTGCTGGCCGCCGGCGGCAACGCCGAAAACGTCGTGTTTTCAGGCGTTGGCAAGAGCGCCGCGGAAATGCGCGAAGCGCTCGACGCAGGCGTCAAGTGCTTCAACGTCGAATCGATTCCCGAGCTCGATCGTCTGAATGCGGTCGCCGCTTCGGTGGCCAAGAAAGCGCCGGTGTCGCTGCGGGTGAATCCTGACGTCGACGCGAAAACACATCCGTATATTTCCACCGGCCTGAAGTCGAACAAGTTCGGCGTCGCGTTCGACGAGGCGCGCGCCACCTATCGCGCCGCGGCGTCCATGACGCATCTCGACGTGGTGGGAATCGACTGCCATATCGGCTCGCAGATTACCGAAGTCGCGCCGTATCTGGACGCGGTAGACAAGTTGCTCGAACTGGTCGAGCAGATCGAAGCAGACGGTTTGACGATCCGTCACATCGACGTCGGCGGCGGCCTCGGCATCACCTATGACGACGAAACGCCGCCTGACATCGGTGAGTTTGTGCGTACCGTGCTCGATCGCATCGAAGCACGCGGCCATGGGCATCGCGAAGTGTATTTCGAACCAGGGCGTTCGCTGGTCGGCAACGCGGGCATTCTGGTGACGCGTGTCGAGTTTCTGAAGCCCGGCGCGGAAAAGAACTTTGCCATCGTCGACGCCGCGATGAACGATCTTGCGCGCCCGGCCATGTATGAGGCGTATCACGGCATCGAACCGGTCGTGAAGCGCGAGGGGCCGGCGCATGTCTACGACGTGGTTGGCCCGGTCTGCGAAAGCGGCGACTGGCTCGGCCGCGAGCGGCTGCTGGCGATCGAACCGGGCGATCTGATCGCGTTGCGTTCGGCTGGCGCATACGGTTTCGTGATGAGCTCCAACTACAACACGCGTCCGCGTGCGGCCGAAGTCATGGTCGACGGTAACAAGGCGTATGTGGTTCGCGCGCGCGAAGAGGTCAAGCAGTTGTTCGCCGGGGAAACGATTCTGCCGGCGTGACCGAGCGCGGCAAACGCTCTGCCCGCTGGAAAGCTGGAAAGCACGAAACAAGAAGGCGATGCCACCGCGGCATCGCCTTTTTCGTTGTCTGATGTCTAAATCGGCCAGCGAAGCAGGAGCGCCCTCACCTCTTCCGGGCCGGCACCGTCCTACGCTCGCGCAGCCACACCAGCAGACGCCACCCCAACAGCGCCACCATGATCGCGCCGTAGATCTTCGGCAACAGCAGATCGTGCTTACCGGATTTCATCCACCAGAAATGCAGGATCGCGAGCACGCCGATGACGTAGATCGCGCGGTGCAGCGTCTGCCAACGGCGCCCCAACTTCCTCACCATCGCGCGCGGCGAGGTGACGGCCAACACGATCAGCAACACGAAGGCCGCGAAGCCGACCATGATGAACGGACGTTTGCCGATGTCCTTCAGGATCGCCCCCACGTCGAACCATTTGTCGAACCACAGATAGGTGGTGAAATGCAGCGTCGCGTAGAAAAACGCGTACAGACCGAGCATGCGCCGAAACCGCACCAGCGCGCTGACGCCCGTCAACCGGCGCAGTGGCGTCACGGCGAGCGTGATGCAAAGGAACACCAGGGTCCACAGGCCGGTTGAGCGCGTGATGAACTCAATCGGATTGGCACCAAGCCGATCGGTCAAGCCGAACAACACAATGCGCGCGAGCGGATACCACGCCGCTACGAACACGGCGATCTTCGCGGGCACCACCCAGCGCGCGCCCGCTGCGGCGGGACGCCTGGCAGCAGACGGCTGCCGCCGCGAAGCGGGTTCGGACACCGTTGGTGTTTCAGAAGTCATGGGCCGGTTCCCGCTCAGAAGTTCTTCTTCAGGTCCATCCCCTGATACAGCGAGGCAACCTGATCGCCGTAGCCATTGAACATCAGCGTCTTCCTCTTCGGGGTGAAAAAGCCATCTTCGCCGATTCGCCGCTCTGTTGCCTGGCTCCAGCGCGGATGGTCGACATTCGGGTTCACGTTGGAGTAAAAGCCGTATTCGGTCGGCGCGTAAGTGTTCCAGCTCGTGGCCGGCTGCTTGTCGACAAACCGGATCTTCACCAACGACTTGCCGCTCTTGAAGCCGTATTTCCACGGCACGATGATCCGCAGCGGCGCACCGTTCTGATTGGGCAGCACTTCTCCGTACAGGCCCACCGTCAGCAAGGTCAGCGGATTCATCGCTTCGTCCATCCGCAGTCCTTCGGAGTACGGCCAGTCCAGAATCGGCGTCGACAGACCCGGCATCTGCGACGGGTCTGCGAGCGTGATGAACTGCACGTATTTGGCGTTACCGGTTGGCTGTGCGCGCTTGATGAGCTCCGAGAGCGGGAAACCGATCCACGGCATCACCATCGACCAGCCTTCGACGCAGCGGTGCCGGTACACCCGCTCCTCAAGCGGCGCCATCTTCAGCAGATCGTCGATGTCGTACACCTTGGCGTTCTTCACCTCGCCTTCGACACTCACCCGCCACGGATGCGGGCGCAACGTCCCGGCATTCTGTGCCGGATCGCTCTTGTCGGTGCCGAATTCGTAGAAGTTGTTGTAGGTGGTAATGTCCTTGTAAGGGCTCACCTTGTCCTGCGCGACAAACTTCGGATTGGTCTTCGCCGTCAGCTTCGGTCCCTTGGCATCCGGTGACGTGTACATGGCGAGCGCCTCGCCACTGACGCCCATCAGACTGCCCATCGCCACCGCACCCGCCGCCCGCAACACGCGCCGCCGGTTCTCGTACACGCGTTGCGGCGTGATTTCGCTGCGGGCGATATGGTCGCCCTGCAGTGCAATCCTGTCCGTCCGCTTGATCCACATATTGCCGCTCCTGCTGGCCCCGCGGGCCACATTGATGATCGTTCGACTGCTCATCCATAGGTACTGTTCTGACGAACACGCTGGATGCACAGATATTCCCGCGCATACGAAAAAACCGCCGGTGCAGGGCACTCGGCGGTTCTTGGTCGGTTCAGAACGGCGGATATTACAGCTTGCCGTAGCTATGCAGCCCTGAGAGGAACATATTGACGCCGAGGAACGCGAACGTGGTCACCAGCAGACCCGTCAACGCCCACCATGCGGCGACGGCGCCACGCAACCCCTTCATAAGCCGCATATGCAGCCAGGCCGCATAGTTCAACCAGACGATCAGGGCCCAGGTTTCCTTCGGGTCCCAGCTCCAGTAGCCGCCCCAAGCCTGAGCGGCCCACAGCGCGCCGAGGATGGTGGCGATGGTGAAGAACGCGAAACCGACGGCGATCGACTTGTACATCAGGTCGTCGAGCACGTCGAGCGGCGGCAGGCGGTCAGCCAGCACGCCGTTCTCTTTGACGAGATAGGCCACCCCGACCATCGCCGACAACGCAAAACTGCCGTAGCCGATGAAGTTCGCCGGCACGTGGATCTTCATCCACCAGCTTTGCAGGGCCGGCACGAGCGGCTGGATCTGCTGGGCGTCGCGCGAAATCGAGTACCACATCAGGAAGCCGACCGCGGCGCTGATCACCAGCAGCACGAACGCGCCGAGCGCCCGGGTGTTGTAGTGCTGCTCGTAGTACAGGTAGAAGAGCGCGGTGATCAGGCTGAACAGCACGAACACTTCATAGAGGTTCGAGATAGGAATATGGCCGACATCCGAACCGATCAGGTACGACTCGTACCAGCGGACCATCAGGCCCACAAAGCCCATCAGCACGGCGGCCCAGGTCATCTTCGAGCCGATCGCGGCGCCGGTGGGCGAACGCGATAGCAAGCCGATCCAGTAGAACAGCGTGGCCAGTACGAACAGCGCGCTCATCCACAGAATGGCGGACTGGCTCGACAGGAAATATTTGAGGAAAAACGCGCTATCCGCCCGCGCCAGGTCGCCCTGATAGGTTTGGATCGCGAACAGCGACAGCACCGCGATACCCGCAATCAGGAGCCGCACCGGCTTCCAGCGCCAGCCGAGCGTGACGAAAACCGGCACCGCGCACACCAGCACCAGCTTGTCGTAGTAGTTCATGAACGGGTGATAGCGCGACAGCGCGAAACCCGCGCCCGCGACCATCACCAGAGCGAACAGCCAGTCGAATGCGCCGAGGCGCTTGAAGAAGGGCCGCTCGTCGAACAGCACGGGCTGCTGCGCCGCATCGCCTGGCGCGTTCTTGGCCGGCGCGCTACCGCGCGAAGGGGATGAGGAAACCTGAGTCAAGTCCATGATCTTACCGGGTCGAATCTTGTGAGCCTGCGGACGATGCAGCACCGGGGGTGCCGGTCTTGTCGGTTGCGTCAGTGGGCTTGGCACCCAGCGTAGCGCCGACGGTATCGCGCGTCTGAGCAAACTCCTTGTCGAAGTCCAATGTCTTGCGCGCACTCGACATAGCCATCACGACGTTCGTACCGTGATCGGTATCTTTGATCCAGAACCACAGGCGCCGTTCACGGACGTAGAACATCGAGAAGATGCCCAATACGAGGAGCAGGCTGCCAAGATACACGACTTTTTTGCCCGGCGCGCGCGTCAACTGAAATACCGAAGCTTGCACCTGCCTGAATGAGTCGAGTTGTAAATAGACCGGCGAACCATACAAAAAGCTGTCGGACATGGCGTTGATCGAGCTCTGGATGAAGAGGCTCGTGTCGGCCGACGGCGTTGCGTCCGGCTCGCCGGCCTGCTCACGGGCCAGTTGCCACAGGTCCCACGTCGAACCTTCAAGCATGCGCAGCAGCAGCGAGGCCGCCTTTTCCTGCTCGCCCTTCGGCACCGAGTGGTCGATAAACGCGGCGATTGCCTGGAAGCCGCCAATATTCTGGCCGCCCTGCATCATGCCGACGCTGCTGTCGCCGGCGGCAAAGAGGGTCAATACGCGCAACGCGCTTTCTTCGAGGTGTTGCTGCAGCTCTGCGTTAGACGAGGGCACCGAGCGCTGTGCGAAACGATGCGCCGCGGCGACACGCATGGCCGGATTCTCGAGCGTGGCGCGCAGATTCATCCATTCCTTGACCGTGCCACCCTGGTCGGCGGGGATGCGCAGATAGCGGAATGGGTCGTCCGGGTTGATGCGCATGCCGGCCAGGAACATCTTCTCGCCGCTCACGTCGACCGGCAGCATGTAGTTGTTGTACTCGCGCGCCTGGCCGTCCTTGCCGCGCACCTTGTACTGCACCGACGGGCCGACGTTGTGCAGATCCAGCGGCTTCGAGGTCTTGGCGCCCGAGCCGAGCCGCTCGTCGAATGCTTCCTTCAGTGTTTGATGCGCGACGCCGCGTGCGTCATTGGCGCCGCTACCGTTCGAGATGTTTTCGACGTTGATCGCGCGGAAGTCGGCGAATTCGATGGTCTGGCCGTCTGCGCCGGGAACGGCGTTGCCTAACGGCGCCGAGTTACCGATCGTGCCGCCGAACGGGGCAGTCTTCGCGCTAGTGCCCGTCATCGGGTACGCGGTCATCTGCATCTGCGAGCCGCCGTCCTGGAAGCTCGACTGGTAGATCGACACGCCGTCGTATTCGAACGGCTTGTTCACTTCGACACGCGCCGGAATTTTCTCACCGGTCTTGTGATCGATCACGACGATGTCGCTCGCGAACAGCTTCGGCATGCCCGTTGAATAGTAGTCGACGATGAACTTGTTCAACTGGATCGAGAACGGCAGATCCTGGATCAACGAACCGTTCGGCTGGTTGAGGATCGCGGTCGAGACATGCTCGCCTTCCGGCACCCACGCATAGCCGCGGAAGGTCGGATTCGACTGCGACAGACGGTGTTCAGGCGGAATGTCGCTGATCACGGTATTGCTGTTGATAGGCGTCTTGTTGAACATCCACATCTGCAGCTTGATCGGCAGATTGCTGTCGAGCAGGCCACCCAGACAGATGATGACGATCGCAAGGTGAGCGGAGATATAGCCAAGCTTGGTGAGCGCACCGCGCTTGGCGGCGATCAGGGTGGCACCGTCCGATTCACGCGTCACAAACTTGTAGCCGAGCCGGCCCGACAGCTTCGCCAGTGTGGCCGAGGTTTCTGCGCGCGTGCCCCCCACCGCGAACTCGCCCTTGTGATGGAAGGCGCGCAGGCTTGATTCGCGGACTTTATCCTTCCAGCTCTTTATGTCGGCGATCATCTTGGGCGCGTTGCGGATCACGCACAGCGACACCGAGACCATCAGAAAACCGAGGATCAGCATGAACCACCAGGCGCTGTACACGGTGTACAGGCTCAGCGAGCGGAAGATATCGGCCCAGAAGGGGCCAAACTGGTTGACGTAGTTGGGATACGGGTCGTCCTGAGTGAGGACGGTGCCGATGATGCTGGCAATCGATAGGATCACCAGCAGCGCGATCGCAAATCGCATCGAACTCAACAACTCGATGGCCCGGCGCATGGGCCGATGGCCCGACTTGACTTCAATACCCGACGTGGTGACGCTCATTCACACTCCGACAAAACAGCAAAAAAGGGTGAACGGCCGTCGCTAACGCATGGAGCGCACGACGCCATCACCCTTTTCTTGTTTTTCACCGGCCTCGTTGGGCCGGTTGCACTTGCGAGCGGACCTCTTAATGCAAGCCCGCGATGTAATCGGCCACGGCTTTGATATCGCTATCCGACAGCCGCGACGCAATGGTATGCATTGGATCGCTGTTGTTGCGCGCGCCCGGGCCCTGCGTGAACGCGTTCAGTTGCGCCACCGTATAGTCTGCCCACTGCCCCGACAGCCGCGGATACTGCACAGGGATACCCTGACCGGTAGGTCCGTGGCAGCTCGCGCACGCCGGTACAGCCCGTTCGGCGATGCCTCCACGATAAATCTTTTCCCCTAACGGGACCGTGTTCTTGTTGTGTGCGTAACCCGGCTTCGGCGTCTGCACCGCGAAATACGCAGCGACGTTGACCATGTCCTGATTGGACAGTGGCGCGGCCATGGCCGCCATAATCGCATTATTGCGGGCGGGTTGCTTGGCGCCGGGCTGGGTTTTGAAATCCATCAACTGCTTGACGAGATATTCGGGATGCTGGCCCGCCAGCTTGGGATAGGCACCGCCAGCGCTATTGCCGTCGGCACCGTGACACGACGCGCAAACCTGCGTCGCAATTGCCTGCCCCCGATTGATGTCCGGTTTTTCCGGATCTGCTGCTCGCGCCTGAACTGCTAAAACTGAAAGACCTGCTGCTATTTGAAACACCATCAGAGCTTTGCACAGTCGATTCATTCGCACACCCTGTTTCGTCTTGTGGGAATTAGAGGTTCTGCAAAACGACGGCGACCGACCTGCCGCAGAGGCACGCGCGCTGGCCCCTCAGGTCTTCAGTAAACCATCGTATTGTACAATAACTCGCTAATCGCTTAGACGCCAGTCGGGCTTGACCCGTCCCCACTCCGGGTTCCCCGGCGTCTCACATCCTGGTTCCTCCATGTCCTTCCTGCTCCACCAATCCCGCTTCTTTACGACCGTCAATCACCTGCGTGATCTGCCGGCCACCCCGCAACCCGAAATCGCGTTTGCCGGGCGCTCGAATGCGGGCAAGTCGACGGCGATCAATCTGCTGTGCAACCAGAAGCGCCTCGCCTTCGCCAGCAAGACGCCGGGTCGCACGCAGCACATTAATTACTTCTCGGTGGGACCTGCGGCTGAGCCGGTAGCGCATCTGGTGGATCTGCCCGGTTACGGCTATGCGGAAGTGCCGGGTGCCGCCAAGGCGCACTGGGAGGCGCTACTGTCGAGCTACCTGCAGTCGCGCTCGCAACTGCGCGGCATGATCCTCATGATGGATTCGCGCCGCCCGCTGACCGACCTGGACCGGACGATGATCGAGTGGTTCGCGCCAACCGGCAAGCCAATCCACACCTTGCTGACAAAGTGCGACAAATTGACGCGGCAGGAGAGCATCAACGCGCTTCGGACCACCCAGAAAGGTCTGGCCGAATATCGCGCCGCCGGCTACCAGGGCGAATTGACCGCCCAACTGTTCTCGGCCCTCAAACGGGTCGGCCTGGATGAGGCTCACGAACTGATCGAGGGCTGGCTGATCCCCGACGCGACGGACGCTACGGACGACGGGGCTGCCGCCGAGTAAGAGCCGGAGGGTGGCTTAGACTCGGTTTGGGCCCTATTTCACGCGTCCATAAAAAAACCCGCCGTTACTGACGGCGGGCCAAACAGCCTAATCGAAAAAACGACAGGCACCCGCTCAGGGAGGAGAAGCGGGGAGGTCAGCGCTAGGCGCCTTGCTCGATCGGTATGATATACCATTGTCTCGAAAAGAGTTTCCGGCAGGCGGAGGCAGGCGTTTTTGTCATCTCCACGATACCCAAGACATTCGATATGAGCTTCTATCCGCATCACCGTCCGCGCCGTATGCGCCGTGACGACTTCTCGCGCCGACTCATGCGGGAAAACATCCTCACCACCAACGACCTGATCTATCCCGTGTTCGTCGTCGAAGGCACCAACGTGCGGCAAGCCGTGCCATCGATGCCGGGGGTCGAGCGCGTCTCGGTCGATCTGCTGATGGGCGTGGCCGAACAGTGCGTTGAACTCGGCGTGCCGGTGTTGTCGCTGTTTCCCGCGATCGAGCCGTCGCTGAAAACCCCCGATGGCCGCGAAGCCACTAACGAAGCGGGCCTGATTCCGCGCGCCGTTCGCGAACTGAAAAAGCGTTTCCCCGATCTTGGCGTGCTGACCGACGTCGCGCTCGACCCGTACACGAGCCATGGCCAGGACGGCGTGCTCGATGAAGCGGGCTATGTGATCAACGACGAGACCATCGATATTCTCGTCGAGCAGGCGCGTGCCCAGGCGGAAGCGGGCGTCGATATCGTCGCGCCCTCGGACATGATGGATGGACGCATCGGCGCGATCCGCGAAATGCTCGAGAGCGAGGATCACATCCACACGCGGATCATGGCCTACTCGGCCAAGTTTGCGTCGGCCTTCTATGGCCCGTTCCGCGATGCCGTCGGTTCCGCGACGAACCTCGGCAAGAGCAACAAGATGACCTACCAGATGGACCCGGCGAACTCGGATGAAGCGCTGCGCGAAGTGCGCGCGGACATCGAAGAAGGCGCGGACATGGTGATGGTCAAGCCCGGCATGCCGTACCTCGATATCGTCCGGCGCGTGAAAGACGAGTTCCGCTTTCCGACTTACGTCTATCAGGTGAGCGGCGAGTACGCGATGCTGAAAGCCGCCGCACAGAATGGCTGGCTCGATCACGACAAGGCGATGATGGAATCGCTGCTGGCGTTCAAGCGAGCCGGTGCGGATGGTGTGCTGACCTACTTTGCACTGGACGCTGCGCGGATCTTGCGGGCGCAGAAGTAGCGGGTTGTGCGAGGCGCGGCTTTTGTGCGCCTTGTGCTTGCGGTGCATGTATGCACGGCGCGCGCGCTGGCTGGGCGGCGGGCGTGCGATGAACACGCGAGCGTCGGTTAGGCGGCTAACGGTTGAGGAAGCGGAAGCGCTGGAGACGGCGCTTCCGCTTTTTTATGGTTGCGTGTTTGCACGTTGTTGGGGTGAGCATTCCCGACGCCCCGCCCGCCGCGTACGGCGTCCGTCCCGCTTACGACTGAGGCGGCGTGGAAAGCCGGTCGAGACTATGCAGGAAAGTATCCGCGGACTCATAGCCCACGACGCGCAGGACTTCGGCACCGCTGTGATCGAAGAAGATGATGCCCGGTGGCCCGAACAGCTTGAAACGCTTCAGCAGCGCCTGGTCATCCGGGTTATTGGCGGTGACATCCGCGCGCAACAGGTTGAGCTGTTGCAGGCGGGCATGCACGCGCGGGTCGCTGAAGGTGAACTTCTCCATCTCCTTGCAGCTCACGCACCAGTCGGCATAGAAGTCCAGCATGGCCGGCTGCGCTGCCGTTTTCACGGCCTCGTCAAGCTGGGTGGACGAACGCACCGCGGCAAATGTCAGGCTGTCGGCCTGCGCATTTGGTGTGTCGGATGGCGTACCCGGCACGCCGCCCGCGCCACCACGCGCGGCCAGTACCGCGAGCGGCTTCAGCGGATCCGACGAGCCGGCGGCAAGCCCTACTAGCAGCACCGCGGCCCAGATCGTCAGCGCGACACCCAGCCCGCGGCCGAGCCGGCGCCACACAGAACTCGAGCCGGCGGGCGGCGAGAACAGGCCCAACGCAGCCGCCGCGACCAGCAGCCACAGTGCGCTCAGCAGCATCTGCGCGACCGCGCCAAGCACCGGCCAGACGATCCACAACGCGGCAGCGAGCAGCACCACGCCGAAAAAGACCTTCACGCCATCCATCCACGCGCCCGCGCGCGGCAGAAATGTGCCGGCACCGAGACCGATGATCAACAGCGGGACGCCAAGGCCGATGCCCATCGAAAACAGCGCGGCACCGCCTAGCACTGCGTTGCCGGTGTGCGCGATAAACGCCAGAACGGCGAATAGCGGCGCCGTCATACATGCACCGACGACCAACGCCGACAACGCGCCCATCGCAGCCACAGCCGCGAATTTGCCACCGGAGCGCCCTTGCGATGCGGTCGACGCCCCATCCTGCCAGCGTTGCGGCAACGCGATGTCGTAGCCGGCAATCAACGTCACGGCAAACAGAGTCAGCAGCACGCCGAACGCACCCAGGACCCACGGATTCTGCAACCACGCGCCGAGGCTCTGCCCGACCAATGCCGCCGCGATCCCGAGCACCGTGTAGACCAGCGCCATCCCGATCACATAGGCGAGCGAGAGCGCGAAGCCCCGCCCGCGCGTCACGCGCGCCCCTTCACCGATGATGATCGCCGACAGGATCGGAATCATCGGATACGAACACGGCAACAGGCTCAGCACAGCGCCCACGACGAAGAAAATCCCGACGATCGCGAAGAAGCTGCCGCCTTGTAGTAGCGATTGCGCATAGTCCGCGCTGGTTGTGCGTTCATACCAGGAGGACGTATCGGTCGCGCTGTTCGGCGCCACCTGTGCAACGGCCGCCGGAGCGGGATTCGCGCTGGCGGGATGCAGTGCGGCGCCGTCGACGTGGTAGACACGCTCCATTGGCGGATAGCAGATTCCCGCGTCCGCACAGCCTTGCGAGGTCACTGCCAGATCGAATGGACCCGCCGCCTGTTTCACCGGGATGTGAATCGTCAACTCGCTGCGATACGTCTCAACGTTTTTCCCGAACGTTTGATCGAACTTGACGTGACCGGCCGGCAACTGCGGATCGCCGATCGTCACGGTGCCGTTCCGGGTTGCGAACGCGAAGCGCTCCCGATACATGTAGTAGCCGTCCGCAATCTTGTAGTGGACGACAACTTCGCCGGGCTGCTCGGTGGCGCTGAACTTGAACGCGACCGCCGGATCGAGAAAATCATCGTCCGCGCGCGCCACGCCCGCGGACATCACGACAACCAGCAGGCAGGAGACAAACAGGACGGCCGCGCGCAGCGTGTCGCGTCCCCGTCGGTGCAGAGCGTTAAACATGAACAGGACGTTGAGTTTCAGCAATGACCCACTGGCCGTAGGCCGCGGATGCGGTGGCTTGCCAGCAGAGGATTTCGGGCGTGTCGTACGGATGGTGCTTCAGGATGAACTGCTCGAGCTCAGGAGCCCGCGCGATGCTCGTTTTGAAGAGCATTTGAATCTCGTCGGCCGACTCAAGCTTGCCTTGCCAGTGATAGGTCGAGTGCACGGCGCTTTGCTGGCTAACACACGCAGCAAGGCGTGCTTCGAGTACCTGTGCTGCGAGCTTCTGCGCCGTGTCCGGGTCGGGCACTGTCGTCAGGATCAACGTCACATTCGAACTCACAAACCGCTCCGGCAGGGTAGTACGGGATTGCCGCTATCGTATCACCGCAGTTGATCAGCCGCTGACGGTCGGGTCGCCGCCAGCTGCCATGAAGTTTTGCGTCGCCACAAACAAAAAAGCCAGGCATTCGCCTTAACGCCGTTCAGTTAAGCGACTGAACGGCATTTTCATTTGGAGCGCACAAACCGGTTGTAAACAGCGGCTGGCGAGGTTAACTTGCATCGCCATGCTGGCCGATGACCTCACCTGTCTTGCCGAGTTGCAGCAGCCTGTCGATCTGAACCGGCTGGGTGAGCATCTGCCGTACGAGTGGATCGAGAAGGCGGTTCAGGCGAGCGGTGTGGCGAGTATCCGCCGGCGACGTTTGCCGGCGCAGCAGGTGGTGTGGCTGGTCATTGCACTGGCGCTGTATCGCCATCAGTCGATCAGTGAGGTGGTGGACGACGAGCTTGATCTTGCCTTACCTGCTCGCGATGCGTCATTCGTCAGTAAAAGCGCGGTGACCCAGGCGCGCCAGCGTACCGGCGCTGCCCCGCTGGCCTGGCTGTTCCGTCAATCGGCCTGCAACTGGGTCGCCCAGGATCAGGCGCAGTTCCAGTTCAAGGGGTTCTCGCTGTTCGCCATGGACGGCACGACACTGCGTACGGCCGACAGTGCGGCCAATCGCGATCACTTCGGTGCGCCAGCCGGCGTACACGGGCGGGTGGGAAGTTATCCCCAGTTGCGCGCGGTGACGCTCACCGCTATTCCGACGCACCTGGTGCGCGACGTCGAATTCGGCCCATACGACATTAACGAGATGCTATCGGCCGGCAAACTGGTCCCCCGCGTATCCGGGAACTCCATCACGGTGTTCGACAGAGGCTTTCTGTCAGCACAGATCCTGTGCAATCTGGTGGCGGGCGAGCAGAACCGGCACTTCATCATTCCCGCCAAATCCAATACGTGCTGGGACGTGGTGGCCGGTCAGCCCGGCGACCAGACGGTACGTATGCGCGTGTCGCCGCAGGCGCGCAGGAAATGCCCCGGCTTACCGGAGTTCTGGCAGGCGCGTGCGGTGGTAAGCGTCGATACACGCGGGCGTCAGCGCATCCTGCTGACTTCGCTGACCGACCGCAGACGTTTCAAGCCGGCCGATATCGTTGCCTGTTATGAACGTCGCTGGCAGATCGAGACCAGCTATCACGAATTGAAGCAGTCGATGCTGGGCATGGCGCTGACTCTTCGCAGCCAGACCGTGGAAGGGGTCTACCAGGAAGTCTGGGGCGCGTTGATCGCCTACAACCTGATCCGGCTGGAAATGGCGAAGGCAGCACTTGAGGCCGGCCGTACGCCCGAAGACCTGAGCTTCATCCGCGCGTTCCACACGATCCAGTATGAGATGACATGGGCGGCAGCCACACGCGCGTACGGCAAGCTCCCTGCCTTGCTCAAACGCCTGCGCGAGCGGCTCAAGCAACTTTCTAACGAAAAACGGCCCGGGCGCACTTGCGCCCGGGCCGTCAAATCCAGACCTTTCCGTTACACCGTTCGGTACCTCAAAAGAGACCTTAACTGAACGGCATTAGGGCCGAAGCCCGTCTTTCTGTGATTGCGCTGAGCCCGTAGGCTGTATGGCGGTTGCGCCGTTCAGATTGTGCCGAGCTCGCGCCGAAGGAACTCGTGGAAGTGCTGCATGCCGTCTTCCATCGGGCTCTGATACGGTCCGACCTGCGACTCGCCGCGCTCCATCAGCGCACGGCGTCCGGCGTCCATGCGCTCGGCGATCTCGTCGTCTTCACGCGCCGTTTCCATGTACGCGGCACGTTCGGCTTCGACGAATTCACGCTCGAACAGCGCAATCTCCTCGGGGTAGTAGAACTCCACGACATTGGTGGTTTTCTGCGTACCGCGCGGAATCAGCCATGACACGACCAGCACGTGCGGGTACCACTCGATCATGATGCCGGGGTAGTACACCATCCAGATTGCCCCGAATTCGGGCGTTTTACCATCGCGGAAGCGCAGCACTTCGTCGTGCCACTTGCGATAAGTCGGGCTGCCCGGCTGTTCCAGATCCTTGTGGACACCCACGGTCTGTACGCTGTACCAGTCGCCGAACTCCCATGTCAGGTCGTCACAGTTGACGAAGCTGCCGAGGCCCGGATGGAACGGCGCAACGTGGTAGTCCTCGAGGTAGACCTCGATGAAGGACTTCCAGTTGTAGTTGCATTCGTGGACTTCGACGTGGTCGAACATGAAGTTCGAGAAGTCGAAATGCTTCTTGGTGCCGAGACGCGCCAGATCCTTGGCGACATCGCGCCCCTGGGCTTCGAACAGCAGCCCTTGCCAGTTCTGCAGCGGCGTAGCGCCGAGATTCAGGCAGGGGTTGTCCGCGAAATGCGGCGCACCGAGGAGCTGGCCGTTCAGATCGTACGTCCAGCGGTGCAGGGGGCAGACGATGTTCTCCGCCTGGCCGCGGCCATTGAGCATGATGGCTTGCCGGTGCCGGCACACGTTCGACAGCAGCTCAACTTGTGACTGCCTGTTACGGACGAGCACCCGCCCCTCGCTCTCGCTGGGCAAGGCAAAATAATCCCCCGCATCCGGCACCATGAGATCGTGCCCGACGTAGCGAGGACCTTTCTTGAAAAGGGTTTCGATTTCGCGCGTTAGAAGCGCATCGTCAAAGTAAGCCGTGACTGGCAGCTGGCTGTGAACAGACCGCAACTGCAATGCATTGCTCAGATTGGACATTCCCACTCCCGATGAAGACGTGAAAGCAGTGAACAACCCAACCATCGAAGGTTTCGATTTAGGGAGCCCGCGATTATACCCGTTTACCCCTCCATGGGGCGACTAAGTGTCTGATTTGGGTCAAATTTGTGAAGTTGGTTCACCGCTTTCGTGCGAGCCAAAAGGATTTTTTTCTGTCAGGCTCTGGGTAGGGCGTAAGGGAAGCAGGCGGGACGGGGGGGCGCTAAGCGGATCGGTTTTGTCGCTTTTGCCGTAGAATGTCCGACTTGTTTTAATTTTGCGACCATTCATGGCGAAGACCGCATCGAAAGATACCGCTGCAACGGCCACCGAAGGCGCTGACAGCACACCGCTGCCCGAGAACTACGAGGCGGCGCTGGCGGAGCTGGAAGGCCTCGTTGCGCGGATGGAAGGCGGCAGTCTGAGCCTCGAGGAGTCGCTGTCGGCCTATCGGCGCGGCGCGGCCCTCGTGACGTTTTGCCAGCAGCAACTGGAAAAGGTCGAGCAGCAGGTTCGGGTACTCGATGGCGAGACCCTCAAGCCGCTGCCCATGAGTGGCGCAGGCACAACCGCTACTGAGAGCGGGGACGACCTATGACTTTCGAACAATGGATGCACTCGGTACTCGGGCGCGTCGAGACAGCACTCGAACACTATTTGCCGGAGCCTTCCGTTGAACCGGCGCAACTGCACGAAGCCATGCGCTATGCGGTGCTGGGCGGCGGCAAACGGGTGCGCCCGTTGTTGTGCCATGCGGCAGGGGAACTGACGGGCGCGCGCGCCGAATGCCTCGACGCGGCAGCGGCGGCGCTGGAGATGATCCACGTCTATTCGCTGGTGCATGACGACATGCCGTGTATGGACGACGACGCGCTGCGTCGCGGCAAGCCCACGGTGCACGTTAAGTATGATGAACCGACCGCGCTGCTGGTTGGCGACGCGCTGCAATCGCAAGCTTTTGTTGCGCTGACGGCCGATGTGCTGGCGCCCGCGCAACAGGCCGCGCTGGTGCGCGAGCTGGCGCTGGCGAGCGGCTCGATCGGCATGGCCGGCGGCCAGGCCATCGATCTGGCGAGCGTCGGCCATACGTTGACGCGGCCGCAGCTCGAAACGATGCACCGCATGAAGACCGGTGCGCTGCTACGCGCTTCGGTGCGCATGGGTGCACTGGCTGGCGAAACGCCAAGCGCGGACGCAATGCGTTCGCTCGACGCGTACGCGGCTGCGGTGGGCCTCGCGTTTCAGGTGGTGGACGATATTCTCGACGTCACGACCGATTCTGCGACGCTCGGCAAAACGGCAGGCAAAGACGCGAAGGACGGCAAGCCGACCTACGTGTCGATTATTGGGCTCGAGGCGTCGCGCGAACTCGCAGCGCAACTGCGCACCGATGCCCACGCTGCGATTGCGCCGTTTGGCGCGCGTGCGCAGCGTCTTGCCGAACTGGCTGACCTGGTGGTGAACCGGGTTAGCTGAACGCGAAAGCTCGCCGCCGCGCATCCGGACCGATGGATGCGTGAATGAAGTGCGGGCGCGTAAGTTTTCCTACAATGGAACGACGATGTACGACTTGCTGAAAACCATCGACGACCCGTCGGCCCTGCGCCGCCTCGATCGCCGCCAATTGCAACCGCTTGCAGACGAGTTGCGTGCCTTCGTGCTCGACAGCGTCTCGCAGACGGGCGGACACCTATCGTCGAATCTTGGCACGGTCGAACTGACGATTGCGCTGCACTACGTGTTCGACACGCCGCGCGACCGGATCGTCTGGGATGTCGGCCATCAGACCTATCCGCACAAGATCCTGACCGGTCGCCGTGAGCAGATGCACACGCTGCGTCAGTACGGCGGCATCTCGGGCTTCCCGAAGCGCGACGAGTCGGAATACGACACGTTCGGCACGGCGCACTCCAGCACCTCGATCTCCGCTGCGCTCGGCATGGCGGTCGCCAGCAAGCTGCAAGGCGAGAACAACATGGGCATCGCCGTGATCGGCGACGGCGCGATGACGGCCGGTATGGCGTTCGAAGCCATGAACAACGCGGGCGTCGAAGACGACGTGCCGCTGCTCGTGATCCTGAACGACAACGACATGTCGATTTCGCCGCCCGTGGGCGCGCTGAATCGCCATCTGGCGCGTCTGATGTCGGGCCGCTTCTACGCCGCAGCGCGTGCCGGTGTGGAGCGCGTGCTGCGCGTCGCGCCGCCGATGCTCGACCTCGCCCGCAAGCTCGAAGAGCACGCGAAGGGCATGATCGTGCCGGCTACGTTGTTCGAAGAGTTCGGTTTCAACTACATCGGCCCGATCGACGGTCACGATCTCGATTCGCTGATCCCGACGCTGCAGAACATCAAGGAACTGCGCGGTCCGCAATTCCTGCACGTGGTGACCAAGAAGGGCCAGGGCTACAAGCTGGCTGAAGCGGATCCGGTGCTGTACCACGGCCCGGGCAAGTTCAATCCGGCTGAAGGCATCAAGCCGTCGACGGCGCCTTCGAAGAAAACGTACACGCACGTTTTCGGCGAATGGTTGTGCGACGCGGCGGAGCTCGATTCACGCGTCGTGGGCATTACGCCGGCCATGCGCGAAGGCTCGGGCATGGTGGAGTTCGAGAAGCGCTTCCCGGACCGCTACTTCGACGTCGGCATTGCCGAGCAGCACGCCGTGACGTTCGCGGGCGGTCTCGCCGCGGAAGGCATGAAGCCGGTCGTCGCGATCTACTCCACCTTCCTGCAGCGCGCGTATGACCAGTTGATCCACGACGTCGCCCTGCAGAACCTGCCGGTGGTCTTCGCGATCGACCGTGCGGGTCTGGTCGGCGCAGACGGCGCGACGCACGCGGGTGCCTACGATCTCGCGTTCATGCGCTGCATCCCGAACATGACGGTGATGGCTGCTTCGGACGAAAACGAATGCCGTCAGATGCTCTACACGGCATTGCAGCAGTCGGGCCCGGCGGCAGTGCGCTATCCGCGCGGCGCCGGTACGGGTGTGGCGACGGTCAAGCAAATGGCCGCGCTGCCGCTGGGCAAGGGCGAAGTGCGCCGCGAAACCGCGCAGCCGGTCGGCAAGCGGATCGCGATTCTGGCATTCGGCACGATGGTCGCACCGTCGCTGGCAGCCGCCGAGCAACTGGACGCCACCGTGGCGAACATGCGCTTCGTGAAGCCGCTCGACGCCGATCTGGTGCGCCAACTGGCTGAGACCCACGACTACATCGTTACGGTCGAAGAAGGCTGCGTGATGGGCGGCGCGGGTTCGGCTTGCGTCGAAGCCCTGCTCGCCAGTGGGGTTATGCGGCCCGTACTACAATTGGGCCTCCCCGATCGTTTCATTGATCATGGGGATCCGGCCAAGCTGCTCGTGGAGTGCGGTCTGGACGGTGCGGGCATTGCGAAGTCGATCCGTGAACGCTTCCTGGATCACGCCAGCGGCGCTGCAGGCAAGTCGGTCAAGCGCGTCGCTTAACAGCGTCAGTGAGCGCGTCGTAGGGCCGAGCCGGGCGCCCGCAGGTTGCGGGCGCTATCGCGGCTATAGCAATCTCCAACTTGAATCGATGGGCTCTCGGGCCCATCATGCAACGCCGGCCTCAGCCGGCGTTCGCCGTTGCGTGCGTCGATCCGCACGGCGGCTGAGCCACCCAACTGTCGCTTTTGCAACAGACCCGCAGCAGGCCATCCCCAAAGGGACTTCCTGCGGAGCGGAAAACTTGGGGCGGCCCGGCGCTTTCTAAAGGACAAGAAGATGAATCAGATGAATCCCGCCTTTGTGATGCCCGACGTGCAGAGTACGGTCGACACCCGCCAGATCCCGATTCAACGGGTCGGCGTGAAGGGCGTGCGTCATCCGCTGACGGTGCGTACCCAGGGCGGCGACGTGCAGCCGACGGTTGGGACGTGGAACCTCGATGTCCACCTGCCTGCCGATCAGAAGGGCACGCACATGTCGCGCTTCGTGGCGCTGCTTGAAGAGAACAAGGCGCCGCTGGAGCCGTCGACGTTCCGCACGATGCTCGCGGCGATGCTCGAGAAGCTCGAAGCGGAAGCGGGCCGGATCGAAGTGTCGTTCCCGTACTTCGTCAACAAGACCGCTCCGGTGTCGGGCGTGCAAAGTCTGCTGGACTACGAAGTGACGCTGACGGGCGATACTCGCAACGGCGTGACGCGACTGTTCCTGAAGGTGTTGGTGCCGGTTACGAGCCTGTGCCCGTGCTCGAAGAAAATCTCGCAATACGGCGCGCACAATCAACGCTCGCATGTGACGATCAACGCTGAGCTGACGGATGACGTGCCTGTGGAAGACTTGATTCGGATTGCCGAAGAAGAGGCATCGTGCGAGTTGTGGGGTTTGCTGAAGCGGCCGGATGAGAAATTCGTCACCGAGCGCGCGTATGAGAATCCTAAGTTCGTTGAAGACCTGGTGCGCGATGTGGCGCAGCGTCTGAACGCGGATGCGCGCATCGTCGCGTATGTCCTCGAAGCCGAGAATTTCGAATCGATCCACAATCACAGTGCTTATGCTGTGATTGAGCATGACAAGCGGGCAACTCGCTGAGCCACACTCTGCTATGACGTAAAAACGGCCGCTTGAGCGGCCGTTGTCTTTTGCAGCAGGGCTTTTTGTTTCTTGCCAAGCGTGCTGTTGCCTTCGAGCGCTGTGCGAATCGCTCAGCGTGCGAGCGAGGTCAGATCCCAGCGCGGCTTGACCGTGAACGCGTAGTCCTTGCCCGATTGGTCAGGCCAGCGCTGCAGACGCAGCGCGCCGGCGAGCGCGATCATTGCGCCGTTGTCGGTGCACAGCGCGAGATCCGGGTAATGCACATGGAAACCACGCTTCTTCGCCGCAGCGGAGAGCGCTTCGCGCAACTGCCGGTTGGCGCCCACGCCGCCTGCAACCACCAGCCGGTTGAGTTTTGTCTTCTTGAGCGCGGCCAGTGATTTGGCCGCCAGCACATCGACGGCCGCGTCGACAAAACCGCGCGCGAGGTCTGCCTTGGCTTGTTCGCAGATATTTGCGCCGCCGAGCTTCTTCACGTGCGTCAGTACGGCGGTCTTCAGGCCACTGAAGCTGAAATCGAGGTCCCCGGAATGCAGCATAGGACGAGGCAGAACGACCGCCCCGGGCGTGCCGAATTCCGCCAGCCGCGACACTTCCGGACCGCCTGGATAGCCGAGGCCGAGCAGTTTGGCGGTCTTGTCGAAGGCTTCCCCGGCGGCGTCGTCGAGCGTCTCGCCAAGCGTCTCGTAGACGCCCACGTCTGTCACGCGCATCAATTGCGTGTGGCCACCGGATACCAGCAGCGCCACGAATGGAAACGGCGGCGGCTCGTCGACCAGCAGCGGCGAGAGCAAGTGCCCCTCGAGGTGGTGAATGCCGATGGTGGGCTTGTCCCACGCCATGGCGAGCGCATTGGCGATGCTGGCGCCGACGAGCAGCGCGCCGGCCAGTCCCGGGCCTTGCGTGTAGGCAATCGCGTCGATCTCGCCGCGCGCCGTGCCGGCACGCTCAAGCACCTCTTCGAGCAGCGGTAGCGCGCGCCGGATATGGTCGCGCGAAGCGAGTTCCGGCACGACGCCGCCGTACTCCCGGTGCATCGCAATCTGCGAATGCAGCGCGTGCGCAAGCAGGCCGCGCTCCGTGTCGTAGAGCGCGAGACCGGTTTCGTCGCAAGAGCTTTCGATGCCGAGAACGAGCATGATTCGAGGGCCGAAGGGCGCGGCAACATGCGGCTGAATGGCTGTCCGCCTGGACCTGCGCGTATGTTCAGGCGCCCTAAAAAGTGAAAAGGCAAGCCTGAAAGTATAGCAGTGCGGGCCAGGGGCCGCAGGTACAATGCGCGCCATGGAATCCTTCGATATCGCGGTCATCGGCGCGGGCGCAGCCGGCATGATGTGCGCGGCGGTCGCCGGGCAACTCGGGCGGCGCGTCGTGCTGATCGACCACTCGCCGCGCCTCGCGGAGAAAATCCGTATTTCCGGCGGCGGCCGCTGCAACTTCACGAATCTGTACGCGGGACCGGCGAATTACCTGTCGGCGAATCCCCATTTCTGCCGCTCGGCGCTCGCGCGCTACACGCCGCGCGACTTCATGGCGCTGCTCAAGCGCTATCACGTCACGTGGCACGAGAAGCACAAAGGACAGTTGTTCTGCGATCAGTCGAGCGACGCGGTCATCGACGTGCTGAAAAGCGAGTGCGACGCCGGCGGCGTCGTTTGGCGCCAACCGCTCGCCGTGGAGCAGGTGCGGCAGGATGCAGCCGAGGGCTTCACTCTCGACACGAACGCCGGCCCGATCCGCGCCCGGGCGCTGGTGGTGGCGACGGGCGGCCTGTCGATTCCGAAGATCGGCGCGACGGATTTCGCCTATCGGCTGGCCAAACAGTTCGGCCACAAGCTGATCGACACACGGCCGGCACTGGTGCCGCTCACGTTCGCTGCTGCCGACTGGGAGCCGTTTTCGGCGCTCTCGGGCGTCTCGCTGGAGGTTCAACTCGGGACCGGCAACAAGAAAACTGGCGCCGAGTTCGTCGAAGATCTGCTGCTCACGCATCGCGGGCTGTCCGGGCCGGGCGTCCTACAGATTTCGAGCTACTGGCAACCCGGCGAGCCGATCCACATCAACCTGCTGGGGGAGCGCGACGCCGCTACGGCGTTGCTGGAAGCGAAAACCAGCACGAAACGGCAGATCGCCAACCTGCTTGCCGAGTGGGTGCCGACGCGGCTCGCCCACGTCTGGCTGGAGACGCATCAGATCCCGGCGGAGGCGCGCATCGCCGACCTGCCGGACAAAACGCTGCGTCGCATCGGTGAGGCGCTGTCGCGCTGGACGCTCACGCCAAACGGTACAGAAGGCTACCGCAAGGCCGAGGTGACGCGCGGTGGGATCGATACGCGCGATCTGTCGTCGTCGACGATGATGAGCGCCCGCGCGCCTGGCCTGTATTTCATTGGCGAGGCGGTCGACGTGACCGGCTGGCTGGGCGGTTACAATTTCCAGTGGGCGTGGGCCTCGGGCGTGGCAGCGGGCCAGGCGGCCGCGGAGTACGCTAGGGCTTGAGCAGGCGTGAACTGGCCCCAGGGGGCTTGACGCGGGCGTCTCTTTATGAGAAAGGTCTGCTATACTCCCCAACCTTTACGAAGTTCCGTTATTGAAAAATGACGATCATTCACGTAAAAGAAAACGAGCCATTTGAAGTCGCAATGCGCCGCTTCAAACGCACGATCGAGAAGAACGGTCTGTTGACTGAACTGCGAGCGCGCGAGTTTTACGAAAAGCCGACGGCGGAGCGCAAGCGCAAGAAGGCATCGGCGGTGAAGCGCCACTTCAAGCGGCTGCGCAGCCAGATGCTGCCAAAGAAGTTTTATTGATTCTGACGTCGCTGCGGTTCCTACGGAGCGTCGGCACGCAACCGGTGGCGGCACGAGATGCTGCTCCATGCGGACAACCTGGCCCTGAAGGCCACCTGGTCAAGCCGCATCTACTCCGCGAATTGGCGCCAACCCGCTTGAGGAAGCAGTCCCAAGCGGGTTTTTGTGTTGATGCATGGGGCATGGCCGGATCTTTTTACATTCCAACGCATTCAGGTGAGTAATGAGTCTCAAGGATCGGATCAACGACGACATGAAGGCCGCCATGCGGGCCCGCGAAACCGAGCGTCTCGGCACTATCCGCCTGCTGCTGGCCGCGATCAAGCAGCGTGAAGTCGACGAGCGCATCGTGCTCGATGACGCCGCCATCACCGCGGTCATCGACAAGATGATCAAGCAGCGCAAAGACTCGATCAGCCAGTTCGAGGCCGCAGGCCGCACCGATCTGGTCGATAAGGAAAGCGCCGAACTCACCATTCTCTCGGCCTACATGCCGGAGCAGTTGTCCGACGCGGAGATCGCCGCCGAAGTGCAGGCCGCTGTCGCGCAAACCGGCGCCGCCGGCCCGCAGGACATGGGCAAGGTGATGGGCGTGCTCAAGCCGAAGCTCGCGGGCCGTGCCGACATGACCGCCGTGTCCGGGCTGGTCAAGGCTGCTCTCGCGAAGTAATGCGGTTTTCCCGGTCTGTGCGGTCCGTTCCTGGACGGGCTGGCTGCGCAGCCTTCAGGCTTTCAAGGTAGTGCCCTCACTGTGATTCCGCATTCGTTCCTGCAGGATCTGCTGAACCGCGTCGATATCGTCGACGTGGTCGGCAAGTACGTGCAACTGAAAAAGGGCGGCGCTAATTTTATGGGGCTCTGTCCGTTTCACAACGAAAAGAGCCCTTCGTTTACGGTTAGTCCGACTAAGCAGTTCTATCATTGTTTTGGTTGCGGCGCGCACGGTACGGCCATCGGCTTCCTGATGGAGCATGCCGGGCTGACGTTTCCCGAAGCCGTCAACGATCTGGCGCAGTCGGTCGGGTTGACGGTGCCGCAGGAGCCGTCGCCGGGTCAGGGAGGCGGTGGCTACGCGCCGGCCGCGTCCAAGGCTGTCACCACCGCGCTGTCGGATGTGATGCAAGCCGCATGCGATTTTTATCGCAAACAGTTGCGCGGCGCGCCCAACGCAATCGAGTACCTGAAAAGGCGCGGCTTGACGGGGCCGATTGCGGCCCATTTCGGCATCGGTTATGCGCCCGACGGCTGGCAGAATCTTGAGGCTGAATTCCCCAACTATCGGGACGACGCGCTGGTGGACTCGGGGCTCGTGATCGTCAGCGAGAAGGCCGACGCTCAGGGTCAGAACCGCCGGTACGACCGCTTTCGCGAGCGGATCATGTTCCCGATCCGCAATGTCAAAGGTCAGGTGATCGGCTTTGGCGGCCGGGTACTCGATGGTGGCGAGCCTAAGTATTTGAATTCACCGGAAACGCCTCTATTTAACAAGGGCAGCGAATTGTACGGGCTGTTCGAGGCACGTTTGGCGATTCGTGAACAGCATTACGTGCTGGTGGTCGAAGGGTACATGGACGTGGTCGCGCTGGCCCAGTTGGGGTTCCAGAACGCCGTCGCCACGCTGGGCACGGCTTGCACGCCGATTCATGTGCAGAAATTACTGCGTCAGACCGATACGGTAATTTTTAGCTTCGACGGCGATTCGGCGGGCCGAAAGGCCGCGCGCCGGGCGCTCGACGCTTGCCTGCCGCATGCGGCGGACAACCGGACGATCCGCTTCCTGTTCCTGCCGTCCGAGCACGACCCGGACAGTTACGTGCGGGAATTCGGTACGGAGGCGTTTGCCGAGCAGGTCGAGCGGGCCATGCCACTGTCGCAGTTCATGCTCAATGAAGTGCTGGCTGGCAAAGAGTTGGACCAGCCGGAAGGCCGGGCGCGCGCACTGTTCGACGCCAAGCCCTTGCTGCAGGCGTTGCCGGCCAATGCGCTGCGTGCACAGATCATGCATATGTTCGCCGACCGGCTCGACGTGCCGTTCGACGAGGTGGCCGCGTTATGCGAAGTGGATTCCCGGATTGCCGCGGCTGCCAGGCAGGCGCCGGCCCGCAAGGACCGCCGCAGCGTAACCGGGATCGAGGAAAAGACCCTGCGCAATCTGGTGATGCATCCCCGGACGGTCGCAGTGCTGGACGAAGATGCCGAGCAGGCGTTACTGACCATTACACGCCATGGCGAGCTGTTCGAGGAAGTGACGACGCACGCCCGCGCGCTGGGCGACGCGGCGGAGTTTCAATTGCTGTCGGACCTCTTGCGAAATGGCGCCAATGCCCCGACTTTCGAGGAAATCTTTCGCAAAATTCTGGACTATGATGAAAACGTTCGGGATTTGTTGCTGAAGGACCCTACGGATGCAGCCGTTATTGAGGAACGGCGCGAGCAGGAGCGGATTGTCGGCGAGGAGTTGAAGGCGGCGATCCTGAAGATGCGTTATGACGCCTATTGTGAGCGACTCGAGCAACTTTCGCGGCAATCCAGACATACCGCGGAGGAGTTTGCGGAGTTGACGGATCTGAATCAGAAACGGGCTGACATGAAGCGTCAGCTCGGGCTGTAAGAGGGGTGGGCTGGACCTAAGCTATAATAAAAGGTTTTCAGCGGTTTGTTTTCCAGGCAAAAGGCGAAAGGCGATTGCAATGGCAAAGACTACAGGCGGAAAGAAATCGGCAGGCACAGGCTCTGATGAGCCGACCATCCAGGTCACCGGGGCCAGGTCCGTTTCTTCTGCGAAAAGGGGGTCTGCCGAGGCCGCCGTCAGCGTGACACCTGTTGCCCGGAAGAAATCCTCGACTTCTTCCGCTGCGAAAGCGGCGTCGGTGAGTACGGTGAAAGCCGCCAAGCCGGTCACGAAGCAGCCGAGTACCAGAAGCGCAAGGGAAGCGGTTGCCGCCCAGGACGATGCGGTAGCGCGCGAGTCTTCAGTATCCACGGTTCTACCGGCTGTTGTCCAGCAGCCGCGAGTCGAGACTACAGCCGGTACGGCGAACTCCATGACGAAAAAGCTGAACGAAGTATCCGTCGATGACGACGCAACCCCGAGCGAGGAAACTACTGCAGCTCCGGGGAAAGGCGACAAGGCCAAGGCACGCGACCGCCGCGCGAAGGAAAAAGCGCTGCTGAAAGACGCGTTCGCGTCCTCCCAACCAGGCACCGTCGAAGAGCTCGAAGAGCGCCGCTCGAAACTGCGCGCGCTGATCAAGCTCGGCAAAGAACGCGGCTTCCTGACCTACGCCGAAATCAACGACCACCTCCCGGACAACTTCACCGAGACCGAGGCGATCGAAGGCATCATCAGCACGTTCAACGACATGGGCGTGGCCGTGTACGAACAGGCCCCCGATGCCGAAACGCTGCTGCTGAACGACAACGCGCCGGCGGCCTCGTCTGACGACGAAGTTGAAGAGGAAGCCGAAGTAGCGCTGTCCACCGTCGATTCCGAATTCGGCCGCACCACCGACCCGGTCCGCATGTACATGCGCGAAATGGGTACGGTCGAGCTGCTCACGCGCGAAGGCGAAATCGAAATTGCGAAGCGCATCGAAGACGGCCTGAAGCACATGGTGATGGCCATCTCCGCATGCCCGACGACGATCGCCGACATCCTGGCAATGGCCGAGCGTGTCGCGAACGAAGAGATTCGTATCGATGAACTGGTCGACGGCCTGATCGACGCCAACGCGGAAGACGCGGACGGCTTCTCCGCGCAGGAAGCGGAAGCGATCGAGAGCGAAGAGGAGGAAGTCGAAGAAGGCGAAGAAGAGGAAGAGGAAGACGACGACGGTGCCGCGCAAGCCACCGCCAACGCGGCGCAGATGGAAGCGTTGAAGCGTGCGTCGCTCGAGAAATTCGCCATGATCAGCGAATGGTTCGACAAGATGCGTCGTGCGTTCGAGAAGGAAGGCTACAAGTCAAAGTCGTATCTGAAGGCTCAGGAAACGATCCAGAACGAGCTGATGACGATCCGCTTCACGGCGCGTACGGTCGAGCGTCTGTGCGACACGTTGCGTGCGCAGGTGGACGAAGTGCGTCAGGTCGAGCGTCAGATCCTGCATACGGTGGTCGACAAGTGCGGCATGCCGCGTGCCGAATTCATCGCACGTTTCCCGGGCAGCGAAACGGACCTTGAATGGGCCGACAAGATCGTGGCCGAAGGTCACGGGTACAGCGGGATTCTCACGCGTAACATTCCGGCGATTCGCGAACAGCAACAACGCCTGCTGGATTTGCAGGCGCGCGTCGTGCTGCCGCTGAAGGACCTGAAGGAAACCAACCGTCAGATGGCGGCGGGCGAACTGAAGGCGCGTCAGGCCAAGCGCGAAATGACCGAGGCCAATCTGCGTCTCGTGATCTCGATTGCGAAGAAGTACACGAACCGCGGCCTGCAGTTCCTGGATCTGATCCAGGAAGGCAACATCGGCCTGATGAAGGCGGTGGACAAGTTCGAATATCGTCGCGGCTACAAGTTCTCGACTTACGCCACATGGTGGATCCGTCAGGCCATCACGCGCTCGATCGCGGACCAGGCACGCACGATCCGGATTCCGGTTCACATGATCGAAACGATCAACAAGATGAACCGCATCTCGCGTCAGATTCTGCAGGAAACCGGTCTCGAGCCGGATCCGGCTACGCTGGCTGAGAAGATGGAGATGCCGGAAGACAAGATCCGCAAGATCATGAAGATCGCGAAGGAGCCGATCTCGATGGAAACGCCGATCGGTGACGACGACGATTCGCATCTGGGCGACTTCATCGAAGATACCAACACGGTGGCTCCGGCCGACGCTGCATTGCATGCCAGCATGCGCGATGTCGTGAAGGACGTGCTCGACTCGCTGACGCCGCGCGAAGCGAAGGTGCTGCGTATGCGATTCGGTATCGAGATGAGCACCGATCACACGCTCGAAGAAGTCGGCAAGCAGTTCGACGTGACGCGTGAGCGGATCCGTCAGATTGAGGCCAAGGCGCTGCGCAAGCTGCGTCACCCGAGCCGTTCTGACAAGCTGAAATCGTTCCTCGAAGGCAATTAATCGAGGGGCATCCGGCTGCTGCAGTAAGTACAGGGGCTTCCCGGTCGTTTTGCTGAGGCGAAGCGGTCACGGAAGCCCCTTTTTCGTGTAGTATGTCGGCCAATCAGCGAATAGGCCCGGCCTTCAGACCGGGTCTTTTTCTTGGTTTCATATCTCAGGGCCGGACGCCGTGCTGGTTGCAGGCAGCGGACTCATAATCCGCCTCCGAAAGGACACCGTGGGTTCGACTCCCACCCGGCCCACCAATTGACTCTTCCCGCAGTCTCCCAGACCTTCCTCTAGTACGCATGAAAATTCATGCCACGAGGGCGTTTCAGGTCTTCCCCGCTTGCGGGAAACTCCTTACCTTTGACGTATATCCTTAGGCTTCCTGAAGGATGCGCGTGAAGAGAGCGATGACGCGCGCAGGCAACTCGCCACGGGATATGATCGTGCGCCCGCCCGCCAAAAAGTGTCCCACCCGGCGAAGTAAAACCACCCGGACTACAATCAATTTACCGGCCGTCGGCGCTTCGCCGGTGTGGCCGGGGGCGACGTCTCCTATCTTCGGAGGAAAGTCATCGTGAAACTCCTTTTCTATGCCTTAGCGACACTCTCTGTATCAGCCGTTCCAGCAGTTTCCTTCGCACAGTCAAGTCAGCCCTTGACCCGTGCTCAAGTCATTGCCGAGCTCATCGAGGTCGAGAATGCGGGCTTCCATCCCGGATCCGTCGATTACGTTGAGTACCCCGGCAATCTTCAGGCAGCAGAAGCACGTATCGCAGCGAAGCAAGCCAAAAACATCCCGACGCCGACAGCCAACGGGTTATCGCAATAGTGTTTACATCAGGACGACGGTGCCGAAGAGCGAACACATGGAAAGCAGGGGCAACCGATAAGCAATCTGCTGTAGAGAGCAGATCCCCGGTCAGCCTGTCACCTCTCCCCAGGTGAGCGGCGTTGAGGCTAACGCCAATGCAAACATGCCACGCAAATAGGCACACGATAAAGTCCAAAGCAGTACGTAGGTCAAATCTCGCCCAACAGGCGAAAAAGACCGGCCCGCTCCCCCGGGCCGGCAAAACGGGCAGCAAACGAAGCTCTCCATTCCGGCGTTTGCAGGGTGAAAACGCCTGGACCGGAAGCTCGCTTGATGACCTCTCTCCTCGCAGCACTCGTCAGCCCACCTCCTTTTTGTCGACTACATGTTGTGTGCGTGACCGGCGATCGCGCCGGTGTGTTTCAGAACAGGTGTCGCAGACCGACCGTATAGCCTGTGCCGTTAGTCGACGAGCCCGTCGCCTGCCATCCTGTGGTCCCGTACGCGAATCTGCCTGACTTGGAGTCGTAGACAACATCCGCATAGACGCTCGTCGCTTTGGACAGGAAGTAGAAATAGCCCAATGCGCTACGGCATTGAATCGTTTGTCCGTTGGATGTCGTGTGACTGAAGGTCGTCATGACCGCCTGCGTTGGGCCGATGGGGATGTTGAGGCCGACCATCTGGTTGTGAATCGACTGACTAAAAGTGTTCTGGCCAAAGCCATAGCCGGCATATAACCGCGCAAAACCGAAGTCGTATTGACCAGCCGTATAGGCCCAGCGAGCGTTTTCCGGCTGCGGACGGATGTACGACGCGGCGAGCTTGAGATTCGCATCCTGATAAACAACCGACGCCGAATAGGGAACGTTGTCGCCCTGAACCGCCGAGTCGTGTGAGGCGACCTGCGCGCGAACAGTCACTGGACCCAGCGTGTACGCATAATTTGCCGAATTGTTCGTGCGCACGGTGTCGATTTGCCCTGGGCCGCCGTTTGCCTCCGAAATGCCGCCGCGCGCAGCATAGCCCGCCACCAGGCCGTTCTGACCAAACGGGTCGGCCGATACTTCGGCGTAGTGGCTCGCATTGACATCCCGGCCTAACGCGAGGTGACCGAACCATCCCTCGAGCCCGACT
>Ga0302234_10000385_pt1 | contig 34909 bp, 32 predicted proteins | sample II_Palsa_N3_2_FD_193576 | JGI IMG/M metagenome (GOLD analysis project Ga0302234, IMG submission 193576) | Peat permafrost microbial communities from Stordalen Mire near Abisko, Sweden - II_Palsa_N3_2 | ecosystem: Environmental > Terrestrial > Soil > Palsa > Peat permafrost | place: Sweden... | reverse complement strand
CGAGGTCATCTGCGACAGACCCGGGATCTCGGCAAACTGGTATTCCAGCGGCGTCGCCACCGAGGTCGCCATGGTCTCGGGGCTCGCCCCCGGCAGATTGACGTTGACGAGCAGAGTCGGGAAGTCCACCTGCGGCAGGGGTGCCACGGGCAGCAGCGGCCAGGCCACGATGCCGATCAGCAGAATCCCCCCCATCAGCAGCGAGGTGGCAATCGGACGCCGTACGAACGGCGCTGAAATACTCATGGCGCCGAACGCTGTGCGATCTTGGACGGTTCGGCAGCCAGCAGACGCACCCGCGCACCCGGCTGCAGCCGGTACTGGTTCGAGGTCACCACGCGCTCGCCGGCGCTGAGTCCATCGGTGACGACCACAACGCCCTCGCTGTCCTCGCCGATCTTCAGCGGGCGCACCTCGACTGTGGAGTCGGCCTTGACCACGTAAGTGAACAGCCCGTCCGGGCCGTGCTGAACGGCTGCCGAGGGCAGCGTCAGCACATTTTCCTGTTGCTGGACCAGCACCCTCACATTGACGAATTGTCCGGGCCAGAGCGTGTTCTGCTGGTTCGGAAAAACGGCCTTGAGCCGCATGGTGGCCGTGTTCGGATCGATCTCGTTGTCGATCAGGGTCAGCGTGCCGGTGTCCAACTCGGTCTTATCGTCGCGCGACAGTGCGGTCACGCGCACGGCACCGGCTGCCAGTGCCTTGTTGATCGACAGCAACTGATCCTCGGGCAGCGTGAAGACGATCGAGATCGGCTGCATCTGTGTCACGACCACGATGCCGTTGGTGTCGGTGGCATGCACGTTGTTGCCGGGATCCACCTTGCGGATGCCGGTGCGGCCATCGATCGGCGAGACGATACTGGTATAGGCGAGCTGAGTGCGCGCATTGTCGATGATGGCGCGATCCACCTTGATCTGCGCCTGGAGCTGCGCGACCAGTGCCTTCTGCGTGTCGAGGGTCTGCTGGCTTGCCAGATTCTGCGGCGCCAGTTTGACGTAGCGTTCCATGTCCGCCCTGGCACTCTCGAGCTGAGCGGCGTCCTTTGCCTCGGTGGCAACGGCCTGATCGAAAGCGGCCTGGTTGGGCCGCGGATCGATCTGTGCCAGCAGCTGGCCCCGCTTGACCATCTGTCCTTCGACGAAGGCCACGCGCTGCAGTTCGCCATCGACGCGCGCGGTGATATTCGCGGTGTAGAAGGCCTGCACATTGCCCAGCCCCTCGAGGTAAAGCGGCACGGTGGCGCGCGTGACCATCGCGGTCTCGACTGCGACGCCGTTGGGCACGGGCGGCGGCGCGGCCGCGGTCGCCGGGGTGTGCGTCAGCCATGCGACGGCCGCCACCAACGCGAGCAGCGCACAGCTGCCCAGCAACATTCGACCCCGGGGCCGCTGCCACTGTCGCCGCAGCGCCTTCAAGGCAGTTTCTCCCGCGGTGTTTCCCCGAGATGCCAGCCGCCGCCGAGCGCCTGGTAAAGATTGAGCAATGCCTGCAGGTGCGCAAATTTGCCCTGCACCAGCGCATCCTGGGCGGTGAAGAGCGCGGTCTCGGTATTGAGCATGGTCAGCACATTGGTGGTTCCGGCCTGAAACTGCAGCTGCGCAAATTCGAACGCCCGGCGGGCCTTGTCGGATGCATCCTGCTGCCGCAACTCCTGCTCGGCGGTCTGCTGCACACCGACCAGTGCATCCTCGACATTGCCCAGCGCCGTCAGCACCGTCTTGTGATAGTCGGACAGCAGCTCGGTGTAGCGTGCCTTGTTCAACTGATATTGCCCGACCAGCGCGCCGTGGTCGAAGATGGTCTGGGCGACATTGGCGGAGAGTGAGAACACGCGTGTCGCCGGCGACACCAGGCTGCCCAGTGCGGCACTCTCAAAGCCGCCCCCGGCGGTCAGATCGATGCTCGGGAAGAAAGCGGCACGCGCCGCACCGATGTTCGCATTCGCCTCCACCAGCTGCGCCTCGGCCTCGGCCACGTCGGGACGGCGCGCCAGCAACTGCGACGGCAGGCCCGCCGATATCAGGGGCAGTGTCAGCGCATCGAGACTTGTATCGTCGGCCTCCAGCTGCTCGGGAGGCTCGCCGAGCAGAATGGCCAGTGCATCGATACTTTGCCGCAGCTGTTGTCGCAACGGCGGAATCGAGGCATTGACCGTCGCCACGGTGGTCGCCTGCTGCGCCACATCCAGCGCCGTGGCGGTTCCGACATTGGCCTCGAATTCCAGGTCGCGCAGGATCGTCTGCGCGTTCTCGAGATTCTGCTCTGCAACCTGCAGTCGATCGTGGAATTCGAGCACCTCGAAATAGCTCATCGCCACGCTGGTCACCACGGTCAGGACGACGGTTTCGCGATCGAAGCGGCTGGCCTTGGCCGCCGCCAGCGCCGCATTGTGCAGATCGCGGTTCCTGCCCCAGAAATCCGCCTGATAGCTGGACGACAAGCCGGTGGAGTACACATTGAAGGTCTTGAGAGGGCCGCCGGCGGACGGCTCGGCGCGTTCGCGCGTGGCGCCGAAATTGCCGGACAGGTTGGGTAATAGAGCAGCGCCGACAATGCGCGCCTGTGCGTCCGCTTCCAGCACGCGCGCCATGGCCGCGCCGATATCATCGTTGGCCCCCTGCGCCTGGGCGATGTAGCCGTTGAGGGCCTCGGAGCCGAAGCCGCGCCACCAGTCGTTGGCCAGCTCGTTGGCAGCCGCTGGCGCGTCGGTCTGAGCGGCGGCCTCGCCCTGCGCGGGCGCAGTACTCCACGCCGCCGGCAGCGGCACCTCGGGGTGGCGATACGCGGGACCGAGACTGCAGGCCGCAAGGCTTAAGGTCAGCGGCACGCAGACTATCCACCGGCGTGAGCTGGCCCGGTCTTGCATTGGCATCCAGCCACCCTACTGCCGGCTCAATTAACCCGGTATGTGCGAAATATTAAAGGAATTTAATTCAGCGGTTTTGTGCGGTCTGTTCGAGCTGCCGCAACAGCCGATCGAGCCGCGCGATGTCGGCCGGCTTCAATCCGCGCAGCAGGCGCGTTTCATGCTCGAGCGCCAGGGGCACGATGTCCCGATAGATCCGCGCTCCGGAACGCGTGAGGAACAACCGGTGGGAGCGACCGTCCGCCTGGTTGGGCTCCCGGCGCACCAGGCCGCGGCGCACCAGGCCCTGCGCCGCGCGCATGACCGTGACCTTGTCCATGACCGTGCGCCCGCACAGGGACTGCTGTGTCAGGGGACCCTCATCGGCGAGCACGGCGATCAGACGCCATTCCGGGATCTTGAGCCCGAATCGGCTCTCATACGCGTGCGCGATCATGCGCGAGACCGCATTGGCCGCCACCGAGAGCCGGTAGGGCAGATAGTCCTGCAGGCGCAGGGCAGCGCGCGGCGCGCTACTCGGCATCGGGCTGGGCCGCGGGCGCGGCGTCTGCAAAGGCACGCAACCGCAGGCAGTTCTCGTTTATGCGCCGCAGCGTCGGATAGGGCTCCAGCGGCAGTTTCGCGCGCTGCGCATTGGCTACCTGGGGCACGAGGCAGCAATCGGCCAGCGTCGGAAAGTCCCCATGACAGAAATCCCCGGTCTGCGCATCCGCCGCCAGCGAGCGCTCGATGGCCTCGAATCCCAATGCGATCCAGTGCCGTATCCAGTCCTCGCGCTGCGCGTCGCCGAGCCCCAATGCGGAGCTCAGGTAGCGCCGCACCCGCAGGTTGTTGAGCGGGTGGATATCGCAGGCCACATCAAGGGCGAGTGCGCGCACGCGGGCCCGGGCCGCCGCACCCGTCGGCATCAGCGGCGGTTTCGGATACGTCTCTTCCAGGTATTCGATGATTGCGATGGATTGCGTCAGCGTGGCGCCACCGTCCTCGAGTACGGGCACCAGGCGGGCCGGATTGAGCCGCGCATATTCGGCCGAGAGGTGCTCGCCGCCGTTGCGCAACAGGTGGACCGGCACGGAACTGTATTGGAGGCCCTTGATATTGAGCGCGATGCGTACGCGATAGGCCGCGGAGCTGTGGAAGTAGGTGTACAGGCGCAAGTGGCTGGTGTCCTCTGTCAGATGATCGCCGGCAGCACGCGGCCCCGGGCTTCGCCGAAGCCGATACGCGCGGCGCCGGCCTTGACGCAATGTCCGCGCAGGATGATCTCATCGCCGTCCTCCAGAAAGCGGCGCTGCTCACCGCCCGGCAGGCTGAGCGGCTGCTTGCCGCCCTGCGAAAGCTCCAGCAACGAGCCCGCCTCGTCCGCATCGGGACCGGATTGCGTGCCGGTGCCCAGCAGATCGCCCGGCCTTAAATTGCAGCCATTGATGGTGTGGTGGGCCATCATCTGCGCCACATTCCAGTAGGCATGGCGGAAATTCGACTGCGACAGACGTGTCGGCCCGGCGCCCGCGGCGCGCATGGCCGCTGTCTCGATCCAGGTTTCCAGCTCGATATCGAAGGCGCCGGAACGCCGTACCGAGGCACTGTCGAGATAGGGCAATGGCTGAACATCGTCAGCGGCGCGCAGCCACTCGATCCGAAACGGCGCGAGCGCTTCGAGCGAGACGATCCAGGGCGAGATCGTGGTGGCGAAGTTCTTGCCCAGGAATGGACCCAGCGGCTGATATTCCCAGGCCTGCAGATCGCGCGCCGACCAGTCGTTGAGCAGGCACAGGCCGAAGATGTGCCGGTCCGCATCGTCGATGCCGATGTGCTCCCCCAGGAGATTGCCGGCGCCGATGAACACACCGAGCTCGAGCTCGAAATCGAGCCGTTCGCTGGGTCCCACGCTTGGCTGGCCGCCGGGCGCGGCTGGAGGGCGCTGGCCGACCGGTCGCGCAAACTGCTGGCCGGAGACCGCGATCGATGAGCTGCGCCCATGGTAGCCGACGGGCAGCCAGCGATAGTTCGGCAGCAGCGGCTGATCGGGACGAAACAGTCGTCCCACGGCCGTGGCGTGATGAATCGAGGTGTAGAAGTCGGTGTAGTCGCCGATGTGCGCCGGCAGCGCCAGCTCGATTGCCGAGCGTGGGACCAGCGCTGACTCGAGCGTCGAGCGCTGTGCCGCCCGCTCGCGCAGCAGCCCGGACAATGCGCGCCGCAGCGCCGATGCGGCTGCAGGTCCCGCCGCCATCAGGTCCGTCAGCGATGCACGCGACGCCAATGACGCCGCCTCACGAGCGGGCCCCGCGAACACCTCTCTTTCATACGCGGCCTTCAGATCGAGTACCTGGTCGCCGATGGCGACGCCGCCGCGATACTCCATGGCACTGCCCGCGCGCCGGAAGATGCCCAGCGGCAGATTCTGGATCGGAAAATCCTGATCCGGCGCGTTCGCCGATGCGACCCAACTGCGCAGCCCTGGGTCATGGGTCTCGTTGAGGCGATCGCTCGTACGATCATTCATGGGATGGTCGCGCCGCTCAGCGCTGCCGTGGATCGAAATGGCGCTGCAGAGCCTGCCAGCACTGGAGGTAGTCATGCTGCCGCTGCGGCGACTCGAGCGCATAGCGCGTGGGGTGAATCACGCACCGGGTCTCGAACATGAACGCCATGGTGTCGGTGATCCGCTGCGGCGTGCGGGTATCGGCGCGGCTGGCGCTTTCGAAAGTGGCCGCATCCGGGCCGTGCGCGCTCATGCAGTTGTGGAGGGAGGCGCCTCCGGGCAGGAAGCCCTCGCTCTTGGCATCGTAGGCGCCCTCGATCAGGCCCATGAACTCGCTGGCGACGTTGCGATGAAACCAGGGCGGCCGGAACGTGTCCTGCATCGCCAGCCAGCGCGGCGGAAATATCACGAAATCGAGCGCATCGACTCCGGGCGTGTCGGTGACCGACTGCAGCACCAGGAAAATCGACGGGTCGGGATGATCGTAGCTGACAGACCCCATCGTATTGAACCGCCGCAAGTCGTACTTGTAAGGCGCGTAGTTGCCGCGCCAGGCCACCACATCGAACGGTGAATGATCGATGGCCGTCGTCCAGAGGCGTCCCGTGAACTTTGCGATCAGCTCCCAGGGCTCATCGCGATCGTCGTAATGCGCCGTGGGAGTGAGGAAGTCGCGTTCGCAGGCCAGGCCGTTGGAACCGATCGGCCCGAGATCGGGCAGGCGCAAGGGTGCGCCGAAATTCTCGCAGACATAGCCGCGCGCACCGCTCTCCGGCACTTCCACGCTAAAGCGCACACCGCGAGGGATGACGGCGATCTCGAGCGGTTCCACGCTCAATCGTCCGAGCTCGGTCACCAGCAGCAACGAACCGAGTTGCGGCACGACCAGCAGTTCTCCATCGGCATCGTAGAAGGCGCGCGCGCGCATCGATCGATTGGCGGCGTAGAGATGGATTGCGCAGCCGCTTTGCGTCTGTGGGCCGCCATTGCCGCCCATGGTGACCAGCCCGTCGAGGAAATCCGTCGGCGTTTCGGGCAGCGGCAATGGATTCCAGCGCAGCTGATCAGGTGGCGTGGCGTCGGCCCCGAACTGTGAACTCAAGAATGCGTGCGGCCGCGAGGCAAACGGTCCATGTGAGGCCGCCGGACGGATGCGATACAGCCAGCTGCGGCGATTGGAATGGCGTGGCGCGGTGAAGGCCGTGCCCGAAAGTTGCTCCGCATACAGACCGTAGGGACAACGCTGCGGGGAGTTATGCGGCGGCAGCGCCCCGACCAGCGTCTCGGTTTCAAACTGGTTGCCGAAGCCGCTCTGGTACTGCAGTAAGGCCGTCATGTTTTGGCGGCACCCTCGCCCAGCGACAGGACACCGCGCCGGACCTGGTCCAGTTCCAGGGATTCGAACAGGGCCTTGAAGTTGCCCTCGCCGAATCCCTCATTGCCCTTGCGCTGAATAATCTCGAAGAAGCACGGGCCGACGACATTCTGCGTGAAGATCTGCAGCAACAGCCCCTGTCCCTGGGTGGGTGCGCCGTCGATGAGGATGCGCCGCTGGCGCAGTCCCGCCAGGTCCTCACCGTGGCCGGGCACACGCGCCTGGATGCCCTCGTAGTAGGTTTCAGGCGTGTCCTGAAACCCGACACCGCGCGCGCGCATGCGATCGACCGTGCGATAGATATCATCGGTGCCAAGCGCGACGTGCTGGATGCCCTCGCCCTTGTAGTCGTGGAGGAATTCCTCGATCTGCGACTTGTCATCCTGGCTCTCATTGAGCGGTATGCGGATCTTGCCGTCGGGGCTGGTCATTGCCTTGGAAGTGAGACCCGTGACCTTGCCCTCGATGTCGAAGTAGCGGATCTCGCGGAAGTTGAACACGCGCTGGTAGAAGTCCGCCCAGCGCTGCATGTTGCCGCGTTGTACGTTGTGCGTCAGGTGATCGATATAGGTCAGGCCGGCGCTGGTCTCGCGCTCGCGCTCGGCCGCGCCTTCGATGGCGATGAAATCGACATCGTATATTTCGTGTGCGCCATAGCGGTCGACCAGGTACAGGTTGGAACCGCCGATCCCCTCGATGGCCGGGATATTGAGCTCCATGGGTCCGACGGCACCGCGCACTTCGCGCGCGCCGCGCTCGATGGCACCCTTCAGCGCCCTGGCGGCGTCCCGCACGCGGAATGCCATGGCGTTGATCGAGGGTCCATGCCGCCCGCGAAAATCCGCCGCTTGGCCGCGCGGCTCCATGTTCAGGATGAAATCGACATCGCCTTGCTTGAATCGCAGCACGTTCTTGGAACGGTGGCGCGCCACCGCCGTGAACCCCATGGCTTCGAATACGCGCGCCAGCGCCTGCGGATCGGGGCTGGTGAATTCGACGAATTCGAATCCGTCGGTGCCGAGCGGATTCTCAAACAGATCTTCTGACATCAATGCTCTCCTGCGCGACCGCGGCGCGAGCCGTCGATGCCATTGTACATTAGTTTCAATTGTTACTATATGAGCCCTACTCGAGCGGCAGACCGGCGTTCTTGACCACCGAGCGCAAGACAAAGCTCGAGTCCACGCGCGCCACGCCCGGCAGCTTGGTGAGCACCTTGCTGTGCAGCCGCTCGAAATCCTCGGCGCTGCGCGCGACCACGCGCAGCACGTAGTCGGACTCGCCCGTGGTGAGATCGCACTCGGTGACTTCCGCCACGTTGGCCACGGCCTGCTCGAAGGCGCCGAGGTCGCGATCGGTCTGACCCTTGAGCGTGATGCGGATGATGAAACTCACCGTCACACCGATCTTGCTGGCGCTGAGCACGGCGGTGTAGCGCTCGATGACTCCGCCGCGCTCGAGCAGCCGCACTCGCCGCAGGCAGGCCGATTCGGACAGCCCAACCCGCGCCGACAGCGCCGTGTTGGAAAGCCGCGCATCGCGCTGAAGCTCGCGGAGAATTCGTCGATCCTGGCGATCTATTAGCATAATCCGTCACTTTGGTGGCTGGAACGCAATATTCTGCCAAAAACCCGGGCTATGTTCAGCGCTTTTGCAAATCTCTGCTGCGCGGCGGTGCCAGAATCTGGGAGTACGGCGCGGGCCACCGCGCCACCTTTGGGAGGGTCGTAATCATGCGTGTCGGCGTCCCCACTGAAATCAAGGTTCACGAGTACCGGGTCGGCCTGGTGCCAGCCGCCGTACGCGAGCTGGTCATGGCGGGTCACGAGGTGGCAGTGCAGAGCGGTGCCGGGCGCGGCATCGGCTGCAGCGATGATGACTATCGGGCCGCCGGGGCCCGCATTGCCGCGGACGCGGATGCGATTTTCAAGGACTCACAGCTGATCGTGAAGGTGAAGGAACCGCAACCGGCCGAATGCGCGCGGCTGCGTCGCGACCAGGTACTGTTTACCTATCTGCACCTCGCGGCCGATCGCGTGCAGGCCGATGCGCTGCTCAAATCCCAGTGCGTTGCCATTGCCTACGAGACAGTCACCGCGGCCGATGGCTCACTGCCGCTGCTGACTCCCATGAGCGAGGTTGCCGGACGGATGTCGATACAGGTCGGCGCGCAGTATCTGCAGCAGGCCACCGGTGGACGCGGTGTATTGCTCGGCGGCGTGCCCGGCGTTGCGCCAGCCAAGGTAGTCGTGATCGGCGCCGGCGTCGCGGGCAAGAATGCGGTTGAAATGGCCCATGGACTGCGCGCCGAAGTCACCGCCATCGATCGTTCGATTCCGCGCCTGCGCGAACTCGATGCGCAGTTCCGGGGTGCCGTGCGGACCCTGTTCTCGACTTCGGATGCCATCGAGCGCGCGGTGGCCGATGCCGATCTCGTGATCGGCGCGGTACTGTTGCCCGGGGCGGCGGCGCCCAAACTCGTCACGGGCGCCATGGTCAAGCGCATGCGCCCGGGCTCGGTGATGGTCGACATCGCGATCGACCAGGGCGGCTGCTTCCAGACCAGCCGTCCCACCACGCACGCTGCGCCGACCTACACCGTCGACGGCGTGATTCATTATTGTGTGACCAATATGCCGGGCGCGGTGCCGCGAACATCGACCTTTGCACTCAACAACGCGACGCTGCCCTATGCGCGCGCGCTGGCGGATAAAGGCTGGGAGCGCGCCACCGCCGATGACCGCGGACTTGCCGCGGGACTCAATGTGGTGCGCGGCGCGATCGTGCACCCTGCGGTGGCACACGACCTGGGCTTCCCCACGGCCGCCTGAACCGGCCGGGCGGCCTTAAGCCGAGAGCCCGCCCATGCACAGGTATTTGATGTCGATGTATTCGTTGATGCCGTAGCGCGAACCTTCCCGGCCGAGGCCGGACTGTTTGACACCGCCGAAGGGTGCGACCGCGGTGCTGATGAGCCCGGAGTTGATGCCTATCATGCCGCTCTCGATGGCGCCGGCCACGCGCCACACGCGCCCGATATCGCGCGAGTAGAAGTACGCGGCCAGCCCGAACTCGGTGTCGTTGGCGAGCCGGATGGCTTCGGCCTCGTCCTTGAAGCGGAATAGTGGAGCCACCGGGCCGAAAATCTCTTCCTGCGCCAGGCGCATGCCGGAAGTCACATTGGTGAGCACCGTGGGTTCGTAGTAAGTGCGCCCCAGGACGTGTCGGCGACCGCCGATCAGCGCCTTGGCGCCGCTGCTGACCGCCTCGCCCACGAGCTCCTCGACTTTGGCCAGCGCCGCCTCATCGATCAGCGGACCCTGTTCCACGCCGGCATCCATGCCATTGCCCACCTTGAGCTGCGAGACAGCCTTGGCGAGCTTGCCGGCAAACGCCTCATACACCCCATCCTGCACCAGCAGGCGGTTCGCGCACACACAGGTCTGGCCGGTGTTGCGGTACTTGGAGGCCATCGCACCTTTGACGGCCGCGTCGAGATCCGCATCGTCGAACACGATGAATGGCGCGTTGCCGCCCAGCTCCAGCGACATGCGCTTGAGCGTGGGCGCGCATTGCGCCGCGAGCAGGCGCCCGACCTGGGTCGAGCCGGTAAAGGTCATCTTGCGCACCAGCTTGTTGGCTGAGAGTTCGCCGCCGATCGCACGCGCATCTCCTGTCACGACGCTGAGCACGCCGGCCGGCACCCCGGCACGCGCGGCCAGTTCCGCCATGGCAAGTGCCGACAGCGGCGTCTGCATCGCCGGCTTGACGACGATCGTGCAGCCTGCGGCGAGCGCCGGCGCCACCTTGCGCGTGATCATGGCCGCCGGGAAATTCCACGGCGTGATGGCCGCGCAGACACCCACCGGCTCACGCGTGACGACGATGCGAGCGTCGGGCCAGGGCGAGGGGATCGTCTCGCCATAGATACGCCGCGCCTCTTCGGCAAACCACTCGATGAAGGAAGCTGCGTACCCGATTTCGCCGCGCGACTCGGCCAGAGGCTTGCCCTGCTCTGCGGTCATCAGCTGCGCCAGGTCTTCCTGGTGGGTCAGCATGAGGTCGTACCAGCGGCGCAGCACCCGCGCACGCTCGTCCGCACTCCTGGCGCGCCAGCCGGCAAAAGCGCGGTGCGCGGCCTCGATGGCACGCCGCGCTTCGACCGCGGTGGCATCCGGTACCGTACTCACGAGTTCACCGGTGGCTGGATTGTGCACTTTGCGCGTGGCGCCGCTATCGGCACCCACCCATTGGCCATCGATGTAGCACTGGCTCTTGAGCAGGCCGCTGTCCTTGAGATTCATTCCTCTCTCCAACCGAAGCTTTGAATGGGATTCAAACCAACGCGAGGCGCGGCCGTCTAGTCCGGGCGCCGCCCTCGGGCCAGAAGCACTGCGATGCCCGACAGCAGCGCAAAGCACCCCGCGATCAGCGCGGATCCGGCCGCGCGGTGTTCCTCGCCCAGGGCCACGAGAATCGCGTAGGCGGCAAAACCGGCAGCAGCGCAGGCAAAGATCGCGGCGGCAAAGGCCAGGGCCAGCACCGCGGCCAGCTTGCGAACTTCACCGCGTTGCGCGTCTATCAGCTGAGTGGTGCCGCTGGCGAGCAATGAGCCGACGGCCGAAGTCACTCGGGCAATCGTGGCCAGAAATGGCGTCACGCGGTCGTGAATATCCTCGCTATCCTGCTCTGCCATGGCTTGCTCCCCCAACGCGCCGTCACGACTTGCGACGCGCGAGCAGCACTCCGGCCACGAAGCCCGCAGCAGCCGCGACCGCGACCGCCGCCCAGGTATTGTCGCGCAGCGTGGTTTTGAGCAGTCGCTCGAACTGGCCGAGCAGCTGCTGCAATTCGTCCGTCAGTGAACTGGTGTCATCGCTCATGCCGGATCCATCACACCCAGGGCATCGCGATGATAGAGCAGTTCGCAGCCGATGGCGCGTCTATCCGCCGAACCGTAACCCGTACCCAAGCGTGATGATGTCGCGATCGTCATCGTCGTTGGTAAAACTGCGATACCAGGTCATCATCACGCTGCTGTTCCGGCTCCAGCACCATTCGACGCGCAGTCCTGACAGCCCGGAGAGCGCCGCCGAGCTCTCCTGTCCCGGCGGCTGCGCGCCGAGCGGGGTGTAGACACCGACTCCGGCGCTAAAGGAAAGCCTGCCACCGAGCACGCTGTCCACCAGCCAGAGTTGGCTCGCGATCTGCTCACGCTGCCCGCTGGTGCTGCCGACATTGTGAAACCAGCTGGCCGACCAGGCCGCCCACGGAACCAGCGCCAGGCGATATTCCAGCCCTACGGTGCGATCCTGGTGTGAATTCAGCTCGTTGTAGATCATCTCGCCCGCGAACAGCTGGATCTGCTGACGCGCGAATGGCGGTGAGCCATCCGATTCCGAGCCCACGCCCCACGGCGCGCGCTCGCTGCGCCCGAAGTGGTAGCCGCCGCCGACCAGCAAGCCGATGCTATTCACATCCCCGGGTGCATAGATTCCATTCACTCGCAGAATCATGAACCACGAGGGCGTGATATTCAGCGACAGCGATGCGGAAGCGAGTCCCGCGACGCTGTGCACATCGCTGTAGCCGCGCGCGGTGGATTCCTGCTGCGTGTCGAAGTAGAAATAGGGCCCCACGCCGAAATTGAATTCCATGCGATTGCGCCACACGGGCACGCCGAGCCACAGCTGGGTCGCCAACCCGTCGCGATGATGCCCCAGGGCATGCCCCTCGTTCAGCCAGGATAGCGACGCGTCAAGCTGTCTCGATACGGGTTCCTGGAATTCGAGCTGCCAGCCATAGGTATTGGATGGATCGTTGGTGGCATCGGTTATGCCCGCGAGCGCCAGCAGCGTTTCGCTGCGCGCTGGTGCGGACGCCAGGGCACAGGCCATCGCCGTGCAAATTATACGCTGCGCTGTGCATAGCCAGGCCGCGGGGGGCATGGCTGCAGGCCAACTCATACCCGTCCCCTGGGATTTCGACGCGACTACGCGCTCCCAGATGTATCACTGTTCGCCGCCGCGCGGCAGGGCGGTTTACATTTCTTGGCACTGAGCCCTGATCAGTAGTGGACATAGACGCCGAAGGTCAGACCGCGCGGCAGCAGCTGTACGGATATCGGAATTTCGCGGCGGGTGCTCCAGTAGCCGACGCCGCTGCCCAGGGCCCAGCCGGCGATGACATCGCTCTGCCAGTGCACGCGATTCTTGAGGCGCGCGATCCCGGTGTAGAGCGGCAGCGCTTCGAGCGCCCAGATCCACGGATCGCTGTGCGCATAGTTGATGATGATCGGTGTAACGAAGCTCGCCTGCACCGTAACCTCGCCGCTCGGAAAACTATCGCAGCAGCTGCCCTGAAACCATTTGTTGGGGTTGCCGCCCTGATCGGGCCTCGCACGGCTGAATGCAAGCTTGAGAATTTCGGCGCTGATCGAGGAGATCGCCGTGGAGTCGACGCTTTGCCAGAAGGTGTGTCCGAGCTCGCTGTCGCGGCCGAACCAGATGCCGCCGCCTATTTCGGTAGCGAGCGCCGCATACTCGATTACGTTCTGATCTTTCTGCGCCCAGATGCCGCTGTTGTCGAGTCCCCATTCATGATCGATGCCGAACGGACCGCCGCCCGCATGGGCGGAAGCTGCGCGCAGCAATCCCAGCAGCAGACATGCTATCGGCGCCCAGCGGTTCGCCTTGCATCGCGACTTACTTTGCATTGCAAAGTATAGGCACAAAGAAATCAGGCACGCACCAGTGTTTGGCCGCCCGCGGGATCCTCATCGGCATGGACTGCTGCTGCGGCATCGAGAATCACCTGCTCGAGGACCGACACATAGTCCAGGTACCGCTTGCGGCCTTTGGCCGTAATGCGGCACACCGTCTGCGGGCGATTTTGTTCGAACCCCTTGGAGATCTCGACCAGCTTTGCACCCTGCAACACCTGCAGGTGGCGACTGAGATTGCCGTCCGTCAGGGCGCATAGTTGTTTGAGATCCGAAAACCGCAGCCCTTTGGGATTGGCGATCAGCGAACTGAGCAACCCCAAGCGCGCGCGCTCATGAATGACGCGATCCAGTCCGTCGTAGGCGAATCGGCTGCCGCGATGTTGGGGTGCCTTACGCTCGCTCATCGCCGTCCCAACAGTTGAATTTCAGCACCCCCGCGACAATCAACTGCCCGACACCAAACGGCACACCCATCAGCCATGGTCCGAGCGCCCGCGCACCGGCTCCGATCGAGAGGCACGTCAGGCCGCAGCACAGATACCAGATCCCGGCGACGAACATGGCGCGCGGCAGGAAACGGCAGGAGGCAAACACGCCCAGGCTGAAGACCACCTGCCACAGCCCCGGTAACATCCACAGGCCTTGCGGGGCAAAGCGCAGCAGCACCACCGTCAGCAACAGTCCGGCCACGATGGCCGGCACAAACTGCTCCGCGGCTGCCTGCATCATCTGCGCGGCGAGTCCGCAGTGCAGTCGCCGTGCGCGCGTGATGGTCTCCACGCTGATGATGAGCAGCGACAGGGTCGCAGTGGGAACCCAGATGGAGAGATACGCGACCACGTCGCGCTGTGGCGCCGGCAGCCAATACGCCTGCAGCAGGGCAGCAGCCAGCGCCAGCAGTCCGGTGGTCGCCAGCGTGATGGGCCCATAGCCCCGAAACACCGCGCCCCGCGCGATGTGGCCGCGAATTGCGCTGATCTCGGACAGAGCCTTGTGCAGATCGGTGGTGGCCATGCAAGCGCCGCTTTACGTCGTCGCGCCATGCTAGCGCAATCGGGCCACGCTTGGGCGGCGCCGGCATCTTTGCCAGCGCCGCCGCGGGAGCGCATCTGGCGTCAGTTGGTGTCAGCCGCTTCACCGGCCCCCTTCACGGGCACTGCGCTCGGGTTATCCAGCACGATCAGCACCACACGGCGGTTCATCGACCTACCCTGCGGCGTGGCGTTGGTAGCGACCGGCTGCGTCTTGCCATAGCCCTTGGCAATCAGCTCGTCGGCGGGAACCTGCTGGCTGATCAGGTAGTCGCGCACCGACAAGGCACGGCGCTGCGACAGCGTCAGGTTGTACTCGGCCGATCCGATGCCGTCCGTGTGTCCCTGTACCTCGATGCGCAGGCGCGGATGCTCGCGCAGTCCCTCGGCCGCTTTGTCGAGCACCGGCTTGGAGGCCTGCGTCAGCGTCGCCGAGTTGTACTCGAATTCGACGCCTGTCAGCGTGATCGTGCGCGGCACCGGTGGCGGTGCGGGCGGCGGTGGCGCTGGCGGCTCAGGCGGAGGAGGAGGCGGCGGCGGAGGCGGAGGGGGCGGTGGTGGTGGCGGCGCCGCTGCCACGGGCGCTGGCGCTTGCGGGCCGCCAAAGCCGAATTGAAATCCCAAGGTGGCGATGTAGTCGAACAGGCTGCGTGAGTCGGTCGAATCGGCGTCATAGCGCACTTTGAAATCCGGGCGCAGTGCGAAGCTGGCGGTCCCGTCGCTGCTTTCCCAAAGCTTGATCATGAGTCCAACGCCGACCTGCCCCAGAAAGTCGCTAGTGGGCGGCGCGGTATTGAAGTTCTGCAGCGCGCCGATGCCCAGCGACAAATAGGGTGCAATGACGCGATCGCGGTTCCACACGCGCAGCGCATCGAACGAAAGCGCGTACGGGTATTGATGACCTGCCGCGTGCTTGTAGTCGAGCTTGGAGCTGTCGTAGTTGACCTCGGCACTCCAGTCCCGCGACAGGTTTATGCCGGCGCCGAATCCCCACAACAGCGAGTCGTCCAGACCGCGTTTGCTGTCCGGGATGATGCCGCCGATCTGCGGGTTGAGATAGAACTGTCCGACATCGTCTCCCGCGCCGGCTACCAGCGGCGCGAGGGCGATCAGACCGATCAGGGCGAGACGTTTCATTGCAGAGCTCCTTAGGCATGCTCGGATAGCGCCTAAGATAGCGGACTTCGAACAGCGTCGCTACTTCGCCACATGTCCTGGGAGCCGGCTAATTTTGTAAGTTATACCGTGTTCGTTTGCTGCAACATGGGAATCTGCCGTTGTGGTGCGTCACAAGGTCAGAGGTAGGGCGAGATCAGCCAGCACAGGCTGTCGCGGAGCCGCGCCAGCACCGGGGTCTTTTTCAGATCGGCCAGGCTGAGCTCAGGCGCACGATCACGCACGGCGGCCACGGCGTCCCCCATCCGCGTGCAGAGCGCGGTATCGACGACTTCCATCGCGATCTCGAAGTTCAGCCGCAGGCTGCGGGTATCGAGATTGACCGAACCGATCTGCGCGTAATCCGCATCGACGATGAACAGCTTGGCGTGCGAAAACGGCGGCTCCTGCAGGTGCACGTGCACACCGCGTTCGACCAGCGCCGGTAGCCAGTGCAGCGTGGCCCAGTCGATGTAGTGCAGGTTGCTGCGCCGGGGCAGCACCAGCGACACCTCCACCCCTCGAAGCGCTGCTTCCTGCAACGATGCCACCAGTTCGGGCGGCGGAATGAAGTACGGCGTCATGATCAGGATTCGTCGCCGCGCGGCGCCGATGGCGCTGGCGAGGATCAGCAGCAGCTTATCGATGTTCTCATCCGGGCCACCCGTGATGGTGCGGCAGATGGAGTGGCCAGGCGCGTCGAGTGCGGCTGTGGCCGCAACCGGCAGCGCCTCGCCGCTGGCAAAGCGCCAGTCCGCGGCAAAAACCCCGGTGAGTTGCCCGACCACGGGTCCCTGCAGGCAGAAATGAATGTCGGTCATGCTCCGCCCGGACTCGCGGCCGCCGATATTCATGCCGCCCATGAAACCCACCTTGCCATCGGTGAGCAGGAGCTTGCGGTGATTGCGGCAGTTCAATGAAAGATTGGGCGGCAACAGCCGCGGCGGCAGGAAGCGCTCGGTCCTGACACCGGCCCGGCGCAGTATCGGGACCACGTGCGGCCAGTCGTACCATTCGCCGATTCCATCCACCAGCACCCGCACACTGACGCCGCGCTCCACCGCCGCGCGCAGCGCGTCCACGAATCGGCGGCCGACAGCATCGGTCTGGAAGATGTAGGTCGCCAGGTAGACGCTGCTGCGGGCCTCGGCAATTGCCTGCAGCATGCGAGGAAACGCGACCTCGCCGTTATGCAGCGCCTCGATGTTATTGCCGGCGAGCAGTGGTAGCCCGGTCAGCGTGTCGCCGACCCGGCGCAGCCCGGCCAGCGCCGCGTCGATGGCAACGGAGTCAGAGGGGCGGCGCTGCTGGATCGCTGGCGCTTCGTGGGACTGTCCGGAGGTGGCCACGCGATTGATGCCGAACAGCCAGTAGAGGATCGAGCCGCCCAGCGGGAACAACCAGCACACTGCAATCCAGCTGATGGCGCTGCGCGGATCGGATTTTGTGAGCAGCGCGTGCAATGCCGCCGCCGCGGCGCTGACGAGGTAGACCAGCACGAACAGGCTGCCAGCAAGCGCGCCGGCCGAGCAGGATTGGACTGCGCATTGGAACACTGGGAGGGATCATAGCCCAGTGACCTCGGGGGCGCGGTTGACCTGCGTCCGCCGCGCTTTCAGACTCGATCCTCATTACAACGGGAGGTGCAGGTGAGCTACGCGGCGATCATGCTGGTCGGAGATATCGGTGGCACCAATGCGCGCTTTGCCACCGTCGATGTCTCCAGACCCCTGCCCTGGCGACTCGAAAACCGGCAGGAATTCGCCGCCGCCATCCCGACCTTCGAGGAGGCGCTGAAGCGCTACGTCGATCAGGCAGGACTCGCACAGGTGCCGCCAGCAGCGACGATTGCCGTCGCGGGCCCGGTCACCGATGGTCAGGCGCGCCTGACCAATCGCGACTGGCTCATTTCCGAGGATGCGCTGCGACGATTCGGCTGTAGCGCGGCGCTGCTGATCAATGACTTCATCGCACTCGCCTTTGCCGTCGAGACCCTTGGGCCCGCCGATCTGCGGCTGCTCGGGCCTGATCTTGCCGGCATCGCCGCCGAGCCCATCACGGTTCTCGGCGCCGGCACCGGCTTTGGCGTCTCCTGCCTGGCCCGCTATCGCAAACGCACGGTGCCGGTAGCCACCGAAGGCGGTCATATCGGATTCGCACCGGCGGATTCCCAGGAAGTAGCGGTGTTGCAGCAGCTGATGCGGCGCTTCGGACGGGTGTCCGTGGAGCGCCTGCTGTCGGGTCCCGGACTCGAAAACATCCATCTGGCACTCGACGAAGTGGCAGGTCGACCCGCTGCCCGGCTGAGCGCGGCGCAGGTGACCGAACTGGCGATCGCGGGCGATCCCGCCTGCGTCGCGGCACTGTCGATGTTCTGCGCAGTGTACGGCTCGGTGGCGGGAGATTTTGCGCTGGCGCATGGCTCCCGCGGGGGCGTTTACATCGCCGGCGGCATCGCTCTGAAGATCGACGCCTTCCTGGCAAAGAGCGCGTTTCGCAGCCGTTTCGAAAGCAAGGGACGCCTGTCGCCCTACGTGCAGTCCATTCCCACCAAGATCATCACCAGTGGCGATGCGGCGCTGCTGGGATCGGCGCGAGCCGGCTTCACCCTGCACGAAAAGTCCTGATGCGCACGCAGGTTGTCATCGTCGGGGCCGGCCCGTCCGGTCTGCTGCTGGGCCAACTGCTGGGTAAGCACGGCATATCGAACATTGTTCTGGAGCAGCGCAGCGCTGAATATGTGCTCGGACGCATACGGGCGGGGGTCATCGAAAAGTGGTCAGCCGACCTGCTCGATGAGGCAGGTGTCGGCGCGCGCATGCAGCGCGAAGGCCTGCTCCACGGCGGCATCGAATTGTGTTTCGACGGGCAGCGGCACCGGATCGATTTCCAGGATCTGATCGGCAAGAGCGTGGTGATCTACGGCCAGACCGAGATCACGCGCGACCTGATGAATGGGCGCGCCGCGACCGGCGGGCAGACGATGTACGAGGCGACCGATGTCAGCCTGCACCAGGACCAGCCGGACCGCTGCTGCGTGCGCTACCGCCATGGCGGAGCGGTACAGGAGATCCAGTGCGACTTCATTGCCGGCTGCGACGGCTTCCATGGCGTTAGCCGCAAGAGCATCCCGGAGAATATTCTCAGGTGTTACGAACGCGTCTACCCGTTTGGCTGGCTGGGCATCCTGGTCGACCAGCCGCCGGTCTCCAATGAATTGATCTATGCCAATCACGAGCGCGGCTTCGCGCTGTGCTCGATGCGCTCGGCCACCCGCAGCCGCCTCTACCTGCAATGTCGCCTGGACGATCATGTCGAAGATTGGCCGGACGCGCGATTCTATGAAGAACTCAGCCGGCGATTGGACCCGGCGGCGATTGCAGCGCTGCAGCACGGTACCTCCATCGAGAAGAGCATCGCGCCGCTGCGCAGCTTCGTGGCCGAGCCCATGCGGTACGGGAACCTGTTCCTGGCCGGGGACGCGGCGCATATCGTGCCGCCCACAGGCGCCAAGGGACTGAATCTGGCTGCCAGCGACGTGTACTACCTGTGGCAGGCACTGCTGGAGTTCTATCGCGAACAATCCAGGGCCGGGCTCGATGCCTACTCGGCGCGCGCGCTGCAGCGCGTGTGGAAGGCCGAACGCTTCTCGTGGTGGATGACTTCGATTCTGCACCTATTCCCGGAAAGCAGCGGTTTCGATCAGAAGATCCAGCGCGCGGAACTCGAATACCTGGTCTCCTCCCGCGCTGCCAAGACCGCGCTGGCCGAAAACTACGTTGGCCTGCCCTACTGATCGGTCAATAAACGCAGTCAATAAACGCTGTTGGTTATGTTCAGCATGAAAAGTGCGGCACAAATCGCTCTTGCAGCTATGGACCGCCGCGATTTCTTGTGACAGCCTAGAGGCGATTTCCAAGCAATCCATCAATCCGCTGCGGTAGGCAGCCGGGCAGTCATGGAACACCGATGGGGCGAACGGATCGTGGTCGACATTCCGGTGCAGGTGTCGGTCCCCCCGTTGATCATCGGTACCGGGCGCATCACCGATATCAGCATCAGCGGCGCGTGGATCAGCGGCCGGTTCGATCTGCCGCCAATGGCGCGCGCCTTCATCGTGTTCGATTTTTCATTGGGCGGCGCGCAGGAGTCGTTGCCGCTTGCCTGCTTCGTGGCGCGCGTACGCGCGGAAGGCATGGGTGTCGAATGGCGCGAACTCGCGCCACAGATCGTGAGCGATCTGATGCTATTCGCGGCCGGAACCAATCATGCGCGCGAACAGCGACTGGCCGCGCCGGCGCTGGCCTTGCCGGCAGCGGACGAGCCCGCGGTCGCCATTCCGGTCACCTCCCGGGTCGGCTGATAGTCCTCGCAATCGCTCGAGGCCGACACGTAGCGGTCATGGCGGCCGCACAGCCCATCGTCGGCGCGCACCGATGCCCAGGCCGAGCTCATGCTGTTCAATCCGCGCAGTCGCCTTTCTATCTCTGCAGGTTGAGACCGAAAGTGGGCGCACCGCGCACATCCGGCGGCGATGAGTGCGGTCATTGCCCCAGCCGCGTCCAGAAATCGGCAAACACGTGGGTCGACAGAAAGAAACCCAGCACCACGTTGACCGCTACTCCGGCCGTAAACGCGTAGAACGGACGCGCACCGACGGAGAAGAACTCGCGAAAGCGAGTGGTCAGGCCAATGCTGAGGAAAGCAAAGGTGAAGGCCCAGGTGCGCAGCGCCTGCAGCGGCGCCACCAGTCCCGGGACCACGGTCTGCTTGTAGTCCGCGTAACTATGACCCTGGGCGACCCAGGTCACGAGGGCGGAGGCCAGCAGGAAGCCGAGCACGAACTTGGGAAAGCGGCGCCAGATCTCCGCGACTCCTGTGCGGTTGCGCACGCCGGTGGATTCCCAGCGCGCGGTCGCCACCAGGGACAGCACCAGCGCCCATACACCGATCCAGATATCCCGACCGATGACCTTCATGAGCGTAAACGCGCTGACGGCCGCCTCGGCAGTGCCGTGAATTCCAGGAACGTTGCCGGCGTAGCCACCGTAGGTCTGCGCGGCAGCCAGGCCCGCCGCGTCGGCAAACTCGGAGGTGCCGATCCAGGCTCCCGCGACGCCGGTGGACAGGCCCAGCGCGCGTGAGGCCAGCGGCAGCGCGTAAATCATGACGATCGCCCAGGCCACCACGAGCGATATCGCTACCGAAACGTGCTCACGTTTGGCGCCAACCGCGCCTGCGACCGCGATCGAGCCGGACACCCCGCAGACCGCGCCACCCGTGCCCAGCACGGCGGCCAGCCGGCGGTCCAGCCCCAGCCGCACCGCGGTCAGATAGATGACGCCGAAGGTGACGAGCGAGACGATGGCTGCCTGCACGATGGCGACAGGTCCCGCCCAGGCAACCAAGGTAAGCGGCAGGCTGGTGCCGAGCAGGACGATGCCCGTCTTGACATAAAATTCCACACGCAGACCGGCGTCGGCCCACTTGGGCACACCCAGGGTGTTGGCAATCAGGAGCCCCAGCGCCAACGCTACCAGTGGCGGTTCGAGGTTGTAGCGGGAGGCCTGATCCCACAGACCGAGAAAATACAGCGCCAACGCGACCACATAAATGAGCGCGAAGGAGACCAGGAAGCGCGAAACGCGGATGCCGAGCGCTGCCGCCGCGATGCCGAACAGCACCGACCACAGCACGAGCAGGCTTGAATATTGCAACCAGTGGGCCCGGAGCTGGGCGCCGACCTGCGAGAGCTGGCTCCATTTCTGCGGAGCGATGGCGATCCATTTTAGGCTTTGGCCATTCGCGAACAGCGTTGCCGCGACCACCACCAGTCCGAGACCGATCCAGATGGCCCACCAGTCCTCCTTGCGGATGACATCGCTCCAGAAGGAACTGCCACCCGCCGCGGAGGGCGCGGACCGCTCTGCGATCTCAGTCATTTCAACTCCATCTGCGATGACATCAGGACGATGCCTGCACGCTAAACGACTGGGCGCCGGTAATCGATTAGCAATTCGACATGGTTAGATTCGCCGCCGCTATGTGCGGGCCGCCGGCGCAGGACGGCGCCAGCGGACTGAGGTGGAGTCGGTTTCCGCCGGCACCGGGGCCGGTTCCCGACTCGCCAGCAGGGCTGCCAGGGCTTCGGCACGCGCGCGCAGCTCACCGACCGCCGTGGCCTCCCAGTAAGCCGATCTGAGCATGGGACCGAGGTAGAACAGCCGCTGGGCGCAGCCCCCGGTGGCATCGATCAGGGCGCCGTGCGGTCCGGTGCGAGGTCCCAGTCCGAGTGTGTCGGGAGTTGCCAGTCCGGACGCCAGCAGCTGGCGCCACAGTACATCCGTGGTGTGTTGCAGGCGATTGTCCGGGCCGGTGCAATCGATGACCCGATCGACGCCGAACTGCCCGCGCTGGCGTTGCCCGCGTTCGTGCCATCGAACCTCGATCCGCTCCCCATCCCGGCGCAGCTCGTGGATCGTGCCCGCATGCACTTCGAGTCGCCCCTCGCGGATCAGATCGTGGACTCGCTGCGCAAACTCGGGGGGCATGCGATGCCGGCGCGTTTCCCAGAAGACACGCACATGGCGCAGAAACCGACGGCGCTCGCATTCCTCAAGCCGCTCCCAGACCCCGGGCGCGCATTCGCGCATGCGGGCAATCGCCTCGCGCCAGTCCCCGCCGCGTGCCTCGGCACCATCGGCGAGCACGCGTACGGCCATTGCAAGCTCACGCACCGAACGGGACGCCAGAATCCCAGGCCGATCGAAGGCCGCCTCGAGTACGGCCGGAACGGTCGTGTCGGGTTGCGAGGCCGGCAGCAGGCCGTGGCGCGATAGCGCGATCAGCTTCAGCGCGTGATGTTCGGCTGCAGCCGCGAGTGCAATGTCCACCATCGTGAGCCCGGTGCCAATCAGCAGCAGGGTGCGATCCGTACTGTGCGAGCGGGGTGTTCGATAAGGCTCCGGGATATAGGCGGCGCTGTCCGCGACAGCCGCGGCATACGGCCGCACGGGTGGCGCGGGATCGCCACAGGCCAGCACCACCTGCCCGGCCAGCAGTTGCCGCTCGCCCATCATGACCAGCGTTTGCCCGTTGCCCTGCGGCCGCAACGCCGTGACCTCGCCATGCACACATTCGAGCTGCACGTGGCGCGGCGCGGCGCGCTCGGCCGTGCGCAGGAAATCATGCAGATACTCACCGTAGAGCTGCCGCGGCAGATACGACTCCGCTCCCGCCTGCGGCAGATGGCGCCGTGCGAAGTCGATCAGGTGCCCCGGCTCGTAGGACGTCGCCGACATGCGGGCCGCCGGGACATTAAGAAGAAAAGGGTAATCGCTGGGACCGTAGGCAGCGCCGCAGCCGATTTGCCGCCGGCGCTCCACGAGAACAATGCGATTCGCGGTCGGCGGCGGCCGCTGCAGCAGATTGGCGGCCAGCACGGTTCCGGAGAATCCGCCGCCGATGATCGCGATTGTGGCTGAACCTGCCTGCATCGTTTCGAGAATACGACGACGGCTGCCGGAAGTCAGTCTCACGCCATGGCTGCCGCGGTCAACCTCCGGACGCCAGATGCGTTGGTGAGGCGACGGCCCTGCGGGAACTTCACTCTCGAGCCGTCAGTCTCAGGACCGAAGCTCCATTTACATCAGCGCTTGAGGTGAGGATTTTATGATCAAACATGGCTTGTGGATCGGACTGGCCTTGAGCACGCTGGTGTCGTCGGCTGCCATGGCGCAGGGTTACGACTACAGCAGCGGGCCCAGCTATGGCGGCTTCTACTTTGGCGCCAGCGCCGGCGCGGTGCTATACAACGAACAGGCCATTCCGCAGCTCACACCCACCGTGGCGATCTTTCGGGTAGGCCAGCAATTCAATCCTTATCTGGCCATCGAAGGCCGCATTGGCACGAGCGTCAGTGACGGCAGATCCGATGGCGATCATGTCGCCCTGGACGCGCTGTATGGCGGCTACATCAAGGGCATGCTGCCGCTCAATCCATGGTTCTCTCCCTACGTGATCGCCGGCATCGGCGGCGCGGAGATTCACCGCAACTATGAGGATTTTCACAGCAGCGACGCCGGGCTATCCTATGGCGTGGGGACGGAATTCAACCTGGGCGGCGGCGCATCGCTGAACTTCGAATGGGCGCGCCTGATCAACAACGGCAACAACGTCGGCTACGATTACACCGCAGATCAATTCACCTTCGGCGTCAATTGGCATCCGTACTTCTGGTAAGAAGTCGTAGCGGCGCATGCGTTTCGCCGCCACGGTAACCGATCGGTATCTGGGCGTACTGGAGTCGCTGGTGGAGCGCGGCTGGCGGCCGCTTAAGCTGTTCACGACCACGGTCGACAACCGGCTGCATCACAACTCCGCGGTCATCGAATTCGCGCGACGCCTTAAGGTCGAAGTGCAGATCTCCCGCCTGACCGACGAGAATCTGCACGATCTGGGTCAGCGCGGCTGCGAGGCGCTGGTAGTCGCCAGCTACCGCTGGCGTATCGGCGAGTGGCGATCGCATGTACGGCGCGCAGTCAATTTTCATCCTTCTCCGCTGCCGCGCGGGCGCGGACCGTATCCATTGCCCGCCGCCATTCTCGAGCGCGCGGCTGCCTGGGGCGTGAGCTGTCACAAGCTCGAGCACGACTTCGACACCGGCGATGTGCTCAAGAGCGTTGAGTTTGCGCTGTCCGATCATGAGGACCACGACAGTCTCGACCTGCGAATCCAGCTGGCCGCCCGCCGGCTGAGCGGCGAAGTCGCGGACCACTTTGAGCAGTACTGGAGCGCAGCCACGGCGCAGGAGGGCGGCAGTTACTACCCGATGTGGACCGAACGGGACCGCACCCTCGACTTCTCGCGAACGGTTGCGGATCTGTTGCGCCAGCTGCGCGCGTTCGGCCCGCTCGAATGCATCGCGGCGCTGAATCAGACACGCTTTTTTGTCCGGCGCGCCATCGGCTGGACCGAGTCGCACACTCTGCCGGCCGGCACCGTGACCTACATCAACAGTCTTGCCATGGTGGTCGCGGCAGCCGACGGTTTCATCGGCTTGACCGAATGGAGCCTGATCGATCAGGAGCGGGTAACCGGCTCTATCCGGCGCTGAGGCTGAGCTGCGCCCATAGTATGATTGCGCCTCGTCGAATCCGACGATGCGATGAGAACAACGAATGAGCCATTACGTGATTCCGTTCAATCGGCTCGGGCGCGGGGACGTGGAGCTGGTCGGCGGCAAGAACTCGTCATTGGGGGAGATGCTGCGCAGCCTGTCCGGCCTGGGAGTTACCGTGCCCGACGGGTTCGCCACCACCGCGCAGGCGTATCGCGAATTCCTGCAACAGGACGGCCTCGCCGCCCGTATTACGCAGACACTGGCCAAGCTCGACGTCGATGATGTGGCGTTGCTCGCGCGCACGGGCGCACAGATCCGCCGCTGGATACTCGACACGCCGTTTCCGCCGCCGCTGCAGCAGGCGGTGCTGCAGGCGTGGCGCGACATGGATCAGGGACGCGGCATTGCCGTGGCCGTCCGCTCTTCCGCCACCGCCGAGGACCTGCCCGAGGCCTCGTTTGCCGGGCAGCAGGAAACCTTTCTCAACGTGCGCGGGGAACAGGCGCTGCTTTCGACCATGCACGAGGTGTTCGCGTCGCTCTTCAACGATCGCGCCATCTCCTATCGCGTGCACCAGAATTTCGACCATGCGGCGGTGGCGCTCTCGGCCGGTGTGCAGCACATGGTGCGCAGCGACCTCGGTGTCAGCGGCGTGATGTTTACGCTGGATACCGAATCGGGCTTTCGCGATGCGGTACTGATTACGAGTTCCTATGGGCTGGGCGAGACCATCGTCCAGGGCGCCGTCAATCCCGATGAGTTCTATGTTTATAAGCCGGCGCTGCGCGCGGGCCGGCTGGCGATTCTGCGGCGCAATCTCGGCAGCAAGGCCATCAAGATGGTTTACGCGCCGGAAAATTCCAAGGAGCGCGTCGTCACGGTCGATGTGCCCGCGAAGGACCGCAGCCGCTTTTCGCTTTCCGACAACGAGGTCCAGCAACTGGCGCGCCAGGCGCTGACCATCGAGCAGCACTATGGCTGCCCCATGGACATCGAGTGGGGCAAGGATGGCGCCAGCGGCCAGATCTACATTCTGCAGGCCCGGCCGGAAACCGTGCAGAGCCGAGGAGGGCGCAGCATCGAGCGCTTCACGCTCAAGTCGCGCTCCCGCGTGCTCGCCGAGGGACGCAGCATCGGCCAGCGCATTGGCGCCGGCCGCGCGCGCGTCATACGCGGCTCCGGGGAAATGGAACGCGTGCAGCCCGGCGACGTATTGGTCGCGGACATGACCGATCCGGATTGGGAACCGATCATGAAGCGCGCGGCGGCCATCGTCACCAACCGCGGCGGCCGCACCTGCCACGCGGCCATCATCGCGCGCGAGCTGGGCATTCCGGCGGTGGTGGGCTGCCGCGACGCAACCGACACCGTGAAAGACGGTCAGGATGTCACGGTCTCATGCGCCGAGGGCGACACCGGCTATGTGTATGAGGGCGTGCTCGGGATCGAGGAGAAGCAGATCCAGCTCGGTTCGATGCCGCCGGCGCCCGTTAAAATCATGATGAATGTGGGTAACCCGGATCGCGCTTTCGCGTTTGCGGCCCTGCCCCATCACGGCGTCGGACTCGCACGCCTCGAATTCATCATCAATCGCATGATCGGCGTGCATCCGCGGGCGTTGCTCGAATTCGACGAACTCGACGTCGAACTGCAGGCGCAGATCCGGCAGCAGATTGCAGGCTACGCGGATCCCACCAGCTTCTACATCGACAAACTCAGCGAGGGCATCTCGCAGATCGCCGCGGCGTTCGCGCCCCAGCCGGTAATCGTGCGACTGTCGGATTTCAAATCGAACGAATACGCCAATCTGATCGGTGGCCGCGCCTATGAGCCGCATGAAGAGAATCCGATGCTCGGATTTCGCGGCGCGGCGCGCTATATCGACGAGGCGTTCCGGCCCTGCTTCGAACTGGAATGTCGCGCCTTGCGCCGGGTGCGGGAAGAAATGGGGCTGACGAACGTGCAGGTCATGGTGCCGTTCGTACGCACGCTGACCGAAGCAAGACAGGTCACCGAACTGTTGTCGGCCAACGGACTGGCGCGCGGCGAGAACGGACTCAAGCTCATCATGATGTGCGAACTGCCCACCAACGCGGTGCTCGCGGATAAATACCTCGAGTTCTTCGACGGCATGTCGATCGGATCGAACGATATGACGCAGCTCACCCTCGGGCTCGATCGCGATTCGGCGGTAGTAGCCAAGTTGTTCGATGAACGCGATGAAGCGGTCAAGGCCATGCTCTCGATGGCCATCTCGGCCTGCAAGCGGCACAATAAGTATGTCGGTATCTGCGGCCAGGGGCCGTCCGATCACCCGGAACTGGCCCGTTGGCTGGTGGACCAGGGAATTGACAGCCTTTCATTGAACCCGGACACGGTGGTGGAGACCTGGATGTTCCTGGCTGGCGTCAGGACCTGAACGGCAGCCCGATGCGCACCATCTGCTTTGTCTCCGACCGAACCGGCGTCACCGCTGAGACCATGGGACACAGCTTGCTATCGCAGTTCGAGGGACTGCAGTTCCGCTCGGTGACCATGCCGTTCGTGTCGAGCGTCGAACAGGCGAAAGGCGTGGTTCGGCGCATCAACACCATCGCAGAAGAGGAAGGTGCACGCCCGATCATCTTCTGCACGCTGGTCGACGACCAGATGCGCGCCACCGTCAAACAGGCCAATGGCCTGTTCCTGGATTTCTTTGCCGCCTTTTTGGGCCCGCTGGAAACGGAACTGCAGATGGAGTCCGCGCACGCCAGCGGCAGAGCACTGCATGGTTCGAGCAGCGATCCCACCTACACGGCACGCATCAATGCGGTCAACTTCGCACTCGCCAACGATGATGGCGCCGGACAGCGCAACTATCGCAGCGCCGAGGTGATACTCATCGGCGTATCGCGTTCGAGCAAGACACCGACGTCGCTCTACATGGCGCTCCAATACGGCATCTTCGCCGCCAACTATCCGCTGGCCGAAGAGGATTTGGAGAGCGGCGCGCTGCCCTCGGTGCTGCTGCCCTATCGCAATAAGCTGTACGGGCTGACGATCAAGCCGGACCGGTTGCAGCAGATCCGCAGCGAACGCCGGCCCGGCAGCCGCTACGCCTCCGCGCAGCAGGTGCAGTACGAAGTGCGCACCGCACACACGATGCTCGAGCGCCTCAACGTGCCCTTTCTCGACGTCACCGACTGCAGCATCGAGGAAATCGCCAGCCGGATTCTTGACCACATGGGACTGGACCGGCACGCGCGCATGTAGCGGATCGGAGCGCCGCCGATCATGCGCGGCGTCACAGATTGCGCATGGCGCATCCCATAAAATGTCGCCCGCCATGGGCGATAAAACGACACCGGAAGAGAAGCAGAAGATCGTCGTCGGCAGTCCGCTGCCGTTTTCGGTCTTCGGTGCGGAGGGGCAATTGCTGCTCGCGGAAGGCGCCGTGGTCGAAACCGACCACACGCGACGGATGCTGCTGCTCAAGGGTGTGTATCACGACAGCATCGAAGAAGAGCAGCATCCCGAGGAGCATCGCGAACCCGCCGGATCAAGCCCACAGCCGCCGCTGGTCGCACTGGGCCGTGATTACGGTGCCGCCAGCGTCGGACGCCGCTTTGCGCTGACCATCGCCGCTCCGGACGGCGATGAGAACTACAGCGCCTGGGTCATCGGCGTACATGATCGAAGCATCATCGTCACCGCGCCGCGCCGTACCAACGGCGCACTGGTGACCTTCAAGCTCGGTCAGGCCTGCGTCTGCCGCGCGTTCCAGATGACCTCGGCATTCCGCTTTCGCAGCACCGTCACCCGGGTGGTGTTCGAGCCGTTTCCGCACCTGCATATCGAGGCCCCGCAACACGTCGAACGCCGCACCGTGCGCAATCGCCCGCGCGCCGCCGTGTTCCTCGATGTGATCATCGAAGGTCCATCGCCGACAGCCGCGGTGGTCGTGGACCTGAGTGTCAGCGGTGGACGGCTCGCGGTCGAGGAAGGCGTCAATTTCCTGCGCGGTCACGGGATTGGACTCCGCATGAAGATTCAATTGATCGATTCGACCTTCGATCTGACCCTCAAGGCCAATGTGGTTCGTGTATTCGGCGTCAGCGATGGGCGTCACCCGAAGGTTCACTTCTATGGCATTCGATTTGAAGGCCTGACCGAACTGGAGCGCCTCGTGCTGCACGGCTACGTCAGCGGCGAGTTGGCCCTGGAACTCAATTCGCTTTGGCAGCTGCTCTCCAGCGCTGCGCCCACCGGCAGCGAGGCGAGCGGCAAGACCTGACCCGTGCGGCGGCATTCGTGCGCCAGCGTTTGCGCGGCAGCCGTCGCCTTTGGCCGCAATGGGCGATAATGCCGCGGCCATGCCGAGCACCGCTCCCCAGATCATCGATCTTGCGCAACAGCGCCGGTTGGTAACCGCGCTGCGCGGCGCGTTGCCCGCGGATTGTGTGCTGCATCGGGAGGAGGACACCCGGTCCTACGAGTGCGACGGCCTGACGCTCTATCGCCAGGTGCCGATGGCGGTAGTGCTGCCGGAGACAGAATCCCAGATTGCGCAGGTACTGAAGATCTGTCAGGACCGCCAGGTCCCCGTCGTGCCTCGCGGCGCCGGCACGGGCCTCGCCGGCAGCGCACTTCCCCATGCCGGTGGCGTGCTGCTGTCGATGGCGAAATTCAATCGCATCCTGGGCGTCGACGCGCAGGCGCGTACGGCAACCGTACAGCCCGGAGTGCGCAACCTCGCCATTTCCGAAGCCGCCGCCGCGCATCGGCTCTACTACGCGCCCGACCCGTCGAGCCAGATCGCCTGCACGATTGGCGGCAATGTGGCGGAGAACTCCGGCGGCGTGCACTGCCTCAAATACGGACTGACCGTGCACAACGTGCTCCGGGTGCGCGCCCTGACCATGGCCGGCCAAAGCATCGAGTTCGGCGGGCATGCACTCGATGCGCCGGGCCTGGATCTGCTGGCCGTGCTGGTGGGTTCCGAGGGCATGCTTGCGGTCACCACGGAAGTCACCGTGCGGCTGGTGCCGGTGCCGCAGCTGGCCCGCTGCATCATGGCAAGCTTCGCGCAGGTCAGCGATGCCTGTCACGCGGTCGCGGCGCTGATCGCCGCAGGAATCATCCCCGCGGGCCTGGAGATGCTCGACCAGGCCGCCTCTCGCCTAGTCGAGCCTTTCGCGCATGCCGGCTACGATCTGGATGCGGCGGCAGTGCTGCTGTGCGAATCCGACGGCACGCCCGAAGAGGTCGGCGCCGAAATCGAACATATGAGCGCGGTGCTGCGGGAATCCCATGCGACTCGCGTACAGGTATCCGACAGCGAACCTGAGCGACTGCGCTTCTGGGCCGGCCGAAAAAATGCTTTCCCTGCGGCCGGTCGGGCCGCGCCGGCCTACTACTGCATGGACGGCACCATTCCACGGCGCCACCTGGCTTCGATGCTGCTCGCCATCCAGGAGATGGAGGCGAAGTACCGGCTCAAGTGTCCCAATGTGTTTCATGCCGGCGACGGCAATCTGCACCCATTGATCCTGTTCGACGACAGCGATGCGGATTCAGTGGCCCGCGCGGAAGCCTTCGGCGCCGAAATACTCGAGAAAACGGTGCAGCTCGGCGGCACGATCAGCGGCGAGCACGGCATCGGTGTGGAGAAGCTCGACCAGATGTGTGCGCAATTCGATCGCGCCACGCTCGATGCGTTCACGGGCATCAAGCGCGCATTCGACCCGACCGGGCTGCTCAATCCCGGAAAAGTAGTCCCGACGCTGCATCGCTGTGGCGAGTTCGGCAAGCAGCGCGCTGGAGTGCCGGCGCCATTCGCCGAGCTGCCACGTTTCTGATGGACGAGGCAATCGAGGCGCTCGCCGAGCAGATCCGCGCCGCCGCGTCCACGCGCACGCCGCTGCGCATCCGTGCCGGCGGCAGCAAGGATTTCTATGGCAATCCGCCTCACGGCGCGATGCTCGATCCGCGCGCGGCCTGCGGAGTCGTCGCCTACGAACCCACCGAGCTGGCGCTGGCCGCGCGCTGCGGCACAACGCTGGCCGAGATCGAAACACTGCTGGAGTCGCACGGGCAGATGCTGGCCTTCGAGCCGCCGCGATTCGCTGCCGGCGCCACGATCGGCGGCTGCATCGCCTGCGGCCTGGCAGGGCCGCGGCGCGCATCGGCCGGCTATGCCTACGGCGGCGTGCGCGATTTTGTGCTGGGCGCAAGGCTGCTGGATGGGCGCTCGCAGCTGCTTTCTTTCGGCGGCATGGTCATGAAAAACGTCGCCGGCTACGATGCCGCCAGGCTGCTGGTGGGCTCCCTCGGTGCGCTCGGCGTCATCGTCGAAGTGTCGCTCAAGGTGGTGCCCAGGCATCCGGTGGAAACCACACTGCAATTCTCGATGGGCGAGAGTGCCGCTCTGAATCAACTCAACACCTGGGGCGGCCTGCCACTGCCGATTTCAGCTTCGGCATGGCAGGGCGATGCTCTTTGGATACGACTGGCCGGCTCTGCCGCCGCCGTAACCTCTGCGGCCGCAAGACTGGGCGGCGAGCCCCTGGCTCCCGAGGCTGGGGCGGCGCATTGGCTCGGCCTGCGCGAACAGACCGATCCGTTCTTTGCCGGCGATACGCCGCTATGGCGGCTGTCGCTGCCCCCGACCGCAGCCCCGCTGGGATTGGGTTCGCGGCAGCTCATCGAATGGGGTGGCGCGCAACGCTGGATTCGAACCGATCTTCCGGCGGCGGAAATCCGCGCGCGCGCAGCGGAATCGGGCGGTCATGCGACGCTGTTTCGCGGCGGCGACCGGTCAGCAGGCGTGTTCTCGCCGCTGAGCTCAGGGCTTGCGGCCATTCATCAACGCCTGCGCAGTCAATTCGATCCACACGGCATCTTTGATGCGGGACGCCTGTTCCCGGATACGCCTCATGCAGATCGCACTCGCTGAATTCATCCGCGATACCGCAGCGGGTAAGGAAGCAGCGGACATCCTGGGCCGCTGCGTGCACTGCGGGTTCTGCACCGCCACCTGCCCCACCTACCAGATCCTCGGCGATGAGCTCGATGGTCCGCGCGGGCGCATTTATCTGATCAAACAGATGCTCGAGGGCGCCGAGCCCACGCATCGCACCCAGCAGCATCTCGACCGCTGTCTGACCTGCCTGAATTGCGAGACCACCTGCCCCTCCGGGGTGCAGTACGGGCGCCTGGTCGATATCGGACGCCAGGTGGCCCGTCAGCGCACGCCGCGGCCGTGGCCGGCACGGTTCTGGCGCGCGCTGATTCGCGGGTTCTGTGCCGGTCCGCTGTTTGCGCCGGCACTGGGGCTGGCACGCCTGCTGCGTCTGTTCCCGCCGCCCCGCGATTCCGGTGCCTGGCCGACAGCCCGGCACACGCGCCGGATGCTGCTGCTGACCGGCTGCGTGCAACCGAGCATGGCGCCGAACATCAATGCGGCCACGGCACGGGTCTTCGACGCACTGGGCATCGAGTTGCTCGTTGCCGCCGGCAGCGGCTGCTGCGGGGCCATTCGCCACCACACTGACGATCCGGACGGGTCTCTGGCCGATGCTCGCCGCAATATCGATGCCTGGTGGCCGCACATCGAATCGGGCGTCGAGGCCATCATCATGAACGCTTCCGGCTGTGGCGCCATGACGCGCGAGTACGGGCATCTGCTGCGCCTGGATCCGATCTATGCGGCCAAGGCCGCGCGCGTCAGTGCCCTGGTACGCGACGTGGCCGAGGTACTCCCGGGGCTGCTGGCGCCGCGGTTGTCGCAATTGGCTCGCGGCAGGCCCGAGCGGGTGGCGTTCCATCCGCCCTGCTCGCTGCAGCATGCACAGCGGATTCGAGGCGTAGTCGAAAACCTGTTGCGCGACTGCGGCGCGCAGGTCATGCCGGTCCGGGACAGCCATCTGTGCTGCGGCTCAGCCGGCACCTATTCGCTGCTGCAACCGGAGTTATCCGGACAGCTGCGCGATCGCAAACTCGAGGCCCTGCTGGCGGGCGCGCCCGAGACGATTCTCTCGGCCAATGTCGGATGCATTTCCCACTTGGCCACCAGGGCGCCGGTCTCAGTCCAGCACTGGATCGAGTGGGTGGATGCCAGGCTGGCAGCCTCTGGGTCGAACATATGACTCCCATATCATATGTAGCGCAGACAGGAGACGCCGATCTCAGGGCTATAACGCGGATTTTGTTACAATTCGCGGGTCCTGATTGGAAGGCCTATTCACCCCTCTGGATTGAGCGTCAGCAATGGTTGATCAGATCGAACAGATCATCGGTCGGTTTCGCGGGCAGCCGGGCCCGCTGCTCATCGTGCTGCATGCGATTCAGGAAGAATTCGGCTATATCCCCGAGGAAGCCGAACCGGTCGTTGCCGAAGGGCTGAATCTTTCGCGCGCCGAAGTGCATGGGGTCGTTACCTTCTATCACTTCTTCCGCCACCACCCGCCGGGACGGCACGTGGTGCAGATCTGCCAGGCCGAGTCCTGCAAATCGATGAATTCCGACAAGCTGACCGAGCACGCACGCCGGGCGCTTGGCATTGAAATGAACCAGACCACGCCCGACGGCCAATTCACGCTCGAGCCCGTCTACTGCCTGGGCAACTGTGCCTGCTCGCCCGCCATGATGGTCGACGGTCAGATCTACGGCCGGCTCACCAACGCGCGCTTTGATGCGGTGCTGGCCGAGCACTGCCGCGCCGCGGACAACGAGGCCGCGTGAGCATCGTCGTCTACATACCGAAGGACTCCGCGGCGCTCTCGGTGGGCGCAGACCAGGTGGCACGGGCCATCGGCAGCGAAGCCGAGACGCGCAAGCTGTCGATCAGGATCAAACGCAACGGCTCGCGCGGCCTGCTGTGGCTGGAACCGTTGATCGAAGTCGAGACGCCCGCCGGACGCGTGGCCTATGGACCGGTGGCAGCGGCGGATGTGTCCTCGCTGTTCGAGGCCAATTTCCTGCAGGGCGGCCAGCACCCGCTGTATCACGGACTGACCGAGCAGATTCCCTATTTCAAGAATCAGCAGCGGCTCACTTTTGCCCGCGTGGGACTGATCGAGCCTGCCAGCATCGAGGAATACATCGCGCACGACGGCTATCGCGGTCTGAAGCAGGCACTGCAGATGAGCGGCGCCCAGATCGTGCAGGCCATCACCGATTCGGGTCTGCGCGGCCGCGGCGGCGCGGCATTTCCGACCGGCATCAAGTGGAAGACGGTGCTCGATGCCTCAGCATCGCAGAAGTACGTTACCTGCAATGCAGACGAAGGCGACTCCGGCACCTTTGCCGATCGCATGCTCATGGAGGGTGACCCGTTCACGCTCATCGAAGGCATGACCATTGCCGGCATTGCGGTCGGCGCCACGCGCGGCTTCATCTATCTGCGCGCGGAATATCCGCATGCGCACCGCACCCTCAACGAGGCCCTGGCCGTGGCCTACGGGGCCGGATACCTGGGTGAGAACATCCTCGGCAGCGGCAAGCACTTCGACCTCGAGGTGCGCCTGGGCGCGGGCGCCTACATCTGCGGTGAAGAAACCTCGATGCTCGAGAGCCTCGAGGGACGCCGTGGCGAGGTACGAGTGCGGCCGCCGCTGCCCGCGATCAAGGGCCTGTTCGGCATGCCCACGATCGTGAACAACGTCATCTCGCTCGCGAGCGTGCCCATCATCCTGGACAAGGGTGCGGCTTTTTATCAGAACTTCGGCGCCGGCAAATCGCGCGGTACGCTACCCATCCAGCTGGCCGGCAACCTCAAGCGCGGCGGCCTGGTGGAGCGCGCCTTTGGCGTGTCCTTAAGAGAACTGCTGTACGACTATGCCGACGGCTCGGCTTCCGGTCGTCCGCTGCGCACCGTGCAGATTGGCGGCCCGCTGGGTGCCTATGTGCCGGCATCGCAATTCGACGTGGCGGTGGACTATGAATCCCTGAGCGGCATTGGTGCGCTGTTGGGCCACGGCGGCATCGTCGGATTCGACGACACCGTGGACATGGCGCATATGGCTCGCTATGCCATGGAATTTTGCGCGGTCGAATCCTGCGGCAAGTGCACCCCATGCCGCATCGGCTCGACTCGCGGTGTGGAAGTTATTGATCGCATTATGTTTGGCGGCCACCGCGAGCAGGACCTGGCGCTCCTTGAAG
>Ga0302234_10000377_pt1 | contig 35222 bp, 31 predicted proteins | sample II_Palsa_N3_2_FD_193576 | JGI IMG/M metagenome (GOLD analysis project Ga0302234, IMG submission 193576) | Peat permafrost microbial communities from Stordalen Mire near Abisko, Sweden - II_Palsa_N3_2 | ecosystem: Environmental > Terrestrial > Soil > Palsa > Peat permafrost | place: Sweden... | reverse complement strand
CGTCGCCCATCATTTCGGCTTCGACTTCGAACTGGTTGTAGTCGGCGTCCATGAACACGTACATCGGGTCAGCGAAGTACGAGTAGGTCACTTCCTTGCGATCCAGCAGAACGACGTCGAACTTGTCGTCGGCCTTGTACACCGATTCCATGCCTGCGCCGGACAGCAGGTTCTTGAACTTCATCTTGACGACGGCGGAGTTACGGCCCGATTTGTTGTATTCGGCCCTTTGCACGACCATTGCGTCTGCGCCGATCATCACGACGTTGCCGGTGCGGAGTTCCTGTGCGGTCTTCATAAAACTGTCCTGTACGAAATTAGTAGCTTCAACTTTGCTCAACGGCATACGGCGCAAGCGGGTACGGCACCTTTCGCTCCTGTTTGCGGCTAGCTCGTGAAGCTGCAAAGCGCGCTGCAAACAGGGCGGGGGGCGGTGCCGCGGGCGTGGCCGGTACTACGGGCCGCCGCCTGCTTGCCGCGGTTGCCCGCGGCCCGTCACCTTCCGATAACTTGCTTTACCCGGAGCGGGCGCGTACACGAGTGGCGCCGATGCACGAGGACGACCCGGTTTCAGTGAAGATGCACCTCTCGGTGCCCGGATTCGCCGCCGCCATCGTGCCGCGCTTGCGTCGTCGGCCGTTGGATAACCGCTTATTTTAACTGACTTTTTGCGAATTCGGCCAGATTTCCGGCGAGGTCGCCAAGGGTCGCCAGTTCCAGTGCCCAGTCGGCCGCGCGCTGCTCGAAAGCGGTACGGTGGCGCTGGAAATCCGCCCAGTCCGGCTCGCCGACGCCGTTCCAGGCGTGCCAGAAGCGCGCCAGCGCCGCGCGGGCCGCGGCGGGCAACCCCTCGGCATAGTGGGCGAGGGCGGCGTCCAGCTTGGGCAGGTGCGCGTCGTCGGCCTGCGGATAGATCTGCCAGACGAACGGGCGGACCGCCCATTGGGCTCGCACGAAGGAATCCTCGCCGCGCACGAAGTTGAGGTGGCTGGCCCACAGCAGCGCGTCGTAGCCGGGCTGATCAGTGAACGCCAGGGCGTGGGCGCGCAGGTTACCGCGTTCGGCATGCGAACCCGCCGTGAACGACGGCAGGCCGAAAAAGCGCGCGAGCGCAGTCGAAATTCGCCCCTCCGGCACCAATAGCACTACCGGATCCGGGCCGTCGCGCCACTGTTCGAGCAGGCTGTCGGCCGCGGGATTCTCGTAGGAGAAGAGCGAAATAACGGTGGCGTCCGGACCGGGCGCGGACTGGCCGGTGGCGTGGCGCCACCACGCTTCACGCGCTTGTGACGACGCTTCGAAGGCCGCCCGCGCGGTGTCCAGATGGTGTTCCTTCAGCACGCCGCCGGTACCCGCGCCGAGTCCCGGGAAGAAGAACGTCTTCGTCAGCGGATAGCGCGGGTGCGGCGACCGGCGCAGATGGAAGTCCGCGACCCAGTCCTCGGCGCTCAGGTATTCCAGGTTCAGCCATACCGGTGCACGCTCGCGGCGCGCCATCGCGGCCACGTAGACATGCGGCAGTTCGCAGCCGAACGCCTCGATCACGACGTCCGCCACTTCGAGCGTGTCGCCCGCGTGCGCCGGCTCATGCCAGTGTTCGATGACGATGCCGCTCACGGCCTGGCGGCTGCGGTCGACGGCGAGCGCGGGGCAGAGCTTTTGGAACGCGTGCAGATCGTCGACGAAAATGCGCACCTGCCAGCCGTGCTCGCTCGTCAACTGTCGCGCAAGACGCCAGCACACGCCGATATCGCCGAAGTTGTCGATCACGGCGCAAAAGAGGTCGCACGCGATAGCGGCGTCCGCCTGCGCGGTTGTGGACGGCGTAGCTTGCGAAATCGGGGCAGAAGGGCGCGCGGAGGACATGATGATCGGCATCCGGATCTCGGACGCGTGCGGAATGTTCTAAACTGGCGATTCTAAAGCACTCACCCCACTATCCGCGTGAATCCTGACGCGGTGCTCATCCCGATTCTGCATGACCAATTCAGACGCTCCTGAAGCCTCCGAAGCATTCGAGCCAAAGAAGGTGCTCGCCCAGTTGCCGCATCTGCCCGGCGTCTATCGTTATTACGACGCGCTTGGCGCCGTGCTGTACGTGGGTAAGGCGCGCGACCTGAAAAAGCGCGTCTCGAGCTACTTCACGAAGACGCTGCTGTCGCCGCGCATTGCGATGATGGTGACGCGGATTGCCCGCATCGAGACCACGGTCACGCGTTCCGAGGCCGAGGCGCTGCTGCTCGAAAACAACCTGATCAAGGCGCTCGCGCCGCGCTACAACATCCTGTTTCGCGACGACAAGTCGTACCCCTATCTGAAGCTGACGGGCCACACGTTTCCGCGCATGGCGTACTACCGCGGCTCGGTGGACCGGAAGAACCAGTATTTCGGACCGTTCCCGAGCGCGTGGGCCGTGCGCGAGAGCATCCAGATCCTGCAGCGCGTGTTCCAGTTACGGACCTGTGAAGACTCGGTGTTCAACAACCGCACGCGACCTTGCCTGCTGCATCAGATCGGGCGCTGTACGGCGCCGTGCGTCGGCGCGATCAGCGAGGAGGATTACGCGCGCGACGTCGCCAATGCCTCGCGGTTTCTGCTGGGACGGCAGAGCGAAGTGATGAAAGAGCTCGAGGAGAAGATGCACGCGTTCGCTGCCGAGCTGAAGTTCGAGCAGGCCGCGGCGGTGCGCAATCAGATGAGTTCGCTGTCGACGGTGCTGCATCAGCAGGCGATCGAAGTGGGCAGCGATAGCGACGTGGACATTCTCGCGGTCGTGGCCCTCGGTGGCCGCGTGTGCGTGAATCTCGCGATGGTGCGCGGCGGGCGCCATCTGGGCGACAAGGCTTATTTCCCGTCGCACGTGGAAAGCGGGTTGACCATCGACGAGGGCGGTCTGGAGGATGGTGATGCAGGTGCGCAGGGCGTGCTGAAGGCGGCTGTCGCGCAAGGCTTGCGGGCGGCGCAGGAGGCGTCTTTGGCGAGCGTGGCGGCGCAGCGCAAAGCGGCCGCGATGGATGCTGAGCACACGCTGGACGCGCTGGCGATTGCACAGGACCTGCCGCCTGAAACGGACGATGTGGAGGACGAAGCGTCGGACGACCTGGATGATGAGGCGGCCGATGAGATCGATGATGTCGTTGACGCCGTGAATGAGGCAGCGTCCGGCGAAGCGGATGAGACCGGCGACGAAGCCGCCGCGACGACCTCGAGCAAACCTGGGCGCCGCCGCGTGACCGGTATCGAATCCGAAGTGCTCGAAGCCTTCATCGCACAGCACTACCTGGGCAACCGCGTGCCTCCTGTACTGGTCGTGAGTCATGCGCCGGCCAACCGGGAACTGGTCGACTTGCTGATTGAGCAGGCGGGCCACAAGGTCACGCTGTTGCGCCAGCCCCAAGGGCAAAAGCGCGCGTGGCTGGCGATGGCCGAGCAGAACGCGCGGCTCGCATTGGCGCGGCTGCTCTCGGAGCAGGGCTCGCAGCAGTCGCGCACGCGCGTGCTGGCCGACACGCTCGGCCTCGAGTGCGAGGACCTCGCGCACCTGCGTATCGAATGCTTCGACATCAGCCACACGATGGGCGAGGCGACCCAGGCGTCGTGTGTGGTCTATCACCATCACAAGATGCAGTCGTCGGAGTACCGGCGCTATAACATCACGGGCATTACGCCGGGCGACGATTACGCCGCTATGCGCCAGGTGCTCACGCGCCGCTACGAAAAGATGGTCGCGCAGGCCGCCGCGAACGCCGCTGACGAAGCGATCGGGCGGCCCGGGTCCGATCCCGCCGACCCCGCGCTCGCCGCCGATGCCCCCGAGCCGGCCACGGGCGGCCAGTTGCCGAACATCGTGCTGATCGACGGCGGCAAAGGCCAGGTGGAGATTGCGCGCCAGGTATTCACTGAAGTGGGTCTCGATTGCGGGATGCTGGTCGGCGTGGCGAAGGGCGAGGGCCGCAAGGTTGGTCTCGAAACATTGATTTTCGCGGACGGCCGCACGCCGCTCGAACTCGGCAAGGAGAGCGCGGCCTTGATGCTGGTCGCGCAGATCCGCGACGAGGCGCACCGTTTCGCGATCACCGGCATGCGTGCGAAACGCGCCAAGACCCGGCAAACCTCGCGCCTCGAAGAACTTGAAGGCGTAGGCGCGAAGCGCCGCCAGCGCCTGCTTGCGCGCTTCGGCGGGCTGCGCGGCGTGGTGGCGGCGAGCGTCGAGGATCTCGCCAGCGTCGAAGGGATTTCCCTCTCGCTGGCCGAGCAGATTTATCGGCAATTGCACTGATTGCGCAACATGGCGGCGCGGCCATGTGGGCGCGCCGTCCTGGCCAAAGCCCCCGGTGTGCCGTCTTGCCGTGTGTTTGCGGCCTGTTTGCTTGTGGCAGGCCTTATGACACGGCACAATTGCAACTCCCTTGTCAGACGCTGCGCCTGCCCATGCCGTTTAATTTTCCGATTTTCCTGACGTGGCTGCGGATTGTTCTGATTCCGCTCGTCGTCGGCGTGTTTTACTTGCCCGATATGATGATGAGCCCCGCGCACCGCAATCTCGCGGCCGCGACGATTTTCATCCTGGCCGCCCTGACTGACTGGTTCGACGGCTATCTGGCCCGCAAGTGGAACCAGACCTCGGCATTCGGCGCGTTCCTCGATCCGGTGGCCGACAAGCTGATGGTGACCGCGGCGCTGCTCGTGCTGGTGCAACTGACGCGGCTCGATTCGGCGATTGCGCTGGTCATCGTGGGCCGCGAGATCGCAATTTCGGCGCTGCGCGAATGGATGGCGCAGATCGGCGCGTCGAAGAGCGTGGCGGTGAATTCGCTGGGCAAGTTCAAGACCGCGTGCCAGATGGTCGCGATTCCCATGTTGCTGCTCTACGGCCCGGTGCCGATCGCGCCGGGCGTGGTGATCGATACGCGCGTGTGGGGTATGTGGCTCATCTTGCTGGCCGCCTTCCTGACGATCTGGTCGATGCTCTACTACATGAAGCTCGCGTGGCCGCAGATTCGTGAACGGGGCGGGATCGTCTGAGTGAAAACTGTCCCGTAAAAGACCCACGTGAAAGGGGTTGACACGTTTCAGCGCTTTATACATAATCTCGTTTCTCCGGTGCACGCAGTTCTGAACACCGGGGCGCAGTAAGCGGCAAATGAGTAGCAAATAGGCAGCAAAACGCGGGAGTAGCTCAGTTGGTAGAGCGCAACCTTGCCAAGGTTGAGGTCGCGAGTTCGAGACTCGTCTCCCGCTCCAGATTTTTGAAGCAGCGTTTTGTGGCGAGTGTGGCAACAGTCAGGCAGTAGTAAAAACGTTGTGTAGCAGGACCATGCGGGAGTAGCTCAGTTGGTAGAGCGCAACCTTGCCAAGGTTGAGGTCGCGAGTTCGAGACTCGTCTCCCGCTCCAGACATTCGGGGAAGCAAAGCTTCCCTTTTTGTTTGGTGGACCGACCGGCCATCGAACAAATCTGCGAACCCGTTGTGTACGCAACCAGTTGCGACGGTTCAGCAGTCCGCTTACGGCGCGATAGCAAAGCGGTTATGCAGCGGCCTGCAAAGCCGTTTAGGCCGGTTCGACTCCGGCTCGCGCCTCCAGCAGTTGAAGAAAAGCCCCGACTTGTCGGGGCTTTTCTTTTTTCGGCGCAGCTTTCTTTCGAGGCGAAATCTCGCTCGCATGCGACTAGGTCAACACAGGCAACGCAGGCGCTATAGTTCACAAACTTCATCCGTCGAGGCACCCGCATGCCAACCACCGTGGCCGAAAAACGCTCCCTGTGTTTGCGTGTCGCTTATGCGTTGTGCCTGGCAGGCGGCACATGGACACACCTGCAGGTTGCCCTCGTGCACGGCCTCTGGTGGGATTACGGTGGCGCGGCCCTGGTGACGCGTGTCTACTGGACTGCGCTGCTTTTTCTCGACCCATTGGCTGCGTTGCTATTGCTGGTGAAACCCAGGCTGGGTCTCATCGCGTGCGCGTCCATCATCGTGACCGATGTACTTCACAACACGTGGTTCGCGTTGCATAACCCGGCGAGGATGGATCTGTATCTTTCGCAGATCGCGTTTCTGCTTTTTGTTGTCTTCTCTGTGCGAACAGCATGGAAGGGCGCGCCGCGAAGCAAGCACGCACGGCTCGGAATCTCTGGCAGCGAGGCGTAGTTTGCACGCGGGGCAGTCAAGCGTAAGGTCACGCCTCAGCCGCTGCCTATGAAATACTGACGGTCATTTCTCTTCGCACCACTGGCCCTCTATCTATGTACTTACAGCTCACCGGCACTCAGGTCCGGCTGCTTGGCTCGATGCATCTGTTCCCTGCCGCCAGTCCGCGAATGCCTGCCTGGGTCTCGCAGGCGTTTGACTGGGCTGAAACGCTCGTCTTCGAATCCGATGCGCAGTCCATCTTGCCGTTCCTGAAGCGGGAAGGCGGGCAGTCGCTCGAGCAAATGCTGCCGCCTGAAGTGTGGCGCCGGTTGGACGCGTCGTGGCCTTCCGCGGGCGTGTTGGCTCCGCTCAGCGAGTTGCGGCCATGGGCTGCCATGATGGTGGCGCCGACGCTTTGCCAGCGTGTGGTGGAAGGCGTCGAGCCGAGGATGCTCAGAGAGGCCGCAGCGCAAGCGAAGCCGTATCGCTTTCTGGAGACGGTCGAAGAGGTGGTAGCGTCTCTCGAGTCGATTCCATTGCCGGCCATCTGTAGCGGACTCGAACTGCTGCTTGCCGATCTGACCGAGCCTCAGCGCACTCTTGAACGCATGCAGGCCGCCTGGCTGCAGCGCGACCTTCAAGGTATCTATGACGTAGCGGCCGAATCGCCGATGTTCAGCTTGCCCGGTATTCGCAGCGCAATTCTCGACGCACGCAATCGCGCATGGGCGCCGCGCGTGCGCGAAGCGCTGGATAATCCGGCGCGCACACTCGTGGTGGTGGGCGCGCTGCATCTGTGCGGCCCCGATAACCTGGTCGACCGCCTGCAGCATCCCGTGGAGCACATTGCGGTGGCTGATTGAGCGGTGTTGGCGAACCGTTGCGCGGCGTCCGCATGAATCATACGCTTGCTCGCGAGTCCAGATCATGTGCAGACAACAGACCCTTAACCGAAAGCGCACTCAATCTCAAGCGCCGTTTGCCGCTATACACTATCCCCCTACAACCATGGCCGACCCTCAACGGAATCCGACATGCTTGTTGCCCCCATTCCTGCCAATGAGAGCACCCGTTTAAACACGTTACAGGCGCTGAGTATCCTCGATACCCCGGCCGAAGAGCGTTTCGATCGCCTGACGCGGCTCGCGAAGCGCATCTTCGGCGTGCCGATTGCACTCGTCAGCCTCGTCGACGAGAACCGCCAGTGGTTCAAGTCGTGTGTGGGGTTGCCTGTCAACGAGACGTCGCGCGACGTCTCGTTCTGCGCACACGCGATTCTCCACGACGACATCCTGATGGTGCCGGACACGCTGATGGACGAGCGCTTCCAGGACAACCCGCTCGTGACGGGGGATCCAGGCATTCGTTTCTATGCCGGTTGCCCGCTGACCGTTCCGAACGGCAGCAAACTGGGCACGCTATGTCTGATCGACGTCAAGCCGCGCGGACTCGACGAGGAAGATCGCGCGCTCCTGCACGATCTGGGACGCATGGCGGGAGAAGAACTGGCCGCGGTGCAACTGACTACGCTCGACGCACTGACGCACCTGTCGAACCGGCGCGGTTTTGAAGCGCTTTCGCAGCACGCGCTCAATGTCTGCAAGCGAATGAACAGGCCCGCCTCGCTGCTGTTTTTCGATCTGAACGATTTCAAGGCAATCAACGATACCTACGGCCACGCCGAGGGCGATCGCGCTCTGGTGAGCTTTGCCGAGATACTGCGCGACGCGTTACGGGAGAGCGATGTGATCGGCCGTCTGGGCGGCGATGAATTTGTCGCACTACTGACCGACTCGGATATTGCCAGGACGGCTGCCGTCACCCATCGTCTGCAGGAGCACCTCGCTGCACACAACGCGGCGGCGCAACGCGGTTACGAGATCCGCTTTAGCGTCGGGCAGATCGAATACGACCCGCAGCGCCATGCATCGGTTACCGATCTGCTCGCAGCGGCCGATGCCTCGATGTACATCAACAAGCGGGCCTCGAAGACGCAGGCAAGACAGCGCGCATGACGTACTCATACTCATGCGCCGCAAGTGCGGCGCAGGTCCGGCTCGTTATGTTCCCGCGCGCCATTCGCGGCATAATTCTGCATTCGCCGCCCGCCCGGGCGCATCCTTCTTGACGTGTTTCCCATGAACGAGCCGCAGCATTCCACAGCCAAGCCGCAGCCGCCTATCGAATGGCGCTGGAAATTCTTCGACGACCTGACGACTGCGGAGGTCTATGCCATGCTGGCTGCGCGCAGCCAGGTATTTGTGATCGAGCAGAATTGCCTGTACGGCGATATCGATGGTCTCGATACTGAGGCATGGCATCTGTTCGCGTTCGGTCCGGGTGAGCCACAGCCAAAGTTGGCGAGTTATTTGCGCGTGTTGTTACCGGACGAGAGCGACGCGGACATCCGCATCGGCCGCGTCCTGACTACCGCCGATTTTCGCGGCATGGGGCTGGGCAATCAGATGCTCGCACGCGCCATGGGGCACATTGTCGAGCAATGGCCGAACGTACCGGTGCGTCTGCATGCTCAGGCGCATCTGCAGGGCTTCTATGGCGCATTCGGTTTCGTGCCGATTTCGGAGATCCATGAAGAAGACGGCATCCCGCACGTCTGGATGCGCACGGCCTGAAACGCGTAGCGTGGCGACAGGATTTCGCCGCGCGTAATTGCCTTAATTCAGCGCCTTACGCATCAGTTCGCCTGGGCCGGCGACTTGACGGCGAACGCCGTGTCGAGCGTCTCGCCGTCCGAGAACTGCAGCTTCAGATGCACGGTGTCGCCCGGCGCCACCTTGTGCTGCGCATGCTCCAGCATGATGTGATAGCCGCCCGGTGCGATCGCCACCTGGCCGTGCGCGGGCACGGTCAGCTTGTCGACCATCACCATCTGCTGCGTCGAGCCGTTCGATACCGTTTGATGCAGCATCGCGCCTTGGTAGTCGTCACTCGAAATGTCGGTGAGATCGATCGGTTTGTCGCTCGAGTTGACGAGCGTCACATAGCCGGCCGCGGGCAGGTTGTTCGGCAACCAGCGGACCCATGCGTGCTGGGTGCTGATGACCTGCGGGCCGGCCGCTTCGGCAGTGGCGGCGCAGCTGAACGAGAGGGCGAGGGCGCAGCCCATCGCTGCGAAGGATTTAGTCTTGAGGTTCATGAACGGAGACTCAGGAAGGGAGCGGGTAAGGGATAGCTAGCGTGCAGATAGGGCAGCGGACAGCCGGCCACCATCAGGAATGGTCTTCAATGATACGACGCAGATCGGCGGCGACCACATCGGGAGAATCGTGGTCGGTGGCGAGCAGGCGCGCGTGGCCTTGCGCATCGAAGACATACACGGCGGAACTGTGCGTGACTTCGTAGCTGCCGTTCGGGTCGCGCTTTTCCATCTGGTAGGCGACGCGATACTTCCGCGCCAGCGTCTCGATCTGCCGGTCGTTGCCGGTCAGACCTACGGCGTGCTCGGCATCGAAAGCGCCGACGTAGTCGTGCAGTGCCTGGGGCGTGTCGCGCGCCGGGTCGACGGTGATGAACAGGATGCGCACCTTTTGCGCGTCCGGGCCGAGTTTGGCGAGCACCTGCATCAGGCGCGCCATCGTCTCGGGGCAGACGTCCGGGCAGTGCGTATAGCCAAAGTAGACGAGAGCGGTGTCGCCCTTGAAGGTCTCGCCGGTGATCGGTTTGCCGTCATCGCCGGTGAGCGAGAAGTCGAGATCCGGCAGGTGGCCGGTCACGTTCGTCAGGTGCCAGGGCGCTTCCTTGTGCGTGCAGCCGGCGAGCAACCCGAGCGCCATGGAGAGCGCCAACACCCCCGGCAACGCGGCCCGTTGCAGGCGCCGCGCGGTGCGCGCCTTGCGTGGCGCTGGCCGCGGCAGTTCAGGTTCATCCAATTGCACCCGTTGGCGCGAAATTCTGGGGAACAAAGCTGGCATCCATGACTCGATTAAAGGAGACGCCCCGCGAGCGCAACTCACGACGGCGCATCGCAACGCGGAGCGGCTGGCAAATCGCAGCGCTGCGGTTCTCGCGCGGACCTGTCGGCGTGGCTGGGACTGTATCGTAAATGATTGGGGCGCGTCATACACCGCCCCGGAGGACCGGGATCGCGAGGCAATTTGACGCATCCCGGGAAAAGCGGCCGCAGCGGGAACCTGCGGATTTTGCACGGAATTTCCGCGTCGGGCAGGTCGATTCCAATGCCAGCGTTGCGCTAAGCCTTACTTTCCCGAAAAATAGCGGGATGCGCGGTAAGATGCGCACACTTTTGCGGCTGCGAGCGGCTGAAAGGCAAGATAAACCGATGCAAGCACTTCCGGCTGTTCTGTCTCCCAGCGAGACGGCATTTTTCTTCGACTTCGATGGCACGCTGGTCGAGCTGGCTCCCACGCCCGACGGTGTGCTGGTGCAACCCCAGGTCATCACCCTGCTCACAGAGCTGCGGCGCCTGACGAACGGCGCCGTCGCGGTCGTCTCGGGCCGCGGCATTGAGAGTATCGACTCGTTTCTCGGCATGCCCGACCTGCCCATTGCCGGCCTGCACGGCGCCGAGCGGCGCGACTCGAACGGCGACACCCAGCGCATCGGCTTTCATGATGAGCGCCTCCTGCGCATGGAGCAGGTGCTGGCCGATGTCGTCAACCACAATCCGGGCATGCTGCTCGAAATCAAGGGCGCGGCGCTGGCGCTGCATTATCGCAACGCGCCGGACCGCGAGCCCGTCGCACGCAAGGCCACCGAACTGCTCGTGGCCGACTATCCGGGCGCCTATGTGCTGCAGCCGGGCAAGATGGTCTACGAGATCAAACCGAAAGACGTCGACAAGGGGCGCGCCGTACGGGCCTTTCTGGACGAGCCGCCGTTCACCGGCCGCCGGCCGGTCTTCGCCGGCGACGATCTGACCGACGAGAAAGGTTTTGCGGTCGTCAACGAGCGCGGCGGCGTGTCGATCAAGGTAGGCCCGGGCGACACGATTGCGCGCTCGCGGCTCGAGTCGGTCGGCGCGTTGCTCGAATGGCTTGAGGCGATTGTCACCGCGGCGCGCGGCGCATGATGCGCGCCCGGTTTCGCTTCATTCCGAACGTCCTTCTGCACGGAAATTGCGCTTCATGAGTCGACTGATTATCGTATCGAACCGGGTCGCGCCGATCTCGGAAGGTGGCCCGGCGGCGGGCGGCCTCGCGGTGGGCGTCTACGATGCGCTGAAGGAAACGGGTGGCATGTGGTTCGGCTGGAGCGGCGACGTGCTCGCGTCGGGGCAGCCGCAGATCAAAGTCGAAGAGCGCGGCCCCGTGACCTTCGCCACCATCCCCTTGGTGCGGCGCGACTACGACCAGTACTACCGCGGCTTTTCGAACGCCACCTTGTGGCCCGCGTTTCATTACCGGGCGGATTTGCTGCAGTACGACCGGCACGACTTTGGCGGCTATTGCCGCGTCAACACGTGGCTCGCCCAGCAACTCGTGCCGCTCCTGCGCGCCGACGATGTGATCTGGGTGCACGACTATCACCTGATTCCGTTTGCGCAGGCCTTGCGCGCGGCAGGCGTCAAAAACCGCATCGGCTTCTTTCTGCATATCCCGTTTCCGGCGTCGCAGGTGCTGCTGGCGGTGCCGCCGCATCGCGAACTGGTCGAAGCGCTCTGCTCGTTCGACCTGCTTGGCTTCCAGACCGGCCCCGATCTGCGGGCGTTTTGCGACTACATCGTCAACGAGGCGAACGGCACCGTCGAGAATCCGGCTGACGGGCCGAGCGTCGTGCAGGCGTTCGGCCGGACCCTGAAGGCGTCGGCATATCCGATTGGCGTGTATCCGGACGAGATCGCGGAGCTCGCGAAAGCGGGCGAGCGCGGCAAGCCGGTGCGCACCATGAAGGCCACGCTGCATTCGCGCAAGCTGATCATGAGCGTCGACCGGCTCGATTATTCGAAGGGGTTGGTGGAGCGCTTCCGCGCCTTCGAGCGGCTGCTCGAACACTCCCCCGCGCAGCGCAACAAGGTGTCGTTCCTGCAGATCGCGCCGCCCACGCGGGCTGATCTGCATGCTTACCAAGACATTCGTCTGCAACTGGAAGGCGAGTCGGGCCGTATCAACGGCCGTTTCGCAGAACTGGACTGGGCGCCGATTCTCTACATTCATCGTCAGTACGAACGGCCGGTGCTGGCTGCGCTGTTTCGTACGGCCCACGTGGGTTATGTGACGCCTTTGCGCGACGGCATGAACCTCGTGGCCAAGGAATATGTCTCGGCGCAGGATCCGGAAGATCCGGGCGTGCTGGTGCTGTCGCGCTTCGCGGGCGCGGCGCAGGAGCTGGACGGCGCGTTGATCGTCAATCCCGTGGATATCGACGGGATGGCCGAGGCGCTGGCAACGGCCTTGTCGATGCCGCTCGCCGAGCGTCAAGCCCGTTACCGCGACATGATGGTGCAACTGCGCGAGAACAACGTGTCGGTGTGGCGCGATAACTTCATGCGTGATCTGCAGGCGGCAGGTGCCGCGAAGGACGACGGCGAGGTGGCGTCGGCGGTTCGCGAACCCCTGGCTGGGTGAGGGCAGGGCGAGCATAAAAAAGCCGCTTCGATGCATACATCGAAGCGGCTTTTTACATTCATGTCGGCCATCACAGCGGCGTTGCCGCCGCCAATCTTCACACCACGTGCTGTTCGTCGACCTTCTTGCCGCCGGCGTGCAGCGTCGCGCCTTTGCCGTACTGCTTCGACAACAGGTCGCGATACAGCCCCGGCCGGTTGCGCAGTTCTTCGGGCGTGCCGTCGTCGACGACCTTGCCTGTGCTCATCACGATGATCCGGTCAAAACTGTTCAACGTCGACAGCCGGTGGGCGATGGCGACCACCGTGCGGCCCACCATCAGCCGGTCGAGCGCTTTCTGGATCGCCTCTTCGGAGGCGCTGTCGAGCGCCGAGGTGGCTTCGTCGAGCAGCAGAATCGGCGCGTTCTTCAGGATGGCGCGTGCAATCGCGATGCGCTGCCGCTGACCGCCCGAGAGCTTGACGCCGCGGTCGCCGACGACCGTGTCGTAGCCTTCCGGCATCGCTTCGATAAAGTCCGAGCAACGCGCTTCCCGGGCCGCTGCGAGCACTTCTTCGCGACTCGCCTCAGGGCGGCCGTAGGCGATGTTCTCGTAGACAGTGCGGTGGAACAGGGCGATATCCTGCGGCACGACGGCAATCGCGTGGCGCAAGCTGTCCTGCGTGATTGAGGCGATGTCCTGCCCGTCGATCTTGATCTGGCCGCCTTGCGTCTCGTAGAAACGCTGCAGCAGTGAAAGCACGGTGGACTTGCCCGCGCCGGACTTGCCGATCAGGCCGACCCGCTGGCCCGGTTCGATATGCAGGTCGAAATGATCGAGAATCGGCCGGCGGCGCGGATACGCAAACGTCGCGTTCTCGAAGTCGATCCGTCCGCCTTGCGGCACCAGTTCGACGGCGTCCGAGCGGTCCGGCATGCCGTGCGGCTCGAGCAGCGTGCGCACCGCTTCGGCGAGCCGCGCGACGTGCTGCGTAACGTCGACGAGCGCGACGGCGAGGTCGCGCGTACCGTGCAGAATCGTGAAGCCGAGCGAGCTGACCAGCACGATGTCGCCCGAGGTGGCGCGGCCGTTGTCCCACAGCCACAACGCCCAGCCGAGCAACCCGGCCGAGAGCATCGCCGTGATGACCGCGTGCAGCAGGCGCAGCTTCTCCAGATAGAGCAGGCTCTGCTGACGCGCATCCATTTCGGCCTTGACGGTGGCGCCGAAGCGCGCCTGTTCGCGAATCGTCATGCCGAATGCGCGCACGAGGCCCATGTTGCTGATCACGTCGACCAGTTCGCCGTCCACCGAAGCCGCCTTGGTGGCGAAGTGATGGTGACGCGCCGAGCCGCGCCCTGCCAGCTTGTAGAGCACCACAGAGAGGATCGCCGAACAGAGCATCAGCCCGCCCGCCATCAATGGATTGACGGCGGTGATCATGACGATGGCGCCGAGCACGGCAATACATGGCGGCAGCACGTTCCAGGCGGTGGTGTTCTCCGCCGTGTAGACCGCGTTCGAGGTCGCCGTGATGCGGCTCGCCAGCATGCCGGGCTGCTTTTCCGAGTAGTACGTGGGCGAGTGGCCGCTCAGATACTGGAACAGGTCGCGGCGCAGGTCTCCGGTCACGGCCACGAAGGTGTGCGCGGCGACCCAGCCGCCGACCCGCCACAGCAGGTTGTCGGCGGCAATCAGGCCGACAAGGATGGCGAACGCGCTCCACAGCGGGCCCGGATGGTGCCGGCCTCCGCCGAGCACGTCGATCAGATGCTTGATCGCATATTGAGAGGCGAGCGCACAACCCACAGCCGCGAACACGCTGCACAGGACGATCGCATGCGCGAGCGGGTGGCGGCGGATATAGCGAAAAAGAAACGCAAGCGGCCTGTGCGCATAGCTCGCAAGCTTTGCGTTGTGGACGTTACGCTGGGCGATGGTGAGATGTTCCAATTGATCGTGTGGTCGGTGTGTTTCAGGTTATGTCATGCAACGGCATGGGCCACGGGACGCATCGCCACAAAAGGCAGATGCTTCGCATTGTAAACACGCAAAAGGCATTCCGCCGTGTTTGAACGGCGACGGGACGCGACTGATTTCGCGATGGGCATCCGCAACACCTTGTTTGCTCGACTCCGCCAAGCGGCAGTCGTTCATGCAGATTGCGGAATAATTTCGGGATATAATTACAAAAGCCATTCAACGCGCGCGGACCTGTGGCAACGCGTGGAAGAGCGGCACGCTGAAAACATTGACGAAAAATTCGCAAAAAAACTGTCTGCCGGCCGCGCGCCACAGCCAGCCCCTACTGTAGAACTGTCTTATAAAACAAGGGTTTGCAAAGTGTTTCCGCTTTGTAACAACGTAAAGTGTTTGAAATGTTTCACGCCCTGAGGGGCTTCCGGCACTCATAATGCACGCTCGGTAGTCCCACGAAATTATCTGACAGTTTGTCAACGAGTCTGAGGCATGTGCGTTTACGGCACATGTACAGCCTGGTGACGATGATCAGTCTGGGCATCCTTACCAAGCGATCCATCGCAGGATTTCTCGAAGAAACAGGCCCGTGCCGGTACCTCCGGCGCGACTGGCCAGGCGAGCAAAGCGAGTCGCTTTTAACAAACCGCAGTACTTTTGCCTGATTTTTTACGAGGAGTTCTCTCTATGCGAATCGCACAAATCGCTCCGTTGCACGAGGCGGTTCCTCCCAAGCTGTATGGCGGAACGGAACGGGTGGTGTCCTACCTGACCGAAGCACTGGTCGAACAAGGACATGATGTGACGCTCTTCGCGAGCGGCGATTCGCAGACCTCGGCGAAACTCGAAGCTTTCTGGCCGCAGGCGCTGCGCCTCGACCCGACCATCCGCGACGTGATGGCCCCGCACATGCTGCTGCTGGAAGAAGTGCGCCGTCGCGCTGACGAATTCGATGTGCTGCATTTCCACATCGACTACTACCCGTTCTCGCTGTTCGCGCGCCAGCCGGTGCCGTTCCTGACCACGCTGCACGGCCGTCTCGATCTGCCCGAACTGCAACCGATCTTCAACACCTTCAGCGATGTGCCCGTGGTGTCCATCTCGGACAACCAGCGCATGCCGTTGCAACAGGCTAACTGGCTGTCGACCGTTTATCACGGCCTGCCGGAAAACCTGCTCAAGCCGATCCCCAACGTCAAACCGGGCTATCTCGCCTTCCTCGGCCGTATTTCTCCGGAAAAGCGCCTCGACACGGCTATCCGCATCGCCGAGCAGGCCGGGATGAAGATCAAGGTTGCCGCCAAGCTCGACAAGGCTGACCGCGCGTACTACGAAGAAGTCATCAAGCCGCTGATGTCGCTGCCGCACGTCGAATACATCGGCGAAATCAGCGAAGCAGAAAAGACCGAATTCCTCGGCAACGCTCACGCGCTGCTGTTCCCGATCGACTGGCCGGAGCCCTTCGGTCTGGTGATGATCGAAGCCATGGCTTGCGGTACGCCGGTGATCGCGTTCAAGCGCGGTTCGGTGCCGGAAGTGATCGAGAACGGTGTGTCGGGCTTCGTCGTCGAAGACGAAATCAGCGCGGTCGCTGCCGTCAATCGTCTGCACGCGCTGCCGCGCGAAACGGTGCGCAAGGCGTTTGAATCGCGTTTCTCGTCGAAGGTCATGGCGCAGAACTACGTGGCGTCGTACGAAGAACTGCTGCGCCAGAAGCGCCGCACTGTGCTGCGCGAAGTCAACGCAAGCTAGTACCTCGCTTAGCTATATCCGCTTGGGCGCCGCCTTCGGGCGGCCCGCAGGCGCCAACAACGCCCCGCGTGTGTCAAGCACGCGGGGCGTTGTTGCATGCGCGCCGCGCATTTGTCGTGGAATCGTCCGAAAGTGGCGGTTTGGGGGCAGCAACCGTGAGGCGTCTCGGTAATATCCCTATAATGGCCGTGCCGCAAATTTGGCTGCGGCGTCGTCAACGACCGGAGGATGCCTTGGCGAGAACGAAAGAGACGCGTGCGAATGCGGCGCCCGGCGCTGGAACGATTTTCGCGTTGCGCGCCATCGGTCTCGTGATTCTGGCTCGGTGGCTGTTTTCGATGGCGGGAATGGACTTCGTCTCGTCGCTGTCCGCGATGGCCTCGTCGCCGTGGGCCTGCATCAACCTGGTCTTCCTGTTCCTGCTGATTTTTCTGCCGGGCGCGCGCGCCCAGGCCGAGCGTCCGTTTCATCCGCTACCGCAATGGCTGCGGCAGGCGTTGCGGTTGTTCGCTTTCCTCGGATTCCTGTTCGCCATTTTTTCGGTGGGTGCCTTCGTCTGGAGCGCTGGCGGGCGGCGTGCGATACACGCCGTGGCCGCCACCAACGGCTGGCTGGTGGCGGCGCCGGCCCTGTACGCCGCCGTGCTGTGGATCTGCCGTCCGCGCGCGCTGTGGCGCACGAACGTGGCGGCGCGCCGCTTCGCGATAGGCCGCTACGCGATTTCCGTCGACGTGGCGACGCGCACGGTGGTCGTGTGGGTGGAAAGCCGCAAGCTCGGTCAGTACGATGCCCGCGAATTGTCGGTGCACTGGCCGGATGGACAGGGTGACGCCGGTGCGGCTCCGGTTGCGGTAACTGCTGCGGAGTTCGGCACGGCGGAGGCGGTGGCTCCAGTGGGTATCGGTTCGGCCCCGGCTTCGGCGGTGCCGAGGACTGCGGCGCACAGCGGCTGGCTGCACCGGCGGCCTAAGGTGGAGTTGCATTGGGACTCCCCCGCGGCGGCGGGACATAACCATCAGACAGTATTTCGCGCGGCGCTTGCAACGGAGGGCGACCGGGTGGCCGCGCGGGCTCTCGATACATCGCTGCGCCAAGCCTGATTTCCGGAGACTTCATGACCGATTCGACGCTTAACGCGACTGCTGTAGGGGAGCATGGTGCAACGCCTAAACCGTTCCGGCGCCTGCTGCTGACCGGCGCCGCCGGCAACCTCGGCCGGCAGCTCCGCGGTGCACTCGCCGCCTGGGCCGATGTCGTGCGCGTCAGCGATATCGCGCCGCTCGGCGAAGTGGCGGCGCATGAAGAAGCGTCGGTGGTGGACCTCGCCGATCCGCAGGCCGTGCATGCGCTGCTCGAAGGCGTCGATGCGGTGATTCACCTGGGCGGCATTTCGGTCGAAGCGCCGTTCGAGGATTTGCTCGAAGCGAATATCCGCGGTCTCTACAACCTGTATTCGGCGGCGCAGAAGCAGGGCGTGAAGCGCATCGTGTACGCCAGTTCGAATCACGCGGTGGGATTTCATCCGGTGACCTCGGTGGTCGATATCGACGCGCCCTTGCGTCCCGATAGCCTGTACGGCGTGACCAAGTGCTTCGGCGAGTCGCTGTCGCGCTACTACTTCGACCGCTTTGGTCTGGAGACCGTGTGTCTGCGGATCGGCTCGTCGTTCGAGCAGCCGAAGAATCCGCGCATGCTGGTGACGTATCTGAGCTATCGCGACTTCATCGAACTGGTGCGCTGCTCGCTCTTCACCAACCGGGTGGGGCACGCGATTGTGTACGGCGTGTCCGATAACCGCAGCAAGTGGGTGGACAACACGAAGGCGGCGTTCCTTGGTTTTCGTCCTCAGGACAGCTCAGTGGAGTTCGAGCATCTGTTTCCGGCCAACGCGCCTGACGCGAATCTCGACGATCCGATCCAGCGCTTCCAGGGCGGCCCGTTTGTACTGGCCGGGCCGATGGAGCCGAAGTCCTGATTGGAACAGTGTGGCTGCGGACCGACCCGTTTCCAGCCGGGCGGCAACGATCCGCACGCCCTGCCGGAATTGAGTGAGCTAGCCCAATGAGTGGCCGGATGAGCGGCCCAATCAAGCTGGCGCTTAGTGATGCGCGAAGTTCGCTTGCCCACTCACGTTCTGAGCGCGGCTGCCCGATTCCGAAACCACATTCGCCACGCCACCGTACGCGTTGCCGTCCGCGCCGTACGCAGCCTGCTCAACGGCGATCGTCTCCACGCTCTGGCCACGTTGCGACGCCGGTGCGCCGGCGATCGGGTTATACGAGGGTGCCGGACCGTAGCCGCTGCTGGCAAATGCGGGGACCGCCACGGCTGCGGTAACGGCGACCAGAAGGGTTGCGATGAGATTGCGGTTCATGAGATTCACTCCAATTCAGGTTAAATGTCTTGTGACCGCGGCGCACTGCTGATTGGCGACTGCGCCGCGGCCGGACTAACAGGTTCTTGCCAGAGTCTTACTTCAGGCGCGACTGCAACTCGTTGGCGAGCTGTTTGATCGCGGCCTTCGTCGGTGCGTCTTCAGCGAGCGCGTTGAGCAAGCCGAAGTCGTGGATCGTCCCGTTGTAGCGCACCGTGGTCGCCTCATCGCCCGCTTCGTCGAGCTTGCGGCCGTAGGCTTCGCCTTCGTCGCGCAGTACGTCGGACTGCGCGACCTGGATCAACGCCGGCGGCAGACCCTTCAGCTCATCCAAAGAAGCACGCAACGGCGATGCGTAAATCTCGTTACGCTGCTTCGGATCCTTGGTGTACGCGTCCCAGAACCACTTCATCATCGGACGGGTCAGGAAGTGGCCTTCCGGATAGGCGTTGTACGAACCGTCGTTGAAATTGTTGTCCGTGACGGGCCACATCAGACCTTGAAAACGGATCGCGGGACCTTGCTTGTCCTTCGCCATCAGTGAGACCACCGCGGCCATGTTGCCGCCCACGCTATTGCCGACCACCGCGAGACGGCTGCCATCCACCCCGATCTCGTTACCATGCGCTGCGATCCATTTGGTAGCGGCGTACGCCTGGTTGATCGCCACCGGATAGCGCGCTTCGGGCGATGGCGTATAGTTGACGAACACCGCCACCGCGCCGGATTGCACGACGAGGTCGCGCACGAGGCGCTCGTGAGTCGGAAAGTCGCCGAGGATCCAACCGCCGCCATGGAAGAACATGAAGACCGGCGGCGTACCCGTGACACCTTGCGGCCGCACGATGGTGATTGGCACCGTGATGCCGTCCTGCTCGATGGTCCGGTTCGACACATCGATGCCCGACAGATCGACCTTGACGCTGTTCTGCGCACCCACCAGCACCGCGCGCGCTTGCGCTGGGGGTAACGTGTTGATTGCCGGTCCCGTGCCGCTGTTGAGCGCCTGGAGGAAGTGGCTCGTCACCTGATCGGGCGCGGCGGGTGCTGCCGGGGTCGCGGCGGCGGCGAAGGTCGTGCTGGCGGCGAGAGCAGTGGCGAGCAGCAGGGGCTTGATGGTCTTCATGATGGCTTCGGTCTGTGTAGTTGACGTGTAGGACTTAGGCGATCGTCAGCGTGACGTCGATGTTGCCGCGGGTTGCATTCGAGTACGGGCAGACGATATGCGCCTTGTCGACGAGGGTCTGCGCCGCTTCGCGGGCCATGCCGGGCAGCGAAATCTTCAGTTCGACTTCGATGCCGAAGCCGTTCGGAATCACGCCGATACCCACGCTGCCATCAATCGAGACGTCCGCCGGGATGACGATCTTGTCGCGTGCGGCGACGAACTTCATCGCGCCGAGGAAACACGCGCTATAGCCGGCAGCAAACAGTTGTTCCGGATTCGCGCCTTCGCCGCCCGCGCCGCCGAGTTCTTTGGGCGTGGTCAGCTTGAAGTCGAGGTTGCCCGCAGGCACAACGGCACGACCGTCGCGGCCGCCAGTGGCGTGGGCTTGGGCACGGTAGAGAACTTTTTCGAGGGACATGGTGAAGCTCCTTAAAGTAGGTTGGGTTACCAGATTTTTGCTATCTACTACTAGATAGATTTAACTGCAAAAAAACACAGACTTCTCTTTCACATCTACCGTGTTATCTATCTATGCAAAGATAGATAACACGGCCAAACAAAGAGGCGGACTCGCCACCTCGTATTGACTGCCTTGCCGTTACCGCGCGATTCTCACCGAAGCCTCGACATCTTCAAGCCGGGCCTTGGTGTGAAACAACCGCGCCGCCAACACGCTGCCCTGAAAAGACGCGAAGAGCGCGCGTGCCGCGTTTTCCGGTTTGCCGTTCACCGCCAGCGTCCCTTCTTGCGCGCCTTGCGCCAGAACCTTTGCGAGCCAGTTTTCGTTTGCCTTGAAAAACGCCTGCACAGCTTGCCGGATATTGTCGGGCAGTGACTCGATGTCCGCTGCCAGCATGCCGCACAGGCAGATCTGATTGCCGTCACCCAGGGTCCTGCCGAACAGCTTCGCGTACTTGCTGAGCTTTGCAGCGGCCGGTAAGGAAGTGTCGACGGCCTGGAGAGCGTTGAATACCTCTTTGCTGTACCCGCCGACCGCTTCCAGTACCAGATCGTCTTTCGACGGAAAGTAGTAATGGATGCTCGAGGTCTTGACGCCGACCAGACTTGACAGATCCCGGTAACTAAAACCGTTGTAACCGCGCAGCATGATAAGCGTGATTGCGTGGTCCAGAATCTGTTCGCGCACTGTCGTTGTCGTTTCCATGGATTGAACTTTATCTACTGGTAGATAGATTGTCAAGCGGAGGGGCGAAAAATTTTTCGAGCGGTGAGAGGGAAGGGTCTGCGGGACAAAAAAAGGCCGGCGTATGGGCATACGCCGGCCTGAGTGATGCTGATGCGTGATGCTTGTGGCGGACATCAAGTTGGAGAATCCGCGGGTTTCAGGACGCTTCAGATGCGGGCGCCGTGCAATGCCCGCATCTTCCGGCCGGTTACTCTCCCACCAGCATTTCCGAGTCGTCGATCTGCGTGGCGCTGGCGCTCACGCTCACGCTCACGCTTGCGTTGGCACCCAGCGCCGCACGCCTCACATCCGGCTCGGACAGGCCCTTGATCAACTCGAGCGCCTGGCGTTCGAACAGCCTGCGGTACAAGCCTTTCTCGAGCCGGATCAGCGCTTCGTGACTGCCTTCTTCGATGACCTTGCCCTTGTCGAGCACCAGCAAGCGGTCCAGGGCGCGCACGGTAGAGAGCCGGTGCGCGACGACGAGCGTCGTGCGGCCCACCATCAACCGCTCCATGGCCTGCTGGATCAGCACTTCACTTTCACTGTCGAGGCTCGAGGTGGCTTCGTCCAGAATCAGGATCGGTGCGTCAGCCAGGAACGCCCGCGCAATCGCCACGCGCTGGCGCTCGCCGCCTGAGAGCTTGACGCCGCGCTCGCCCACCAGCGTGTCGTAGCCCTGAGGCAGCGTCACGATGAAGTCGTGGGCGCTGGCGAGCTTCGCCGCACGCTCGATCTCGGCGCGCGTGGCGCCGGGACGCGCGTAGGCGATGTTCTCGGCCAGCGTGCGGTGAAACAGCACCGGCTCCTGCTGCACGATTGCAATCTGGCTGCGCAACGACGCCTGACTGACGAGAGCGATATCTTGCCCGTCGATCGTGATGCGGCCACTGGAGACGTCGTAGAGCCGCTGGATCAGCTTGATGAACGTCGTCTTGCCCGAGCCCGAATGCCCCACCAACCCGACGCGCTCACCCGGCGCAATACGCACGGAAAAGTTGTCGTAGAGCGGGGTAGCGAGCGAGCCATAGTGGAATGTCACATGCTCGAAACGGATTTCGCCCTTGCCGATGGCGATCGGGCGGGCGCCGGTTTTGTCCTCGATACCGAGTTGCTGCTTTTCGAGCGCCACCAGTTCCTCCATGTCGTTGACCGAGCGCTGCAGGTTGCGGATGTGCATCCCCACTTCGCGCAGGTAGCCCTGCAACATGAAGAACATCGTCAGCGCGAACGTGATGTCGCCCACGCTCGCTTCGCCGCGCGCCCACAGGAACAGCGCCGCGCCGAGGATCGAGGCCTGGATCAGCACGAGCATGCCGCCTTGCACGCCGCCATTGAGCGTACCGCGGACCCACGTGCGTTTCGTGCGATGACGCCATTTGCTGATGATGCGGGCAAGCAGGACTTCTTCACGCACTTCGGCGCCGAACGCCTTGACGACCGTGTTGCAGCTCACGGCGTCGGCGAGCGCTCCGCCCATCTTCGTGTCCCAGGCATTGGCGAGGCGCGCGGCGGGTGCCACGAAGCCGAGCGACAGCATCGCCGTGACCGAGATGTAGATCACCGAGCTGATGCCCACGACCGCACCCATCAGCGGCCAGCGCACGCCGAGCAATACGGTGGAGCCCACCAGCATCACGAGCGACGGAAACAGCGCGATCAGCAGCGTGTCGTTGAGGATGTCGAGCGCCCACATGCCGCGCGTGATCTTGCGCACGGTTGAGCCGGCGAAGCTGTTGGCATGCCAGTCGGTCGAAAAGCGCTGCACCCGCTGAAACGCGTTGGCGGCGATCTTGCTCATCATCTCGAGCGTCAGCGGGATAATGTTCATGAAGACGCCTTGACGCAGCAGCGTGGCGCCGAGTCCGAGTCCCGCGAGAATGCCGAACGCCATGACGGCGGCATGCCAGGCGGCCGGGTTGCCGGCTGAGCCGGAGGCGATCGCGTCGACGAGGTGCCCTGCAAACAACGGTGTGAGCACATCGGCCAATGCCGAGAGCAGCACAAGTGAGGTGACGGCGAAGATACGCCACGGTTGTTCGCGCCAGTGGCGAATGGTGAAGCCTAGGACGTCCTTAAAGGCTTGTCCGCGAAAGTCGAGTTTTTTAGTAGTCATTGGTCACGGCCTGGGGACGCAGAGACCCCGGGATTCCAGTCAGGAGCAATAGGAATAGACAGCCGCTGCGGGCAGAATGAACTGGCGAGCTAGTGTGAGACCGTCTGGATAATGCGCAGGCTTGCCAAAACGGCGGACCTGCGTAGGCGACTAGTTAAGATCGCGAGGCCACGTAAAGAGTGGCAATGTGCACGCTGAACAACATGTGATGCCTCCCTTTAGTGTTGAGTGAAGTGAAGAAAATGTTGATCGGAGCTAATGTCCGAGGTTCGAATATATAGCGGGTTTATGGCGGTTGCAAGAGCGCGTTGCCTCGATGTGGTTGATTTGATACGAAGAATCGGGGAGGGCGTACGCGGATGCTGGGTGGAAAATGCGCGCCGCATTTTTCACCCAGCACGTGATCAAAACATAAAGCCGGCCCGGCGACTCAAAAACCCTTCGAGAACGATCTTGCCACGCGCGCGATTGCTTTCGACGAGCGCGTGCGCGCGCCGCAGGTTTTCGGCGTTGATCGCCCCGAAATGCTCGCCGAGTGTCGTACGCAGCGTGCCGGCATCGATCAGCGCAGCGATGCGTTCGAGGATCTCGTGCTGGCGGATCATATCCGGCGTTTCGAATAGAGACCGCGTGAACATGAGTTCCCAGTGCAGCGAGATCGCCTTCAACTTGAGCGGCACCGCGTCGAGCGTTTTCGGATCGTCGATGAGGCCAAGCTTGCCTTGCGGCGCGAGCACCTCGACGATCTGGGAATAGCGTTCCTCAGTATGCGTAAGGCTCGCGACATAGCGCACCTGCTCAACGCCGATCCGGCGTAGCTCTTCTTCCAGCGGGCGCGTGTGATCGATGACGTCGTGTGCTCCCAGATCGCGAACCCATTCTTGCGTCTGCTGTCGTGATGCCGTGCCGATCACGCGCAGCTTCGTCAGCTGCCGCGCGAGTTGAACGAGAATCGAGCCGACGCCGCCAGCCGCACCGATGATCAGGAGTGCATCGCCGTCGCCCCCGCCCTCGGCGACGCCGAGGCGATCAAAGAGCAGTTCCCAGGCCGTAACTGAAGTGAGCGGCAACGCGGCGGCATGCGCGTCATCGAGCGTGGTAGGACGATGACCGGCAATGCGCTCGTCGACGACGCTGTACTCGGCATAGACGCCTGGGCGAGTGACGGAGCCGGCGTAAAACACGTCGTCGCCGACCTTGAACAATGTGACGTCCGAGCCGACTGCCTCGACCGACCCGGCGGCATCCCACCCGAGCAAGATCGGCGTGTCGCCGAGCATCCCCGCACGGACCTTGGTGTCGACGGGGTTGACTGCGATGGCGCGAATTTTCACAAGCAGATCGCGCGGCCCCGGCTCGGGCTTTGGCAATTCCGTTTCGTAGAGTGCGCGAGGATCTTCGATCGGCAGGCCGGGCTGGTCGTAAACGATGGCTTTCATCTATTTTTGCTGTGTTGGTGTTCGGGACGGGCCGCTTTGGCGACCCAGACATCCCTTGATCATGCGCCGCACGAGCCACCCGAAAAACAGGGAAAATCGGGTAGAACTTTCACTGCGGGAATGAAAATGATCCGGTTCGACGACCTGGCGCTGTTCGTGCGCACCGCCGCGCTCGGCAGCTTCTCGAACGCGGCCCGCGAAGCGGATCTGCTGCCGGGCCAGGTCAGCGCGGCAATTCAGAGGCTTGAGCGCGAGCTCGACATACGTTTGTTCGCGCGCTCGACGCGCAGCCTGCGGCTGACTGCCCAAGGCGAGGAATATTTGCCGTACGCAAAACAGGCGCTCGTGACCTTGCAGGAGGGGCGCGAGCGCCTGCGTGGTGAGGCGGACTCGCTACAAGGGCTGCTGCAGATCACCGCGCCGTCGGATCTGGGTCGCAATGTTCTGCTGCCCTGGATCACGGCGTTTCGCGAGGCGCATCCGAAGCTGTCGGTGCGACTGTTTTTGTCCGATCAACTGACCGACATGTTTCGCGATCCGGTCGAGATCGCCATCCGCTACGGGCGCGCCGATAACGCAAGCTACGTCGCGCTGCCGCTTGCCAGCGACAACCGGCGCGTGCTCGTTGCGTCGCCCGCTTACCTGCAACGGCACGGGCGACCGCGCACGCTGAACGAGTTGGCAGCGCATCACTGCCTGCTCTATCTCGTGGGCGGCCGCATCTACGACAAATGGGTGTTCCCGGTGGCGGGCGAACTCCGCCAGGTCGCAGTCGCCGGGTCACTCGTTTGCGATGACGCAGACGTGGCACGGCGCTGGGCGATCGAGGGCCAGGGGATTGCATATAAATCGTGGCTCGACGTGTGTGCCGACGTGCGGGCGGGGCGACTCGAAGTGCTGATGCCCGGGCAGCCAGGCGAAGCGGCGCCGCTGAACCTGATCTGCACGCATCGCAAGCAGTTCTTTCCCGCGATCCGGCAATTGCATGAGGTGCTCAAGGAACGCGTATCGGGGCTTACGGCGCTGTTCCCGACGTAGAAATCTTGGCGCCGCTATGATTGCGGCTGCAAGTCCTTGCCAATCCGCTGGAGAACGCTATGCCGGAAATCATTGTGTACGCAGTAGCAGGACGCTCAGCCGAGCAAAAGAAAGCGCTGATGACGGGGATTACCAAAGCCGTGGTCGACAGCTTTGGTGTCGAAGCAGAACGGGTTGTCGTGCAGATCGTGGAGTCTTCACCGGACTCCAAGTCGCGAGGCGGCGTTCCGTTCAGCGAGCGCTAGCGCGCACGTATTGGACCCGTATGGCGGCCGCGGTTCCACTCGTCGGGAGATGTTCGCCATGCGAGTGCGAAGGACCGTTTGGGGTGGTGGTCCGCCTATCGCCTTTACCTCGCACGACCGGCAACGAATATGAACAAACCGTGGAGTCCCGACGACATCGCGCCCCAGACCGGCCGGCGCGTTATCGTCACAGGCGCGAACAGCGGCATCGGCTATCACGCGGCCGCGATCCTGGCGAGTCATGGCGCCGAGGTTGTGTTTGCGTGCCGCGACGAACAGCGTGGCGCGGGCGCACTCGCCCGCCTGCGTGCGCAAGTGCCTGGAGCCCGGGTGCGGCTTGCGCAGCTCGACCTCGCCAGCCTCGCGTCGGTGCGCGCCTTTGCCGACCACGAGCTTGAGCTATGCCAGCCGCTCGACCTTCTCATCAATAACGCTGGCGTCATGGCGCCCCCGCGACGTCTCGAAACCGCCGACGGCTTCGAACTGCAATTCGGCACCAACGTGCTTGGGCATTTCGCGCTGACCGGCATACTGCTGCCCGCATTCGAGATGGCCGCGCACAGTTCGCCTGACCGACCGCGTGTGGTGACGGTCGCTTCGATCGCACACAAGCAGGGGCGGCTCGACTTCGACGACCTTCAGGCAATCCGACACTACGGACCGATGCGTGCCTACCGGCAGTCGAAACTGGCTAATCTCATGTTCGCGTTCGAGCTCGACCGGCGTCTGCGTGCGGTCCAATCGCGCGTGATGTCGGTTGCCGCGCATCCCGGCGTCGCCAGCACGAATCTGTTTCGCAATGGCGACCATTCGGCGGTCAGCCGGGCAGCGCGAGCTGCGCTCAGCGGCTTCATTGGCACCATGCTGAACAGCGACCTGGCCGGCGCACTGCCGACGCTCTACGCGGCGACCGCGCCCGATGTTGTCGACGGCGGTTACTATGGCCCGCTCGGTCTGTTCGAGATGCGCGGTGAACAGGTGGGACCTGCAAAGGTCGCGTCTCAGGCAAGGGACGAAGCCGATGCCGGGCGACTCTGGCAGATCTGCGAGACACTGACCGGAACGGCGTTCGGATAGATGCAGATGCCTTGCGTTGTTCGGGGTACGCAGGCGCGGGCATCGCAATGTCTCGTACAAACAAAAAGGCCCTCGACTTTCGTCTGAGGGCCTTTATCTCTTGCGGGTCACGCGAATCTGGTGGGTGGTACAGGGATTGAACCTGTGACCCCTGCCGTGTGAAGGCAGTGCTCTACCGCTGAGCTAACCACCCGAAGAGATTGAGATTATGTCAGAGGTTTTTAGACTCGTAAAGTATTTTTTAAGCAGTTTGCTCATCGGCGGTTGAAACGGGTTGAAGGCGCCAAACGCTCGTCCCTTTGACCGCCTTGTCGAGACCATCGAGCACGGCCTGATGCGCGGCAATCTCTTCTTCGCTGGCGACGATCACCGGCAGTTCGAGCGAGTTGAGCGCCACGCGCGGTGCGCCTTCATCGCCGCCCCTCGATGTCTCGCCGAGCATGTCGATAACCAGACTCTCCTGGCCGCGCGTCATCGCCAGATAAACTTCCGCCAGCAGTTCCGAGTCGAGCAACGCGCCGTGCAGCGTACGGTGCGCATTGCTGATGCCGAAGCGATCGCACAGCGCATCGAGTGAATTGCGCTTGCCGGGGAACATCGCCTTGGCCCGCACCAGCGTATCGATCACTTCACCGCAATGCGAACTGAACGCCGGCAGCCCAAGCAGTCCGAACTCGACGTCGAGAAAGCCGATATCGAACGGCGCGTTATGAATGATCAGATCCGCGCCCTGAACGAAATCGCGCAACTCGTTAGCGATCTCCACGAACTTCGGCTTGTCGCGCAAAAATTCGGTAGTCAGCCCGTGGACGGCGAGGGCGCCCGGATCGCTGTCGCGTTCCGGGTTGATATAGAAGTGCAGGTTGTTGCCCGTGAGCCGGCGGTTCACCAGCTCGACGCAGCCGATTTCGATGATGCGGTCGCCGGTGCGCGCATTCAAGCCGGTGGTTTCGGTATCGAGGATGAGTTGACGCATGTCGGATTAGCCCGCTCTAAAAATTGGCGTGAGGAAAACACAAAAACAGAAACGCAAAAGCAGCGCTACCTGAGCAGAAGAATACAAGGCGCGCTTCAGATTTCCGCCAGCGACGCGACACCGCGATTGGCCAGCGCATCGGCACGCTCGTTCTCCGGGTGCCCCGCGTGGCCCTTCACCCAGCGCCACTCGATCTCATGCTGCTGGACGGCCGTATCGAGCCGCTTCCACAGGTCGGCATTCTTCACCGGTGTCTTCGCGGCGGTCATCCAGTTTTTCTTCTTCCAGCCGTGGATCCACTCGCTGATGCCTTTCTGAACGTATTGCGAGTCGGTGTGCACGACGGCCTTGACGGGCCGCTTCAACGCTTCGAGTGCGGCGATCACCGCCATCAGCTCCATGCGGTTGTTGGTGGTGTTCGCTTCGCCGCCGAACATTTCCTTTTCCTGCGCGCCGAAGCGCAGCAATGCGCCCCAGCCGCCGGGGCCAGGGTTGCCCTTGCAGGCGCCGTCGGTGTAAATATCGATGAGTTCGGAGGTCATTTTCTCTGATTGCGTGTGTTCGGGGTGGCGGCGGGGGCAAGGCCCGCTGCGAGGACGGGCTTTTTCACCTTCAGTGGGCCGACGAGGCGCATGCCGCGCACGCGCTTGATCGCCTTCACCATATAAGTGGCGCCGAAGATCGGCCACCAGCGGTCGCCGGCGGCTTCCATGAAGCTATAGCGCGCGAGCCACTGGTCGCTCATCAGGGGCGGACGATAGCAGCCGAAGCGTCCGCGCTCAAGGTCGAAGCCGAGCAGTTTAATCCAGTCCTTCAGGCGCGTGAACGCGATCAGGTCGTGCGTGGCCGGGACGAACGGACGGCCCGTGACCTTGCCGACCGATTGCCGGGCGCCCCACAGCGACAGCGAATTAAAGCCGAGAATGATCAACTGGCCTTCCGGCATCAGCACGCGTTCGGCCTCGCGCAACAGGCGGTGCGGGTCGCGGGTGAATTCGAGCGTATGGGGCATGACGATCAGGTCGACGCTCTGCGCCTCGAACGGCAGGTCCAGCAGATCGCACCAGACCGCACTTCGGCCGAGCGGTGCATGTTGTTCGGGCGCGGCGGCGCTCGCCGTGCGCGGAAAACGATATGGCGCGCTGGCTCCGCTGGCGGCGTCCAGCACGAGGCCGCGGCACGGCATGCGGTTCTCGCGCAGCGCGTCGAGCTGTGGCAGGCCGAGCTGCAGCGCGTGATAGCCGAACACGTCCGACACCACGCGGTCGAGTTGCGCCTGTTCCCATTCCAGCACGTAACGTCCGGGTGGCGAATCGGTCCAGGCGGGCCAGTCTATAATCGTTCGGTCAGACATATTAAAGATTGCGTCGCCTATGAATGCGCTCGAGTACGTACCCGTCCCGGCGTTTGAAGACAATTACATCTGGCTCGTGTCGGACGGTCACCATGCGGTGGTCGTCGATCCGGGTGAGGCCGCCCCGGTTCGCGCCTATCTGGCGAAACGGGGCTGGCGGTTGAGCGCTATTTTACTCACCCACCATCACCAAGACCACGTCGGCGGAGTGGCCGATCTGCTGAATGGCCAGGCCGTGCCGGTCTATGGACCGGCCGGCGAGTCGATCGAGCATCTGACCTACCGCCTGAAAAGCGGAGACCACGTGAGCATCGCCGAGCCGGCGCTCGAGTTGAGCGTGCTCGACGTGCCCGGCCATACGAGCGGCCATATTGCCTACTTCCAGGCGGCCGATCCGGGCGGAACCCCGCACGTGTTTTGCGGCGATACGCTGTTCGCGTGCGGCTGCGGCCGGCTGTTCGAGGGCACGCCGGCGCAGATGCTCAAGTCGCTGGACGAACTCGCCGCGCTGCCGGGCCCAACCCAGGTCCACTGCGCACACGAGTACACGTTGTCGAACATCCGCTTCGCGCTGGCGGCCGAGCCGGGCAATGTGGAGCTACAGGCGTGGCGCGACAAGGCGACGGCGTTGCGCGAGCGTGGCGTGCCGACCTTGCCCACCACAATCGAGCACGAGAGAGCGGTCAATCCGTTTTTGCGGGCAGACAGTCCGGCCATCCAGACGACGCTCACCGAACAGTTGCATGAAACGGTGCCCGATCGTTTAACAGCGTTCACACTGTTGCGGGAATGGAAGAACAGGTTCCGCTGACCCGCGGCTTCATGGGCCATGTTCACCTTAAATTTCGGCAAAATCTGCCAAGCCTAAGATTTACCTAGGTTTTTCGTATATTTCCGATTGACGTAAACGTTTCGCTTTCGTACTATCGGCTGCAAATTCCAGTCCTGTGGAAGCCGAGACGTTCATGAGATTTATCTTTAGTGCGTTGTTGGTCCTCATGCTCGCCGCGTGTGCGAGCCAAGGGCCGACGACGAGTAGCAATACCACCACGCCTAATCCTGCCAGCCAGCAAGCCGTAGCCGACGCCCTTCGCAATACAGCCGCTGCCAAAGAAACGATCAATGTCGATCAAGGCTCAGTCGATCAGTTAACGAGCGCCGACGCCGATCTGTGGGCGCGGATTCGCCGTGGTTTTCAGATGCCTGACCTGCAAAGCGACCTCGTCGACATGCAGGCCAACTGGTACGCCCAGCGCCCGGAATACGTTCAACGTATGACCGAGCGGTCGCAAAAATACCTGTATCACATCGTCGAAGAACTCGAGCAGCGGCATATGCCGACGGAGCTCGCGTTGCTGCCGTTTATCGAGTCGGCCTACAACCCGCAGGCGCTGTCGGTCGCGAAGGCGGCCGGCATGTGGCAGTTCGTGCCGGACACGGGCCGCACCTACAATCTCAAGCAGAACATGTGGCAAGACGAGCGCCGTGACGTGCTCGCCTCCACCAGCGCCGCGCTCGACTATCTTTCGCGCCTGCACGACATGTTCGGCGACTGGCAGCTTGCGCTGGCGGCGTACAACTGGGGTGAGGGCAACGTGCAGCGCGCGATCGCGCGCAACGAAGCGGCGGGCTTGCCGACGGATTATCAGGATCTGCGCATGCCGAACGAGACGCGTAACTACGTCCCGAAGCTGCAGGCGGTCAAGAATATCGTGATGAACCCGCAGGCCTTCGGCCTGACGCTGCCGTCCATCCCGAACCACCCGTATTTCGTGACGGTGACCACCGCGCACGATATCGACGTGGAAGTGGCGGCCAAGCTCGCCAACATGACGCCTGACGAATTCCGCTCGCTGAACCCGTCGTTCAAGAAGCCGGTCATCCTGGGCGCGACGCAGCCGCAGATCCTGCTGCCGTTCGATAATGCGAGCGCTTTCGAACACAACCTGAAGGCCTACACCGGTAATTTATCGTCGTGGACGACCTACACGGTGACCGAGCGCGCCGCGCCGGCGGCGATTGCGCAGAAGATCGGCGTCGACGCGGATACGCTGATGGAGGTCAACAAGATCCCCGTCGGCATGCGCCTGAAGCCGGGTTCGACGATCGTCGTGCCGCGCAGTGACGACGGCAACGACGACGAAGACATCAGCGCCGACGTCGCAGAAAGCGCCGTCCTCGCAATGGAGCCAGACGTCCCCGATACACGCAAGATGCTGATCCGCGTGCGTCGCAAGCAGACCATGGCGGCGCTGGCCGTTCGTTACGGTGTGTCGGTCGGGCAACTGAAGGGATGGAATCGCACGCATCGTGACCAGGTGAACCCGGGTCAGGTGATCGTGCTGCACGTGCCGGTTGGCAAGGCCATGCCGAGCGAACCGGGACCGGAACGTATCGCGACCAGCGTGCAAGGCGGCGGCGTCGAGCGGATCGGGACCCAGGTCACAGACACGAAGAACGATTCGCGCTACGATAAGAAATCAGGTCGTGGCCACACCCCTGTTGTAAAGGTGTCGGATCCGGCAGGCAAGGCCAGCAAACCGTCAACGTCGAGCGCCGCTCCCAAGGGCAAGATGGTGAAAGTGGCCGAGCCGGTCACGTCCAGCAAGGCGTCGAAGGCTGCGGCAGTAAGCCGCCCGAAGACCGCGGCCAAGACGAAGAAGGGAAATTAAACCAAAGCGGCTCCCACGGAAGTGGCCACATGCGTTGCGGGGGCAGCGCATGAATTGCGCTCCGATCACTTCTCGTTTTTCAACGCCGTCACCTGTGGTGACGGCGTTTTCGTTTCAGGGTCTTTGTGCCCAGTCGTTGCGTTTTCCTTTATCGTTCCAGCTTTCGTCTGACCTGAATCTGCTTCCTGCCTATGTCGTCCACCCAGCTTCGCGTGTTCCTGCTGTTTTCCGCGGGCTACTTCGTCTCCTACGTGTTTCGCGGCGTCAATCTGGGCTTTGCGCCGCTCATTACCCATGATCTGGGACTCTCGGCGGCCGATCTTGGCCTGCTGACGAGTCTCTATTTTCTCGGTTTCGCAGGCGCGCAGTTGCCGGCGGGCGTGCTGCTCGATCACTTCGGCTCGCGTCGCGTCACGGCCGGCACGCTGTTGTTTGCGGCCGCGGGGATCTGGGTGTTCGGGGCGGCGCACAGCATCGCCATGATGATGCTCGGGCGGCTGTTGACCGGTGTGGGCGTGTCGGTCTGTCTGGGCGCGGCGTTCAAGGCGCTGGCGCAGCATTTCGAAGCGGCCCAGCTGCCGTTGATGAACGGGCTCGTCATGGCGGTCGGCGGTCTAGGCGGCGTGGCCGTGGGTTCGCCGCTGACGTGGGTGCTGACGTTCGCGGGCTGGCGGGCGGTGTGCGGCGCGCTGGGTGTGCTGACGATCCTCGTGGCGCTCGCCTTGTGGACGTTCGCGCCGGAGACCCGCGAAGGCCACCGCCAGGCGAGTCTCCGCACGCAGTTCAAAGGTACGTGGCATATCCTCAAAAGCCCGGCGTTCTGGAAGATCGCGTCGTTTTCAGTGGTCACACAGGGCGTGTTTTACGCCATGCAATCGCTGTGGGTCGGCGCGTGGATGCGCGATGTCATGGGCCTCGCGCCCCGCGAGGCGGCGGCCCAGGTGTCGATTCTCGGTTTCGCGATGATGGCCGGTTGCGTCGGTTTCGGCGCCGCGGCGCGTGGTCTGGAAAGGCGCGGCGTGTCGTTGTATGCCTTTTGCGGGGTTGGTATGGCGCTCTTCGTCGTCACCCAGTTGCTCATCATGTTCGGCGCGCCGTTGCCCGCGGGGCTGTTGTGGGCCGCGTACGGCGTCTTCGGCGGCACGGGCATCCTCAGCTACGCGGTGCTGGCGCGGCATTTCCCGGCCCATCTGATTGGCCGCGGCAACACTACGCTCACGCTGATTATCTTTCTGCTGATTTTCGGTTTCCAGATCGGCGTCGGCGGGGTGCTGTCGCTGTGGCCGGCCACGGCCGGCCACTATCCGGCCGCTGCACACCTCACCGCGTGGGGCATCCTGGTCGCGCTGCAGATTGCCAGCGCGATCTGGTACGTATTGCCAAGTCGGGTGCTGGCAAAACCCGTTCATCTTCAAACTGAGCATCATTCGTGACGCCGGCGGCCTGAGAGTCAAGCTGGGAAAGGCGCCGAGGTGCCGCGCGGGACCTTGCGCCCCACCCCGCTGCCATCTCGGATTTGGAAGGAAGGGCATTTTCGGGCTATAATTCCAAGGTTTGAGCTTATCAACCCGCACCCTAGCGCCTACCTCTCCCACACCGTTCATCCGCCGCGCGCGGCTGACGCACCGCACCCAGCCGATCAGTCCACACAATGGATCCATCGCGCCTTCGCGACGTCTGCCGTGATACGCGAGCGAGCCTGCGCGCGCATCCACCGATGCACCTCGCTGCGGCTCGCACGGCTCGGATAGACAGGTCGGCATCAGGGTGTTCCCCCAAGGAGTCTCCCGTGTTGCCGTCTTTTTCTCCCGCTCTGCTCGCGCTCGCCGACGGCACGGTCTTTCGTGGCTACTCGATCGGCGCCCCCGGCCATACGATTGGCGAAGTCGTTTTCAACACCGCTATCACCGGTTATCAGGAAATTCTGACTGACCCGAGCTACGCGCGTCAGATCGTGACCCTCACGTATCCGCACATCGGCAACGTCGGCGTAAACGCCGAAGATGTGGAAGCAACGAAAGTCCATGCCGCCGGCCTCATCATCCGCGACCTGCCGGTTCTCGCATCGAACTTCCGCATGGAACGCACGCTCTCGCAATATCTGCAGGACGAAGGCGTGGTGGCCATCGCCGGCCTCGACACCCGCAAGCTGACGCGCGTGCTGCGCGACAAGGGTGCGCAAAACGGCGCGATCCTGGCGGGCTCGGACGACGAAGGCAAAGCCATCGAACTCGCGCGCTCGTTCCCGGGCCTCGCCGGTATGGATCTGGCGAAGGTCGTGTCGACGAAAGAATCGTTCGAGTGGACGCAGACCGAATGGCGTCTGGGTGAAGGCTACGGCACGCAGAAGGCGCCGAAGTACCGCGTGGTCGCGTTCGACTACGGCGTCAAGTACAACATCCTGCGCATGCTGGCCGAGCGCGGCTGCCACGTCACCGTGCTGCCGGCAGAAGCCTCCGCCGCTGATGCGCTCGCGCTCAATCCGGATGGCGTGTTCCTGTCGAACGGCCCCGGCGACCCGGAACCGTGCGACTACGCGATCGCGGCGACCAAGGTGCTGATCGAGCGCGGTATCCCGACCTTCGGCATTTGCCTCGGCCACCAGATCATGGGCCTCGCGGTTGGCGCGAAGACCATGAAGATGAAGACCGGCCACCATGGCGCGAACCATCCGGTGAAAGATCTGGACGACGGCCGTGTCGTGATTACGTCGCAGAACCACGGCTTCGCAGTCGACGCTGCCACGCTGCCCGCCAACGCACGCGCCACGCACGTGTCGCTGTTCGACGGCACGCTGCAAGGCTTCGCGCTCACTGACAAGCCGGCCTTCTGCTTCCAGGGGCACCCGGAAGCGTCGCCTGGCCCGCACGACATTGCCTATCTGTTCGACCGCTTCACCGGCTTGATGGACCAGAAGAAGGCCGGCACGACGGCAGCCGCAGCGGCGGCTTAAGGCGTCTCCTTATGTGGGCGCCCAAGGTGTCCACATAAGACGCCCGCGCCAGGCGGAGCCCCGGACGATGTGACGCCGGACCGCTCCGCAGGCGAACAGAACAGAGCGCGCCGCCGCCGCAGTATGGAGAGGCCACCAGCAGCAACGGCCCCGGCAGCAGCGGCGAAGCGCGCCAACGGAAAGAATTCAGGAATACATTAGCGAGAGCGTTATGCCCAAGCGGACAGACATTAAAAGCATC
>Ga0302234_10000371_pt1 | contig 35353 bp, 36 predicted proteins | sample II_Palsa_N3_2_FD_193576 | JGI IMG/M metagenome (GOLD analysis project Ga0302234, IMG submission 193576) | Peat permafrost microbial communities from Stordalen Mire near Abisko, Sweden - II_Palsa_N3_2 | ecosystem: Environmental > Terrestrial > Soil > Palsa > Peat permafrost | place: Sweden... | reverse complement strand
TTGACGGTGGCGGGTTGCTCCGAACTCGTTTCGGCGGGCTTCTTCTTCCAGAACTTGAGCATTGCGGCAGTGATTCAAAGACAATGGGCGGCATGCTAACACTCCAACCTGTACCGGCCCGTGAGAGCGGGGCGCCTTGGTGGCGCTCATGAACGGCGGGCGCGCCGCGGCGCCCGGGCGCATTCGCATCATTGGCGGCAACTTGCGCAACTCGCGGCTGGAGGTTCCGGATCTGCCGGGCCTGCGGCCCACTGCCGAACGGGTGCGCGAGACGCTGTTCAACTGGCTGGCGCCGAGCATCGCCGGCGCGCGCTGCCTTGATCTGTGTGCCGGTACCGGTGCGCTGGGCATCGAGGCGCTGTCACGCGGCGCCGTCAGCGTGCAATTCGTGGAGCGGGATGCGCGCGCGGTGCAGGCGTTGCGCGGCAACCTCGAGCGGCTCAAGGCGACTGCTGGCCGGGTTGCCGTGGCTGATGCGGGGATGTTCCTGCAGGGGGCGGTGCAGGTGCAGGATCTGGTGTTTCTCGATCCGCCGTTCGCGCTGGACCTGTGGACGACGCTGGCGCAACAACTGGAGAAGGGCGGCTGGCTGGCTGCGCAGGCGTGGATTTATGTGGAGTCGCCGCGTGCCAATGTGCCGGCGGTGCCGCTGAACTGGCGATTGCACCGTGAGGGATATGCCGGGGAGGTGCGTTTTGCGTTGTATCAGCGTTTTTGAGCCGGCCCGTAACCCTTAAGCAGCTCTGGGGCGTGCCCTTCGACTCCGCTGCGCTACGCTCAGGGTGAACGGTTCAAACGTAGCTCTCAGGGTGATCGGTTCGGACGTAAGGCGCAGGGTGAACGGGTTCGTACGTAAGCTCAGGGTGGACGGTTTCGGACGTAACGCGCAGGGTGAACGGGTTCGTACGTAAAGCTCAGGATGGCCGGTTCGTACGTAACGCTCAGGGTGAACGGTTCATAGGTAGTATTTCCGAGCCAGATCAATAGTGCGATGCGTCATTTGTGGTACGCCGCGACGCCAGGAATGGCCCACCGCAGCTGAGCTTCCGCTAAGCTAGGCCTACTTTTCACTAGCCGTTTCGTACCGTGAGCAAATCTTTGGGCAATCCACGTCTGGCTGTCTATCCAGGAACCTTCGATCCGATCACCAACGGTCATTCGGATCTGGTGGCTCGCGCCGCGCCGTTGTTCGACCGGGTGGTGGTGGCGGTGGCCGACAGCTCCAGCAAGGGGCCGGGCTTCAGCATTACCGAGCGGATCACCCTGGCGCGGATGGCGCTGGCCGATCTGCCGAATGTGGAAGTGCGCGGATTCGACTGTCTGCTGGCCACCTTCGTCGAGGAAATCGGCGCTGGGGTGATCATCCGCGGTCTGCGCGCGGTGTCTGATTTCGAATACGAATTCCAGCTGGCCAGCATGAATCGCCATCTGATTCCGAAGGCGGAGACGTTGTTTCTCACGCCAGCGGAGCAATACAGTTTCATTTCCTCGTCGCTGGTGCGCGAGATCGGCCGCCTCGGCGGTGATATCTCTGGTTTCGTGCATCCGGCGGTACAACAGGCCATGCGGCAGCGCTGGCAGAAGAGCCGGACCGGCTCCAACAAGCAACCCGAAACAGAAGGTGATCACTATGCGTAAGTTCGCTCTCATTGCTGCCGTCGCGCTGACCGCTGCCTTGACCCTCAGCGCCTGCGGTAAGCAGGGGGACGATCAGCAGGCCGCGCCGCAGGCGCAGCAGGCGGTCAAGCCGACCAGCCCCACTGACAGCAAGGGCTGGAATGCTTACCTCGGCCAGCTCGTGCAGAACAACATGCAGGGCATGACCGCCAGCCAGCCGTATGCCTACATGGTGACGGCGGGCGCCACTGACGACGACAAAGCCCAGAACGACCGCCAGCTGCAGAGCGTGCAGGACACCGTCGCCCGCGGCGTGTTGCCGGGCAATCTGTTGGCTTTCGCCGGCCCGGACTCGAGCAAGACCGGTGACCTGCTGATTGCCGCATTCAAGGATGCCAAGCCGGGTTCGTTCAAGGACGTGATCGTTGTGTTCATCGGCGACAAGGCCGACGAGCAGCGCGTCACCGACGCGTTGAAGCCGACCGGCGCGACTGTTCGCTTCGTCGCCATGTGATGACGGCAACTGCGCCGGCGACGTCGGCGCAGTTGCTATGGATCACGGTTCTCCCGCGAGCGGGGCGACCGTGATCGCGGGGTCTTTCGCTGCGAGCCAATAGCGATCTGGTGAGCTCTCCCCAAGGCTCCTCAACCCCAGCGTGTACTATCGACTGCCATGTCCCTGAAAATCCTCGACACCTGCGTCAATTGCGACGTCTGCGAACCGGTTTGCCCGAACAAGGCGATCTCGCTGGGCGAGGAGTATTACGTGATCGATCCTGCGTTATGCACCGAGTGCGTCGGTCACCACGACGAACCACAATGCGTTGTGGTGTGTCCGGTCGAGTGCATCATCACCGACCCCGGGCATATCGAGTCGACAGAACAGCTCACCCTCAAATACCACTCACTGATGGCCAAGGAATCTGCTGAATGAGTTTTCCACTGCATTGGCGGCTGCCGTCATCGAGTTTGCGATCCTTGAGCCTGTTGTCACTGAGCCTGCTGCTGGTCGGCGGCGTGGCATGGGCTGCCGATGGCCCCCAGAAGACCGTTCCGGCAGTCGCTGCCCGCACCCAGCAATGGCAGCAGGGTCCCGGCCACGCGGGAATCGCCAGCGCGAATTTCGTTGCCACCAACGCCGGTCTCGAAGTGCTGGCCAAGGGCGGCAACGCATTTGATGCGGCTATCGCGGTGGCCTCCACATTGTCGGTAGTGGAGCCGGAGAGCTCCGGCATCGGTGGTGGCTTCATGGCGGTGCTGCATCAGGCGAAGGGTGACCACGACGTGTTCATCGACGCCCGCGAAGTGGCCGCTGCCTCCGTCAATCCCAAGGATTATCTCAGCCCCGACGGCAGTCCCAATCGCGACGCCGCGTTGAAGGGGCCGCTTTCCGCTGGCATTCCCGGCGAACCGGCCGGGCTGGTATTGCTCTCCAAACGCTACGGCAGGCTGCCTTTGAAGCAGTCGCTGGCGCCAGCGATCCGCATCGCGAGCGAAGGCTTTCAGCCCGATCCACGCATGCACGGCGCGATTGCCGCAGAACAAAAAGACCTGCAACGCTGGCCGGCTTCGGCGGCAAAATATCTGCCCAATGGCGCACCACCGATCGAGGGTTCGCTCTGGCGCGATCCGGATCAGGCGCACACGCTGGAGCTGCTTGCCGCACATGGCAACGATGGCTTTTACAGCGGCGAGACCGCCAGCAAGATGATTGCCGCAGTAAACGCAGCGGGTGGCAAGTGGACGCTGGCCGACCTGGCTAATTACCAGGCGAAGGAGCGCACGCCGATTATCGTGAACTATCGCGGCTACCGCATCGTTACCGCGCCACCGGCGTCTTCCGGCGGTGTGGCGATCGCCGAGATCCTCAACATCCTGTCAGGCTTCGAGCTAGGCAAGCTCGATCAGGCGCACCGCGTGCATCTGATCGTCGAGGCGATGCGTCGCGCGTTTCGTGACCACAACGATTATCTGGGCGATCCGGACTTCGTGAAGATGCCGCTGGATATGCTGCTGTCGCCGTACTACGCCGATGGCCTGCGCCAGAGCATCCTGCCGGATCGCGCAACGCCATCGTCGATGCTGCCGCCGGCCGAAGCCAGTGAGCCGGGCATGCACACCACGCATTTCTCGATCATCGATGCCGACGGCAACATGGCCGCTGTCACCGCCACGGTGAATTACACGATGGGCTCCACTTTCGTCGCGGCCGGCACTGGTGTGCTGCTGAACGACGAGATGGATGACTTCGCACTGGTGCCGAACCAGCCCAACGTCTATGGCCTGCTTGGCAACGTGGCGAATGCGCCGGCGCCGGGCAAGCGGATGCTGTCGTCGATGTCGCCGAGCATCGTGATCGGCGCCGATCGCACCGCGGTGATCGGCTCGCCCGGTGGCTCGACCATCATCACTCAGGTGCTGGAAGGCATCCTGAATTTCATCGATGGCGAAAGCGCGCAGCAGATCGTCGCGCACAAGCGCTTCCATCATCAGTACATGCCCGACGTGGTCGATGTGGAGACCGGTACATTCGATGCGGGCACCACAGACGAGCTGACCAAGATGGGCTATAGCCTCAAGCAGCGCGAATCCTGGGGCTTCATGAACGTGGTCACCTGGGATCGCAAAACCAATAAGCTCGACGCGGCCAGCGATCCACGCCACCCCTCGGGCCTGGGTAAAGTGCAGTAGGCAGCGCGATGGAACTGTTCTCGATCATCGGCAACTCGCAGCAACTCGACGGCGGCGCCATGTTCGGTAACGCGCCGAAGGCACTGTGGTCGCGCTGGATCGCGCCGGATGAGCAGAACCGCATTCCGCTGGCCTGCCGATGCCTGCTGGTGAAGGGCATGACGGTGAATGGTGTGGACGGCTGCAACGTGCTGTTCGAAACCGGCATTGGTGCGTTTTTCGAGCCCACGCTGCGCGAGCGCTATGGCGTGGTCGAGTCGCAACATGTGCTGCTCGATTCGCTGGCCGCCGTCGGTCTGAAGCATGAAGACATCGACGTGGTCGTGCTGTCGCATCTGCATTTCGATCATGCCGGTGGCTTGCTGGCGGCGTGGGAGGCGGGTCAGCCGCCACGCCTGCTGTTTCCGAACGCGCGCTTTGTGGTGGGCGCCGAACATTGGCGCCGCGCACTCGAACCGCATCCGCGCGACCGCGCCTCGTTCATCCCCGAATTGCCGGTGCTGCTCGAATCCAGCGGCCGGCTGGAGCTGGTTGAAGGTGAGTATTCGCAGACACTCGGGCACGCGGTGCGCTTCAGTTTTTCGGACGGCCATACGCCGGGCCTGATGCTGGCCGAGGTCGGCGGCGTGGTGTTCTGCGCGGACCTGATTCCGGGTCGCTTCTGGGTGCATCTGCCGATCACCATGGGTTACGACCGCTGGCCGGAGAAACTCATTGATGAGAAACGCGCGTTCCTCGAAGACAAGCTGGCGCGCGATGTGCGCCTGTTCTTCACGCATGACCATGATTGTGCGGTGGCGCAGGTGACGCGTGATGAGCGTGGTCGTTTCGGCACAACCAATGAACAACGCGAGCTATCCGGCGCGCTGCTGCAACCACTGGCTGGAGCGGCTTGATGGATCTTGGACGATGGACGCCCAGGCGCGGTCTGGCACGCAATGGCGTAGGTGCATTGTTGATGCTGGCCGGTCTCGGGTTGATGGCGATGACGGCTCGCGGCGTACTCAACTATCGCGCCGCTGCCGATCGACATGGCGGTGAGGTGATCGACCTGGACGCCGACGTTGGCCCGCAGGCCGGCCAGCACGGCTTCATGGCGCGAATCGTCGGAACGCCGGTCGTGGTGGAGGCGCCAAACGACCCCGAGTTCAATTTCCGCGTGAATACACCGGTGCTGGTGCGCAACGTAGAAATGTTTCAGTGGCGCGAAGTGCGCATTGGCGACGAAGTGCATTACGAGCAGGATTGGGTGGGTCGACTGATCGATGCCAGCCACTTCGAACGGCCGGCTGGGCATGCCAATCCGAGCAGCATTCCGCTCAGCAGCAAACAGTTCGACGCCGGGCTGGTACGGGTAGGTGGATTCGATCTGTCGCCGCAGGTGCTGCATGCATTGCCCAGTTCCGCGCAGGCGACACCCGACCTGAAAGCGCTGCCGGCAAATCTCGCCGCCAGCTTCAGCCAATATCAGAATTACCTGGTGACCAGCGCGAGCCCGGGCAATCCTCGCGTGGGCGATGTGCGGGTGAGCTGGGACGAAGTGCCGCTGCAGCAGGTGACCATCATCGCCCGTGTCGATGGCGACCGGCTGACGGCCGCCGCCGATACGGCCGATGGCAAGGGCCTGGACATTGAAGTCGGCAATGCGCCGTTACTGGACATCTTTCCCGATCTCCCCGTGCCACCGGGGTTCGTGCTGATCAAACAGGTATTGGCCGTGCTGCTGGCCGCGCTGGGCGCATTGCTGTTGCTTCCTGCGTACGGCGTCCGACGCGATATCCCGTTGTCGGTCGCAGTGGGCGCACTGGCGGTGGGGATCGTGGCCACCGTGCTGTGGCTGGGCAATGACGCTCAAGCGACAGGGTGCTGGTTGGCGGTCACTGTGCTCGGCGTGGGCGTGGCGTTCTGGCGCTGGAAGCATCTTCCGCAGCGGGTGGCGGACAACGATTGAGTCGGGCGTGGGTGCGGGCGGCGGGCGATTCTTGTCGCTGATATTTCGTCACCCCTGCGAAGGCAGGGGCCCAGCGCCTTGCACTGGACCTCCTGCTTGCCTTGCTGCCCTTTCTGCCCTTGTTGTTCTTGTAGGAGCGCACCCTGTGCGCGATGCTCTTGTGGGAGCGACTTCAGTCGCGATGCTCTGCTGTGGGTTTGTTGTTGTGTAGTGCAGAGCGTTTCGCCCTCCGCAGGAGGGTGAAACGCTCTGCAAGCGAAATAGCAGATCGCGGGAATGCAACCGATCCCGCACAGCGCAGGCCACTGGGCCCCTGCCTTCGCAGGGGTGACGAAATATCAGCGACCCCGCGAGCACCTGTACCCTCACCCGGCCCTCCCATAGAGAGCGGGTCCCGAACGCGTTAAGGCATCGCGACTGAACTCGCGCCCTCAAGACCTCGTGAACAGCTCTCGGAGCGGAGCACTCATTCTCAGCGCGGAGCAATCCTTCAGACGTCCATCGGCGTCGGTTGCTGCAAGTTGGAGTGTTCGATAAACCAAAGTCCGGCAAACAATTTCGGATCAATCGAATAGCCTTCAGCGGCACGCGCGAACAGCCACGCACCGGCTTCGCGCCGGGGTACCTCATGCACCACGATGTTCTCCGTTTCATCACCGCCGCCCGGGCCAACTTTTTCCAGGTCCCACGCACGCACGAACGTAATCATCTCGGTACTCATGCCGGACGACGATGGGCCGCGGTGGACGAAATCCACCCGCTGGCAGTGGTAACCGGTTTCCTCCTCCAGTTCGCGCTGCGCGGCCAGCAGTGCGCTTTCATCGGCTTGATCGACCTCATCGCCGACCAGCCCGGCCGGCATCTCGATGGTGTGCTGCAGGATGGACACGCGGTACTGCTCGACGAACAACACTTTGTCCTCGGGCGTTACCGCCAGGATGATCACCGCACCGCCGGGGTTGTTGCGTTCGACGTATTCCCAGCGACCGCGCTTGCGCATACTCAGCCAGCGGCCTTCGTACAGGGTTTCCACGGGTGCATCGGCGTCTGCTGGGATACGGTTTGCGCAATCGTTCATGAGTGGTCACGGATCAGGATGCAGCACGCATGTTGACTTGCCCGGCCGATAGCTACAACCGGCTCTTAGCGCAGCAGCGAGCGCAACCGGCTGCGGGTAAATGCGCCGAAGCGCAGCTGTTCGCACAGGTTGCCGAGTTGGTCGGGTTCGCGGTGCTGGCGTAGCAGGGCTTCGACAGTGATGGCGCCTGGTGCATCCAGCGCGATGCGGGTAAGCCGGCGATACAGCCGCGCCTGTTCGGCGTGCTCGCGCAATTTCGCGGCGCAGGTGGCGGCGCCGCGCAGGCGAAGAAAGGCGACTTCGTCGATGCGGTCGAGCAGGATGTCCAGACTGCCGAAATGGCTCAGTAGCGCGGCAGCGGTTTTTGCGCCGACGCCCGGTACACCAGGAATGTTGTCCACCGCGTCGCCACACAGGGCGAGGTAGTCGGCGACCTGATGTGGATGTACGCCAAGCTTTTCGTGCACGCCGGCAGGCCCCCAGCGCGCGCTGCGGGCGTAGTCCCATTGCTCGTCGTGCTCGCCCAGCAGCTGGCCGAAGTCCTTGTCGGCGGACACGATCACGCTGCGCCAGCCCAGTGCACGCAGGTTCCACACGGTACTGCCGATTAAATCGTCAGCTTCGAAGTTGTGATCGATCATCACCTGGATGCCGAGCGCCTCGGTGATCGCACGACATTGCACGAACTGTCGCTCAAGATCGGGTGGCGGCAGCTCGCGGTTGGCCTTGTAGGCCGGATAGATCGCGTTGCGGAACGAGGTGGTCAGCGAGGCGTCGAACGCGACCGCGATGTGCTCCGGTTGGACGCGTTCCAGCAGCTCGCAAAGGAAACGGGTATAGCCATGCACCGCGTTGACAGGATGGCCATCGGCATCGAAAAACTCGTTCGGCATCGAGTGCCATGCGCGAAAAACATACAGGCTGCCATCAACCAGATGGACGGCCGGCACGGTGGCGGCCGAAGGTCCGCTGGGCGGCGTGTTCACGGCGTCCATGTGCTGAACACGTCGGCCAGGGCCGGGCGATCGCGATCGGGAACCTCGATTTGCGGAGTGCCGATATGGACGAAACCGATCACGTGTTCGTGCTCGGCCAGGTCGAGGATGGTGGCAACCTCTCGATCGTATGCGGCCCAACCGGTCAGCCATTGCGCGCCATAGCCCAGCGCGTACGCACCCAGCAAAATGTTGTAGGCCACGTTGCCGGCGCAGAGCTTCTGTTCGATCTCGGGAACCTTGCTGTCGGCGTGGAGGGAGGCGACCACAACGATGACCAGCGGAGCAAAGGTGTAGCGCAGGCGTTCCTTTTCGTACTTCGCTTCGGACAGTTCGGGACGGTCGCGGACGGTGATGGCGGTCAGTTGTTCGCCAAAGCGCAACTTCGCATCGCCGCGCAGGCGAATCAACCGGAATGGCACCAACTTGCCATGGTCGGGCACGCGGATCGCCGCCTCGAGCAGCGCCTGCAGCGTCGCTTCATCCGGCCCCGGCTCGCCGAGCTGGCGCGAAGGAGCGGAATGGCGTTGCTGAAGCAGGGACAGGGCGGACATGGACGGACTCGGGGATGCAAGGATCCCCATGCTAACCGGCCGCCCGCCAACGCTCCACTATTGGTGCGGCCCACAGAAGCTGCGTATCAACCGTTCGCCCTGAGCGTAGCGCAGCGAAGTCGAAGGACCATGAGGGGGCCGGATCAATATGCGCGAATGCTTAAGCCACCGGCAGTGGCAGCTTGAACGAGCCCGGCAGCAGCGCTGCCACGGTGGTCTGCTGCAGGTCGCCGTGCAGATTGCCCATCAGCACCGGCATCGCGTCGTCGCACAGTTCGGACATCACCTGACGGCAGGCGCCGCAGGGGCTGATCGGGCCGGGGGTGTCGCCGATCACCGCCATGGCCGCGAAATCGCCCGGTTGGCAGCCGGCGGCTATCGCGCTGAACAGCGCCGTGCGCTCGGCGCAGTTGCACAGGCCATATGACGCGTTTTCCACGTTGCAGCCGCTGAACTGGCGGCCGTCGCGGGTCAGCAATGCGGCACCGACGAGAAATCGCGAATACGGTGCATAGGCCTGTTGGCGCGCACTTCGTGCCATGGCCAGCAAGTCATCGAAAGCGTTGAGGGATAAAGACATCCGGATCTCCTGCGATGGCCCCATGCTGCACGAGCCGCGCATGTCGGCGGGCCAGCTTACTCGCACGATCCGGGCTGGATCAAAACCTGTCTGCCCAAGTCCCGCTAAGATGCTCAAACCACTGAGAGGGATTGCACCATGCCGATCACCGTTGCCGCCTTGCGTGAAACCGCTGCCGGAGAGCGGCGCGTGGCGATCACGCCAGAAATGGCCAAGAAATATCGCGCCAAGGGACTGCGGGTGCTGCTGGAGCACGACGCGGGTCGCAGCGCGGGCTTTCCTGACAGCGCCTATGCCGAGGTCGAGTTTGCCGATGCGGCTGGCGTGCTGGCGCAGGCCGATCTGCTGGCCTGCGTGTTGCCGCCTGGCGACGCGGTGTTTTCCCAGTTGCGCGAAGGCAGCGTGGTGGTGGGCCAGTTGCGCCCGTATGGCGCAGCCGAGCGTATCGCGGCACTCACCGGGCACAAGCTGACCGCGTTTTCGCTGGAGTTGCTGCCGCGGACCACCCGCGCGCAGGCGATGGATGTGCTGAGTTCACAGGCGGCGGTGGCTGGCTACCGCGCCATGCTGATCGCCGCCGAGGCGGCGCCAAAGTTTTTCCCGATGCTGACCACCGCTGCCGGCACCATTCGGCCATCCAAAGTGCTGGTGATCGGTGCCGGTGTGGCCGGCCTGCAGGCGATCGCCACGGCGCGTCGGCTGGGGGCGCAGATCGAGGGTTATGACGTGCGTCCGGAAACCCGCGAACAGGTGGAATCGCTGGGCGCGAAATTTCTGGAACTGGGCGTCAGCGCGGCCGGCACTGGCGGTTATGCGCGTGAACTTTCCGCCGAAGAACGCGCCGCTCAGCAGCAGGCGCTGGCCGAGCACCTGAAATCGATCGATGTGATTGTCACCACGGCGGCGGTGCCGGGTCGGCCGGCGCCGAAGATCCTCACTGCGGCGATGGTCGAAGGCATGAAGCCTGCCGCGTTGATCGTGGACTTGGCTGCCGATAGCGGCGGTAACTGCGAACTGACCCGGCCGGGTGAGCGGGTCGAGCATGGTGGGGTGACGATCCTCGGCCCGCTGAACCTGGCCGCCGGCGCGCCGCTGCATGCTTCGGAGATGTATGCGCGCAATGTCTACAATTTCTGCGAGCTGCTGATCCGCGACGGCGCGTTGCAGCCGGATTTCGATGACGAGCTGGTCGCCAAGACCTGCCTGACTCACGCCGGCCAGGCGCGCTCGTAGGAGTGGTTCAGAAAGGCCGGGCCTCTTTCTCAGCGGAAAGTAGCCAGTAGGTTGGGGTGAGCGAAGCGAAGCGCAACAATTACCTCAAGCGTCCCGCGAAGACACACGTTGGGCATCGCTGCGCTCACCCCAACCTACGGGGTAGCTGGCTGTGACGACGTTTGTGTACAGAGCCTACGCGGGGCGCGATCGGGCGGTACTCATCCTTCGATGAGTCGCGCTCAGCGTTACGCGGAATGGTCGTTATCGCGACCCATTGCGCCCGGGAGGTGCTAGCGACGGGCCTTCGGGGCCGGAATGTTTCAGCCATTGCAGGCGTTGCTTGGGCGGTAGTGACTGCCATTCGCGGATCAGCTGCTCGCGCTGTTGTGGTGGCAGCTGCTGAAAACGCTCAAACGCGGCGTGCAGCTTTTCGCGCTGCTGCGGCGGCAGCTGGCGAAACTTGTCCTGGTTTTCGCGTGCCTGTTGGCGTTGTTCCGGCGTCATCTGCTGCCAGCGCGCGATGCGCTCACGGATCTCTTCGCGTTTTTCCGGCGGCAGCGTGGTCCAGACTTCGGCGCGCTTCAGCATCTGTGCCTGTTTGCGCGGTGGCAGGGTGTCCCACTTTTCCTGCAGCGGTGCCAATACGTCGCGTTGAGCCGGGTCCAGGCTGTTCCATGAGCGCGGCGCCACCTCGCCTCTCGGCGGCGGCGCCTGTGCATGCAGTGGCGCAGCAATCGCACCACCAAGCAATGCAGCAAACAGCAGGGGCAGACTTAACGAACGGAATGGGGCCATGGTTCAGTGCTTCGCAGGCTGATCGTGCTGACTATTGTTGGCAGCCAGCCAGCCATAGAAGTCGAGGTTCTGGTAGAGATTCGGGTCCGTCTTTTCCGCATCCGGAGGCAGCTCGGTGTCCATGTCGACGCCCGCGCCAGACATGCTGATGGCCTGGTTCGGCGACGTCAGCGTGTCGTGCGGTACGGGTTGCCACACCATCAACGTAGCCAGCGCGATAGCCGCAAACGCGCCGGTCGGGATCAGCCAGCGGGTGAGATGGTGTTTCGGTGTCTGCGCCGCAGCCAGCGCATGCCGCCGCGCGGCACGCAGGCGGCCGGCGGTAACCGGATCGATACGCTGACTCGCCTCGAGATAGAGCTCGCGGGCGCGCCGTTCGAGATGTTTGTCGAGCGAGTTCATCGCCAGTCCTCCAGTTGATCGCGCAAATGATGCATGGCACGTGACAGGTGGGTTTTCACGCTGCCTTTGGAGCAGCCCATCGCATCGGCGGTTTCCGCCACGTCCAGCCCTTCCAGCATGCGCAACATGAAAGCTTCGCGCTGGCGTTGCGGCAGCTGCCTTACCGCGGCAGCCATATCGGCATACGACTGCCGGTCTTGCAGTCGGTCGAGCGGGCCGGGGCCGTGATCGGCAGGCTCCCATGCAGGCAGCTCGTCACCGTCGTCATCGCGCCCCCCACCGAGCCAGCCAACCACGATCGAGCGCACCTTGCGGCGGCGCTGCAGATCGACGATACGTCGGCGCAGGATGCCCCAGAACAGCGGCGGCCACTCGGCGGCGGGTTTGTCGCGATAGTGCTTGACCAGCCGCATCATGGCGTCCTGCACCGCGTCCATGGCGTCCTCCCGATGGCGCAACTGCAGCTCGGCCATGCGGAAGGCCCGCCGCTCCACTTGCGCCAGAAACGCATCCAGAGTGGCTGGTATTTCGCGTGCGCTCTCGATCAGCAGTTCCGCGTCGAGCATGCCGGCTACGCTGCTCATGGCCGCATCGTCGGTTGATGCATCCTCGGGCTCCATTGGTTCGACTCCCGTGTTCAACGCGGCAGGCCTGCACGGGTTGACTGCGATCCGCGCGGGAATCTCGAAAAACCGCCGTTTTGGCGCTTTTCCGAGCCGACGCGGGTGCGCACCTGTCCGCTGTGCTCAAGCCTTTGCGTGCTTGTCGGGGCGGCCTTTCCATAGCCCGCACGGGAGCCTCGAAGTTTCTCGAGGTTCCCGTATGATGCGTAGACAACTGTGTCTAGGCGGGGTGAGGTCATGATCGACGGGTTCCTGGCGCTGTATATCTTCATGCTGGCCGCATTTACCGGCTATGAAATCATCGCGCGCGTGCCTGTCATCCTGCATACGCCGCTCATGTCCGGTTCCAACTTTGTCCACGGTATTGTGCTGGTTGGCGCGATGATCGCGCTAGGGCAGGCGCAGACACCGTTCGAAATGACAATCGGCTTCATCGGGGTGCTGCTGGGTGCCGGCAATGCCGCCGGTGGCTACGTGGTGACCGAGCGGATGCTGGAGATGTTCAAGTCCAGCAAGCCTGCCGGCGGCAAGGAGAGCAAGTGATGATCTGGCTGCCGACGTTGATCAAGGGCTGTTATTTCCTCGCCGCACTGCTGTTCATCCTGGGTCTGAAACGCATGAGTTCGCCGCGTACCGCGCGTGGCGGCATCGTGTGGGCCGGCTACGGTATGTTGCTGGCGGTGCTGGCCACGTTCTTCCTGCCGGATATGCATAACCTTGGCCTGATCGCCGCGGCGGTGCTGATCGGGGTCAGCGCGGCCTGGTGGACCGGCCGGCGCGTGGCGATGACCGCGATGCCGCAGATGGTGGCGCTCTACAACGGCATGGGCGGCGGCGCAGCGGCGGCGATCGGTGCGGTCGAGTTGATCGGTTACGTGCGCAATTTGGCCCTGCTGCAACCGGCGGCCATTGCGGATACTTCGATCAATGCGCTGCAGCCGATCACGGTGGTGCCGTCGCTGAGCCCGATCGAGCTTGCGCTCGGCGTGTTGGGCGCGCTGATCGGTGCGGTGAGTTTCTCCGGGTCGCTGATCGCGTTCGCCAAGCTGCAGGGCTGGCTGGACAAACGCTTCGTGTTTCCTGGCCAGCGCGCAGTCAACCTGCTGTTGCTGGCGGTAGCGGTCGTGGTTGGCATCATGCTGGCGAGCGGCTACGCGAGCCTGCCGCTGATTGCGGTGTTTTTTGCGCTGGCGTTGCTGTTCGGCCTGATGATGACGCTGCCGATCGGCGGCGCCGACATGCCGGTGGTGATCTCGCTGTACAACGCATTTACCGGGTTGGCGGTTGCGTTCGAGGGTTTCGTGCTGGGCAACGAGGCGATGATCATTGCCGGTACCGTGGTCGGCGCGGCAGGTACCTTGCTGACCCAGCTGATGGCCAAGGCGATGAACCGCTCGATCGGCAACGTGCTGTTCGGCAGCTTCGGTGCGGCCGGCGGTGAAGCGCAGTCCATCGAAGGGGCTCAAAAACCCATCGACGCCGCCGATGCTGCGGTGATGATGGCGTATGCCGAGCGCGTGGTGATCGTGCCCGGCTATGGCATGGCGGTGGCGCAGGCGCAGCACAAGGTATGGGAATTTGCCCAGCTGCTGATCAAGCGCGGCGTGAAAGTGAAGTTTGCGATCCATCCCGTGGCCGGCCGCATGCCCGGCCACATGAACGTGCTGCTGGCTGAGGCAGGCGTGCCCTACGATCTGATCGCCGACATGGACGAAATCAACCCGGAGTTTCCGGCCACCGACGTGGCGCTGGTGATTGGCGCCAACGACGTGGTCAATCCGTTGGCCAAGACCGACCCGGCCTCGCCGATTTACGGGATGCCGATCCTGGATGTGGGCAACGCGAAACACGTGATCGTGGTGAAACGCGGCAAGGGCACCGGTTTTGCCGGTATCGAAAATGCGCTGTTTTACGCCGACAACGCACGCATGCTGTACGGCGATGGTCAGGCTGCAGCGGGTCAATTGGTTAACGAGTTGAAGACGCTGGACGCCTGAGCGCCTGTCGGAAGACTCCGGAAGGCTCAACTCTGAGCGCACTGATCGCCCCGGTTCAGGTTTGGGGCCCGGTCTGTATGCCCTCAGTCCGGCGTCCTCTCCCACTTGTGCATCGACTAGCTGGCAAAGGGGGTCAACGCCCGCTCTTGCGGAGCGTTGATAAGGGTCAACTAAGTACTCGCCGGTTAGGCTTGTTCAATGCAATCTCATGATGTTGGCGACGCCCTGATCAATCACACTGCCCCCCTGGCGCCAACCGACGTGCCGGCGCCGGTGCCTGTGCAGGTTTCGCCGCGCCGGTGGGACCTGGACGAGCTGCGGCGGCAGTTCATTGCGCGTTGTTTTGGCCGTCTATTCGGCATGGTGAACCGCGGGCTTTGCGAGCCTGGACAGCTTCCGGCGCGTGGCATCCATCGCGTGCTGATATGCCGTCCCAATCATCGCCTGGGCAATGCCATCCTGATCAGCCCGTTGCTCGCTGAAGTCGAGGCTCTCTATCCCGGCGCCGAGATTGACCTTGTCACGGGTGGCAAGGCGGCGCAGAACATGTTTGCGAACCGCTTCCAGATTCGCCACGTATTCAGCCTGCCGCAAAAAATTGCACGGCACCTGTTTTCGACGATCGGCATGCTGCGGCAATTGCGGCGCAACTCCTACGATCTGGCCATTGATGCCTGTGACGGCTCGCAATCAGGCCGGCTGCTACTGGCCCTGGTCAAGGCCCGCTTCAAGCTGGGGCTGCCGGATGCCCGCGGCGGCAGCGAATCGGCATGGCACCATTTGCCGTGCCCGGAGTACTTTGGGCACCGTGGCGTGTTTCTGTTGCGCGCGGCTTATGCCGGGAAGGTCGATCGAGCCTATCCGCCGCTCAACATACGGCTGTCGGAGCAAGAGAAACAGCAAGCCCGGCAGGCGCTCGCTGCGGTGCTCGGTCAGTCAGGGCAACGCCCCAGAACACAACCTGTCGTTGGCATCTTTGCCAACGCGACCGGCGCCAAACGCTATAGCGCTGACTGGTGGCTGCACTTTGTCAACGCGCTGCAAGCCCTGCGGCCAGATGTGTTGATCGTCGACCTGGTGGCCGAACACGGCCAAACCCAGCTCGGCGGTAACTTCCCGTCTTACTACACGCGCGATCTGCGCCGCCTCGCCTCGGTGATCTCGAACATGGACGCCTTCATCAGCGCGGACTGCGGTGTGATGCACCTGGCGGTCGCCAGTGGCACGCCGACACTCGGCCTGTTTTCGGTGACCTGTGCGGTGAAATATGGTCCTTGCGGACAGGGCCACACTGCCATCGGTACCAGCGCCTTGAGTGCAGCAGAGGTAGCGAGCGCGGCCTCCGATTGGCTCAGCATCCCCTGAGCCCATCCGGGCGTCGCGTTGGAGTCACCTCCCAGCGCGAATGGACACGTCGCCAGCAGGAGGGCTTGGGTAGGCCTACTGTGGCGGCAATCTACGGTGGGCCGGACGCAGCGCGATCATGGCGGACAGCACGCTGCCGGCGATGAACCATCCCGCATTGACAGGCGTCAGCGCCAGATGTGCCAGTTGCCACAACATGCCGGCACCGGACGTACGCAGTGCGTCGATCAGGCCCAGACCCATGTCCCCGGCGATATTTGCAGCCGCGACCAGCACGCACAGGTAGACCGCCGCCAGCGCCGTGGTCAGCGCGGCCAGCAGCGCCGCGCCGACACCGGGTGCGCGTACACCATGGCGGATCGCCAAACCGAGCAGTAAACCGATCGGCAGCGCCAGCCACGGCACCGGTTTTTGCAGGTAAAGCGTTGCGACCATCCATATCGCGCCGGCAGCAAGTCCCAGCATGGCGGCACTGAACAGGGCGAACACATTCAGGAAAAGTGAGCGGGCGCTCATGCGCAGCCACATGACAGGACAGACGGTTGCATGCATTTATCCAGGGGCAAAGCGAACATCATAGCGTGACGATATCTGGCTGCCACGCAGGCAATCTGAGGACTGCGGACGGTGTGGCTCCCTTGAGTTCCATGATCCCGGCCTGATCTCGGGGAAGCAGGTACCGTCAGTGGACGGCATAATAGGCAGCTGGGCTCGACGTTTTGTCGTGCCCGTGAATACCCAATGGGCGAGTGGCATGAGCGGTTTCAGTCTGAGTAGCGAACCTTTCACCTTGTTGCGCGATTGCAGCGCCGTCCTGGTGCCGCAAGGTGATGTGGTGGGCCTGCCAGCAGGCCAGATCGGCTATATCACCCAGGCGTTGGGCGGCAGCTTCACCGTGTATGTGGAAGGCAACCTGTTCCGCATTGCCGGCAAGGATGCCGACGCGCTGGGCAAGGAGCCGCCCGCGGCCATCGAAGTGCCCGCCAACGCCACCAATGAGGATGTGGAAAGACTGGCGTGGGATCAGCTGCGCACCGTGTTCGACCCGGAGATCCCGGTCAATGTGGTCGACCTGGGGCTGGTCTACGACCTGAGCCTGGAGCAGACCGAGACGGGCGAACGCAAGGTATACGTGAAGCTCACGTTGACCGCACCCGGTTGCGGCATGGGCGACATCCTGGTGGATGACGCGCGCACCAAGCTGGAAATGATCCCCACGGTCAGCGAAGCGGATGTGGATCTGGTGTTCGATCCACCATGGAGCCATTCGATGATGTCCGACGCAGCGAAACTCGAAACCGGCATGCTCTGAGATCGTGACGCTGTAGGAGCGCACCCTGTGCGCGAAATGCAGGGAGGAAGCGCCCACCGTCAGTATCGACGCCGCGCGCCCCCCGCTCTCAGATGGCAGCTTCCTCAAAGCGATTCGCATCGCGATTCTTGCGTACCTTGGCCGGATCCCACACGCGGCCGTTCATGGTGATGTAGACCCCATCAGGTAGCGTCTGCACGGCGGCTACCGCGCAGCCGATGTTGAACACCGCATCCGAGCCCTGGAAACGCGCCGGGTTCAGCGCGCCAGTCAGCACGATCACCTTGCCCTGGATGTGCGCCAGCTCGCGTGCGGTTTCGACCATGGTGTCGGTGCCGTGGGTAACCAGCACATGGCGGTGCGGCTGTGCCTCGATCGTCGAACGCACCAGTGCGCGGTCTTCGGTACCCATGTGCAGACTGTCCTTGCGCAGGATCGGGATCACGTCGAACTGGAATGCGACGCCGAGCTGGCCCAGGATCTCGCCGATCTGCGGCGCACCGATCTTGTAATCCGACTTGTCGTCGAAGTAGATCTTGTCGATGGTGCCGCCGGTGGTGACGATGGTGAGATGCTGCATGTTGGTGAGCCGAGTGAGGGGACGGGGGCATTTTAGCCCGTGCGGGGGTGGTGAGAGCGGCTCTGTCGGCTTGCTCTGCCCCCTCTCCCTTTGGGAGAGGGCTGGGGTGAGGGTTCGGGTGCTCGCGGGAATGCTGCATCTTTAGTTCGTTCGTCACCCCTGCGAAGGCAGGGGCCCAGTGGCCTGCGCTGTGCGGGAATGCCATAGTTCAGGCCTAAGGCGCTGGGCCCCTGCCTTCGCAGGGGTGACGAAGAATTGGAGTGCCCCGCATTCCGCAGAAGAACGAAGCACTTTCCAGCCAGCGCAAAGACAATCCGAGAGCGCCGCGACTGAAGCCACTGCCACTAAAGCCACTGCCACTAAAGCCACTCCCACGACCGCAGGAAGTCCCTGTGGGAAAACGATCGTCGCTAACCCAGCAGCAGGGCAGTGTTGGCGGCGTCCGGTGTCACCAGCCGATTGAGGCCGTGGCCAACGAAGCGTTGCAGCGCGGCCGCCGCGTACCGATCGCCGCCGTGCAGGCTCGACCAGCTCGCCTGCCGTACCAGCAGCGCAGCGCTCGCGCAGCGGGCCAGTGTAAACGCAAGACCACGTGCGCCCGCTTCCAGCGATTCGCGGCTTGCGGCATGGCTGTCGAGATAAGCCGCCGCCGCATCCAGTGCAGCCTGGATTGCGCTGACCGCAGCCACATCACCCGCACCGGCCAACCAATCGTTGACCGCCGTGCGCAGCGCCGCAAACGTGTCACCGGCGAGCGCCCGCAGACTATCCAGTGACAGCACATTGGTAGTGCCTTCCCAGATCGCATAAACCTGCGCGTCGCGCAACAGTTGGGGCAGTCCGGTGTCTTCGATGTAGCCGGCACCGCCGAAACACTCCAGCGCTTCCGAACACAGCTTCACGGCCAGCTTGCCGGTCCACAGCTTGGCCAGCGGCGTGAGCAGGCGCAGCAGCGCTATTTCGTGAGGTGCGGCGGCGTTGTGCTCGACGCGGCCGAGCAGGTGCGCAACCTCGAACGCAAGCGCGAACGCGCCTTCGAACTCTGCCTGCATGTCGGCCAGTGTCTGCGCATGCAGTGGTTGCTCGATCAATGGACGGCCAAACGCCTGCCGCCGGCTGGCGTAATCGCGCGCCAGGCTGATCGCACGCGCCATGCTGGCCACGGCGCAAACCGCGTTCCAGGTTCGGGTGACGTTGAGCATCGGTGCCACCTGGCGCACGCCGTGCGCAAGCTCGCCCAGTGGCCACGCGGGCAGACCGTCGAGGTGAATTTCTGCGGTGGGTAGTTCGTGCGTGCCGAGCTTGTCCTTGAGCCGGTCGATGACGAGTTCGGGCTTGCGCCGTTCGACGTCCATCGTTTCGACATAGAACAACGCCAGCGCGGCAGTACCTTCGCTGGCACCTTCGGGTCTGGCCAACGCCAGTGCTGCTTCGCCAACCACTGCAGAGCTGAACCACTTGCGGCCATGCAGTCGCCACTGGCCATCGGCATCGCGCCGCGCGATGGTTTCAGTGAGGCCGACGTCGGAACCACCTGCGTTTTCAGTCATCCACTGACCGCTGAGCCAGAACGTGGCGGCATCGCGACTGAGGAAGTGGGGCAGCGCGCGTTCGATCAGGGCCTGGTTGCCGGACGCTTTCAGTGCCGTGGCGGCGCCGTCAGTCATCGCCAGCGGACAGGTATAGAACTCACTGGCGAGGTGATACAGGTAGACGCGGGCGAATTGCTCCAGTCGTGCACTGGGGTTCGCTTCGTGCCCGGCGGCAAGCACGGCATGACGCGTGGTGAGCTGCGGGCCTTCCAGCCATGCCGTGGTGAGTTCGATGCGGTCGACCCGACGACCCCAGGCATCCCATTGTGTGAGCACCGGTTTGCGACGGCTGGTGTGGGTAGCTCGCTGCCAGGCCATCTGCGCGTAATCGCCTAATGCATCCAGGTCGGCATCCAGCGCCGCACGCCGATCAGCCGGCAGCGCGCGATCGAGCAGGGCGCGCAGCGAACGGTCACGGCGATACGGGTGCGGCAGCTGCGGGGGATCCTGCAGGAAGGCCATGGCGAACTCCGTCCAGATTCGATGCGTCGAGTATAGGCATGCGCGCAGGCGACCCGCTGTGCTGGCATCATGGAAAGTCACTCCATCAACGCGGGCCGATACCATGAAGTTTTCCGAAGCGATGCAGGCGGTGACGCGCGAAGGCGACGGCTGGCAGGCCACGGTGACCGAGGACTGGCTGCAAGGGCGCAGCGCGTTCGGCGGGCTGCAGGCGGCACTCGCTGTGCGCGCAATGCGCGAGCTGGTGCATCCAGACATGCCCCTGCGCAGCCTGCAGACCACCTTCGTTGCGCCGGTGCCCGCGGGCACGGTGCGCATTCGTGCGCAACGCCTGCGCGAAGGTCGCAGTGCCACCCAGATCGAGGCCAGCCTGTACGACGGCGAACAGACGCTGTGCCGGCTGGTTGCTGTGTTCGGTAGCGCGCGGCCATCGGTACTGAACTTCCAGCCGGTACAGCTGCCCGTGGCGAGCGAAACGCCGCGCGAACTGCGCTACGTTGAAGGTCGGATGCCCGCCTTTACCCAGCACTTTCGCGCGAGCTGGTTGCGCGGTGACCTGCCTTTCAGTGGCGGCCATCAGCGTGAAAGCGTGCTGCAGCTTTCATTGCGCGACGAAGGCCAGCCAGACGAAACCCACGTGCTCGCGTTCGCCGATTTCATACCGCCGATCGCGCTGTCGATGTTCGCCACGCCGACGCCCGGCAGCTCGCTCACCTGGATGCTCGAACTGCTGCGTGATCGCTACGACGACCTGGGTATGGACGACTGGCGCGTCGACGCCGAGCTGATCGCCGCCCGCGACGGCTACACGCAGCAAAGCGTGATGCTGTGGGGGCCGCGCGGCGAGCCGGTGGCGTTGAGCCGGCAGAGCATGGTGGTGTTCGGGTAAGCGCGGCTGGCGCGACTTCCGCGCCCTCGCTACTCACCTCTCACCTCTCGCCCCTCGCCCCTAGCTACCCTGCTTGCGTTTGACGCCTGCGCCCAACGTACCTATCAGTAGCAAGGTCAACACGATCTCGACCAGCGCCAGCCAGCGTTCGCTGGACGAGCTCCAGCCTTCGGCGATGCCGTGGCAGAAGTAGAACAGGCTCAGGATACCGACCCATAGCAGCGCACGACGCGCATCGCGGATCGCCAGCAGTGGCAGCAGCAGCGGAATCACGGTGATTGCCAATACCAGCCATGTCGGCATGAGTTGTGGCGGGAACAGCCATGCGTGCCAGACCAGCTGCAACACGACCAGTGCGGCCCAGGCCAGCAGGCCCAGCCGTTGTTCGGATGCCTGTGGCAGACCCATTTCTGCGTTGTCAGCGCTCATGCGCTGGTCACCAGTTTGCGCGCGGTTTCGGCGAGCCGGCGGCCCAGTGCGCGGGCAAGTTCGCGCTCGTGGTCGCTGATCGGATTGTCGCCCTTGGCGCCGGCAACATGGCTCGCGCCGTAGGGCGTGCCGCCGCTTTGCGTGGCAGTCAGCGCCGGCTCGGTATACGGCACGCCAAGCAGCAGCATGCCGTGATGCAGGAGCGGCAGTGCCATCGACAAGAGCGTGGATTCCTGGCCCCCGTGCATGGTGCTGGTGGATGTGAACAGTGCTGCCGGCATGCCGACGAGGCTGCCGCTGGCCCATTCGGCGCCGGTGCTGTCGAGGAAATATTTCAGCGGTGCGGCCATGTTGCCGAAGCGGGTGGGGCTGCCCATGGCGAGCCCGACGCACTCAAGCAGGTCCTGCCTCTGCACATACGGCGCACCATCCTCGGGCTCCGGTGGCTGCGCCGTTTCGGTTACCGGGGCGACCGGAGGCACCTGCCGCAGGCGTGCGTGCATGCCTGGTACTTCCTCGATGCCGCGGGCGATCAATCGTGCCAGTTGGGCGGTGTGGCCGCTGCGGCTGTAGTACAGAACGAGGATGTCATGGTTCATGCGTTTGGGACGTTCAGTGGCAATGCGCTAGTGTACGGGCGATACCAGCCCTGTTGGCGAGCCGGCCCATGACCTTGCGTTTTGATCGCGACCGCGCGCTCACGTTCAGCCGTTTCCTGTGGCAACGTTTTCTCGATGACAAATGCTTCGAGACGGCCGGAGCGCTGTCCTACACCACCCTGGTGTCGCTGGTGCCGCTGATGGTGGCAGTGCTGGCGATGCTCTCGGTGTTGCCGGTGTTTCCGCAGTTGGAAAGCGCGCGCGAAACACTCGTCGACTTCGTGTTTCGCCATTTCGTGCCGGCAGCCGGCAAGAGCGTGCAGCAGGCGCTGCAGGACTTTGCCGACAACGCCAGCAGCCTGACCTGGATCAGCCTGCTGGTGATGTTGTTCAGCGCCATATCAATGATGGTCAGCATCGAAGACCAGTTGAATCGTATCTGGCGCGTGAACAAGTCGCGTGGATGGGACTCGCGCCTGCTGCTGTATCTGGTTGCGCTGACGCTGGGGCCGATCCTGATGGTCGGTGGCGTGGCGCTGACTTCCTACATCACCGCGCTTCCACTCTTGCAGGATACGGCCGGGCAACTGGGACTGAGCGATCGTCTGCTGCGCGGGTTGCCGTTCGTGATCACCTTCGTCGCGCTGTTTCTGTTGTACACGCTGGTACCCAACCAGCATGTGCCGCGTCGCGACGCGACGATCGGCGCGCTGCTCGGCGCGGTGCTGTTCGAAATCGTCCGCTGGGGCTTCAGGTTGTTCGTGCATAGCGCGCACACCTATCAGCAGATCTACGGCGCGCTGGCAGCGATTCCCATTTTCCTGCTATGGATCTACCTGTCGTGGACCATCGTGATCCTGGGCGCTTCGATCACCGCCTCGATCTCCTCGTTCGACTATCGGGCGCCGGCGAAAATCCTGCGCCACGGCGCCGAATTCCTCGGCCTGCTGTTGATACTTCGGCACTTCGTCAATGCCGAGCGTGCGGGCCGCGGCGTGAACCAGGCCAGCCTGCAATTGAGCGAGCCAACGCTGCACGGCGACTCGATCGCCGAGTATCTTGAGGAGTTGGCGCGCGCACAGCTGATCAGGCGCGACGAATCGGGAGACTGGCGGCTCATGCGTAGTCCGGATAGCACCGACCTGCTGCATGTGTACTGCCATACCCGCTATCGTTTGCCGCTGGAGCCAGTGGAGGAAGCGGCTGCGCTGGGCGTCGAATTGCCGCCGGCACTGCTGACCTTGCTGACCTCCATGGCTGATTCGCTGGAGACGAAGCTGGGCACCCGGCTCGACCAGATTTTTCCCCCGGACGCGGACAGCGCGGCCGTTATCAAGGAACTTCCCGCATGACCCTGCTGCAATTCCCCCTGCTGCGAAACAGCATGTTCAAATCTGCCGCTTCGCTGGCCCTGGCGCTGGCCTTCGTGGTGCCTGCACAAGCCGCCATGCCGGTTCAGCCGACACTGCATGTCGCCACGCTGGATGGCAAGACGTTCGATCTGTCCGCGCAGCGTGGCAAGTGGGTGATCGTCAATTACTGGGCGACCTGGTGCGTGCCGTGCATCAAGGAGATGCCGGATATTTCGCGCTTCGTCGCCACCCACAAGAATGTCACCGCGATTGGACTGGCCTACGACGACAGCGAGCTGGCCGACATCAAGGCGTTCGTGGCCAAGCATCCGGTGGCGTATCCGATTGCTCAGGTGACTTTGGACAAACCCGTGAAGGATTTCGATGAGCCGCGCGGTCTGCCCACGACCTGGGTGATCGATCCGAACGGCAAGGTGGCCAAACGTTTCATCGGTCCGGTCACGCCCGCCTTGCTGACTGCGGTGATCGGAGGCAAATAGTGCCGTCGGCCCGGTTCATTGTCAGCGGCGGGGTGCAGGGCGTGTTCTACCGCGCGAGTGCCCGCGCCCGGGCATTGGAGCTGGGTATAGCCGGTCATGCGCGGAATCGGCCGGATGGTTCTGTCGAGGTGCTGGCCAACGGGCCGGCGCAGGCGCTGGATGAGCTGGAACGCTGGCTGCGTCAGGGGCCGCCAGCGGCGAGGGTCGATGCGGTGATTCGTGAGGATCTGGCCGAGCAGGATCTGCCAGATCAGGACCGGCACGAGTTTTACACGAGCTGAGCGCTGGAGGTGTTGGAAAGGCTCACAACGTATCAGGCACCCATAACGCCTTGTCGGTGACATGCTCCAGTTTTGGTGGGCCCTTGAGCTTGGGCAGCTTCACTTTGGCGATCGGCTCATCCTGCATCGGCAGCTGGTGAAGAAGGTGCCGAATGAGGTTGATCCGGCCACGCTTCTGGTCGTTGAAATCGACTACAAACCATGGCGATTTCTTGCGATGAGTGCGCTTGATCATGGTGTCGCGCAGCTTGCCAATCTCGGCATATTTCTGTCGCACGGCCAGATCCACCGGCGACAGCTTCCAGCGCTTGAGGGGGTTGTCGGCACGCTGATTGAAGCGCTCCTCCTGCTGCGGCTGATCCACCGCCAGCCAGTACTTGAGCACGATAATGCCGTCATCGGTGAGCAGCTTCTCGAACGCGGGCACTGCATCGAGAAAAGCCTTGTACTGGTCGTTGCTGCAGAAGCCCATCGCCGGCTCCACCACGGCGCGGTTGTACCAGCTGCGGTCGAACAGCACGAACTCGCCGGCAGACGGCAAGTGCGGTACGTAGCGCTGGAAATACCACTGCGTGGATTCGACCTCATTGGGTTTGCCAAGCGCGACGATGCGATAGCTGCGGGTGTCCAGCACTTCAGTGATGTGCTTGATGGTGCCGCCCTTGCCGGCGGCATCGCGTCCCTCGAAGATCACCAGCAGTCGTTTGCCACTGTCTTTGAGCCAGTGCTGCAGACGCACCAGCTCCAGTTGCAGTTCTTCCAGGGCGCGTTTTTCCTGTTTGCTCATGATGGCTCCTTGGCTCAACAGTCCAGATCGATGTGTGGCTCGCCATGGCGATGACGTGCGCCGATGGTTTGCACCATACGGCAGAAGTCAGCGGCAAAACCGCGCATGTCGAACAAGCGGCTTTGCTCACGTTGTCGCAGCAGACGTTCGCGCAGGGTGACGAGCATCTCGCGGTCATTGCCAAGTTTGCACGCCATCGCCACGTATGCGTGCTCATTCTCGGTGACGAGTTCAGGCAGGCCGGCGTGATGCAACAGGCTGGCCGCGACGCGCCCCGCAAACGTGTGGCCAATGCAGGTGAGTAGCGGGCAGCCGGCCCAGAGGGCGTCGGACGCGGTGGTGTGCGCGTTGTAGGGTAGCGTGTCGAGGAACAGATCGACGTGCGCGAAGCGTGCCAGATAGTCGGCATGCGGCAGGCGCGGCATGAACACCAGTCGCCCCGCTGAAACACCACGCGACTCGGCTTGCGCACGCAGGCGATCGTCCGCGCCAGCCGGCCCGGACAGCAGCCACAGAACGCTGTCCGGCACCTGCTGCAGGATCAGCATGAAGCGCGCGAATCCGTCTGGATTAATCTTGTAGGCGTTATTGAAACAGGCGAATACGGTGCCGTGTGCAGGCAGTCCGCATTGCGTACGTGGGGGTGGGGTGAGGAGCTCTCGCGTAGGGTCGTTAGGCTGGAAGCAACGTGGCAACCGCAGCACCTGTTCACTGTAGTCAGCGCGCTGCTCTGCCGGCAGTACCACCGCATCGGCCAGGATGTAATCCATCCACGGCGCGCCCGACGTGCCCGGATAGGCCAGCCAGTTGATCTGCACCGGCGCTGGGCGCAGCGCGAACAGCTCGGCACTGGTCTTGCCGCAATATCCGGTGAGATCGAACAGCACTTCGATGCCAGCTGCACGAATGTCGTGTGCCGTTTGAGTGTGTGTAAGGTTCGCTACTTCATGCACGCGCACGGCGGTTTCCAGGCGCTGGCGGATCGGCCCATGATCACTGGGCGCGGTCGCGAACAGGTGAATTTCCAGCTCGGCATGTGCCGCGAGTGCTTCGAACATGGCCACCACCAGCAGCCCGGTGGCATGTTCGCCGAAGCCATCGGCGGCAAAGCCGACGCGGATCGGCGCAACGGGTCTGGCGAGCGCCGTGCTAAGTCCAAGTTGTTGTCGTTGTGGCGCCATGCGTTGTTCGATACCGTCAGCGAAACGCGTTGCGCATCGGCGCTGCTCGGCGGCACTTGCCGGTTCGGCGAGAAACGCGAACGGCGTGACACCTTCGCGACCATCGGCAACGGCCTGATGCAATTGCTCGCTTAACTCGTCCAGTCCCCACCAGTCGTATAGCCGGCGTTTGGCGAACACCAGCTGGCTCAACGCCGCACCATAACTGGAGCTCGATGCGGGGCCAGGTTGCAGGGCGCGCGCGTAAGCCTGCACCGCCGCGTCGAGGCGACCGCATTCGTCCAGCATCAGGCCCGAATGAAATGCATGCTGCGGATTGCCGGGTGCAAGTCGTTCGGCACGCAGGTAGGCGTCAGCAGCTTCCGGCGCGCGTCCCTGCACGCGCAGGATATGCCCCAACAGCGCATGTGCCGCATCGAACGATGGCGCCATCTGGAGCACTTCGCGTGCATACGTCTCGGCCGGCCCGACATGCCCAAGCTGCAGTTCAGCCGCAGCGAGGTTAAGACGCAAGCCCGGGTTTTGCGGCGCGCCATGGGTGGCCATGGCAAAGGATTCCCGCGCTTGCGCGAAACGTGCGGCGGCCATCAAGGCGTTGCCGAGTCCTTGCAGCACCGCGGGGTGACCAGGCGCGCGGCGCAATGTCGCGCGCAAGCGTTCGATGGCCGCGTCGGCGTTGTTGTCTTGCATGGCAAAGCTGGCCAGATTGCATTGCACTTCGATGTTATCGGGTGCCAGTAAGGCGGCGCGCTCAAGTACGACCAGCGCCTCGGCCCGCCGTTGCAACTGCAGCAATGCGATGCCATGCAGACGGGCCAGTTCGCCATCCAGGGGAAACTCCAGCCGTGCCTGCGCAGCGAGTGCCTCCGCCGCGGCGATATCGCCTTGTTGCAGCAACGGAACCAGCCGGTTCATGACGGCGTCGAGATCGGGGCGGGCAGTGATGTTCATTTTCGAAAGCTAACGCACAGTGATCGAAGCGCCAAGCTTAGCCGGAGCGAAATCGTGAGTTTCGCTGGCTGCGCGTCAGCTTCTGCAAGGAGGAGGAGCAAAAAATAAGTCTCCCTCTCGCCGCTTTGCTCCCTCCCCTGCTCGCAGGGGAGGGTTGGGGTGGGGTCGCTCTTCGCCAAGGAGATCAAAAGCTTCACCCCCTCCCAGCCTCCCCCTGCAAGCAGGGGGAGGGGCAAAATCTGCCAGCCATCCTGCCTATCCCGCGCGCGCCATGAACAGCGACTCAGACGTCCGCGAGAGACTTCAGCTCGTCAGCCTGGTGCTCGCGGGTCAGCGTATCGACCAGTTCGCGCAGATCGCCCTGCATGATTTCGGGCAGGCGATACAAAGTGAGGTTGATCCGGTGGTCGGTGATGCGACCCTGCGGGTAGTTGTAGGTGCGGATGCGCTGGCTGCGGTCGCCCGAGCCAACCTGCAGCCGTCGTGCTTCGGCTTGCGCGGCATTCTGTTTGCCACGTTCCGCATCGAGCAGGCGCGCCTTGAGCAGGCTCATCGCGCGGGCACGGTTCTTGTGCTGGCTGCGCTCTTCCTGACACTCCACCACAGTGCCGGTGGGCAGGTGGGTGATGCGGATGGCCGAGTCGGTCTTGTTGACGTGCTGGCCGCCTGCACCGGACGCGCGGAACGTGTCGGTCTTCAGGTCGGCCGGATTGATCACGATCTCGTCGATCTCATCCAGCTCGGGCAGGATCGCCACGGTCGCTGCCGAGGTATGGATACGCCCCTGCGACTCGGTTTCCGGCACGCGCTGCACGCGGTGGGTACCGGATTCGAATTTCAGCTGCGAGTACGCGCCGTTGCCTTCGACGCGGGCGACAACTTCCTTGTAGCCGCCATGTTCGCCGGCGTGTTCGCTGAGCACTTCGACGTGCCAGCGCCGGCTTTCCGCATAGCGTACGTACATGCGGAACAGGTCGCCGGCGAAGATCGCCGCCTCGTCGCCGCCAGTGCCGGCGCGCACTTCGAGGTAGAGATTTGCCTCGTCGCGCGGATCCTTCGGTAGCAGCAGGAGCTGCAATTCGCTGTCCAGATCGAGCATTCGCTGCTCCAGCTGGCGCACATCGTCGGCGGCCATCTCGCGCAGTTCGGGATCATCGAGCATGGCGCGCGTCTGGACCAGTTCGCGTTCGGCCAGGTCGTGCTGGCGCAGCGAAGCGGCGACCGGTTCGAGCTGCGCATATTCCTGCGAGAGCGCACGAAAGCGCGCGTTGTCGGTGAGCACCTCTGGCTGACTTAGCAGCAGGCCAATCTCTTCATGGCGCTCGGCGAGTGCTTCGAGCTTGCGGCGTATCGATGGGGTCATGGGTCGGGACGAGTGGCGAGGGACGGGGGCGAGGCGGTGGGCCTTTGCCATTGCAGATCGCAGTGGAACAGCGGCAGCCAGCCGCTTTCGCTATCTGTCCCTTTCGCGAGGCTCGGCTGGCATCCCTTGTTCGTCATCGAGACCGTACAGCCGGCCCGCCGCGTGCAGCAGATCCAGGTCGCCGCTCAGCGCGGCTTCGCGCAAGCGCACGCTCGGATGGTGCAGCAGTTTGTTGGTCAGTGTGTTGGCGAGAAACGCCAGCGCCTCATCCGCCGACTTGCCGCGGGCGAGCATGGCGCGGGCCTTGTCCAGCACTTCGTCGCGGTAGACCTCGGCATGCTGGCGCATGTCCAGTGCGGGATTCTTCACGGTAAGCGCGCGACGCCAGGCCATGTAGCGATCGACCTGCAGGTCAATGATGGCGCCAGCCTCGTGAGCGGCCGCTTCGCGCGAGCGCCGGTTGTCGTCGATCACCTGGCGCAGGTCGTCGATGCCGTACAGGTAGACATCCTGCAGTTCGCCCACGCTGGCTTCGATGTCGCGTGGAACCGCGATATCGACCATGAACATCGGCTTGCGCCGACGCGTCGCCATCGCCTTTTCGACCATGCTGCGGGTCAGCACTGGCTGCCGCGCGGCGGTGGAGGAGATCACGATGTCGACCTCGGCCAGATGCTGCGGCAGGTCGGCCAGCGCGATCGCGTAACCGCCGTAGCGGCCAGCCAGCTCCTGCGCCGCTTCCAGCGTGCGGTTGGCGACGATCAGTCGCCGTGCCTGCTTGTCGGCCAGGTGGCGCGCGGCCAATTCGATGGTGTCGCCAGCGCCGATCAGCAGCACGCAGGCCTGCTTGAGATCGGTGAACACCTGTTCGGCCAGCCGTACCGCGGTGAACGCGACCGATACCGTGTATGCACCGATGCGCGTGTCCGTGCGAACCCTTTTGGCGACCGAGAAAGTGTGTTGCAGCAATCGATCCAGCGGTGCGCGCAGCACCTGCGCGTCGCGGGCCTGCTGATAGGCGTCCTTCACCTGGCCGAGGATCTGCGGTTCGCCCAGCACCATCGAGTCCAGTCCGGTGGCAACCCGGAACATGTGGCGCACGGCGTCCTGTTCATCGTGCCTATACAGGAACTCGTCCAGCTTGCCGGGAGTCAGATGGTGATGACGACTCAACCATGCCTGCGGAATGTTCTCGGCACCGGGCGCCACGCCGACGTACAGTTCGGTGCGGTTGCAGGTGGACAGGATCAGCGCTTCCTCGACGCCGGGCTCGCGGGTCAGTTCGAGCAATGCTTCGCCCGCGGCGTCCAGATCGAACGCCACCTGCTCGCGCAGGCTGACCGGCGCGGTGAGGTGATTGAGTCCGATGGCGATCAGCGGCATGGTTTTAGAAGTAACTCGGCAGTCGGTAGTCGGTGGCGTAGGCTAAGCTTGGCGCAGCATCGTCGTGCGATGACTGGTACGGCCGAAACGTGAGGATGATGGGCGAACTGATGGAGAGTAGTGTGGGTAGCAGGGCGGCCAAGTTCAAGCAACTGCGGCATTTTACGGCAGGGACGGCGTTGGCGCTGGTTTTATGCGCCTGCAGTGACATGCCGTTCCGGTCGACCCACGGAGCGTCCGCCGCCGCATCGCAGCCGTTGGCACGGCTGACGGTGGCCACCCCGGATACCGCGCATGACCTGCTGGCCCAGTTGATGGCTGGCGAAATGGCGCTGGGTCGCACCGATCTGAACTCGGCGTCGGCGTTTTATGGCAATGCGATGACGCTGAGTAACGACCCGCAGGTCGCCGAGCGCGCCGCCAAACTGGCGATCGCCGTGCATGACGCCGCCGCCGCCCAGCGTGCCCTTGAGCGCTGGCAGAAACTCGGAGCCACGCCTGCCGACCTGGCCGAGGCGCGGGCCGAACTGGCGCTCGACCAGGGCAATACGGATGAGGCCCGGCGCCAGCTCGACCTGTTGATCGGCAGCGGCGACAAGGATGCCTGGCGCCAGTTCGGCCGCGTTTTGCTGAGCGCACGTGATCAGGCACAGGCGGCCGCTCTGCTGGAGACGCTGGCCACACCGCAACGATTGCCCGCCGATCCGCAGGCATGGCTGGCGATGAGCGAAATGGGCGATAAATTCAACCTGCACGACTATGCCAGGCAGATCGCCGAGGCGGCTGCGCAGCGTTTCGGGAGCGCCGAAACGTACGCCTGGCTGGCGCAGATGAAGTTCAAGGACGGTGATCAGAAAGGTGCCAGCGCGCTGCTGCAGAAGGCGATCGCCAAGGCGCCGCAGAACATCCAGCTGCGGCTGGCCTACGCCGGCATGCTCAGCCAGAGCGGCGACTATGCGACGGCGTCCCGACTACTCGAACAGGGTCCGCAGAGCGCCGAGACCTATGCGCTGCGCGCTGCGCTGGCCGCGCAAAGGAAGGACAGCAAGGCGCTGGCGGCGCTGTATCAGCAACTGCAGAAAGCGCCGGATGACGTGCGTGCACACAGTGCCTATCTGCTAGGGCAACTGGCCGAAATGCAGCACCTCGATACCGAGGCGCTGGGATGGTACGAGCAGGTCGGCGATGATGACCCGCACGCGTTCGATGCGGATCTGCGCAGTGCCGTGATCATGCAGACGCAGGGCAAGGGTGCCGAGGCGCATCAGCTGCTGGGGCAGCTGCAAGTGGATTACCTGGATCAGCCCGACCAGCTGCGTCAGGCCTATCAGGTCGATGCCGAGCTGTACCTGCACGAGCAGCAGTATGCGCAAGCCGAGGCAGCATTCGGGCGTGCCTTGCTGGCCGCGCCGGACGACCCTTCGTTGTTGTACGACCGTGGTCTGGCTTATGCCGAGGCCGGCCAGATCGATCAGGCGGTGCAGGATTTTCAGCACCTGCTGAAAATCAAGCCGGGCGATGTCGATGCCAGCAACGCGCTTGGTTTTACCCTCGCCGATGCGAACCGCGATCTGCCCGAGGCCGAGCGACTGATCGGCGTCGCGCGCGCAGCTAAGCCAAACGATCCTTCGATCGCCGATTCATGGGGCTGGCTGCAATATCGCCTGGGCCACCTGGATCAGGCTGCGGAAGTCCTGCGCGGCGCCTGGCTGGCCGCCAAGGACGCCGACGTCGGCGTGCATCTGGGTGAGGTGCTGTGGAAACAGGGCCATCGACAGGATGCGCAGCGGATCTTTGATGAAGTCCGCAAGATCGACCCGCACAGCAACAGTCTGCAAGACACCCTCAGGCGCCTCCGTCCATGAAGCGAAGCTTCCGTTTTATCGCAGCTGCCTTGCCGCTGCTGCTTGCAGCCTGTGTGCCCGCGGTGCGCATGAAGGGTGACGTCGGCCTGCTCAACGCGCAACAGGCGCGCGAACAGGCGCTGGCCCACACCGATCACTGGGTCCTGCAGGGGCGCCTCAGTGTTTCCGACGGCAAGCAAGGCGGGAGCGGAAGTTTCAGCTGGACCCAGGACGGCGAGCACTACGTATTCGTGATGCACGGACCCACTCTTTCAGGTGCGGATTTTCGTCTCAGCGGCGGTCCGGATGGCGCGTTGCTCGAAGGCCTGAAAGGCGGTCCGCTGCAGGGCCCGGATGCCGAGGCGATGATGCGCAAGGCGCTGGGCTGGGAGGTGCCGCTGCGTGACCTGCGTGCGTGGGTGCTCGGCCTGCGTGCTGACAGTGGTCCGGCCGAGCTCACTTTTGGTGCGGATCGGTTGCCGTCGCAGCTGCAGCAGGATGGCTGGACCGTCGACTATCCTGAATGGGATGGAGGGCGCCAGCCGCCATTGCCGAAAAAGGTGTTCGCTGCGAATCCGCCGTACAAGGTGCGGCTGTCGATCGAGTCGTGGCAGTTTCAGTGAGGTTGCTGCGGTGACGCCTGCTCCGGTGAAGACGATTCAACCCTGGCTGCAGCTAGGCCTTGCGCCATCTGGCAGTGGGGATGTGCGTGGTGCGCGGCCGCTATGACGAGTTCGGGAAGCGCCATCCACTTTTCCATCCAGCGTGCACACGTCGATCAAATTTCGACGCTGTGTGCGATCGAGCGCAAGGCGGTTCAGCTGTTTCGCGGGCACCTGGCGTGGCCGAGCTATGCGGCCATGTCGATCCCTCCCGAATATTTGCAGCAGGCCATCAGCCGCGGCCTGATCTGGGTGGCGCTGAACGGGGCGGGTGTGCCGGTCGGCTTCGTCTGGCTGGATACGGAGGCGGCCGACAACGCCATCGCCATCGCCGAAATCGATGTGCTGCCGGAGTACGGGCAGCGCGGGATCGGTGCGGCCTTGCTGGAGCACGCCTGCGAGTGGGCGCGCGCTGCCGGTTACCAAAGGGTGGATCTGGGTACCCTGGCTGATGTGCGCTGGAATGCGCCGTTCTACGCGAAGCATGGCTTTGCAACGGTCGACAAGAATGACTCGGCCTTTGCCTATGCCCGCCAGCGGGACCGGGAGAATGGCTTTCCCGACAGCCTGCGGGTGTTCATGAGCCGGCCGCTGTCAGCACCCGCGCACGGCGAATGGACGGTATGGCCGGCGCCGGCCAAGTTGAACCTCTTTTTGCGCATCACCGGTCGCCGTCCGGATGGCTACCACGAGCTGCAGACGGTGTTCCGTCTGCTCGATTGGGGTGACGAGATCCGTCTGCGGCTGCGCGATGACAGTGAGGTGCAGCGTCTGAGCGACGTGCCTGGCGTGCCCGCGCACACGGATCTGGTGGTTCGAGCGGCACAACTGCTGCAACGACATGCCGGTGTGACTGCCGGCGTCGATATCGAAGTGGAAAAGCGCATTCCGATGGGCGGCGGCCTGGGTGGCGGCAGTTCGGACGCGGCGACCGTGCTGGTGGCGCTGAATCTGCTGTGGAAGCTGGATCTGAGCGAAGATGTGCTGGCCGAACTGGGCCGCCAGCTGGGTGCCGACGTGCCGGTGTTTGTGCGTGGCCGCTCGGCATGGGCAGAAGGCATTGGCGAGCAACTCACCCCATTGGCCCAGCCGTTGCGCCATTATGTGGTGCTTGATCCGCACGAATCGGTGCCGACGGCGGCGCTTTTTCAAGCGCCTGAATTGACACGAAATGCAGCGCGGGCGACAATTTCATCCTTTGCTTCTGGCGAAACGACAGAAAATGCCTTTGCGCCGGTGGTCCGCGCGCGACACCCGCGGGTGGCCGCCGCGCTGGACTGGCTAGGCAGCTTCGGTCAGGCACGGCTTTCCGGTAGCGGTGGCTGCGTGTTTCTGGAGGCGAGGTCATTCGATCGGGCGATGGTGATCGCCGGGCAATGTCCGGCGGCATTCACGGCGCAAGTGGCCGCGGGTGTCGATGTTTCACCCTTGCAGCATGCTCTGGCGCGCCATCGCGGTGCGTGCTGAGCGACACAGACAACAGGCGGTCGCTGGCAGCATGGCGATGGTCGACGAGTACGAACACAAGCACTAGCTGAAAAAAAAATATTACTGGGGCGTCGCCAAGCTGGTTAAGGCACGGGATTTTGATTCCCGCATACGCAGGTTCGAATCCTGCCGCCCCAGCCATTCATGATGGCTATCGGTTCCGAGGTAAATACTGTGGATACGTCCACCCCGATGATGCTGTTTACCGGTAACGCGCACCGTACGCTGTCAGAGGATGTCGCCCATCGTCTGGGTGTGCCGCTGGGCAAGGCGCAGGTTGGTACGTTCAGCGACGGCGAGGTACAGATCGAGATCGAGGAAAATGTCCGCCGACAGGAAGTGTTCGTGTTGCAGCCGACCGGCGCGCCGAGCGCAGTCAACCTGTTCGAGCTGCTGGCATTGACCGATGCACTGAAGCGGGCCTCGGCAGCCAGTGTCACGGCTGTGATTCCGTATTTTGGTTATGCCCGGCAGGATCGTCGTCCGCGTTCAGCGCGAGTGCCGATCACCGCCAAGCTGGCCGCCAGGATGATTGGCGCCGCTGGGGTCGACCGGGTACTGACGGTGGATCTGCACGCCGACCAGATCCAGGGTTTCTTCGATATCCCGGTCGACAACGTGTATGCCTCGCCGGTCCTGCTGGCCGATATCTGGCGCAATCACAGCATGGACGACCTGATCGTGGTCAGTCCAGACGTGGGTGGTGTGGTGCGCGCGCGCGCGCTGGCCAAGCGACTGGACGACGCGGATCTGGCGATCATCGACAAGCGCCGACCGAAAGCGAACGTGGCCACGGTGATGAACATCATCGGCGACGTGAACGGCAAGTCGTGCGTGCTGGTCGACGACATCGTCGACACCGCCGGCACGCTGTGCGCGGCGGCGGCAGCACTGAAAGAACGTGGCGCCCGCAAGGTCGTCGCGTACTGCGTGCACCCGGTGCTGTCGGGCGCTGCGGTCAGCAATATCGAAGGCTCCCAGCTCGATCAGCTGGTGGTCACCAACACCTTGCCGCTGCGCCCGGAAGTAGCGGCCTGCGCCAAGATCCGTCAGCTCTCGGTGGCCGAGTTGCTGGCAGAAACCATTCGCCGCATCGCCTTTGGCGAGTCGGTGAGTTCGTTGTACGTGGATTGATTCTTTAAGGGACGAGAGACGAGTAGCGAGGGCGCCATCTGGAGTAGTCGGTTTTTGTGCCCTCGCTACTCGTCCCTCGTCTCTAAAAACCGGTTCCTCTGGTCGCGGGGGAACCATGTAAGCCGTCGTGAGACGGCACAACACAACCTAAGGCAATACTGAAATGACCAAGACTCATGAAATCAAGGCACAGAGCCGCAAGGACGAGGGGAAAGGTGCGAGCCGCCGCCTGCGTCATGCGAGCTTCGTGCCGGCCGTTGTATACGGCGGCGCCGGCCAGGTTCCGCAGAGCATCCAGATCGAGCACAACACGATCCTGCTCGCCGCCAAGCACGAGTGGTTCTTCTCCTCGGTGCTCGACCTGAACGTCGACGGCAACGTGCAGAAAGTGCTGGTGCGTGACTGGCAGAAGCATCCGTACAAGCAGTTGATGATGCACATGGATTTCCTGCGCGTGAACGAGAACGAAGCGATCCGCGTCAGCGTTCCGCTGCACTTCCTGAATCAGGAAAAGTCGCCGGCCGGCAAGACCTCCGGCGTGGTGATCTCACACAACCTGACCGAAGTGGAAATCTCCTGCCTGCCGAAGCATCTGCCCGAGTTCATTGAACTGGATCTGGGCGAGCTGAACCCCGGCGACATCGTCCATCTGTCCGAGCTGAAGCTGCCGGCGAATGTCGAGATCGTTGCCCTGCATCTGG
>Ga0302234_10000370_pt1 | contig 35484 bp, 30 predicted proteins | sample II_Palsa_N3_2_FD_193576 | JGI IMG/M metagenome (GOLD analysis project Ga0302234, IMG submission 193576) | Peat permafrost microbial communities from Stordalen Mire near Abisko, Sweden - II_Palsa_N3_2 | ecosystem: Environmental > Terrestrial > Soil > Palsa > Peat permafrost | place: Sweden... | reverse complement strand
CTCATCGCGGTTACAGCGCATTCTCGCGGAAGTGGTGAGGCTCGGGTATCAGACCACGCTTACCGATGCGATCCCGGAAGCCAGTTCCGCGATGCGCAGCGACGCGGGGATAGGATTGGTCGCGATCGAATGGTCATTGAACGAATCGGAAAGCGACGTCGAAGGTTTCATACGTTTTGTTCGTGGGCGTGGCCTCGATGTCCCCATCTTCGTCCTGGTCGAGCGGCATCTGCTTCAGGAAATACCGGTCACCGTATTGGGACAGGTCACCGGCTACATCTTTACCGAAGAGGACACACCGGAATTCGTCGCTCGCAATCTGGTGAGTCACCTTCACATGTATGTGCAATCGCTGAAGACGCCGTTCTTCGGTGCCATGGTCGACTACGCCGAGCAGGCGAACCAGATGTGGACGTGTCCCGGCCACAATGGCGGGATCTTTTACCAGAAGAGTCCGATTGGCCGCGCGTTCGTCCAGCACATGGGCGAAGCGGTGTTTCGCAACGATCTCGACAACTCCGTGACCGAACTGGGTGATCTCCTCGTCCACGAGGGACCGGCGCTCGCGGCAGAAAAAGCCGCTGCCCGGATCTTCGGCGCCGACAGAACCTACTTCGTGCTGAACGGCACCTCGACGTCGAACAAGATTGCGCTGACAGCGCTGGTCGCGCCGGGCGATCTGGTGCTTTTCGATCGCAACAATCACAAAGCCGCGCATCATGGCGCTTTGCTGCTGGGGGGCGGCATTCCGGTCTATTTGCAGACGCAGCGCAATGCGCACGGCATGATCGGGCCGATCGATTTCGATGCACTGGATGAAGAGCGGATCCGAACCTGCATTCGCGATCATCCACTCATCGGCGATCGCGAGGCGTGGAAGCGCAAGCGGCCGTTCCGGGTCGCCGTAATCGAACAATGTACCTACGATGGCACCATCTACGACGCTCAGCTACTCGTCAAGAAATTGGGCTCGCTATGCGATTACATCCTGTTCGATGAGGCGTGGGCCGGTTTTATGAAATTCCACCCGCTCTTCAAAGGGCGATTTGCGATGGGAGTCGACGGACTTGACGGCAACTCGCCCGGCATCATCGCGACGCAATCGACCCACAAGCAGCTGGCTGGATTTTCACAGGCTTCGCAAATCCACGTGAAGGATGCGCACCTGGACGGCCAACGACGGCAGGTCAGTCACCGCCGGTTTAATGAAAGCTTCATGCAGCATTCCTCGACTTCGCCGTTCTACCCGCTGTTCGCGTCGCTCGACGTTGGGGCACAGATGATGAAGGGCCGTTCGGGCGAGGTGCTATGGGACGACACGATCAAGCTCGGCATCGAATTACGCAAAAAAATTCGCGCGCTGCGGCACGAATACGAGGCAACCGAGCCGCAATCCGAAAGGCAGTGGTTCTTCGAGCCGTTCGTGCCCGACGTGGTCGAGGCGGGTGGGCGCAACGTCCGCTGGGAGGACGTGTCTACCGACGAGCTTGCGAGTCATGCGCGGTACTGGGAACTTGCTCCAGATCAGACCTGGCATGGCTTCGCGCAACTTGCCCCCGGCTATGCGATGACCGATCCGAACAAGTTGACGCTGATGACACCGGGATTCGACCGGCGCACCGGCGCTTACGCGGAGCATGGCGTTCCAGCACCCGTGCTTGCGCAATTTCTGCGCGAGCGCCGCATCGTGCCGGAGAAAAACGATCTCAACAGCATCCTGTTCCTGTTGACGCCGGGCCTGGAGGCCAGCAAGGCAGGCACGCTGCTGTCGGCGCTCGTTCGCTTCAAGTCGTTGCACGACGATAACGCGCCCCTCGACGAGGTTATGCCCGATTTTGTCGCCGCACACCGGGTCCGTTATGAGGGCGTCGGTCTACGCGACCTGTGCGGCGAGATGCATCGGTTTTACCGCGAGCATAACGTCAGTCTCTTGCAGCGCGAGCAATTCCGGTCGTCGCATTTCCCGGAGCCAGCCATGACGCCACAGGCAGCGACGTATGAACTCGTCCGTAACAACGTGGAGTTGTTGCCGATTACTGAAATTGGAGGTCGGATCGCCGCGACGCTCGGCCTTGTCTATCCGCCAGGGATCGCGGTCGTGGTATGCGGCGAGCGTTATAGCGATCGTGCGCAACCCATGCTCGATTACTTCAAAACTTTCGAGGAGGGCGGAAACCGCTTCCCAGGCTTCGAGAATGAACTGCAGGGTATTTACCGGAAGACTGAATCGGATGGCAGCGTGGGGCTCTATACCTACGTTCTGAGACCTGACGAACGCGAACATGAGCAGCGTTGATTCCGGGCCCCAGTTTGATCCGCAGGCTACGTGGGGTAAGGCGTGCCATGCGCGCGCAGATTTTGACGGTCCGCGTCCGCTACAGTTTGGCTGGACACCTGTCCCGGTACGGCACCGTACCGACTCCCTTTGCTTAAGGTCGCATCGTGCTTGTGAAGAAACCCGGCGAAATATTCGCAGCGCGGGGTCGCCGTGACGGCGCCAGGCGTATCGATCGCGAGGAGAAGCACCCATGACCTTAGGCGTTCATTCTGAAGTCGGCAAGCTTCGCACGGTGATGGTGTGCCGTCCCGGACTGGCTCACCGACGGCTTACGCCTGCCAATTGCGGGTCATTGCTGTTCGACGACGTGATCTGGGTGGATCGGGCGATCGAAGATCACGCGTACTTCACGGCGGCGATGCGTGAGCGAGCCATCGAGGTGCTGGAATTCGGGGATTTACTGACCGATGTGTGCGCCAGTCGCGTTGCGCGCGACTGGATTCTGGACCGCCGCATCGTCGAGGAAGAGGTTGGGACCGGCATGTTGCGGGAGCTGCGTATGTGGCTCGCGGAGATGCGTCCGGAAGGGCTGGCCGAGTTGCTTGTAGGCGGTGTGGCGAAGGCCGAATTGCCGTTCGATGCGCGCGGTCTGTTCGGCGGATATCTGGAAAATTCCGATTTCGTCATCCAACCGCTCGTCAATCTGATCTTTCAGCGAGATCCCAGCGCGTGGATCTACGACGGGGTCGTGCTGTCCCCGATGTTCTGGCCCGCACGTAGAAAAGAGGGCTTGCTGCTCGATGCGATATACCATTTTCACCCGCGTTTCTCAGGCGCGGCCAACATGTGGTGGGGAGACGACCCGGAACAGCATTTCGGCGCCGAAACGCTCGAGGGCGGCGATGTCATGTCGATAGGACAGGGCGTCGTGCTCATGGGAATGGGCGAGCGTTCCAGCCCTCAGGCAGTGACCCAGTTGGCGCGCCGGCTGTTCGCAGCTAACGGCGCGCGGCGGGTGATTGCATGTCAACTGGCAAAGATGCGGACGTCGATGCATCTGGACACGATATTTTCGTTCCTGGACATCGATCTTGTCAGCATCTATCCCGAGATAGCAGACCGGATTCGTTGCACCAGTCTCTATCCGGGCGACATGCCGGGCGAAGTTCGCTATGAACGTCATGAGCAGACGTTCCTGCAAGTGGTGGCGAGCGCGCTCGGCGTACACACGCTGCGAGTCCTGACGACCGGCGGGGACACTTACGCGGCCGAGCGTGAACAATGGGACGACGGCAACAACGTACTCGCGCTCGACCGCCGGGTCGTCCTCGCCTACGACCGCAATACCTACACCAATCAGAAAATGCGTGATGCGGGCGTCAACGTGATCGAAGTGCCCGGCGGCGAACTTGGACGAGGCCGCGGCGGTACGCATTGTCTGAGTTGCCCGGTCGAACGCGACCCGGTCGAACTTTAAGCCTTGGGCCGCCTGCCCAACTACGGACTCAATCATGTTCAACGTACATAATCGAAGCTACCTGACGCTGATGGAATATACGCCGCGTCAGATTCACTTTCTGCTGGATCTGTCGCGCGATCTGAAGCGGGCGAAGTATGCGGGAAATGAAAGCCAGCGTCTGAGCGGCAAGAACATCGCACTCATCTTCGAGAAGACGTCGACACGTACCCGTTGCGCGTTCGAGGTGGCCGCGCACGATCAGGGCGCGCACGTGACGTACCTGGATTCAAGCGGCTCCCAGATTGGTCATAAGGAGTCGATCAAGGACACCGCGCGCGTGCTCGGCCGGATGTTCGACGCAATCGAATACCGCGGCTTCGGTCAGGATGTCGTCGAAGAACTCGCGAAGTTCGCCGGCGTGCCGGTCTACAACGGTTTGACGGACGAGTTTCATCCGACCCAGATGCTCGCCGACGTGCTCACGATGCGTGAATTCAGCGATAAACGTTTGCACGACGTGGCATACGCTTACGTCGGCGATGCGCACAACAACACCGGCAACTCGCTGATGATCGTCGGCGCCAAGCTGGGTATGGATGTGCGGCTCTGTGCTCCGCGTCACCTGTGGCCTCAGGACGAACTGGTTGCGCAATGTCGCGCGATTGCTGCCACGACTGGTGCGCGCCTGACGTTGACCGACCAGCCTCATGAAGCGGTCAAGGGTGTCGACTTCATTTACACCGACGTCTGGGTCTCGATGGGCGAGCCGTTCGAGAAATGGGGCGAGCGCATCAAGGAATTGCTGCCGTACCAGGTCAATGCTGCGCTGCTCGCAGCTACGGGAAACCCGCGCGTCAAGTTCATGCATTGTCTGCCCGCGTTTCACGACACGCAAACAGAGCTGGGCAAGAAGATAGCCGATGAGTATGACCTTGCGAGCGGTGTGGAGGTGACCGACCAGGTGTTTGAGTCCGAGGCTTCGATCGTGTTCGAGCAGGCGGAAAACCGGCTGCATACGATCAAGGCGATTCTGGTCGCAACGCTTGACGGATAACGGAGGTTGAGATGCGCATTGTGGTCGCACTTGGCGGAAATGCTTTGCTCAGGCGTGGGGAACATCCGAGCGTCGAGGCTCAGCGCGAAAATGTGCGGCGCGCGGCTGCTCAACTGGCGAAAATCGCGAGCGGCAACAGCCTCGTGATCGTCCATGGCAACGGCCCTCAAGTGGGTCTGTTGGCATCGCAAGGCATGGGCATGCCGGAAGACGAACGCTTTCCGCTCGACGTACTGAATGCTGAGACAGAAGGTCTGATCGGGTATCTGTTAGAACTCGAGTTGCGCAACAGTCTGCTGGGCCAGCGCGTTTGTACAAGTATGCTGACCATGGTGGAAGTCAACCCCGACGATCCCGCTTTCGCGCGGCCCGACAAGCCGATCGGCGCGATCTACAGCGAGGCCGAAGCGAATACGGCAACGCGTGATAAAGGCTGGACGATGGCGCTCGACGGTCCGGCATACCGCCGCGTGGTTGCGAGTCCCAAGCCCGTGGGGATGCTTCAGGTGCAGCCGGTGCGATGGTTGCTCGCGCATGGGTCGATCGTGATCTGCGCGGGAGGCGGAGGCATTCCGGTCGTCGCCGGGGCGGATGGGCACTATCGCGGAGTGGAAGCGGTTATCGACAAAGATCGCAGCGCGGCACTGCTCGCCAGAGAGATCGAGGCGGATCTGTTTGTCATTGCAACGGATGTCCGCGGTCTCTACCTTGATTGGGGCACGGTGTCACAGCGACCAGTGCGCCGCGCGAGCCCCGAGTCCCTCGGCAAGCTTGCATTTGCAGCGGGTTCGATGGGACCGAAGGTCGAAGCGGCCTGTGAGTTCACCCTGCGTACGCGCAATCGCGCGGCCATCGGTTCACTCGACGACATCGGGAAGATGGTCGCCGGCACAGCCGGTACCTCGATAGTATTGGGTCAGGCGCAGCTCGAAGAAGGGCCAAGAGATATCGACGTCGGCAGCAATGAGACTCCGGAGCCGATCTCATGAGCGACACGACCTTGGTCACTCCCGCACCGCCAGCTGATGAGACGGCCGTCTCCAACGCACCCGCACCAGGCGGTCTAAGTTCCGGTGAAGCTCGCCAGCGACTCGCCCAGTCCGGCCCGAACGCCATGCCTGACACGTCGGTGCACCCCTTGCGCACGGCAATCGGGAAATTCTGGTCTCCCGTGCCGTGGATGCTCGAAGCTGCGATCGTTCTTCAGTTGGTGCTTGGCAAGTACGTCGAGGCGGGCATCATCGCCGGCCTGCTGGTATTCAACGCCGTGCTTGGGCTGTTTCAGGAAAGCCGTGCTCAGGCCACACTCGCGGCGCTTAAATCACGCCTTGCATTGAACGCGTCCGTCTGCCGCGACGGTACATGGTCGACCATTGCCGCCGCTGACCTCGTGCCCGGCGATGTCGTCAAACTCTCGCTCGGGGGCATCGTGGCGGCGGACATGCGTCTGCTGTCGGGCAACGCACTGCTCGATCATTCGATGCTCACCGGCGAATCGGTGCCGATCGAAGCCGCGGCCGGTACGCAGACTTTTGCGGGCGCGCTGGTGCGCCGCGGCGCGGCAGTGGCGGTAGTGACTGCTACGGGCACTAACACACGTTTCGGCCGCACTGCCGAACTGGTGCGCACCGCGCACGTGGTGAGTTCGCAGCAGAAGGCTGTACTATTGGTCGTCCGCAATCTCGCCCTGTTCAGTGGCGCTGTAATCGTGCTGCTGATCGGCGGTGCATTGTATTTGCGGATTCCGTTTGCCGACATCATCCCGCTCGTGCTCACCGCCGTGCTGGCCTCGATCCCGGTTGCGCTACCCGCCACGTTCACGTTGTCGGCCGCACTCGGCGCACGCGCGTTGGCCGCGCGCGGCGTCCTGTCGACTCGACTGACCGCCGTGGATGAAGCCGGGACCATGGATATCCTGTGCGCCGACAAGACCGGCACGTTGACGCGCAACGCACTGACAGTGACGACGGTCTGGCCAGGCCCTGGTCTCGACAAAGGGCACGTACTCTTACTGGCGGCGCTGGCGAGCGCGGAAGGTAGCCAGGATCCGGTCGATAGCTCAATTCGGGCGGCCGCCTCAGGCGACATCAAGGCAACGGCACTGAAGCTGACCGACTTCACGCCGTTCGATCCCGCCAAGAAGATGTCCGAAGCGAGCGCCACCGATTCGAGCGGCGCCACCCTAAAAATCGTGAAAGGTGCATTCGCGGTCATCGGGGCGCTCGCGGAGCCTTCGCCAGCAGCCGTAGCGCAAGCCGGCGAACTCGAGGGGAAAGGCTTTCGGGTATTGGCGGTGGCGGCCGGTGCAGCGTCGGCCATGAAGCTTGCCGGACTTATCGCGCTAAGCGACCCGCCGCGCGACGACGCTGCCGCGCTCGTGGCCGAATTGCATGGCCTTGGCGTGCAGGTCACGATGGTGACGGGTGACTCGCCGGCCACCGCCGCGATCGTCGCGCATGCGGTGGGGCTCGATGGCGCGACGTGTCCCCAGGGCTCCATTCCAGCCGATATCAGGCCTGACGCCTATGCGGTGTTCGCGGGCGTATTGCCCGAGGACAAGTACAAACTCGTCAAGGCGTTTCAACACGGCGGCCACATTGTCGGGATGTGCGGCGACGGCGCGAACGATGCACCCGCGCTGCGTCAGGCGCAGATCGGCATTGCTGTATCAACGGCAACCGACGTCGCGAAATCGGCCGCCGGCATGGTACTTACCGAGCCGGGGCTCAGGGGTATTGTGGCGGCGGTAAAAGAAGGGCGAGTCACCTTTCAGCGCATTCAGACCTATACGCTCAATTCGATCCTCAAGAAAATCGTCACTTCGATGCTGCTCGTGATGGGTCTGGTGATGACTGGACAGGCCGTGCTAACACCCCTTCTGATGGTGATCCTGATGATCGCGGGCGACTTCCTCGCGATGTCGTTGACCACCGACAACGTCGATCCGTCGCCCACCCCCAATGCATGGAAGATCGGCAACCTGACGCTCGCTGGCATTGCGATCGGCGTGGCATTACTCGCGTTCTGCGGCGGTGGCCTGGCCATCGGCCACTACGTTCTGCATCTCGGGATGGGGGGACTGCGCACGCTGACATTCGTTCTTCTTGTGTTCGGCAGTCAGGCAACGCTCTACGCCATCCGTGAACGCCGGAAAATGTGGGGCCCACGTCCGAGCCTCTGGCTGATCGTTTCGTCTGTCGCCGATATCCTGATCGCTTTGATCCTTGCTGTTGGCGGAATCGCGATGGCACCGATTTCCGCCGGGGTGGCCGCCTGCGTGCTGGGGGCGGCGATTGTATTTTCGGTTGCGCTGAACGCGCTCAAGATTCCCATCTTCCGACAACTGAATATTGCCTAGTCAGTCGATGTCGTGAGTAGTTTCCGAGTCTGCCCATGCTGCTCATTGCTCATTAAGATCAAGGTGCCTGCCGCAAACTGTGCTCGCATTTGCGAGGTACTTGAAACGGTGACAATGAGGAAAGCGAAATGAAATTATCTATATTGGCAGGGTATCTGGCTGCGACGACCTGTTTGGGACTCGCCTGTTCGGTTTTTGCTGCGGCGAACTCGGCAGGCACTGCCGCCGTTCACACCACTGCACCCTCCAAGGTGGTAGGTGGAGCGCAGAAATGCCTCTCGGACCTTCATACCTTCAATCTGTCGATCGCTAAAGACGGTTACTGGCTGGGTGGGTCTCGCTACGGATATGGCTCCCCCGCAAACGCCTCAGGTTATGGTTGGTACGGCTACCCCGGCGATGAATACCCGGCTGTCGCATCAGATGGCGTCAGAGACGCCCGCCCGGGTTATGAAATTCGGGCTCTGCTAGTCTCGGCAAATATTCTCGCTCGACACGGTCAGCAGCAGCAATGTGAAGCGCTACTCACCACGAGTCGCGGAATCTACCAGAGCTATGTGAGCAGCTTGCACGGCAACAGCGCGCCGCTAGCGAGAATGAATGGTTGGGAGCAGCGCCAGATTGCTTCCGCGCAGCCTGTCACCGGTCAGAATATTTCGTTCAATTCAGACCAGCTTGTCGGCACCGAGGTTCGCAACCCACAAGATGAAGCATTGGGTAGTGTCCATGACATCGTGACAAGTCCGCAGACCGGCAAGATTGCGTATCTGGTGATCGGTCGGGGCGGTGTATTCGGAATCGATGAGAAATATGTCCCGGTTCCATGGGCAGACTTCAAGGTGACGCCGAACGTCAGCCTCCTGGTTCTGACTGCAACACCCAGTGCAATGAAGGCGGCGCCAGAGGTCAGCGGCACCCAGCTCAATAATGGCGCTAACTTTGACGAGGTCAGTCAAAAGGTAGACGCGTACTGGAAGACCTCGCTTTCGAAAGCGGACTCCGAGTGAGTTCGTCGCGCTGAGGTACCCCATTTCTGTCCACTGAACCACCGAGGCGGAGTTCATGTCGCTTTCCCGTCACTTGCTCCGAACGGCGGAACAACGCCTTGCCGATCTACCGCTGGCGTGTTCCATCCGGCTTCCCAGTGGACAGCGCTTCGGCGCGAGCCACCCTCGTCTTGCATTCATTGTCCGCGATATGCGTACGCTCCTGCATCTGGCGCAGGGTGCGATCGGACGGTTAGCCGAAGATTACGTGGAAGGGCGCCTTGAAATCGAAGGCAATATGCGGGACCTGATGGCGACAGCACCGGCCTTGTTCGGCGACGATCCCACCCGGGAGGCGGAAGGCTGGCTCCCTCGTTTAATCAATCGAGCCCAACGTAACATATGGGAACGCCGCCATCACAGTCGCGCGAGCGATAGTGCGCAGATCCAGCGGCACTACGACGTGTCCGACGATTTCTACGCCTTGTGGCTCGACCCGAAGCGGGTTTACTCGTGTGCTTACTTCGCCCATCCGTCCATGACGCTTGCCGACGCGCAGGAGGCGAAACTTGACCAGATTTGCAAAAAACTCAGACTTCGTTATGGCGAGCGTTTCATCGACATCGGTGCAGGCTGGGGTGGGCTCCTGCTATGGGCGGCGGAGCACTATGGCGTTGACGCTACCGGGATCACCCTGTCGAGAAATCAATACGAGTATGTCAACCAGCTGATTGAAACCAGGGGCTTGCAAGGCAGGGTGCGCATGCTTTTAATGGACTATCGCGATATCGACGAATCGAGGCCATTCGACAAGGTGGCATCCGTAGGAATGTGCGAACACGTAGGCCGGCCCAACCTGATTCCATACTTCGCCAAGATATACCGGGTGCTCAAGCCGGGTGGTCTTCTGATGAATCACTGCATCACAGCAGGTGGCGCAGAGCACGCCCCGCTCGACGGCGGCATGGGGGATTTCATCGAAAAATACATTTTCCCTGGCGGTCAGCTCGTGCATGTCGGCGCCATGCTGGATGCGATGACACGTGCAAATCTCGAGCCGGTGGACGCCGAATGTTTGCGCCCGCACTATGCCTTGACACTATGGCACTGGGCCGACGCATTGGAGTCGAGTCTCGGTGAAGCGAGGCGCGTGCTAGGTCCAGATGCCGAACGGATCCTCCGTGCTTACCGCCTGTACCTTGCCGGTTCCGCGATGGGATTCGAGAGGGGTTGGACGTCGCTGTTTCAGGTTCTTGCCTCCCGCCCCGATGGCATCGTTGAGGCACCCGACCAGCGGGCGCCTGGACTGTTTGCTATGCAAAGCGAGTATCCCTTCAATCGCACTTATATGTGCCGCGACGATAGCCAACGGTTAGCGGCTCATGCTCGGCCCCACGAATTGGCGGACATGGAAGAGGCGCAACATGAACCCGCTGACAGCACTACTTGATGCGCAGCAAATGAAGGAGGCGGATCGCCTCACGGTTGCCTCCGGTATTGCCGGAGTCGCGCTAATGGAGAACGCGGGCCGGCCGGTGGCGCAAGAAATCCAGAAACGCTGGGCGCGCTGCCCCGTTGTCGTATTGTGCGGACCGGGGAGCAACGGTGGTGACGGCTTCGTCGCAGCCAGGCGGCTGGCTGAGGCCGATTGGCCAGTGCGCATTGCGCTGCTTGTGCCGAGGAACAGCTTGCGCGGTGACGCGGCCTATCACGCTGCACTTTGGCGAGGCCCGGTTGAACCAATGACGCCAGCCGCGCTGGACGGTGCCGCGCTGGTTGTCGATGCGATCTTCGGTGCGGGCCTGAGCCGCGCGCTTGAGGGGTCTGCAGCTCAGACACTGGCAGCTGCAGCGGCGCGCAAGCTGACGATCGTTGCTGTCGATGTCCCGAGCGGGTTAATGGGCGACACCGGCGCCGACATGGGTGCAGTGCCTGCAGCGCTCACCATCACCTGCTTTCGCAAGAAGCCCGGACATCTGCTTCAGCCGGGACGCAGGCTGTGTGGTGAACTGGTAGTGGCAGACATCGGAACACCCGAATCGGTGTTCGAACAGGTCAGCCCGAACACGTTCGAGAACGATCCGGCGTTGTGGACTCACGCTCTGCCAGCGCTTCAGGTCGACGGAAACAAATATACGCGAGGTCACGCGCTCGTCTGGGGTGGCTACCCGACTATGGGGGCGGCCCGCATGGCCGCCCGCGCTGCGGCACGTTCGGGTGCGGGGCTGACCACTATTGCAGTGCCGGAGGTTGCGCTTCCGGTCTACGCAGCGGCGCTCACCAGCATTATGGTGAGTGCGCTTGCCGCACCGGGTGATTTAGAACGACTGCTTGCTGATCGCCGCTACTCAGGCCTGCTGATCGGCCCAGGAGCGGGTGTAGGCGATGCGACCCGAACGCATACGCTGGAGATGCTCAATACTCGCCGGGCAACGGTGCTCGATGCCGACGCGTTGTCGAGTTTCCATGATGATCCGCATCTGTTGTTCGGCGCCATCGCCGGGCCGTGTGTCATGACTCCGCACGAGGGCGAATTCGTTCGTCTGTTCGACGTCACGGGTGACAAGCTCTGCCGCGCGCGCTTTGCTGCGCGTCTGAGCGATGCCGTGATCGTGATAAAGGGCAGCGATACGGTTATCGCTGCCCCCGACGGGTGCGCCATCGTTAATGCGAATGCACCGGCGAGTCTTGCCACTGCAGGCGCCGGGGATGTACTAAGCGGCATCCTGCTCGGCCTTTTGGCTCAAGGGATGGAGCCATTCCTTGCATCCGCTGCCGCTGTCTGGCTGCACGGCGCCGCGGCGGCGGCATTTGGCCCCGGGCTGCTGGCTGAAGACCTGCCGGACCTCCTTCCCGGCGTGTTACGAGGTCTTGGAGGGCTGGTAGCGGCATAAAAAATGACAGCCCCGCCATCCTCGTGTCGACAATTGCCGAGGTATTGCGCGCGCCGACTCACGAATACGCCCGGGTAATTTGACGCGGCGGGTTCAAAGCCGAACTGCAGTGAGTATTTTCCGAGGCTGTTGTTCCTGTGCAGTGCGGCCTAGGATGGAACATCCCCGTAGATGAAGCGACTCATTAACTTTGTCGAGACAAGATGCGGAAATGACAGATGAATTGTCCAGCACCAGAATATAACGCCATTTCTTACTGATTGTTAGGATGGCGAATTGAGTGACTGGTTTTGGTGTGACGTGTGCTTTCTGCCTATTGATAGGGTTCAAGCACACTTTCATTTAAAGAGAGTACCAACATGGCTTACCAAAGCGTCAACCCCAACACCGGCAAGGTCCTGAAGAGCTTCGACGAGCTCAACGACAACCAGCTTGAAGAGGCGATCGCCACCGCTGAATCGTGCTTCAATAAGTGGAAGCACACAACCTACGCACAGCGGGCAGAGATCATTTCCAGGGCCGCAGCCCTGATGCGCGCGAACGTCGATGAATTCGCCAAACTGGCGACCCTTGAAATGGGCAAACGCATCGATGAAGCGCGCGGAGAAGTGAAGTTCAGCGCAGATATCCTCGCCTACTACGCAGAGCACGCACAGACCTTCCTCGCGCCGACCAAGCTGCATCCGAAAGTCGGCGAGGCGCATATGGAAAACAGCCCATTCGGCGTGCTTTTCTGTGTGGAGCCGTGGAATTTCCCGTATTACCAGTTGGCCCGCGTCGCGGGGCCACACCTGATGGCAGGCAACGTGCTGGTGGTCAAGCATGCCGGGTGCGTACCGCAATGCGCGATTGCCTTCGAGAAGCTTCTGATCGACGCAGGTGCACCAAAGGGCGCTTACACCAATCTGCTGATCTCGCACGAACAGTCCGACCGCGTAATTGACGATCCGCGTATCAAGGGCGTGGCCTTGACTGGCAGCGTCGAAGCCGGCCGAAGCATTGCCGCGCGAGCCGGACAGAACCTGAAGAAGACGTCGATGGAGCTAGGCGGCAGCGATGCGTTCATCGTGCTCGACGACGCCGACCTCGAAAAGACGATCCCGTGGGCGGTATGGGGGCGCATGTACAACGGCGGCCAAACCTGCTGCGCAGCAAAGCGGTTCATCGCGGTTGACTCGATTGCCGACAAGTTTCTCGAGAAGTTCGCGTCCGCGCTGTCCGAGTTGAAGGCGGGCGATCCGATGGACGAAAAAACGACCCACGGCCCGTTATCTACGGAAGCCGCTCTCGTGCAACTGCTCAAGCAGGTTGACAGCGCGGTGGCACATGGCGCCACGCTAGTCATGGGCGGCAAGCGCATCGACCGGCCGGGTGCATTCATGGAAACCACGATCCTGACGGACATCAAGCCGGACAATCCCGCTTTCCGTGATGAGTTCTTCGGCCCGGTGGTGTCGTTCTTCCGCGTCAAGGATGAAGCGGCTGCCATTGCGCTCGCCAATGATTCCGACTTCGGCCTCGGTGGTTCGGTCTTCACGGCAGACGAAGCGCGGGGCAAGCGGGTGGCGAGCGGTGTCGAAACCGGGATGATGTTCATCAACAACATCGACTGGTCCGATGCGGAATTGCCGTTTGGCGGCATCAAGGACTCCGGTTACGGGCGTGAGCTCGGCAACATGGGTATCCAGGAGTTCGTCAACACGAAGCTGGTTCGTACTGCCCATCTCGACGCACCGGCCTGATCGCCACAGGGAAAGCCCGCCATGTATATCAACGTTGCCGTTTTGACGGAAACCCGGGCACATGAGCGCCGTGTGGCGCTGGTGCCCTCCGTGATCCCGAAACTGGTCAAACTGGGTGCCCGGCTGCACATGCAGCCGGGGGCGGCCGCAGCGATTCATCTGAACGACTCAGCGTTCGAGAATGTCGCCTTCATAGCGGACCGCACGGCGCTGGTCAAAGACGCCGATGTGGTGCTCGCTGTGCAGCCTCCCGCGCTTGAAGTGGTGAGCGCGATGAAGGAAGGGGCAATCCTGGTTTCATTCATCTACGCACACAATGAGCAGGCGCTCTTGAAGCGCCTGCTCGAAAAGAAGATCACCTGTTTCGCGATGGAGCGTGTGCCACGCATCACGCGGGCGCAGTCCATGGACGCGCTGTCGAGCCAGTCCGCGCTCGCCGGTTACTACGCGGTGCAACTCGGCTCCACGCACCTCGCTCGCGTGGTGCCGAAGATCACCAGCGCAGCCGGTTCGATCGGACCGGCTCACGTGCTGGTGATGGGACTCGGCGTGGCGGGGCTGGAAGCGATCGCGACGGCGCATCGGCTTGGCGCGGTAGTGGAGGGCTACGACGTGCGGCCCGAGACTCAGGAGCAGGCGCTTTCACTAGGCGCGACGTTCGTCGATACCGGTATCGACGCACGCGGCAAGGGCGGCTATGCCCGCGAGTTGACCGAGGAAGAGCAGTCCAAAGTGGCGCAGGTGCTGACGAAGCACATTCAAAGCGCCGATCTGATCATCACCACCGCCGCGATTCCGGGTAAAGCGTCACCCAAACTGATTAGTCACGCGCAGGTCGCCGGCATGAAGGCCGGCGCCGTGATCGTCGATCTGTCGGCCGAAGGCGGTGGCAACTGCGAAGACACGCGGCCCGGCGAGATCACCTGCATCGGCAACGTAACGATTGTAGCGCCGCTGAACGTGCCCTCGCTGCTTGGTGAAGACGCAAGCGAGTTGTACGCGAAGAATCAGTACAACCTGCTGGCGCTGTTCATGAAAGACAACGTCGTCGAAATCGACTGGAGCGACGAGGTGCTCGCTAAAACGGTGCTTACGCATGCCGGCGAGAACAAGGCCGATGAGAGCGACAAGGCCGCGAAAGCCGTTTCTGAGGCACACGGGCCGCATACGAAAGGCCCGCACGCGAAGCGAGCCACTCCCGTGACTCCGGCATGAACGTGCCCCGACTGAGGACATTGCAATGGACTTCCAGATCAGCATTTCCGGCTTCGTCGCGCTTTATATCTTCATGCTGGCGGCGTTTGCCGGCTGGGTGATTATCGGCCGCGTGCCGGCCATCCTCCACACGCCGCTGATGTCGGGCTCGAACTTCGTGCACGGCATCGTAGTGGTGGGCGGGATCTATGCGCTGCTGAACGCGAGCACGGTGCAGGAGCAGGTCATCGGTTTCTTTGCCGTGCTGCTCGGTGCGGGCAATGCCGCGGGCGGCTACGCGGTCACCGACCGCATGCTCGCCATGTTCAAGACGAGCGGCCACCCAGCGGGGCACGGCGGGCACGGCAAGACCGGTACCGTCAAGTCCATCCACGTGAAGAAACATTGAGGGCGTCGCCATGTTGATCCTGATCTCTCACATCGGCATCGGCGCGGTCGATCTCGCCGCTGCCTTTCTCTTCCTGTATGGCTTGCACCGCATGTCGTCGCCGGTAACGGCGCCTTCGGGCATCTTCGTGGCCGGCATCGGCATGGCGGTCGCCGTATTGGCGAGCTTTCTGTACGCGTTCGACGTGGGGGCGGCGGCACGGCCCAATCTGCCTGTCAACCTCGGCCTCGCCGTCGTCGCATTGGCGCTGGGCGGCGGGGTGGCCTGGTGGGGCGGCCGCAAGGTGGCCATGACCGCCATGCCGCAAATGGTGGCGATCTACAACGGCATGGGCGGCGGCGCGGCCGGCGCGATTGCTGCGGTCGAACTGTTCGGCAACAAGGCCCCGGGTGCAGGCGCACTCGTCATGACCTTGCTCGGCGCATTGATCGGCGCGGTGTCGCTGTCGGGCTCGCTTATTGCTTGGGCCAAGCTCGATGGGGTCATCAACAAGCCGGTCCGCGTGAAAGGGCAGCAGGTATTCAATGGGCTGGTGCTGCTGCTGACCGTCGCGGTGGGCGTCTACATTGTCGTCGCCAGCGCGGATAAGGCCGCGTTGCTGCTGACCATGCCCATGTGGATCTACATCTTCTTCGCTTGCGCGCTGGCGCTCGGCATTCTGATGACGCTGCCGATTGGCGGTGCCGATATGCCGGTGGTGATTTCCATCTTCAACGCCTTCACGGGACTCGCAGTCGGCATCGAAGGCTACGTGTTGCAGAACCCTGCGTTGATGATCGCAGGCATGGTGGTGGGCGCGGCCGGCATGTTGCTGACGCTGCTGATGGCCAAGGCCATGAACCGCTCCGTGAGCAACGTGATTTTCACCAACTTCGGCGACGTGGCGTCGACGCACAAGCAGGGCAAGATCAAGGGCGAGCTCAAGCCTACCCAGCCGGGCGACGCCGGCATCGCGATGCGCTATGCCGCCTCGGTGATCATCGTGCCGGGCTACGGTCTTGCTGTCTCGCAGGGGCAGGGCAAGCTCTACGAATTTGTCAAACTGCTGCAGGCGGGCGGCGTCTCGGTGAAGTTTGCGGTTCACCCGGTGGCAGGCCGCATGCCGGGCCAGATGGACGTGTTGCTGGCAGAGGCCGGCGTGCCCTACGACATGATCTTCCAGCTGGAAGACATCAACGACCAGTTTGCCACTACCGATGTCGCGCTGATAATCGGCGCCAACGACGTGGTCAACCCCGCGGCGCGCACCGACAAATCCTCCGCGATTTACGGCATGCCGATCCTCAACGCCGATTACGCCAAGCAGGTATTCGTGGTCAAGCGGGGTGAAGGCAAGGGCTACGCCGGCATCGTCAATCAACTCTTCTACGCAGACAACTGCAACATGGTCTATGGCGACGCCCAGGCCGTGCTCATCAAGATGATCGAAGCGGTCCGCGGGCTCGGTTTGCCCGCTGTGGCGTAGCAGGTAGAGCGCTCCGTTTGCCCGCTGTGGCGTAGCAGGTAGAGCGCTCCGTTTATCGCAACCGAGGAACAAGCCATGACGTCCAGAATGCAAGCTGCCGTTGTCGAACAGTTCGGTAAGCCGCTGGTGCTGAAAGAGCTGGATATTCCAGAGCCCGGTCCGGGTCAGGTGCTGGTGAAGACAGAAGCGTGCGGCGTGTGCCACACCGATCTGCATGCCGCGAATGGCGACTGGCCGTTAAAGCCCTCGCTGCCGTTCACGCCGGGTCATGAGGGTATCGGCATTGTGACCGCGCTTGGAGCGGGCGTCACGGCGGTGAAGGAAGGGGACCGCGTGGGCGTGCCATGGCTTTACTCCGCCTGCGGACACTGCGAGTTTTGCCTCGCCGCGCGCGAGCCGGTGTGTGCCGAGGCGCAGTTCGGCGGCTATACGAAGAACGGCGGTTTCGCCGAGTACATTGTCGCCGACCCGAACTATGTCGCTCACATTCCGGCGCATCTGGCGGCCCGTGACGCGGCGCCCCTCATCTGTGCTGGCATCACCTCGTACAAGGGTATCAAGGAGACGCAGGCGCGGCCCGGTGAATGGGTGGTGATTTCCGGTATCGGCGGCCTCGGGCATCTGGGCGTTCAGTATGCGAAGGCGATGGGCCTGCATGTGTGCGCGGTCGATATCGACGACGGCAAGCTGGCGCACGCCAAACGGTTGGGCGCGGATGCCACGGTCAACGCGAAAGATGGCGATCCGATTGCTGCCGTGATCAAAGCCACCGGGGGCGGCGCGCACGGCGTGCTGATTACGGCGCCGTCGCTCGGGGCATTCAAGCAGGGTGTCGGCATGACGCGTAAATGCGGCACCTGTGTGCTCGTTGGACTGCCGCCCGGCGAGTTTCCGACACCGTTGTTCGATGTCGTGGCGAACTGCATCACGATTCGCGGCTCCTTCGTCGGGAGTCGCGGTGATATGGCCGAAGCACTCGCTTTCGCCGCGGACGGCAAGGTGAAGGCCGATATCGAGCTTCAGCCTCTGTCGGCGATCAACAACGTGTTTCACCGTCTCGCGCATGGCGACGTGCCGTCGCGCGTCGTGCTCGAATTCGCTCAGACCTGAGGAGAGGGCGCCATGGTGGCTTTAGGCTCCAGTCCTGCCGGGCTCGCAGACATGTCCAGCGAGCCGCTCGCCGCGCTGTTGACCCGCTACGGCGGCAGTCCGCATGCGCTTGTGCAGATTCTGCGTGAAGCCCAGTTGCAACATGGCTGGCTGCCACGTCCTATGCTGGCTGATCTGGCGGACGGACTGGGCCTGACCCTGGCTCACGTGGAGGGCGTGGCGACGTTCTACCGTTTTTTTCATACTCGCCCGGTGGGCGAATACCGTGTGCTGTTCAGCGACAACATCACTGACCGGATGCTCGGCAACGTGTCGTTGCTCGACGCACTGTGTCAGCGGCTGGGCGTCGAGCGCGGCAAGATGCGCGCCGACGGTCGCGTCAGCGTGGATTTTTGCTCCTGCACGGGTTTGTGCGACCAGGGCCCGTCGCTTTTGATCAATCATCAGCAGGTGGTGACGCGGCTCGACGCCGCGCGAGTCGGGACGCTGGCCGGGCTGATCGAAGCGCGCGTGCCGGTGAGCGACTGGCCGGCACACTGGTTCCGTGTGAACGACCACGTGCGGCGCGCGGATGTTCTGCTCGGCACGTCGCTCCATCCGGGTAAAGCCATTGCAGCTGCGCTGGCAGGCGGCATACCGGCGTTGTTCGACGAGATGAAGCGTTCTAACCTCCGTGGACGCGGCGGAGCTGGGTTTGTCACCGGCATGAAATGGCAATTGTGCCGCGATGCGAAAGGCAGCGAACACTACATGGTGTGCAATGCCGATGAGGGCGAACCGGGCACGTTCAAGGATCGGGTGCTGCTGTCGCGTCATCCCGACATGGTGTTTGAAGGCATGACGATCGGTGCGCTCGCCATCGGGGCGCGGCGCGGCATGCTCTATTTACGAGGTGAGTATCGCTACCTGCTCGAGTCGTTGCGCGACGTGTTGCAGCGCCGCCGCGCCGCGCATCTGCTGGGTGCCTCGATTCTGGGGCAGGCGGGGTTCGATTTCGACATCGAGATTCATGTGGGTGCCGGGGCGTATGTGTGTGGCGAGGAGTCGTCGCTGATCGAGTCGCTGGAAGGCAAGCGCGGCACGCCCCGCATCCGGCCGCCGTTTCCCGCCGAGCGCGGCTACCTCGGGCAGCCGACCGCGGTCGATAACGTCGAGACGCTCTGCGCCGTGACGCATATCGCGCTGCAGGGCGGTGCCGGGTGGGCGGCGATCGGCACGCCGAAATCCACCGGTACGAGCGTTCATTCGGTGTCGGGAGACTGTGATCGACCGGGTATCTATGAGTATCCGATGGGCACCAGTATCGATCGCATTCTGGACGATTGCGGCGCGCGCGACACCCAGGCGGTGCAAGTGGGCGGGCCGTCCGGTAAGTGCCTGTCGGCGCTGGAGTTCGGGCGTCGTATTGCATTCGAAGATGTGCCGACGGCCGGCGCGTTCATGGTGTTCGACCGCTCACGCGACATGTTCGAGGTCGCGCGCAACTACGCCGGCTTCTTTGCGGAGGAGAGTTGCGGATTCTGCACGCCGTGTCGGGTGGGCACCGCGCTGGTGCTCAAGACGATGGACAAACTCGCCGCCGGTCGAGGCTCGCGCCGCGACGTCGACGTGCTGTCCGATATCGACAGTCTGATGCACGGCACGACGCATTGCGGTCTGGGCGGCGCGGCGTGCAACGCGTTGCACGACACTATTGTCAAGTTCCGGCCCGCTTACGAGCGGCGCCTGACATCGCTAAGGTTCGAGCCGGCCTTCGATCTCGACGCCGAACTGGCGGACACCCGCCGCATTACCGGGCAAGAAGGCGCGGCCGTGCCTCTGGAGAGTCCATCATGAGCACGCCCGTTCAAACCGCCGCTACCTTTTCGCTCGATGGCGAAGACGTACCCTTCGAGCCGGGTGAAACGATTCTGCAGGCGGCGCGGCGCGCGGGGCGTTATATCCCGCACCTGTGCTGGCATCCGGACTTTCATCCGCAGGGGTCGTGCCGCGTATGCACGGTGAAGGTCAAGGGTCGCGCTGGCTCGGCGTGCACGCTTCAGGCCGCTGCGGGCGAGGTGGTGGAAAGCAATACGGATGAACTCAACGCCGAGCGCAAGATGCTGGTGCAGATGCTGTTCGTCGAAGGCAATCACTTTTGCCCATCGTGCGAAAAAAGCGGCAACTGTCTGCTGCAGGCTACGGCCTACGAGATGAACATGGAAGACGTGCTTTTCCAGGAGTTCTATCCGCGCCGCCCGATCGACGCCAGCCATGCCGACGTGATGATCGATTTTAACCGCTGCATTCTATGTGAACTGTGCGTGCGGGCGAGTCATGACATCGACGGCAAGGATGTGTTTGCGATCGCCGGCCACGGTATCGGCACACATCTGGTGGTCAACAGCATGAGCGGCTTGCTGGTCGATACCGACATGGCGCTCACGGACCGCGCCGCGAGCATCTGTCCGGTGGGCGCGATCCTGCCGAAACGGCGCGGCTTCGTGATCCCGATCGGGGTGCGCCGCTACGACCCGCATACGGCCGCCGACGTCGACACGCAGGAGGCCTCGTGAGCACGCTCATGGATGTCGACACGGCCCATCAGCCGCATAAGTGGAAGGTGGCGACGGTATCGCTGGCGGGCTGCTTCGGCTGCCACACGTCCTTCCTCGATATCGACGAACGCCTGCTGACGCTGATCGAGCACGTCGAGTTCGACCGCTCGCCGCTCACCGACATCAAGGAAGTCGGCAAATGCGATATCGGTCTGATCGAAGGCGGCGTGTGCAACGCGGAGAACGTGGCGGTGCTGCGCACGTTTCGCGCCAACTGCAAGACGCTGGTGGCGATGGGTGCGTGTGCAATCAACGGCGGTCTGCCGGCCGAGCGCAATCGTTTCGATCTGGCCGATGTGCTCAATGAGGTCTATCACGATCGTCCCGGTTTGAGCGAGGGGAGTGCGATTCCCAACGACCCCGAACTGCCGCCGCTGCTTCGGCAGGTGCGGCCGATCCACGCAGTCGTGCATGTGGACTACTTTCTGCCCGGTTGCCCGCCTTCGGCGGATGCGTTCTGGTGCTTTCTGAACGACCTGATGGCCGGGCGAACGCCGCACCTGACCCATGCACTCTTGCATTACGACTGAGCCCCGGAGACTGAACCGCCATGAGCTTCGACCTCGAGACTGCCGCTCACCCAGAGGGCCTGCGCCGGATAGCGATCGACCCGGTTTCGCGCGTGGAGGGCCACGGCAAAGTCACGATCCTGCTCGACGACCAGCAGCGCGTGCAGCAGGTGCGTCTGCATATTGTCGAATTCCGCGGCTTCGAGAAGTTCATCGAAGGCCGGCCCTACTGGGAAGTCCCGGTGATGGTGCAGCGGCTCTGCGGGATCTGCCCGGTGTCGCATCAACTCGCCGCGTGCAAGGCGCTGGACCTCGTGGTGGGCGCGCAGCCCATTACCCGCAGTGCGGAGCAGATCCGCCGCCTGATGCACTACGGCCAGGTGATGCAATCGCATGCGCTGCATTTCTTCTACCTTGCGTCGCCCGACCTGCTGTTCGGCTTCGATTCGGATGTAAGCCTGCGCAATATTGTCGGGGTGGCCGAGGCGCATCCCGACATCGCCCGAAAAGGCATTCTGTTGCGCAAGTTCGGTCAGGAGCTGATTCGCGTGACCTCGGGAAAACGCATTCATGGCACGGGTTCGATACCGGGGGGCATGAACAAACACGTCAGCCAGGCTGACCGCGACATGCTCCGCAAGGACGCGGATCAACTGGTCGAGTGGGCGGCTGAAGCCGTGGACATCGTCAAGCAGTTGCACGCGCAAAACCGCACGCTCTACGACGGCTTCGCCAGCTTCCCCTCGAAGATGCTCTCGCTGGTGCGCGCGGACGGCGCCATGGACCTCTACGACGGCGTGCTGCGCGTTCGCGATGCGGACGGCCAGATCCTCTTCGACGGCGTAAGCGATCAGCGCTACATGGACCTGATCGAGGAGGAGACGCGCCCGTGGACGTATATGAAGTTTCCGCATTTGCGCAGCATCGGACGCGAAACCGGCTGGTATCGGGTCGGACCGCTCGCCCGCGTGCAGAACTGCGACTTCATTCCGAGTCCTTTGGCCGAGGCGCAGCGCAGGGAATTCGTCGACTGGGGCCACGGATCGCTGGTGCATGCAACGCTTGCTTACCACTGGGCACGCATGATCGAGGTCCTCCACACGGTGGAGGTGATCAGGGATCTGCTGGACGATCCGGACATCCTGCAAGGCGATCTGATGGCCAGTGGCGAGCGTCAAGGCGGCGGCATCGGCATGATCGAAGCACCGCGCGGCACGCTGATTCATGATTACCGCGTGGGTCCCGACGATCTCATCACGATGTGCAACCTGATCGTTTCCACGACGCACAATAACCAGGCCATGAACGAGGCTGTGCGCTCGGTTGCGCGCGAGTATCTGGACGGCAAGGAGTTGACCGAAGGCTTGCTCAACCGCATCGAGGTGGCCATCCGCGCTTTCGATCCTTGCCTCTCGTGCGCGACGCATGCACTTGGCAAGATGCCGCTCGACGTGGTGCTGCTCGATGCCGACGGTGGACTGGCGGACCATGTCATCCGCTCGGCTGATGGCGAACTTGCCCGCCATCTGGCGGCGCCTAGGGGAGTCGAGGAATGACGGCGCCACTGCTGGTGTTCGGTTGGGGCAATGCGAGCCGCGGCGACGACGCGCTCGGGCCTTTGTTCGTGCAGCAACTGGGCGCGCTCGCCGGTTCTTCCGTCGGCGTCCGCGTGGACTTTCTGGAGGACTACCAGTTGCAGATCGAGCATGCACTTGACCTGACCTGCCGCGAGCGGGTCCTGTTTGTCGACGCCAGTTTGAATTGCGTCGCACCGTTCGACGTGACGACGCTCCATGCCGCACGCGACGCGAGTTTCACCACCCACGCCATGTCGGCGCAAGCGGTGATGCAGGTCTATCGCGAGCTTTCCGGCATGGCGCCGCCGCCGTGCACGCTGCTGGCGATTCGCGGCACAGGGTTCGAACTGGGTGAGCCGCCGGGCAGGCTGGCACTCTTCAATCTTTCGCAGGCCCTCGTTTGGGGGCAATGCTGGCTTGATGGCAACGCTGTACTTGAGCCGCTTACGCAACGGGCTTCTCATGCATGAACTCAGCCTCGCCGGCGGCATTCTACGGATGATCGAAGCCGCGGCTTCCCGGGAGCATTTCCTGCGGGTCGCGCAACTGCGTCTCGAAGTCGGTGCGCTGGCAGGCGTCGAGCCGCAGGCGCTGCGCTTCGCGCTGGGCGCCATCATGCCCGGCACGTGCCTCGCGGGCGGCGAGATCACGATTGACGAGACGCCTGGCCTTGCGCGCTGCCTGGACTGCGACGCCAGCGTGGAAATCGCCAGCTATCTCGACTCGTGCTCGCGATGCGGTGGCTATGCCTTACACGCAACCGGAGGCACCGACCTGCGTATCGTCGACCTTCTTGTGATCAACGATTGAACGCATCTGGAGAGAATCATGTGCATCGTATGCGGCTGCAACGCCGGATCGAATTCCGGAGATCATGCTGGCGCCGGCGAGGCTGAGATAACCGGCGTGAGCGCCTCGAACGGTGACCTGCACTATGGAACAGGCGCCGCCGGTTCGTCCGTGCCGGGTCTGAGCCAGGCGCGCGTGATCCATATGGAAGCCGACGTGCTGGGTGAAAACAAACGTTTAGCGAGCAAGAATCGGGCTCATTTCTCGGCACACGGCGTCACCGCATTCGATCTCGTATCGAGTCCAGGGTCGGGTAAGACCACGCTGCTTTGTGCCAGCATCAACGCCCTCAAAAAGCGTCCCCGGACCGTCAGCGTGGCGGTTATCGAGGGCGATCAGCAGACCAGCGTCGACGCCGAGCGAATTCGCGCCACCGGTGCGCCGGCCATTCAGGTCAACACGGGCCGGGGTTGCCACCTAGATGCACAGATGGTCGGCGATGCCTTCTCCCGCCTCGACCTGCATGCCGCCGCGCATCATGGCGAGGCATCGCGCGCGATCCTGTTCATCGAAAACGTCGGCAATCTGGTTTGCCCTGCGCTGTGGGATCTCGGTGAAGCCGCCAAGATCGTGGTGCTGTCGGTGACCGAGGGTGAAGACAAACCGCTCAAATACCCTGACATGTTCGCGGCCGCTTCGTTGATGATCATCAACAAGATCGATCTGATGCCGTACGTCGACTTCGACGTGGCGCGTTGCATCCAGTATGCGCAGCGGGTGAACCCGCTGATCGAGGTACTGCTGGTGTCGGCAACCCGCGGCGACGGTATGGATGACTGGCTCGACTGGCTGCTGCCGCCGCACAGCGCAGGATTTCGTCGCGTCATGCCGGGGAGGGGGCAGCATGGGCGCAAGCTGACTCCGGCCGCGCGCGTTCCGGGCTCTACGCCGTGAGCTACGTTGCCATGTTGCCAAAAGCGGCGCCTGCGCGGGTGCTGGCATGCGGCGCCTACCTCAAGAACACAGCGTGTCTGATCGAGGGGCGGCGGGTCGTGTGGTCTGCTTCGCACGGCGACCTGATCAATGCCGCCAACCGTGAGGCGTTGGACCATTCAGTCGAGATGTTGCTTGGCGAGGCGTCCGGGCCGCTTGACGCTATCGCGCATGACTTGCACCCGGACATGCACAGTAGCCACGTTGCGTGCGCGCTCGCCGACCGCCTGGGGATTCCGGCGGTCGCCGTCCAGCACCATCATGCGCACATTGCCGTGGTGCAGGCCGAGCAGGGCGTCGAAAGCGCAGTCATCGGCCTCGCGCTGGACGGGGTCGGGCTGGGGGACGATGGCCGCGCGTGGGGAGGCGAAGTGCTGTGGGTCGACTCCTGCATGTCAGCACAACACTGGCGCCGACTTGATCATCTGGCGCCGATCTTGTTGCCGGGCGGCGATATCGCGGCGCGCGAGCCTTGGCGCATGGCCGCCGCTGTGTTGTACGGGCTCGGGCGCGGCAACGAAATTGAAGCCAGGTTTGGACCGTTGGTCGGCGCGCAAGCAGCCCGTCTCGTGCGTACGCTGATGGAGCGTCAGGTCAACAGCCCCAGCACCACCAGCGCCGGCCGCTGGTTCGATGCGGCGGCGGGCGCGCTGCGGCTCTGTCTGCATCAACGCGTCGAGGCGGAAGCCGCCATGTTGCTCGAGCAGCATGCGAGTCAATGGCTGGAGGCGCACCCGGAATTCGACCAGCCCTGGACGTCGCTCGACCTCGCGCCTTTAGTCGCAGAATTTTTCGCCGTTGAAGAGGGTGATCTCGAGCAGACCGCACGCGGCGCAGCGCGCTTTCATCTGGGGCTGGTGAACGGTATGGCCGATAGCGCCATCGCAGCGGCGCGCCGGTATGGCACGCGAACCGTGGTTTTTGGTGGTGGTTGCTTCTTCAACAAGGTGCTCAGCGAGCGCCTGAGCGCGACCCTGTCGGACGCGGGTTTGGCTGTTTTGCGGCCGGACAGCGTGGGATGCGGCGATGCCGGTCTGGCTCTCGGTCAGGCATGGGTCGCAGCCTGTACCGTCGAAGCCGCACTTATGAATCTCTCCACAGTCGAGGTCTGATATGTGCCTTGCCCTGCCTGCCCGTGTGGTCGCTTTATTAAATCTCGAGACGGCGACCATCGATCTTGGCGGCATCCGTAAAAAGATCTCGATTGCGTTAGTGCCCGAGGTTCAAGTCGGCGACTATGTGATCGTTCATGTGGGTTACGCCATCGGCATGCTCGACCCTGAAGAGGCAGAGGCGACACTCAAATTATTTGCGGAGCTCGCGGCATGAAATATGTCGACGAATTTCGCGACCGCGAGCTGGCGGCCAACCTCGCCGCCAACATCCAAGGCGAAGCCGAGCCATCGAGGCACTATCGCTTCATGGAGTTTTGCGGTGGCCATACCCATGCCATTGCCCGCTACGGTGTCGCGGATCTGCTGCCGCAGAACGTGCAGATGATTCATGGGCCGGGCTGTCCCGTATGCGTGCTGCCGGTGGGGCGGGTGGACATGGCCATCCGCCTCGCGCTGGAATGCAAGGTGATGTTATGCACTTATGGCGACGTGATGCGGGTGCCGGCGTCGGACGGTTTGTCGCTGATCCGCGCCAAAGCGCTAGGCGCCGACATCCGCATTGTCTATTCACCGCTCGACGCGCTGAGGCTCGCCATCGATAACCCGCAGCGCGAAGTCGTTTTTCTCGCCATCGGATTCGAGACCACCACGCCGCCGAGCGCGCTCGCGATCCGCCAGGCGGCGCAGCAGTCGTTGCAGAACTTCAGCGTGTTGTGCTGCCATGTGCTGACACCGCCCGCCATCATGCACATTCTCGACGCTGCCGATGTGCCTGAAGAAGGAGGCGTGACGATTGATGGCTTCGTCGGCCCCGCGCATGTGAGCGTCGTGATCGGCTCGCTTCCTTATGAGCGCTTCGCGGCGGTGCATCGCAAGCCGGTCGTGATCGCGGGGTTCGAGCCGCTGGATGTGATGCAGGCCATCCTCATGCTGGTACGTCAGGTGAACGAAGGCCGCGCGGAGATAGAAAACGAGTTCACGCGTGCGGTGAGCCGGAGCGGCAATACGTTGGCTCAGACCGTGACCGCGGAGATATTCGATTTGCGCGTGTCGTTCGAATGGCGTGGTCTGGGCGAGGTTGGCGCGAGCGCCTTGAGAATTCGTTCAGCATACGAAACGTTTGACGCCGAGCGGCGTTTCGATCTGACTTACCGGCCTGTGCCTGATCACAAACAGTGCGAATGCGGTGCCATTTTGCGGGGCGTGAAAAAGCCGACGGATTGCAAACTATTCGGCACGATCTGTACGCCAGAAAATCCGATGGGATCGTGCATGGTGTCGAGTGAAGGCTCGTGCGCTGCGCACTATTCCTACGGCAGATTCCGGGACATTCCCGTTGTGGCAATCTGAAATGACCTCGCGCGAAGTCATGCCTCTCCGACAGATGGCGGATTCATGAACACACCGAAACGGCATTACGCGCGGCCTCTGGATCTGAAACACGGTCGGATCGACATGAATCATGGCGCGGGCGGGCGACTGTCGATGCAACTCATCGAGGAAGTCTTCGTACGCGCTTTCGACAACGAGTTCTTGCGGCAAGGCAACGACGGCGCACTGCTCCCGGCAACTGCCGGCCAGCGCCTGGTGATGGCCACCGACGCGCATGTGATCTCACCGTTGTTTTTTCCGGGCGGAGATATCGGTTGTCTCGCCGTCAACGGCACACTCAATGACGTGGCGATGCTGGCCGCCACACCGCTTTACCTGAGCGCCAGTTTCATTCTTGAGGAAGGTCTGTTGTTGTCCGATCTGAAGCGTATCGTGGATTCGATGGCCAGCGCCGCTAACTATGCCGGTGTCCCTATCGTCACGGGCGACACCAAGGTTGTCGAGAAGGGCAGTGGCGACGGTGTTTTTATCTGTACGACGGGCGTCGGCGTTTTATCCGATGGACCGTCGGTTGGGGGCGCGAGCGCCCGACCCGGCGATGCCGTCTTGCTGTCCGGTACGATCGGCGATCACGGCATTGCCGTGCTGTCGCTGCGCGAATCGTTGGAGTTCGACACCACCATCGAATCCGATACGGCCGCTTTGCATACACTGGTTGCGGCGATGCTGGCAGCCGTGGCTTCGGGCGCCATTCACGTCCTGCGAGACCCCACGCGTGGCGGTCTCGCGACCACGCTCAACGAAATTGCCCGACAGTCTGACGTGGGCATGATGCTACACGAGTCGGCTATTCCAATTTTGCCCCAGGTCGAAGCGGCATGTGAGTTGCTAGGCCTCGATCCGCTTTATATCGCCAATGAAGGGAAGCTGGTGGCCATCGTCGCGCGAGACGCGGCGGCCGCGTTGCTGGAGGCGATGAAGGCTCATCCGTTGGGTAAGGCGGCCACGTGCATCGGCTACGTTACCGAAGACTCCAATCGGTTTGTGCAGATGAACACAAGCGTGGGTGGCCAGCGCGTGGTTGACTGGCTGAGCGGCGAGCCTATGCCACGCATTTGCTGACGCGGGTGGCATGCCGTCGGAAGAACCGGCGAACGCACGAAACATACATCAAGGGGAAAGGGCAACGGAAATGCCGGTACTTCGCAGTCTGACGTGACAAACCATTTATGCGCTACCACGATGAAAAAGCCTGGATTCAGAACGCTGAGCGTGCTTGCGTCGTTAGGCGGGCTTGCCGCTCCAGTCCCGAGTCACGCCCATGCGATCGATCCACAACTCGACTGTAAATCGAGCGCGCACGGATTTATCACGTCGCTGCTGGACGATCAGTCTATCGATCCAAAGCCAATGCGCATTGAAGCGAACTCCGTTAATGCGTTCCGACCAGTGCACGGCGGCAACCTGACGGCATTCGGGTTTCATGTCTACGCAGTCTTTGGCTATGAGCAGGGCGATCCGATGTTCAAACAAGGAAGTGGTGAGCCCATTAACGCATCAACGTATGGCGTAGTGGTAACCGGCGCAACCGAGTCAGTGGAGGCGTTCGCACGACAGGCTGGCAGCGACGCCGGCATCCGGGAAGTTGTGCCCCTTCTTCTTACCGCCGTTTTCTGCAACGGGCATTGAGGCGAGGACTATCCGGTACGGCACCGTACCGATTTCCCTCGCAATTGAGTGCACCGTATTCTTTACTTTCGTGAAACTACTGGAACAGCATAGTTCCGATCAGCCGTTCAATACGGAAGTCCTGACTGATCATAAGGACGTGGTGTATCGCTCGTTCTTACCCATCGACGGGGAGCGGCTTTCGCATCGAACGGAGACCGTTGTGAAGCACATTAACCCATACAACTTCGGACTCGACAAGAGTGGCGCGAACTATGTTCCACTTTCGCCGCTGAGCTTCATCGAACGAGCTGCGCTCGTTTATCCGGATCACATCGCCGTGATTCACGGGGAATGGCAAATCAGCTGGAAGGAATGCTACAACCGTTGCCGGCGTCTGGCGTCGGCGCTCAGCAAGCGCGGTATTGGGGTCGGCGACACAGTTGCGCTGATGGCGCCCAACGTGCCGGCCATGTATGAGGCGCATTTTGCTGTGCCGATGATCGGCGCCGTGCTGAATACACTGAACACCCGCCTCGACGCGGAAGCTATCGGATTCATGCTGCAGCACGGCGAAGCGAAGGTCCTCATCACCGACCGGGAATATTCCGCCATTGTGGAGCGCGCTTTGCCGATGCTTGAAGAGCGGCCGCTCGTCATCGATATCGACGACCCTGAGTATCAGGGTGGCAAGCTTCTTGGCGAAAAAGATTACGAAGCATTCCTGCTCGAAGGGGATGCGAAGTTCGAGTGGTCGTTGCCCGAAGACGAATGGGATGCGATTGCGCTCAACTATACCTCCGGCACCACCGGCAATCCCAAGGGCGTGGTTTACCACCATCGTGGTGCGTACCTCAATGCGGTATCGAACATCCTGGCTTTGGGCATGCCGCATCACTCGGTCTATCTATGGACGCTGCCCATGTTTCACTGTAACGGCTGGTGCTATCCGTGGACTATGGCAGCGAATGCTGGCACCAACGTGTGTTTGCGTCGCGTGGACGCGAAAGCGATTTTCGACGCGATCAGGAAGCACAGGGTGACGCATTTCTGTGCTGCACCGATCGTGCACAGCATGCTGATCAACGCGCCGGATGAAATGCGCGCCGGTATCGAGCAGCGGGTTTCTGGCTGCATCGCCGGCGCCGCACCGCCTGCGTCAGTCATCGAGGGCATGGAGCGGATTGGTTTCGACATTACCCATGTGCACGGTCTGACAGAGACTTATGGCCCTGCCGCGGTATGCGCCAAACAGGAGGGCTGGGACAAATTGCCCCTGGAACGACGCGCCGAACTCAATGGCCGCCAGGGTGTGCGGGCGCCCATGCAGGAGGGCATGACGGTGCTGGATCCGGCGACCATGCAGCCCGTGCCGTGGGACGGCCAGACGATGGGTGAAATCATGTTCCGCGGCAACCCGATCATGAAGGGTTACCTCAAGAATCCCAATGAGACCGAGAAGGAATTTGCCGGCGGCTGGTTCCACAGCGGCGATCTGGCGGTGGTCGACTCCGACGGCTATGTCAAGATCAAGGACCGCTCCAAGGACGTGATCATTTCGGGCGGTGAAAACATCTCCTCGCTCGAAGTGGAAGATGTCTTGTATCGCCATGCAGCCGTCATCGGTGCCGCGGTTGTGGCACGGCCCGACGAGAAATGGGGAGAGGTAGCGTGCGCCTTTGTCGAACTCAAGGAAGGCGGACAGGCTACCGAACTGGAACTCATCGAGTTCTGCCGCGAACGCATGGCCCGCTTCAAGGTGCCGAAGAAGATCGTCTTGGGACCATTGGCAAGAACCGGGGCCGGCAAGATCCAGAAATTCGTTTTGCGCGAACAGGCCAAAGCGCTCTAAAGAACTGACACACGTCACTGCAGTGAGCGAACCATGAAGATACTCGTTACCGTTAAACGCGTCCTTGATTCCAATGTCAAGGTTCACGTGAACGCAGACGGAAGCGGTGTGGACCTCGCCAACGTCAAGATGTCGATGAACCCACTCGACGAGATCGCCGTCGAGGAGGCGGTACGGCTGAAAGAAGCGGGCATTGCGACGGAGGTGGTCGCGGTGTCCTGCGGCGTTGCGAAATGCCAGGAGACGCTGCGTACCGCTCTCGCGATTGGCGCGGATCGGGCCATTCTGGTGGAAACAGATGTCGAACTTCAACCGCTAGCCGTCGCTAAACTGGTGAAGGCGCTGGTCGAAAAAGAACAGCCGCAACTGGTCTTCTGCGGCAAACAGGCGATCGACGATGATGCCAGTCAGACCGGCCAGATGCTGGCGGCGCTAATGGGGTGGGGCCAGGCCACGTTTGCTTCGAAGGTCGCCGTCGCGGATAACACGGCTACGGTCACGCGCGAGATAGATGGCGGGCTGGAGACGCTGGAGCTCAAGCTCCCTGTTGTCGTCACCACCGATCTGCGGCTGAACGAACCGCGCTATGCGAGCTTGCCCAACATCATGAAGGCGAAGAAAAAGACGCTCGACATACTCACGCCCGAATCGCTCGGGGTGGATGTCACGCCCCGGCTGGACACCCTGGCGATAACTGAGCCGCTCAAGCGCGTTGCCGGCATTCGCGTTGCAGACGTCAGGCAGTTGATCGACAAACTGAAGAACGAAGCGAAGGTGATCTGAATGGCCATTCTCGTAATCGCGGAGCACGACCACGTGTCGATCAAGGGTGCGACGCTGAACGCTATCACTGCGGCAAAGCAGATCGGCGGCGATGTCCATGTGCTGGTGGCGGGCAGCGATTGTGCTGCCGCAGCACAGGCAGCGACAAAGATCGATGGCGTCGAGAGGGTGCGCGTGGCCGACGCCACGCACTATGTCGACCAGAGCGCTGAAAACGTTGCCGCCCTGGTCGTCGCCAATGCCGACAGTTACACCCACATCCTGGCGGCCGCCACTACTTTCGGCAAGAACATGCTGCCGCGAGTTGCTGCGCTGCTGGATGTCGCGCAGATTTCCGACATCGTGGCAGTGAAGTCCGCCGACACTTTTGTGCGGCCGATATACGCCGGTAATGCGCTGGCCACGGTCAGATCGCGCGACGCGGTGAAAGTGATCACGGTGCGCAGCACAGGGTTCGACGCTGCCGGTCCAGGTGGCGGCGCGACAGTCGAATCCCTAACAGCCAGCCCCGATCTCGGCCTGTCGAGACTGACCGGACGCGAACTCACGAAGTCGGAGCGGCCTGAACTCGGTGACGCAAAGATCATCGTCTCCGGCGGCCGGGGTTTAGGCAACGGCGAGAACTACCACCGTCTGCTTGATCCGCTGGCCGACAAGCTGGGCGCGGCGCTCGGCGCTTCGCGCGCCGCAGTGGACGCCGGTTTCGTGCCTAACGACTATCAGGTCGGCCAAACCGGCAAGATTGTGGCGCCCGATCTTTACGTAGCAGTCGGCATCTCCGGTGCAATCCAGCACCTTGCCGGCATGAAGGACTCAAAGGTGATCGTCGCTATCAACAAGGATGGCGACGCACCGATCTTCCAGGTGGCGGATTATGGCCTGGTCGCCGATTTGTTCGAGGCGTTGCCCGAACTCTGCGGCTTGCTCGACTGAACCCGGACGGGCTCGCTGCGAAGGACACAAACATGACAACTTACGTGGCACCGACGCGCGACATGCTGTTCGTGATGAACGAGCTGGCTGACCTTGCCGAAGTCGCAGCATTGCCCGGTAATGAAGAAGCGACGCCCGACCTTGTGGAAGCGATTCTGGACGAGGCGGCCAGGTTCGCGACCGAGGTGCTCGCACCCATCAACGCTCAGGGCGACCGTCAGGGCTGTACATGCAAGGACGGACACGTCACGACCGCGGACGGGTTCAAGGCGGCCTACAGCAAGTTCGTCGAAAGTGGCTGGAACGCGATGCCGTGCAGCCCGGACTTCGGCGGCCAGGGCCTGCCGTCCCTGGTGTCCACGGCGGTGCTTGAAATGTGGAAGGCGTCCAACATGGCCTTCTCACTTTGCCAGATGCTGACCCTCGGCGCAGTGGCGGCCATCGCGCATCACGGCTCCGAGCGGGACAGGCAGCGCTACCTGCCGAAGATGGTGTCGGGCGAATGGACCGGCACGATGAATCTCACTGAATCCCAGGCCGGCTCGGACCTCTCGGCGGTCCGCACCAAGGCTGAACCCGAGGGTGATCACTACCGCATCAGCGGCACAAAGATCTTCATCACCTGGGGTGAGCACGACATGGCGGAAAATATCATCCACATGGTACTTGCGCGCCTGCCGGACGCCCCTGAGGGAACGAAAGGGATCTCGCTCTTCGTCGTCCCCAAGTTTCTGGTGAACGACGACGGCAGCCTGGGGCCGCGTAACGATCTCATCTGCGCATCGATCGAGCACAAGATGGGTATTCACGGCAGTCCGACCGCGGTCATGGCGTTCGGCGAGAATGAAGGTGCCATTGGCTACCTGGTGGGCGAAGCGAACCGAGGTCTTGGGTGCATGTTCACCATGATGAACCATGCGCGTCTCAATGTGGGCCTCGAAGGCGTGGCTATTTCCGAGCGCGCCTATCAGCAGGCGCTTGGCTATGCACGCGAGCGCATTCAAAGTCGCCCCATCGGCGCGACGAGCGGGGACCCCGTGGCGATCATTCAGCACCCGGATGTCCGGCGCATGTTGATGGACATGAAAGCGCGAATTGAAGCCATGCGCGCATTGGCTTATTTCGTCGCTGGCCAGATGGATAAGGCGCAATCCCATCCCGACGCAGCTGAGCGGCAGAAGTGCCAGGCCATGACGGACCTTTTGACACCCGTTGTCAAAGGATGGTGTACGGAAAATGCCGTCAACATCACTTCCACCGGGATTCAGGTGCACGGTGGCGTCGGATTCATCGAGGAAACAGGCGCCTGTCAGCACATGCGCGATGCGCGCATCACGACGATCTACGAGGGTACGACCGGGATTCAGGCTAACGACCTGATCGGGAGAAAGGTAGCGCGCGACCAGGGGGCCGCCGTCCACCTCCTGTTAGGCGAGATGAATGCGACCCTGGTCGCCCTCGAAGCTGCCGGTGACCAGGACCTTCGTGTCATCGCCGGATCGCTGCAAGGCGGCACGGTGGCTCTCGAGACCGCCACCGGATGGCTGCTGTCGATCTACGAGCGCGACCCTGCAAGTGCTGCGGCCGGCGCGGTGCCTTATCTGAAGCTCTTCGGCACGGTGACGGGGGGCTGGCTCATGGCCCGCGCAGCGTTGGTCGCAACGGTGAAGCAGGCGACTTCCGAGGGCGACTTCTACCGAGCCAAGAAAGTCACTGCACGATTTTATGCCGAACACGTCTTGCCCGAGGTGCAGGCTTTCCGCGCGGCAATCGTCGACGGTGCCGGCTCAGTTCTCGCACTGGACGAGTCCCTGTTCTGAGCGAATCGCAATATACAGGAGTTAGGCTATGAACGAGCTCAACGGGTACGACATCGAAGACCTCTCGGTCGACATGACTGCGACTTTCTCCAAGACGATCACCGAGGCGGACATTGTGCTGTTCGCCGGCGTGTCGGGCGACAACAACGCCCTGCATATTAACGAAGAGTTTGCCGCTACCACCTCATTCGGCGGGCGTATGGCACACGGCTTTCTGACCGCCAGCGTGATCTCGGCCGCCATCGCCAACAAGCTGCCCGGTCCGGGAACCATCTACCTGCGCCAGACGCTGGGGTTCCGCGCTCCGGTGCGCCCAGGCGATACGGTGCACGCCACGGTTCGTGTGAAGGAGGTGCTGCACGAAAAGCGCCGCGTGGTCCTTGAGACGATGTGCCGCGTGCGCGGCACTGTCGTCATCGATGGCGAGGCGCTGGTCATGGTCACGTCAGGTGAAGGACGTTTGGCTTTGGCGCGGGAGCATCGAATCACACAGACCCTACAAAACGATCGGGTGGTGCCGTCTGAGGAGCGGCAGATGCCGGAGATCACGGCCTGAAGTATGACCAACGGGGCAGCGATCAATGCTGACGCGTCGATCAATACCCATTCACTGGAGACAAGCATGGCAACTGAAACCAACCCCCTCGCCGAGATGACGAGGATGATGCAGGAGTTCAAGGTCCCGGGGCTAGATATGGCACCGATCATCGAGTCGAGGCGCAAGGACATGACCGCCCTCGTCGAGGCCAGTGAGGCCGCCCAGGTGGCGATGCAGGCGCTCGTGCGCAAGCAGGCCGAGATTGTGATCGAGGCAATCCAGGGGATCCAGGAATCTGCCAAAGCCCTGGTTGCCGGCGGCGCCAGCGCCCCGGACCCTACCAGGCAGGCAGCGTTGGTGAGCGACGCTTATCAGAAGGCGCTCGCCGATATGAAGGACCTTGCGGAGATGGCGCGCAAGTCGCAGGTAGACGCAATGGCCATCATCACGAAGCGGGGCACGGACAGTCTGGCAGAAACGAAAAAACTGATGCAGGCCAGATAGTGGCAGGGCAAGGGATACGCGTCGGTTGCAGAGGTCGCTGCGTATCCTGACACAATAGAGAACTCAATGACATCGCCTTCCCAGGTTCCGGACGAATTTGTCCAGGGGTTCATCAAGTCAGGGCAGAGCCTGTGGCAGGCTATGGTGTATCCAGCCGGAATGTTCCCTCGCGCGGACGCCGCGTCGGCGGGCGCGGATGGAACGGGCGGTGTTGGAGTGCTCGCCGAACTGCAACTGAATTATTTCCAGCAGCAACTCGCGCAATGGACGCGGATGATGACGAGCGTTGCGGGGCGGCCGGACAACGCCACGGGGGTGCCCGAAAAGGGAGATCGCCGTTTCAAGGCCACTGCATGGCAAGACGTCTTCGCGTACAGTCTATTGAAGCAGGGTTACCTGCTCAATTCCCGACTGATCAGTGACATGGTCGAGGCGGCTGATCTTGATGAACCCACCAGGCAGCGGCTTTCTTTCTACACGCGCCAGTTCATCGACTCGATGAGCCCGGGCAATTTCGCCGCGACC
>Ga0302234_10000351_pt1 | contig 36206 bp, 36 predicted proteins | sample II_Palsa_N3_2_FD_193576 | JGI IMG/M metagenome (GOLD analysis project Ga0302234, IMG submission 193576) | Peat permafrost microbial communities from Stordalen Mire near Abisko, Sweden - II_Palsa_N3_2 | ecosystem: Environmental > Terrestrial > Soil > Palsa > Peat permafrost | place: Sweden... | reverse complement strand
TCGAAGTAGTTGAGGTCGCCGGCGCTGATGAGGATGGGGCCGTCGGTGGCGGTGTCGATGGTGAGGGGGATGTTGGAAAGTTGGTTGAAGCCGAGGGAGTCGGGGGTGGGGATGTTTACGCATGGGATGCCGTAGTCGCTAGGGAGGACGAAGGGTGTGACGAAGTAAGCGAAGTAGCAGTGGGTGATGTGGTGGTCGCGAAGGTAGGCGGAGGTGGCGAGGAGTTGCTGGCCCCAGTCGGTGTTGGAGTCGGATAGATAGCGGTAGGTGTGGGTGGGACCTCCCCAGGCTTCGTTGGAGTAGGCGATGTAATTGGGAGAGACGTGGAGAGTGGTAGCTATCTGGAAGATGAGGAGTACGGCGACTGGGTAAATCCAGCGATGGTTGTGCTGGATGAGTGCGGAGAGGCCGGCGCCGGCGAGGACGCAGCAGAAGACCCAGACGGGGAGGATGTGGCGGGCACCGATGTTGAGGTGCGACGACATGGCGACGGTGAAGTAGAAAGCTGGGGGAGCGATGAGAAACCAGAGGGCTCGGGGATTGCGGAGATAGCCGCGAGCGATGGCGAAGACAGTGAGCGCGAGGGAGATGAGGAGGGCTAGTGTGGACTTGATGAGGAAGACGACGGGGAAGTAGTACCAGATGCCGTGCTGGTAGACGTGGCCGAAGAAGAAGCTGGGCATGTCGTTGGCCATCTTGCGGACGTCAGCGAGGCCGTAGAGATAGCTTTCGGGAAGGAGGTGAAAGCGGGCGGCGAAGAGGATGCCGCGGGCCTGGATGCCAGCGAGAGGGCCAACGTAGTCGGCTAGCGATGGCGAGAGGGTGAGGGGGGCGGGGCGGGCGGCGTAGCGGAACCCGTAGAAGGCCCAGAGGACGAAGACGCCAATGAACGTGATGACGGCGAGCGCGGCGATGTAGTGGAGCGCGGTGCGGGGGAGGGTGGTCTGGCTGGTGTCGCGGGGGCGGCGGGCGGAGAGGGCTCGGGCGGCTAGTTCGCCGGCGAGGAGGAGGACGAGCATGGGAGCGAGGAGGACGGTGGAGTGCTTGGCGGCGAGAGCGAGGCCTGCAGCGATGCCAACGACGACGAGGCGAGCGGGGGTGGGGCGTTGGACATATCGCCAGAGGGCGTAGATGGTGGCGAAGATGGTGCAGGAGGCGGCCATGTCGGTGGTGACGTAGGCGCCGAAGGCTAACAATGTGGGATCGAAACAGAAGAGCGTGAGAGCGATGAGGGCGGCGCGGACGTTGAACATTTCGCGGGTGGCGAAGAAGACGAGCAGCGCGGCGGCGATGGCGAAGAAGAGAGTTGGGAGGCGCGCGCGGAAGACGAGGGTTTCGGCGGAGTAGTGGTTGCCGTCGGCGGGACCGTTGTGGAAGAGGAGGTCGTGGCCGTCGAGATAGGCTTCGGATTTGAAGAAACGGTTCTGCAGGGGTGGGACTTTGAGATGAAGCGGGAGCAGCGGTAGTGTGGCGAGCTGCTTGACCATCGGCGGGTGCTCGGGATTGAGGCCGAAGTCGTGGGTCTTCCAGCTCTCGTAGCCGGCGAAGATGTGGTCGTCTTCATCCCAGGTGAGGGACTGGCCGTGGATGGCATGGATGATTTGCGCGGAGAGGATGAGGAGCAGAGAGAGGACCGCGGCGGTAATCCAGCGGTTGGTGCGAGGGGAGGTGGCTGCGGGTTTCGGCGTCATCATGCGATGCGGGAATGATATGTCAGCGGAGATAGAGTCGTCACGAATGGGGTTGGCCGAGTGGCAGGGCAGGGAGGATACTGGACGGCACGATGGCTCTCTATAAGGTGTGCGAATTAGGCGGGCTGCTATGGGCTGGGGTGCTTTTTGGGTTGCCGATGATTGCGGCGCAGCAGCCGACCGATCCTGATACGGGGACGGTTGCGGGAGAAGTGGTCTTTGGCGATACACAACTGCCGGCTCGGTTCGCAGGAGTGATTCTGCTGGGAATCCCGAGTGGGCCGGTGTCGACGCCGCAGACGCATGCCGATGCGGGGCAGGGAAAGACTGCAACGGATGTCTTCGGGAGTGAAGAGCGGGTACAGGTGGTGACGGATCTTGATGGCAACTATGTGGCGACCCACGTTGTGCCGGGGGATTATTACGTGCTCCCTGGGATGGTGGGCTATGTTGAGCCGGCGGCGACGGTGCAGGCGGCGATGGATGCAGGGGCGGATATGACGAAGCCAATTCCTGGTATCCCAATGGTGCATGTTACGGCGGGCGCAACGGCGCGGCAGAACCTCACGCTGGCACGCGGTGGGACGGTGTCGGGGCGTGTGCTGTGGGATGATGGCAGCCCGATACCGCATGCGGTGGTAGCTGTAGAGGCTGCCAAAGAAGGCGGCAAGAAGCTGCCACCACCGTTTGGCGCGCTGAACTGGGCGAGTGCGGTGATGGGCGGCGGCACGTTCTCAATCACCGATGACCTGGGACAGTACCGCACTGCGGGGTTGGCGCCAGGGAAGTATGTGGCCGTGGCTGTTGTCGTCCCGGCGGGGCAGAATTCGACGCACTCCGGCAAGACGACCATGGTTCATTCGGATGTGGGGCTAACTGCGTATGCACCGGAATCCTTTCGAAGGAGCGGCGCGAAGCTGATTGCGGTGAGCGCGGGGCAGGAACAAAGTGGCGAGGACATTACGATCAGCCTGACCGGGACTCACTCTGTGAGTGGGCGCGTGGTGGCGGCGGAAGATGGACACCGGTTGAGCTCCGGGACGGTGCAGCTGGAGGACACGAGCGATCCTCAGTTGAAGCGGTCGGCCCATGTGGATGCGAGTGGGAACTTCACCGTGCAGGTGGTTCCGTCGGGCACCTACCATCTGACGGTGTCTGGCGCATCGGATGCAGGGCAGAGCTACAAGGGAGGAGAACAGAGTGTGGCGGTAACGGATAGCGATCTGGTGGGCATCAGCGTAACGCTGCAGCCAGCGAAGAGTGCGCAGGGGAGCGGTTCTCCATAGGTCCGTGGAGGAGTGGGAACTGAGCGAAGTCTAGGCGGATTGCGGGTGGAGGATGGGGGCTACGAGGCGCTGGACGGTTGCGGCGATCTCTTCGGAGGGTGGGTGGTTGGGGGTTTGGACCCACTCGCGGGCGGCGCCGTAGATGGCCCAAGCGGCGGTGGCGGCCAGGAGTTCGGGGGAGGCTGTCGGCGGGGTTGGGCTATCGGGGGGGTGGTTGCGGATGCCGTCGAGGAGCATGCCCCGGACGACGGCGACGATGGCGGTCTCCATGTGCGGGGGGAGCTGGCTAGCGGAGGGGCAGTCGGTGAGGGCGTTTTGAGTGAGGGATTGGGCGAGGAAGTCGCAGACGCCGAGGATGATGCCGGTGATGGCGTTGGTGCAGGTGCCGTCGAATACAACGCCGCGCCCGGCGAGGAGGGCGTGGAAGCGGCCGGCGACCATGCACTCGAGGAGGGCGAATTTGTCGGGGTAGTGGGCGTAGAAGGTGGCGCGGTTGACGCCGGCAGCGTCGGTGATCTCCTGGACGGAGAGCTTGTCGAAGTCGCGGGTACGGAGAAGCTGGGCGAGGGCTTGCTGGAGGAGCTGGCGGGTGCGGCGGATGCGCGGGTCTTGGGATTCCTCAGAAGCAGGTGCGACGGTCGGGGGTTTGAGATTCGAAGATATTGATTCCACAGGGGAAGACGCGGCGTCCGGGGTGGTTTCGGACGGGGTGATGGAGGCTGCGGAGATGGCGGTGGGGATTGCCATGGGATTCAGAGTACTAAAAATTCATGGTGCCGAGCTGATAAACGACAGATGTTGGATTTATCTTGAATCAACATCTGTTGTTTAGACATCAACTGTTGCAAAGGAGATTCACCCATGGCCACATTACTTCGTATTGATTCAAGCCCGATGGGGGCGGCGTCGGTTTCCCGCCACATGTCTGAGACGTTTGTAGAGAGCTGGAAGAAGGCGCATCCGGACGGGAAAGTTGTGACGCGCGACCTCACCAAGAGCGGTTTGGTATCGATTAACGCAGAGTGGGTGGCGGCGGCGTATACGCCGGCTGAGTCGCGGACGGCGGAGCAGAAGGCGGCGCTGGCGAAGTCGGACGAGTTGCTGGCGGAGGTTGACGCGGCCGATGAGCTGGCGATTGGCGTGCCGATGCACAACTTCAATATTCCGAGCCTGTTGAAGCTTTGGCTTGACCAGGTGGTTCGGGTGAACCGGGCGTTCAGCTATGCCGATGGCAAGCCGAAGGGATTGCTTGTCGGTAAGAAGGCAACGTTCCTGGTGGCGACGGGCGGAGCGTATGGGCCGGGGACCGGGATGGAGTCATTGAACTTTATTGAGCCTTATTTGAAGACGCTGTTTGGGTTTGTCGGGATCACGGATGTGTTGTTCCATACGGCGGGCGGAGCGGCGGCATTGAACTATGGAGCGAACCGGGAAGAGTTTCTGCAGCCGCATGATGAGGCGGTCGCTGCACTGGCTGCGGCACACGTCTAGTCGGCGGGAACGTTGGATCGGGCCGGGCAGGTAATTTTTCTTTCGAGAGGACGATGTTATGAGAATTGCTGGTTTGATTGCGCGGTATCTGCTGGGCCTGATCTTTGTGGTGTTTGGAGCCAACGGGTTCCTGCACTTTATTCCGATGCCGCCGCCGCCGGGTGTAGCTGGGCAGTTCATGGGCGCGCTGTTTGTGTCGCATGTGCTGGTGGTGATCTTTCTGCTGGAGCTCATTGGGGGGATCCTGCTGCTGGTAGGGCGGTATGTTCCGCTTGGGCTGGTGCTGCTGGGACCGGTGATTGTGAACATCGTATTGTTCCACGCGTTCATGGCACCGAGTGGATTGCCGCTGGCTACGGTGGTGGTGATCCTTTGGCTGCTGACGGCGTGGACGGTGCGGTCGGCGTTTGAGGGCATCTTCCGGTCGAAGGTGTAAGGGTTGTGTCGAGAAGTGGCGGGCCTCTGGAGGCTCCAGAGGCCCGCTGCTTTTGGTGTCGGGGAATGGTGGGTGGTAGGCTCACGCTGATGAGTCTTGATGGACAGATGGAGAAGTTGAGCGCGCTCTACGACGAGAAGAGCGATGGGGAGCTGCTGGATCTTTATGAGCAGCGTGGTGGGTTGACAGAGATAGCGCAGCAGGCGCTGCTGGGCGTGATGCGGCAGCGGAAGCTGGATACGGCTGGCGGCGCTGGCGCTGAGGTGATGGCTGAGGCTGGCGGCGACGAGGTTGAGGACCGTCTCCAATCGGATGAGGTGCTGGCGTATTTGTTTCATGATGCGTTTCAGGCGCGCGAGGCGATTCGGACGTTGACGGAGGCGGGGATCGAGCATCGGATGCTGGATTGGCATGTGGTGCATCCGGAGATGAAGCCGTATCCGAATGGATTGGATTTGGGGTTGGTGGTGGCGCAGTCGGATCTGCAGTCGACGCTTGCGGTGCTGAAGGAACAGCTGGGATTGTTTCCGGGGGCGGAGGGAGAGGATGCGCCCGAGGATGGCGATTCGATGGCGGTGTTGTCGATGTATGAGCGGGGCGAGGCGCTGGTCGCGGCACAGGCGTTGGGTGAAGCGAAGATGAGCTATTTGTGGCGTGATGGGAGCGAGCAGGGAAGTGATTTACCGGATAGGGAAACGGTGGCGATTGAGGTGAACTCGGCTGACGTGGAACGGGCCACGCAGGTTGTCGAGGATGCGCTGGCGCGGCGGTGATTGGATTCGAGATGGAGAGTCGATAGAGCGATATGGGATTGTTTGGGAAGAAGTTGAAGCAGGAACACAAGGTGATGTTGCAGGCGGAGCGGGCGGGAGGCAAGCTGCTACCGGAGTATCACCGCGCGACGCCGGAGTGTCCGCGGCCGGAGCGTTGGAGCATGTACGACTCGATGACTGCCGAGGCGGAGGTGTTAGAGTTTCTGCGCGCGCTGGTGACTACGGTGAAGCCGGAGCTGGTGGTGGAGACGGGATCGTTTCTCGGGGTGTCGACGCTATGGATTGCGGAAGGGATGAAGGCGAACGGATTTGGGAAGATCATCTCGTGTGAGTACGACCCGAAGGTGTTCGCTGCGGCGAAAGAGAAGATCGAGGCGCATGAGTTGGCGCCGTTCATTGAGTTGAGGAATGAGTCGTCGCTGGAGATGGTGGTGGAGGGGACGATTGATATTTTGTTTTCGGACTCGGATGTGGACATACGGGAGAGTGAGGTGCGGCGATTTCTGCCGCAGGTGCGGTCGACGGGGTTAGTGCTGATGCATGATGCGAGCTCGCACATGAAGACGGTGCGGGGTGCGGCGTTCAAGCTGGAGGCGGAGGGGTTGCTGTCGTGCGTATTTCTGCCGACACCGCGGGGGCTGGTGATTGCGCAGCGGCGCGAGGGCCGGGCGTAAGTCCTGCGCGGACGGCGAGCGTTGGGAGTGTGGGCCTCTAGCTTCGACACTTTTTTGGTTCCTGGTGGTAGAGGCATGGTGCCGATGGTATGCTCTGGACACTCGCGCGTGTAGAGCTGGTGGGCCCTGCTGACGAACCACACTCCCTGCAACGTAAAGGCGCGCTATGTCTTTGGCCGAATCGTCGGAGGTATGGGCGCATGATTCTGCTGCGCTCGTGGGGAAGGCGGCGCTGCGCAAGGCCAGTTGGCGGCTGATTCCGCTGCTGGGGGTGGGGTACGGCATTGCGTACATGGATCGGATCAACATCAGCTTTGCGTCGCTGCAGATGAATCGTGATCTGCACTTCAGCGCTACGGTGTATGGGTTTGGGGCGGGACTTTTCTTTCTGAGTTATGCGGCGTGCGAGGTGCCGTCGAATCTGTTGTTGCACCGGGTTGGGGCGCGGCGGTGGCTGGCGCGGATCATGCTGACGTGGGGACTGCTGGCGATGGGGATGATGTTTGTCCGGACGCCTGTGCAGTTTTACACGGTGCGATTTTTGCTGGGGATGGCGGAGGCGGGATTCTTTCCGGGGGTGATTTTCTATCTGTCGGAGTGGTTTCCGGCGCGGCTGCGGGCGAGAGTGATCAGCAGGTTTTATGTGGCGCTGCCGCTGTCGTCTACGATGATGGGCGCGGTGGCGGGACCGTTGCTGCACTTGCAGGGACGGCTGGGGCTGGCGGGGTGGCAGTGGCTATTTCTGGTGGAGGGGCTGCCGAGCGTGCTGTTCAGCGTGGTGCTGTGGCGGCTTCTGACGGACAAGCCGAAGGATGCGGCGTGGCTGAGTGCGGAGGAGCGAGAGTGGCTGGTGCGGGAGATGGCGAACCAGCCGGTGGATAGCGGGCATGGGGAAGATGTTGGGAAGGCGTTGCGGGATCCGCGGGTGTGGCAGGTGGGCGGGATCATGCTTTGCTACCTTACGACGACATATGCGTACCAACTGTCGGCGCCGGCAATTTTGCAGCGGGCGACGGGGTTGGGAGTGACGGAGGTGGGCTGGCTGGTGTCGGGTGCGGGACTGCTAGGAGCGGCGGCGATGCTGGGGAATGCGGCGCACTCGGACAGGACGGGGGAGCGGCGGTGGCACGTGGCGTTGCCGTTCCTGGTGATGGTGGTGGCGTTTGCGGTGAGTGGTTTGTTGCGAACACCGGTGGTGGTGGTAGCGGGACTTACGGTGGCTTCGGTGTGCAATGTGGGATTGCAGAGTCCGATGATTGCAGTGCCTGGATCGTTCCTGAAGGGTAGGTCGATGGCGGCAGGGATTGCGGCGATGAATACGGTGGGGATGATGGGAGGGTTTATCGGGCCATGGGCGATGGGGGTGGTGAAGGACCACACAGGGGAGTATCGGTTGGGGTTGGTGGCGCTGGTGGTGCCGAGTTTGGTGGGGGCGGCGTTGGTGCTGACGCTGCGGGTGAGGGCGAGGGTGCGGGCGGGGGTGGGGGAGGCGGCTGGGATTGTGGCGGAGGGGTCTTAGTTGTGAGTTCTCAGTTTTAGCTTTTAGCTTTTAGCTTTTAGCACAGAGCAAAGGCGCTTGGGGTTGTATCGAGCGTGGCTCTCTTAAGCGATGAGGGAATGGGTTGTGCGGCGCCAGAAATAGCACATGGCGAAGGCTCCGCAGGTGAGGGCGATGAGTAGGCCCCACCAGAGGCCGGCGGCGCCTAGTTTTTCGTGAAAGCCGAGGAGGATGCCGAGAGGCATTCCGATTGCCCAGTAGGCGATGAGCTGCGTGATGAAGGGGGCGTGGGTGTTGCCGGCTCCGCGGAGGGCGCCGGTGGCGGTGATCTGGACGCCGTCGAAGAACTGGAAGCCAGCTGCGATGAGGAGAAGAGGGACCGCGGCGGCGATGACGCCGGGGTCGGGAGTGAAGAGGCGGGCGATCGCTGTGGGGATGGAGAGGAGAAGGACGGAAGCGCAGAGCATGAAGGCGGCGCCGGTGCCGATGCCGCTCCAGCCGGCGGCGATGACATTGGCGGTGGTGCCGAGGCCGATGCGCATGCGGCCGATGGCGTGGCCAACGCGGACGGAGGTGGCGGCTGAGATGGCGAAGGGCACCATGAAGGTGGTGCTGGCGCATTGGAGGGCGACTTCGTGGCCGGCGAGCGGGAGTCGGCCAAAGGTGGCGATGAGCGCGGTGACGAGGGCGAAGATGGCGATTTCGACGAAGATGGAGGCGCCGGCGGGGGCGCCGAGGAGGAAGAGGCGGCGGAGGTGTTGGTACTCGATACGGAGCCACGCGCGCTGGTGGAGGCTGGCGAGGAGGCCGTAGTGGTGGTTGCGGTCGGCGCGCCAGACGGCGAAGACCAGGACGGCCATGAGATAGAGGCGAGCGAAGCTGGTGGCCCAGGAAGAGCCGGTGACGCCGAAGGCCGGAATGCCGTAGCTGTGAGCGGCGATATTCCAGTGGTGGCCGAAGATCAGGAGCCAGTCCACACCCGCGTTGACGAGATTGGCGGAGATGAGCGCGAAGGCGATGGGGCGGCCGTGGTGGTGCGCCTGCAGGTAGCGGCGGAAGGTGAAGTAGAGCAGCAGGGGGAGGGTTCCGTAATTGAGGCCCTGCATGGCGGGGACAGCCTGGGCGAGGATGGCGCGGTCGACGGGTAGGCGGAAAAGAAGGACGGGCGTGAGGGCGAAGATGGCGATGAGGAGCGCGGAGAGAGCGAGGGCCATGACGAGGCCGTGGAGGAGCCAGCGATTGGCTTCCTGCTGCTCTTTGGCGCCGAGGGCCTGGGAGATGAGGGTGTCGAGGCCGAGGAGGACGCCGCCGACGCCGAAGCAGAAGGTGTTGAAGAGGACTTGCGCGAGGGCAGCGGCGCTCATGGCGAGAGCGGAGTTGGGCAGGTGGCCGAGCATGATGGTGTCGACCAGCGACATGGAGACCCAGCCGAGCTCGCCGGCGATGAGCGGCAGAGCCAGGTGGACGAGCGGTGGGAGCTCGCTGCGTATGTCGCTTAACTTGATGCGCATACGTAAGGGTATCGCGGGTCCTGCGCGGACGGCGAGGGTTAAGAGCGGGATCTTGCGTGGACTGCGAGGGCCTTGTGCGCAGGGCATGATCTTAGAGGGGGGGGATGAGGGCGCAGAGGAATGCTGCGGTGAGGACGAGCGTCCAGGTGGGAACCCTGGTGAAGAGGAGAAGCGCGAGGGCGGCGAGGGCGAAGAGGATGTCGGCGACGGAGTGGAGCGCGGTAGTGGCGAGGGGGCGGACAAGGGCGGCGAAGAGAACTCCGACGACGCTCGCATTGATTCCGCGAAGGGCAGAGCGAAGGGCGGGGCGGGTGCGGAGGGTGCTCCAAAAGGGGAGGATAGCGGTGATGAGGAGCAGGCCGGGAAGGAAGATGCCGATGAGGGCGGCGAGGCTGAAGAGCGCGGCGTGGTGCGTGGGAATGCCGATGGAGGCACCGAGGTATGCGGCGAAGGTGAAGAGTGGGCCGGGAACGGCCTGGGCTGCTCCGTAACCGGCGAGGAAGCTGGGCTGGGTGAGCCAGCCTGGGGAGGCGACTGCGGTTTCAAGCAAGGGAAGGACTACGTGGCCTCCACCGAAGACGAGCGCTCCGCTGCGATAGAAGGCGGCGATGAGAGGGACGAGGGTTGCGGCGCTGGTGCGGGCGGCCAGTTCGGAGGCGATGAGGAGGAGCAGGAAGAGAGTTGCGGCGATAAGGCCGGTGGTGCGGGAGACGGGAGAGGGTGGGGCTTCGAGGGATTGGGTGGCGTCTGGTGTGCGACAGACTAGAAGACCGGCGAAGAGGCCGGTGGCAATGGCGATGAAGGTGGCGAAGGGTGTGGGGAGGAAGAGCGTGATGGCGGCTGCGACGATCGCGATGGCGATGCGGGTGAGGTTGGGAGCGAGTGAGCGTTGCATCGAGACGACTGCCTGCGCGACGATGGCGACGGCGACAAGCTCGAGGCCATGCAGGGCTCGAAGAGCGAGGGTTCCGGTGAAGAGGGTATGGCCAAAGGCGAATGCGAACATGAGAAGCGCGGAGGGCAAGGTGAAGCCTAGCCACGCCGCGAGGCCGCCGGGAAGGCCGCCGCGCAGAAGGCCGAGGGCGAAGCCGGTCTGGCTGCTGGCGGGGCCGGGGAGTGACTGGGCGAGAGCGATGATTTCGGCGTAGGTTTCCTTGCTACACCACGCTCGTTTGTCGATGAGTTCGCGCTGGAAGTAGCCGAGGTGGGCGATGGGGCCGCCGAAGCTGGTGCAGCCGAGTCGTAGAAAGACGAAGAAGATCTCGGTCCAGGCGTGCTTGCGGCGCTGCGGGGGCATGGAGGGAGGGTACCGCAGGTGCGTGACGAGAAGACGAGGTGGGCTAACAGCCTTGCGTGCCGGTTGAGCCTTTGAATGGGCCGGTGATGTTGGACGTGATCCAGCCGCCGTAGAAGTCACCGGGTTGGGGGATGACACGTTCGCCGTCAACGGTGCATTCGTCGACGCGATTGGCGTAGAAGGCGACGTGGTTGCGCAGGTCGGCGTAGGCGGAGGAGGGCTGGACGTAGCTCCAGGCGGCGTCAAGGCTTACGGCACAGGGCGATTTCGACAGATTGAGGAGGGGATCGAGGGTGAGATCGACGGACCAGTAGGTGGCGAGGCCTTTGAACTCGCACACGGTGGCAGGGCGAGGAGAGGGCTTGAGGAGGTGCATGGCGATATTGGCGTGGGGAATGTAATAGACGGGCGGGTGGCTGGTCTCGAGAACACGCAGGGAGCGCGCAGTTTCGGCGAGGAGGATGCCGCAGTGGACGATGCGGATGTAGTTATGGACGAGCTCGAAACGGGGTGGGCTCGGGTAGTCCCATACGGACTCGGTGGCCGACGAGGTGATGGGTGTAACCATGACAGAACCTTTCAGAAGAGAAAATCCGGTCGTGCAACTTTTAAGGGTAGGCCTTCGCGATCGATTTGGGGAGGCTATGTGGAAGTAGACGAGGGTTTTGCGAAGGGATATTCAGAAAATATTCGATGCGACGGAGTATAGGGAGATGGGCGGTGGCTGGAGGCTAGCTGACCGGATAAGTGAATATCTGCGCGTCGGAATCGGCCGAAGGAAGCCCGATTTTCTTCCACTTTTCTTCCACGGAGGGGGGGAGGACCGGGCGAAAACCCGCGATTTCCTTGACATCACCCCCTCATTCCGCGATGCTTAACCTTCAGGTGTGATTGGCTGGCTTTCGTGGGCGTGTGTCTGGACGTTTCCAGGTGCACCACACAGTTCCAGTGCTTGCTGAATGGGCGAGCGAAAAATCCCCAATTTCCTAAGGAAGACGCGACCGGCGAAGAGTTTCGTGCGTTCGGCGCGCAAGCAGGATGTGGCAGTGAACGTTTTGGGTATGGCAATGCTGGCTGGCAGCGGGGCGGGAATTTTCGGCCAGTTTGGCGGGATTCCGCTGCTGCTGTTGATGTTTGTCGCGATGTACTTTCTGCTGATAGCGCCGAACCAGCGGAAGCAGAAGACGTGGGCGGCGATGCTGGCGGCGCTGAAGCCGGGTGATCGCGTGACCACGAACGGCGGAATTCGCGGCGTGATTGTGAGCGTGAAGGACGATTTGCTGGTGGTCCGCACGGCTCCTGACGGCGTGAAGCTGGAGTTTGTGAAGAGCGCTGTGGCGGCGGTTACCACGGAAGAAGACAACAGCAAGGCGTAGTCGGCAGACGCCCGGGACGTACACACCCTCTCGATACAGGCATTGAAGGAAACAAGATAACAATGGGCAAGAATCTGGCCAGTAGAACAGGCTTTATCGTCGCAGTCCTTTTGATCTTCACGTATGGAATCTTTGGGATTCCTCATGGTGGGTTGAAGCAGTCGCTTGAGAACCGCATTAACCTGGGACTTGATCTCAAGGGTGGCACGCACCTGGTGCTGCAGGTGCATGTGGCGGAGGCCGTGAACTCGTCGACTGATCGCGATGTGCAGGCGCTAAATACGGCGCTGGCGGCGACGGGAGCGACGGCGGCGAAGCTGGATCCGGCGCATCCGGAGACGATTACAGTCTCGGGCGGATCGCCGACGCAGCAGAGCGCGATTCACGACGTCCTGACTGGCAATGAATACGCCGGCTATGACGTGTCGTCTGCGGGCAACGGCGGATACAAGATGACGCTGAAGCTAACGGAGATTCGGACGATTGAAGAGCGCGCGCTGGATACGTCGATTGACACGATCCGCGAGCGCGTCAACACGCTGGGCGTGAGCGAACCGGTGATCGAGAAGTATGGCCTGGGTGACAACGAGATCCTAGTGCAGTTGCCGGGCGTGTCCGATCCAGGCCGGGTGGAGAACATTATTCAGTCGACCGCGAAGCTTGAGATTCACGCGGTAGCAGGAACCTATGGCAGCATGGCCGAGGCGCAACAGGCGAATGCCGGCGGAATTCCTGCGGACTCGGTGCTGATGAAGGGATCGAATGGCGCGGGCGGGCCGGACGAATACTATCTGCTGAAGCGGCTGGCGATCGTGTCGGGTACGGACTTTCGGGATGCGCAACCCTCGACCGACGAGAACGGGCGGCCGGATATTACGTTTGACCTGACGACCGAGGCGGGTGAACGGTTCTATAAGTACACGGACGCGAACAAGGGCACGGGCCAGATGGCCATCGTACTGGATAACCAGGTGCGCGAGGTTGCGGGGATTGAAGGCGCGATTCGCGACCAGGGACGGATCACGGGCGGATTCACGCAGGACCAGGCGGCTGATCTTAGCCTGATGCTGCGCACGGGTTCGCTGCCGGCGTCGATTACGTACCTGGAGACGCGGACGGTAGGGCCGACGCTGGGTGCGGCGAGCATTCATCAGGGGGTAGTGGCGTCGATTGCCGGGCTGGTGGTGGTGCTGATCTTCATGCTCTTCTACTACAAGGGCGCGGGCATCAACGCGGACCTCGCACTGATTCTGAACCTGCTGATCCTGCTGGGATTCATGGGCTTCTCGGGCGCGACGCTGACGCTGCCGGGTATTGCGGGCGTAATCCTGACCATTGGTATGGGCGTGGATTCCAACGTGCTGATCTTTGAGCGTATTCGTGAAGAGCTGCGGTTGGGCAAGACGGCTGCGGCTGCGGTGCAGGATGGATTCGCGCATGCGTGGACGACGATCTTTGATACGCACGTTACGACCGTAGTGTCGGCGGCCATCCTGTTCCTGTTCGGAACCGGCCCGGTGAAGGGATTTGCGGTGACGCTGACGATTGGTCTGATTGCAAACATCTTTACCGCGGTGTTTGTCTCACGCACAATCTTCGACTACCTGCTGAGCAAGAAGGAACGCGGCACGGCAGAGCTTTCGATTTGAAGAGATGCTTCCAGCCGTTGGCTTTTAGACGAAGCAACGGCGACAACAAATTGGTACGAAGAGCTAAGAGCTAATCGCTGAAGGAAAGAAAACGTGGAACTGTTTCGAAGCGCAAATATCGACTGGCTCGGGAAGAAATGGTACTTCCTGGGCTTCAGCCTGATCTTCTCGGTTGCCGGGTTGATCAGCATCTTCTTCTGGCACGGAATCCCGACTGGCGTGGACTTCAAGGGCGGAACGGCAATCACCGTTCAGTTCGACAGCGCGCCGCATGAGGACGACATCCGCGGCGCGCTTGCGGCGGCCCACGTTAAGGATCCGACCATCCAGCGGATTTCGGATGTCGGCGGCGGAGCTCTGGGGAACAAGGTGATCATCTCGCTGCCGATGTCGACTGCGCAGGATACGGCGCATGATGAAGGCCGCTCAGCGGTGGAGAATGCGCTGACCGCGGGATATCACGACTCCGGCTTTACCGTGCAGCAGGTAGACATTGTGGGACCGACCGCAGGCAAGCAGTTGACGCATGAGGCTGAGTTGGCGACGCTGTATTCGTTGCTGGGCATGCTGATCTACCTGTGGTTCCGGTTTGAGCTGATCTATGGCGTGGCTGCGGTGGTGGCGGTGTTTCATGACACGCTAATCACGATTGGTTTCTTTTCTCTGACGAACCAGGAGATTACGCTGACGGTAGTGGCGGCGATCCTGACGCTGGTGGGCTACTCGATGAACGACACGATTGTTGTGTTCGATCGGATTCGCGAGAACCTGGCGTTAAATCGGCGCGACAAGCTCGCCGATTTGGTGAATCGCAGCATCAACCAGACACTCAGCCGGACTGTGATCGCTTCAGGACTGACATTTCTGACAGTGCTATGCCTCTTTGTGTTTGGCGGCGAGGTGCTGCGTGGCTTCTCGTTTGCGCTGGTGGTTGGCATCCTGATTGGAACGTATTCGTCGATTGCGGTGGCGGCACCGATGTTGGTGGCGTACCAGGACTGGCGGGCGAAGAAGGCGCCTGTGGGCAAGCGGGTCGCGCTGCCTGCAGCGAAAGTAGTTCGGCGCTAGGGCGAATAGCAATGCACCATTTCCGGGCATTTTTTCCATTCCGGGCGATTTGAGGTAGGATGAGCTGCAAGTCGTGGTATCTCAAACCCCGGTTAAATTCATCTAAAACAATGGCGGGCAATTGCACGCCAGGCTGCATTTTTTTGAGAAATAAACCGCAGCCGGGAACAATTTGAGTTAACGCGGTGTCTAAAGCTCTTATGCTTTCCCCTCAGGGGAAGGAGGTCGCTTAAATGTTCGAAGACGCTCTGATGGAATCTGGCGGTAAGCTCAAGACCAGGTCGAAGTACTGGATGATTGCCACGTTCGTGTTCAACGGGCTGATCGTCGGTCTCATGATTTTGATTCCGCTTCTGTATCCGGAGGCTTTGCCGCACAACTCGTTGACGGCATCGCTGACGGCTCCGCCACCGCCGCCACCGCCTCCTCCGCCACCACCACCGCCTGCGGTGAAGATCATCAAGGTGGTTAGCGTCGACAATGGTCTACATGCGCCGACCAAGATCCCCAAAGACATTAAGATGATCAAGGAAGATGCGCCGCCGCCTCCAGCTGGGGCAGGTGTTGCCGGCATGGAAGGCATGGCCGGTGGAGCGCCAGGTGGAGTGTTTGGCGGCATCACGGGTGGCACGGGACCGGCGATTCACGTTGCGCCGCCGAAGCCAACCGGACCTGCGCGTATCTCAGGCGGCGTGATTGCGGGTAATCGCGTTGCGTTCGTGGAGCCGCAGTATCCGCCAATTGCGAAGATTGCACACATGAGCGGAACGGTTGTGTTGCATGCAATCATTTCGAAGTCCGGTTCGGTAGAGCGGCTGTCGGTTGCCAGCAGCACGAACCCCATGTTCAACAACTACGCAATGCAAGCAGTGCAGCAGTGGAGATACCGGCCGTATTTGCTGAATGGCGAACCGACCGAAGTGGACACCACTATCACCGTGAACTTCGCTTTGAACGGCGCAGATTAGAGCTCAGGTGCAGCGTGGCGCGGACATCTGTTGATTATTAACCCGTTGATCAATAGCGCGCCACGGGGCTCAACCTGAGTTATGGTAATAATCTCGACGACATCCTCGGCGAGAACAGGCGAATCCTGCTGTTCGAACCCGTTAGCTACCCTGATCAAGCCTCACGGCTGGATCCAAACCAAGGCAAGTAAGTACCGGCAGTAACCAGTTCTCAGTACGTCCATCCACCAGGAGGAAAGACTTCGTGATTCTCGTTCATCTCGCAAACTTCGCTCACGCACCCGCCGCACTGGCAACATTTTTCCAAGACGCACCTGCCGAAGTCGGCTTCGGTCCCGCGGCCCTTTGGGCCCAGATGGGCGTTCCCGCCAAGCTCGTAGTTATTCTGCTGTTCATCATGTCGATCTGGTCGCTGGCCGTGATGATCGACCGCGCCCTGTACTTCTCGGCAGCGCGCAAGCAGTCGCGCGAGTTTGCACCGAAGGTTGCCGGCGCGCTGAAGGAAGGCCGTCTGGATGAGGCGATCAAGGTTGCCGATCGTTCGAAGAAGTCGCACCTTGCTGAAGTGGTGACCGCTGGTCTGACGGAGTTCCGTTCGTTCGGTTCGGGCGGCGCGATTTCCGAAGAGCAGATTGAGAGTTCCAAGCGCGCACTCGAGCGTTCTGAGGCAATCGTTCACGCGAAGCTGAAGAAGGGCCTTGGCGGTTTGGCTACCATCGGATCGACGGCACCGTTCATCGGGCTGTTCGGAACGGTCGTCGGTATTCTTAACGCCTTCAAGGCGATCGCAACCACCAAGAGCCAGGGCCTGGCGGCAGTCGCCGGCGGTATTTCGGAAGCCCTGGTTACGACCGCGTTTGGTCTGCTGGTCGCTATCCCGGCCGTTATGACGTTCAATTATTTCACCGGCAAGGTTGAGTCGTTCGACGTGGAGATGGACAACAGCTCGTCGGAGCTGGTGGACTACTTCATCAAGCAGTCGCACCGCTAACCTGCTGGCCGGCTCCTTAGCGGGGCTGGTTTGTAGTAACTAAGCACCACCTTGCGAGAATCACGCTGGAGAAGGTCCGGACGCCGAAGCGAACGGCGTCCGGACACTCAGCCTCCTCGCAACAACAGCCAGGGCAGGTAGCCGCAGGCGGCGACCACGACCCGAACGGAGCGGATTTTATGGCAATTGCAAAGCGGGACGAGGGCAAGAAGGTCAACTCGAACATCAACGTGACGCCGATGGTGGACGTGATGCTCGTACTGTTGATCATCTTCATGGTCATCACTCCGATGCTGGGGGACAAGATTACGGTCGATCTCCCCAAGGTGAACGCCGCGGTCATTCTGGATGCAGCCAACAAGGAAGACGCGATCACGGTCGCAGTGACACGCGATGGTTCCATGTTTGTGCGCGGCGACAAGGTTTCGTCAACAGGTGATCTAACCCAACGGGTGCAGAGCCTAGAGGCGCTGAAGACTAACCCGGGCGATGACAAGTCGGTGTATCTGAGTGCCGATCAGCGGGCGAACTTTGGCAAGGTAGAGGACGCGATCGATGCGCTGCGCGCTGCGAGCGTGAATACGCTGAACCTGATGACGGACAAAACTTATAACGCTCAGCAACAGTAAGCGACTGCGGGCGTTTGTTGCCAAGGGGCCGCTGGCTGATATGAAACACGGCCGGCACGCAAGGAACTAAGGAAGCAACAAAAGGAGTTTCACTATGGCAATGGGTGGTGGTTCAACAGGTGGTGCAGTTTCGGACATGAACGTCACGCCGTTGATCGACGTTCTCTTGGTGCTTCTGATCATCTTCATGGTGATCCAGCCGACCACGCCGAAGGGCTTGGATACGGTGGTGCCGCAGCCGCCCAAGGACAAGAATCAGACGCAGTCGGATGAGCGGGTGATCGTGGTCCAGGTGCTGAATACAGGCGCTGTGCCGACGTACAAGATCAATGAGCAGACTTATCCGCGGGAGCAGATGGCGTCGGAACTCACCAAGATCTTCGAGACCCGTAACGAGAAGATCATGTTCATCAAGGGCGATCCGGGACTGAACTTTGGTGCCGTTGCTGACGCAGTTGGCTTTGGCAAACAGGCGGACGTGACGAACATCGCCATTATCACGCCGGGTGTCGAGAACGGCGGCTAATCGCCCTCCTTCGCCAGCACTGGCAGCTACGTTTCAAAACGCAGGCGCTCCATTTCTCCGCAGTCTTTGCAGAGAGATGGAGCGCTTTTCTGTGCTTTGGAGATGACGTGACGGAAACTGCTCGAGGTTGCGCTGGCTCTTCTTGAGGGTGTCGCCATGCTCCTGTTGCAGGCGAAGCAGGGCGGAACGCTAGAGGCTGGCTTCGGCGTGTTCTACCGACGCGAAGCGGGGAAAGAACTGGTCGACGCGGGTTGAGGTGAAGAGTGCCCAGACGCGGTCGGAGATTCCGACGAGAGCCACCTTGCGGCCTGTGTTGGACTGCGAAACGTAGAAGTTGACGATGACGCCTAGGCCCGCAGAATCCATGTATTCGAGCTCCGTGCAGTCGATGATGAGGAGGTCGGCGTCAACCGCCTGGAGTTGGGGCTGCAAGGCGAAGATATGGCCGAGGGTGAGCGCTCCTTCCAAGGTGAGGACGGTGCAGCGGGGATTTGCAGCGGTGCGGAACGAGTAGTCGAGCTGATCCTGGGGCATCCCCTAAGAATAGGAATTCCCGTCGGGGCTTAGGTTAACATCACGTGAAAGAACGGCGGGTGGGGCGTGCATGGACGCAAACGTGACGCGCCCGGAAAGCAGAAGGCCTCCATTGCAGGAGGCCTTCTGTGAAGCAAATTTGGTGAAGGGAACGCTTCGTTGAGGTCGGAGCTTACTGCTGCGGTGTGATGCCGCCGTGCGCTGCGATCTTCTCCTTGGCGGCTTCGTTGGCCTTGCGAGCGCCCATACCGCGTTGCACCCATTCATCGGCCTTCGCGAGATCGGCCTTGCGGGCGGCATCGTCGCCGCACTCCAGGTCAGCCTTACGCCGATAGGTGAGATTCAGGATAGACATAGCATTGTCGTACGTGGGATTGATCTCCACCGCCCGTTCGAGATACTTCTGAGCATCATTGACCAAGTCGGTGTTGGCGGCGACGAGTTTTTCGCAGACCGCTTTGGACTTCTTAGCATTGCCGAGGCCGTCATCCTGCAGGCCGGCGGCAGCAAGAATATCCGTAGCGTTCTTGTAGGACTCGGTCCAGTCGATGTAGCCGATGGTGTAGTTGGCCTCAGCATCCTTAGGATCAAGCGAGATGATCTTTAACTCGGTTGCCTTCGCCTCGTCATACTTGTGAATGTTGCGATCGATGGAGGCAATCTGGCGGAGGGCGTCGAGATCGTTGGGGTTCTGGGCGAGCACTGCGTTGAAGCCGTCGAGGGCTTTCTGCGCGATGGCAAGGTTTTCCGGTGTGGTGAGATCAGGAACGACCTGATAGCTATACGCGGTGGCCAAATAGAGGTGGCTTACCGGGCTGCTTGGATCAAGTGCGACGGACTTCTGGAAGTAGTCGACTGCTTCCTCATACTTGCCAGATTTGAAGGCCTGAACGCCCTTAACAAGCTCATCACGCGCTTTGAGTTTGGTACATCCCACTGCGCCTGCCAGCGTGAGTAGCAGCGCTGCACTTGCGGTCATTCGTGCACTAAGTTTCATCAGTGAACCCTTCCCAATTATTTAACGAAATCGCCCTTGGCCCACAAAAGGGCTCAGCAATCAAGATACTACGCGGACAACAAGCCCCTTTGATTGTAAAGGCAGTGGGGCCGGTTTACCAGCGGCTTGAAACTGGTCCAGCGAGGTTATCTCCTAAGTGGTTTGATGCAGGGAGAACGAGAAGGCAATGGGCTAAACGCAGGCTGATAGCATCGGGGGGGACGCCGGCGCAGGGCCGGACATAAAGGAGGCAGCAGCATGGCAGCAGGGAAGTGGACCGCGAAGCAGATACCGTCGCAGGCGGGCAAGACAGCGCTGATAACGGGCGCAAACAGCGGGATCGGCTATCAAGCCGCTCTGGAACTGGCGCGCCATGGTGCGCATGTGCTGTTGGGATGCCGCAATGAGGCGAAGGGGCGCGCTGCGCTGGAGCGGCTGCTGCACGAGGCCCCGGGGGCGAGCGCGGAGGTGGTGCAGTTGGACATGGCTTCGCTCGCTTCGATCCGCGCGTTTGCTGCGGCGTTTATCGGGCGACGCATCGCGCTGGACCTGCTGATCAATAATGCGGGCGTAATGGCGCTGCCGAAGCGGGAGCTAACGGAGGATGGCTTTGAGCGCCAGTTTGGCACCAACCACCTGGGCCACTTTGCGTTGACCGGGTTGCTGCTGCCGGCGCTCCTGGCCGCGCCTGCGCCGCGCGTGGTGACGGTGGCGTCGCTGGCGCACCGTACGGGCAAGATCGAGTTCGACAACCTGCAGCGTGAGCATGGGTACGAGGGTTGGGACGCATATAACGCGTCAAAGCTCGCGAACATTTTGTTTGCGAAGGAGCTGGATCGGCGTGCGCGGGCTGCGCAGAGCCGGTTGTTGAGCCTGGCGGTGCATCCCGGGGTGTCGACTACGAGCATCTTTGAGAATGGACCGGGCACGGGGAACCTGAAGGCGATTATGGTGAAGGTGCTTGCACCGGTGATGATGCAAAATGACGTAGCCGGCGCGCTGCCGACGCTGTATGCAGCGACGTCTGCGGATGCGCATGGCGGCGAGTACATTGGGCCGGACGGGTTCCAGGAGCTCAAGGGTTCGCCGGTGGTCGTGCAGCCGCGGCCGCAGGCTTTGGACGTGGTGGTGGGAGAGCGGTTGTGGAAGGTGTCGGAAGAGCTGACGGGCGTGCACTATCCGGCGCTGAGCTGAGTGATAGTGCCAGAGGCGCGGAAGGCAGAAACGGCCTCTGCGCCCGGGCTGCTGAGGCAGGTTTAGCGCTTGCGCTTCTTGGTGGCGACTTTCTTGCGAGCGACGGGGGTCTTGGCGGGAGACTTTTTGGAGGGCGGCCGTTTGGCAGCGGACTTCTTCTTCGCGGGAGCTGCTGTGCGGGAGGAAGCGACGGCGGTTGAAGGCGCGGCGGCGCTATTGGCAAGGCGCTGCAGCTTCGCTGCGTGGGTGTCGAGCAGTTTCTCAATCTGGCGAATGAGGATGCTGGTCTGCATGGGCTTGACGAGCATCTTGTCGGCGCCGATGTCGGCCCAGTCGTCGTCGGGGAAGGCGGTGAGGAGGGCGACGGCGGGATGATACGCAGCGGTGCGGGCGGCCTGGATGACCTCGCGGCCGGCAGCGTCGCTCTCCATGCGCATGTCCGTGATGACCATCTGATACTCGTGCAGCTTAATTTTGGAGCGAGCCTCGCGGGCGCTGGCGGCCGTATCCACATCAAATCCGCTGATCTCGAGGACGGCTTTCAAGGTCAGCAGAACAGTTACTTCATCGTCGACAAGCAGAACACGGCGCTTAGCCAAGGCTATCTCTCCTGGGTCCTGCGCGGACGGCGAGCGATAAAAGCCGTCGAGCACGCTAGGGTAGTGCAAACAAGGTACAGACTAACGCAAGTATGTTCGCAGCTTGTCGATGGCCACGCAAGGGCAAGCGGCAGGATGCGTTATTGGGCTGGGTTGGATTGGTTCACTTTGAAGCGGTAGGTGAGACCGAGGTAGACAAGCGTGAGAGGAGCTCCGTGGGCGTTTTCGCGCATCAGGGTTCCGGGAGAAAAGTGGCCGACGCCGGCATTGAGGACGAGGTACTGGTGGAAGACATACTTTCCAGAGGCGTCAAACTCGTGGCCGATATCGTCGCTGCGAAAGCCCCCGGCGGGTGCCACGACGGTGGTGGTGGCCGCTCCGCCGTAGACGTTGTCCGCGGTGGACGAGACTTGCAGCGACTCCTCCTGGATGAGGAGTGTGACGTGTTTGGAGGGCGTGAGGTCAAGGTTGGCGCGCTCTTGCTTAATGTTCTGGTAGCCGAATAGATCGGTCAGGCCGAAGGCGTTGTGATTGCTTGGGTATTGCTGATCGAAAGTACCAATGCGCTGGGGATCAGTGTGGGGGTTGCCGGAGGCGTAGTCGTACTCGCCCAGCAGTCGGGGCTTCCAATAGATCTTCTGCGAAGTGTACCCGGCTTTCACGTAGCCAGCGCCGGCGCGAATGGAATCGTTGGAATAGCTGCCGCGCTGCAAGGCTCCGAGGACGTCGAAGTAGAAGCCTCCGGCGATGGTTGAGGACACTTCGGCTCCGGGAGTTACTTCAGTCTCGGTGCCGAAGATCTTTTGCTGGCTCTCAACTCTTGGGAACGCCTTGACGTAAACGAAAGGCTGGACGACGGTGTGAGGGACCCAGGTGGTGAGGGTGCCGACGGCGCCGAAGAAGGTCAGCCCGGCGCCGTGCTTGTCGAGCGATGTTGGATGGACGGTGACTACGGAAGAGGCGAAGAAGTCGACGCGGTTTTTGTCGCCAATGCGTCCGAGAAATCCGTCCCAGGTGCGACTGATGTTGGTCCAATCGCTGATACCGACGAGACGCTCGCTGCCGTAGCGCAGCTCCTGGCGCCCGGCAATGAAGGCCAGGTTTTTCTTGTGGAACTGGAGGAACGCCTGGCGAAGGTCGAAGGTGTCGCGCATGTTGGGTGAAGCGTATTTTGCAGGTTCACCGGGGGCGTGAACGTCGATGAACTGGATATAGCCGGTAAGCCAGGGGGTTGGTCGAATCTCGAGACCACCCCAGACGCGCGTCAGGAAATATATCTCTTCATTGCCGGAAATGTAGTCGTCCGAACTTTGGCTCTCCATGCGACCGCGCAGTTGCATGTCGAGGGTCATCCACTTGGGCAAGGGTGCCCACTGCAGGGGTTGGACCTTTCCCTGGATCTGAGGGTAGTCGAGGTAACTCACGACCCGCTTGTCCTCGCCGGACATCTGGGCCCGGGCGGGTGAACCCAGGAGCAGAATGGCTGCGAGTCCCAACACGGTGAGCGCGCGTCCTGCGGTTCGTCCCACGGTCTTGCCGCTCGACCGCTCTCCCTTTTTCGCCAAAAACATTTGGACCCCTTTCGCAGTTCCAACTCGGATCGATTCCGATGCCATTTGGAGGCCTTGCCCATGGGGTGGCTCGCAAAGGAACGTAAGTTTGGATGCGTCTTCTTTAACCTGCGTTTAACATCGGCAGGTGAGGACGTGTGGGTGAATTGGGGTTGGACAGGGAGGTGTGGGAGTGCGACATCGTCGGTTTGGACGGTATTCGCATAAGTCTTTTGAATGGAGCGCATTTTAACGTTGCCGCTGTACTATTAAAGACAGAAACAACGATCGCCACTTGGATGGTAGCGATGCGCCCGATGGCATGGGTGTGGTCGCGTACAGAAAATCCATTGGCCGGATGTTATACTCGCGAGTGCTTCGGTTTCTGCTGTAATCGAGCTGAAATCCAAACCAATCCCTAAAAACATGGCCGCAGAGAGTGCGAGCCGTGGAGGCTGAATATTCCACCATTAGATAAACGCTCCGCCAAGTCCTTTATTCGCACCAACGAACGTATCCGCGCGCGCGAAGTCCGCGTGATTGACGAGAATGGCGAACAACTCGGCGTGATGGCTCCGTTCGAGGCACTGAAGATGGCCCGCGAGCGATCACTTGACCTGGTAGAGATCTCGCCCAATGCTGTGCCGCCGGTGTGCAAAATCCAGGACTACGGCAAGTATCTTTACGAGAAGGACAAGAGCGACCGCGCTGCACGCAAGAAGCAGAAAGTGATCGTCATCAAGGAAGTTAAGTTCTCGGTTACGGTCGATGAGCATGACTACCAGACGAAGAAGAACCAGGCGGTACGGTTTCTTGGTGATGGCGACAAGGTGAAGGCGAGTCTGCGGTTCAAGGGCCGACAGATGGCGCATCGCGATCTCGGGTACAAGATCATCAACCGGCTAATCATGGACATTGGCGATGCAGGCACAGTGGAGTTCATGCCGCGCATGGAAGGCACAACGTTGCATGCGATTCTTGCTCCGGCGAAGAAGGCCGAGGTGCAGCAACCCGTGGCGGCGCCCAAGGTGAAGGCACCTGCGCCTGCTGCTGTGGAAGTGCCCAGCGCATAACACTTCTGAGAACGAAAACGATAGCGCCCGCGAGATTTCTCGCGGGCGTTGTCGTTTGTTACGCGCCGGTCAGCGTTCGAGTCCCCACTCGTTGACGAAGTGGAAGCCGCGATCTTCGAGGGGGTAGTGGGACGGGAGGGGAACGCGGACGAAGGTGAGGGTGCCGTCGTTCTTGGCGTCTTTGCCGGTGGGTGTGAGGACGAGGTGGACGGCGTCGGGCTGCGTCAGGGCGTAGGTGATGGGATCGTTCGATTCAGAGACAAGGAAAAGGGTGTGCTTTTTGTCGTCGGGCTTGGCGTAGGCGCGCCAGAGGACGGTGGCGGAGTCGCGCAGCATAGTGCGGCCGCTGGGTTCGAAGAAGATGTCGGTCATAGGCTGGCCATCGCCGGTGACGTAGGGCTTGGTAGCTGAGGCTAGATGCCATTGGCCGGTGAGCGGTGGCGGATTGCGCTCGCTGACGAGTTGTTGCGCGTAGCCCTTCTGTAACTGAAAGGCTCCAGGCAGCACAGCGAGTAGGAGTACTACGACGACACAGACCGTCTCCAGGCGGAGACCGTAGCGGCGAGCGGGCTTGACCCAGCCGTCGATTGGCTTGCAGGGGTGGTGGAGGAAGAAGAAGTTGATGAGGCTCTGCATGTCGGGAACGATGAGAGCCAGAGACATAAGGACAAGGTGTGCGGCATAGAGCTTGACGGGGACGTCGTAGCAGAAGTTATAGAGGACGATGTTGGTGGCGAGAAAGGCAGTGAGGAGCTCACCGAGGAGGCCGGTGCGACGGAAGAGGATGAGGATGCCGGCAGTGACTTCCGCGGCGCCGCAGATCATCTCGTAGACAGGGTTGAGGCCGATGAGGGTCCAGAGCATGGTCATCGGGGAGGTGTTGCCGAGGGGCTCGTTGAGGACGGCGAGCGAGGGTGGAGACATCTGGAGGGGGAAGAGCTTGGCTAGGCCGTAGCCGATCATGGCGACGCCAAGGGTGAGGCGAAGGGTGAGGCGGAACCAGAAGAAGAGGCGTGGGTAGGCGAGGCTGCGGCGAGAGGGGCTGCGAAGTTCGGCGATTGCGGTCCAGATGAGGGTGAGGAGGATGGCGACAACGAGCATGATGCCGACGGCGATCCAGTTGAGGATGGTGTCTCCCGAGCCGGTGCCGTGGAGCTTGGCGCCCACGCCGGTTAGATGGAAGACGTGTTGGCCGAGCCACTGTGCGCCGTTGAAGAAGGGCCATGAGGTCCAGTTCTCGAGATGCTCGCCGATGTGGAAGGGGATGACTTCCCAGAGCGTCGCGTTGGCGCAGCAGAGCGCGTAGATCATGAGATAGCAGAAGGAGAAACGGAAGGCGAGGCGGGTGCCGAAGGACCAGCGCCGTGGAGTGGGCAGGGTCGGCATGTCAGATGTGGTGGGTGCTACGAAGGACGGATCGGGAATCGGGTCGTGCGAGAAGTCTGGGGAGAGATTTTGGGAAGCGTCGGGAGTCAACTCGGACAATGGTCTGCCTTTCGTATGGCCGGGAAGTTGGGGTGGATCGATTGTTGCTTGTGGTGTAAAGTCCGTCAACGACTAAGTGTGTGGCCCGAGTTCGCGATAGGCGGCGAGCGCAGCTAGATGGCCGCACATGCCGTGGACGCCACCGCCGGGGGGCGTGGAGGAGCTGCAGAGATAGACGGTGGGGTTACTGGTGCGATAGCCGTGAGAGGTGGGACGGAAGAGAAGCTGCGAGAGGGTCATGGCACCGCCGGAGATGTCGCCGCCGATGAGGTTGGGATTCCACGTGGCGAGGGCTTCGGCGTTGCTGGCGCGGCGGGCGAGGATGCAGTCCTGGAAGCCGGGAGCATAGCGGGAAATCTGGGCCTCGATGACGGCGGTGCGATCGATCATGGAGCCGGAAGGGACGTGGCAATAGGCCCAGGCAGTGTGTTTGCCTTCGGGAGCGCGGGAGGGGTCGAAGAGGCTGGGCTGGACGACGAGGACGAATGGACGATCGTTGAGGCGGCCATAGAAGGCATCGTGCTCGGACTGGGAGATCTCGGCGAGAGAGCCACCGAGGTGAACCGTGGCGGCGCGAGAGCATTCGGGTGAGCGCCAGGGGATGGGCTGGTTGAGGGCGAAGTCGAGCTTGAAGATGCCGGGGCCTGGCCGGAACTTGAGGAGCTCGTGGACGTAGGCGGGGGCGAGGGCGGAGTTGGCGATGCGGGTGAGCGCGTGAACGCTGGTGTCGAAGAAGGTGGCGTTGGCGGAGGGAAGCTCGGTGAGGTTTCGGATGTCGGCGTTGAGGACGATGCGACCGCCGAGAGATTGAAGGTAGCTCGCGAGGGCATTGGTGATTGACTGCGCGCCGCCTGCGGCGATTGGCCAGCCGGTAGTGTGTCCGGCGGCAGCGAGGACCAGACCAGCGGCAGAGCTGGCGACTCGGGTGAGCGGAAGGACGGAGTGTGCGGCGATGCCGGCGAGGAGGACGCGCGCGCGCTCGTTCTGAAAGAGGGTGGTGGCGAGCAGCTGCGCGGGCATGAGGGCAGCCGGGCCGAAGGTGGCCATGGCTATGGGATGGCTGGGGAAGCGCAGCAGGGGCTGGGTGAAGTCCTCGATGAGCTGGGGCCAGTTGCGTACGGTCGGGCCGAGGAGCGTGCGCCAGGCGCCGCCATCATGCGTGGTGAGTTGCGCGACGGTGGCTTCGAGGACGTGCTCGAGTGTGACGGCGGTACCGTCGTCGAGTGGATGGGCGACGGGAGTGTGCGGCTCAATCCAACGCAGGCCGTGGTCAGCAAGTGGAAGGCTGCGGAAGAATGGGCTCGCGACGCCCATGGGGAAACAGGAGGAGCCGAGATCGTGATGGAAGCCGGGAAGGGTGACTTCGGCGGTGGAGCAGGCGCCGCCGACGGTCGCGTTGCGCTCGTAGACGGTTACGGCTACACCGCGCTGCGCGAGAGTGATGGCGGCGGCGAGACCGTTGGGGCCGGATCCGATGATGTTGGCGGTCTGGAGCGGCATGTTAGTTGTGATGCTACCGCGAAGAAGGTCGCTGGGGACGTAGGCGCGGAGGTTCCTGACTAGATTGGGTGTTTGGCTAGATCGAGCGCGAGTTTGGGAGCAACGCCGTCGAAGGTGCCTTGGAGCTCGCGGACGCGGGTGAGGGCAGCTTGCACGCTGGGGAGGACGTTTTCCGGGCCTACGTGCTTGAGGAAATCGGAGCCGGCGATGATGTGTTGGGGCTGATCGCGTGCGCCGCAGAGGAGGAGGGTCCTGTCAGTTTTATGGAGTCGAGTGTTGAACTGCTCGAAGGCATGGATACCGGTGGCGTCGAGCGCGGTCATGTTGCGCAGGCGGAGGATGACGATGTCGCCGAAAGTATTGAGGTCGCGGGTGGCTTCGGCTAGCTTTTCGGTGGTGCCGAAGAGGAAGGGGCCGTGGATGCGGAGGATGGTTACGTTGGAGGGAATTTCCTTGTCCTGAAGAATATGGGCCTGGCCGTCGCGGAGGTATTCGGTCGTTACGGGGACGACGGTAGTGGTGGCGGCGACTCGGTAGATGTATAGCAGCGCGGCGAGGGACATGCCGACGCCTACGGCTACGGTGAGGTCGGCGAAGACGGTGAGGGCGAAGGTGGTGAACCAGACCGCGATGTCGGTTTTGGAGAGGCGGAAGATGGTAGCGATCTCGCGCCATTCGCCCATGTTGTAGGCGACGACGAAGAGGACGGCCGCGAGCGTGGTGAGAGGGACGTAGCTGGCCAGAGGTGCGGCAAACAAAAGGATTAGCAGGAGGGTGGCGGCGTGGACGATGCCGGCGATGGGGGTATGGGCTCCGGAGCGGATGTTGGTGGCGGTGCGGGCGACGGCTCCGGTGGCGGGCATTCCTCCGAACATCGGAGAGACGATGTTGGCGATGCCCTGGGCGATGAGCTCCATGTTGGAGTCGTGGTGGTCGCCGCTCATGCCGTCCGCAACTACTGCGGAGAGAAGACTTTCCACTGCTGCTAGCATGGCCACGGTGAAGGCCGAGGGGAGCAGCGTGAGGACGTGAACGCCGTGGAAGTTGGGGAGGGCGATGTGGGGGAGGCCGCGTGGGATTCCGCCGAACTTGGTGCCGATGGTTTCCAGATGGAGATGGAAGGTGGCGGAGATGGCCGTGAGGAGGACGAGGGCTACGATGGCGCCGGGGACTCGTCTTGTAAGGTACGGCAAACAAAGGATGATGGCGAGGGAGGCGAGGCCTACGGCGATGGTTTCCGGGCGGGCGGTGGCGATGTAGTGGGTTAGGAGTTCGAGGCGGAAGAGGAAGTCGCTGGGGACGGCGGGGGTCCTAAGTCCAAGGAAGTCTTTGATTTGCGTGGAGGCGATGAGCAGGGCTATGCCGTTGGTGAAGCCTATGGTGACAGGGCGCGGGATGTATTTGACGGCTGAGCCGAGGCCCGTAAGTCCCATGATTAGAAGGAGAACACCGGCCATGATGCCGACGAGTGCGAGGCCACCCATGCCGAATTTCAGCACGATGCCGGCTACGATGATGACGAAAGCGCCGGTTGGGCCACCGATCTGGGTGCGCGATCCACCTAGCGCGGAGATGATGAAGCCGGCTATAACTGCTGTGTAAAGACCAACTTGCGGGGGGACGCCGGAGGCTATCGCGAAGGCCATGGCTAGCGGTAGGGCGATGAGGCCTACGGTGACGCCGGCGATGAGGTCGTGGGAGAGGTCGTTGAGGGTGTAGCCGCGCAGGCAGGTGATGGAGCGGGGAAGCCACTGGCGCGAGGGAGTCACCGGACGGCCTCCGTCGGGTTTTCCATTGCGTCGAGCATGCCGAGGGATTCTTTTAGGTGGGCGTGGAAGTAGGTGCGCATGAGGGCGAGGACCTCATTGATGAGGGGATCGCGGACGGTGTAAAACACCTGGTTGCCAGACTTACGGGTGGAGACGAGGTGTTTGGCGCGGAGAACAGCGAGGTGTTGCGAGACGTTCGCTTGCTCCATATTGAGCTTGTCGATGAGGGTGCCGGCGGAGAGTTCGCCGTCGGCGAGGAGCTCGAGGATGGCTATGCGGGTGGGGTGGGCGAGGGCCTGGAAGATGTCGGCCTTGAAGCGGCGGAGCGTGTCCTGCATGTATGAATATTAGCAGGTACGCATATGGTTTAGATGAAATCGGGTGTGAATTTGTATGACCTAGCCCTGTTTCGGGCTACGCAGCGGGGTGTTTAGCCTAGTTTCGGGTGACATAAAACGGGTACAAAGTCGGGATTTCGTGACCGTCGCAAAATGTGGGTCATTTGGCGCAGGTGCGCGCACGCACGGGACCGAAATGGGACAGGTGTGGCTAGACCTCTTTGGTGTCGAAGAAGAGGAGTTGGCTGCCGGGGGCCATGAGGGTTTGGGCGTCGGCGGCGGCGGCCTGGCCTTCGGGGCTGGAGAGGGTGGCGAGGAGGGAGGGCATGTCGGCGAAGGTTAGGGTGGCGATGGCGTGGAAGGCGGCGGGGCCGGCGGGGGAGTTGATGGGGCCGGTGCTGATGTCGAACTTCTGGAGGCCGGGAAGCTTTTTGGCGAGGGGGATGTGGATGTCGGCGTAGTGTTGGTCGAAGGCGGCGGGGTCGGGCGGGGTGGCGTAGAGGACGAGCAGGCGGGCCATGGGAGTCTCCTGGTGTGAGGTGATGGTACGCCCGATTTGTTGTGGGCTTCCATGCATGACCATGGAGCCGTCAAGCATGGGGCGGTTGGCCGATTGCGAGCTCGCCTAGCGTCATTTCGTCGGATAGTTTCTCGACGAGAAGCCGACGTCTCGGTATTAATCCAAAGCTCGATGAGGGCATCGGCGATTTGTCGCTCATTGGGAAGTCGAAACGGCGGTCGCCCGCGAAGATCGGTGACGAGAACGGCGTTTATCGGGACTTATCCGGCGATTCCCCAAATAGGCCTAGCCTAATGCCCACATCTCAGAACCGACATGTGGAATGATAGCCCATACTCCTCAAGGATTACCCATGCTCGACGTCCATCCACCGCATCACGCCGCCAGCACCTGGCGAGACTTCTTCATCCACATCGCCACCATCTGCGTCGGCCTGCTCATCGCTATCGCGCTCGAGCAGGCGGTCGAAGCCCTGCACCACGCGCACCAGCGCCGCGAGCTCATCGGGGATCTCCGCTCTGAGTGCGAGCACAACCAGCCCGTCTTTGAAGAGGACGTCAACTCATACCGCGCCCACGCAGCCTGGGAAACCCAGTCCGCAACCGCACTGATGCAAGCTGCGCCTCGGGACGGCTACGTGACCGTGATCCTTCCGGCTTTCCAAGGCACGCAGTTTTCCCACGCGCCTTCGGGAGCCGTGTGGTCGGTCGCGCGCGCCAATGGCAAGGTCGCCCTGCTGCCCGAAAACCTCGCGGAAGTCTATGATCGCGTCGATCACCAGGGCGAGGAATTCCTCCTTTCCAACCGCAAGGCGAACGAGGTCAAGCAGGAGATACCCGCACTCGCGACTCTCTACGGCATTCAGATCAAGCCGGATGCTACGGTGCGAGTCTCTCCGGAAGCGCGCGACACCGTCGCGGGCGCACTGGCAAGAGCCTCAAGCGCAAACAGGTCTGTTCTTCTTTGGGTTCTGTACTGGCAGGGAGCCTGCAAAGCGGAGCTGGACAACGTGCAAACCCGCGACGCCATCTCGCCCTACCTCGACGCAGCCAACCGCACCCTGTCGCAGAAATAGCAACTGAGCTTCTCAGCATTTAGTAATGGGAAGTCGGCTTGTGGTCAGTGATTCATCACCAGCGAGCCGGTTGTTTCTGGTTAGGGAAATGCCCTGCTGTATGATTTCTGCATAACCGCTATCGAGAAGAGCGCATGAATTTAAATCGGCGGAGTTTTCTGGTGCAGGCTGGCGCGGCGTCCTTCAGCACAGGGATTCTGGCCACACACGCGTTGGCTGCGGATGGTGTGAGCGCAATTGACCGCGAGCGGATGCGATCCGTGGCTGCCTTCACGGCGAAGACGCTGAGCACGGATCATCCGATGCCGTTCGGCGCAGACATTGTGAGCACGGCTACCGGTGAGCGGCTGATGCGCGCGGTGAATCGCGTGGGTCCCGAACACGATCCCAGCGCGCATGCCGAAACCCTGACAATTCGACTCGCTTGCGCCAAGCTGGGCTCGGGATCCCTCAAGGGGTACACGCTGTATACGACGTGCGAGCCGTGTGCGATGTGCATGGCCTGCGCTCTCTGGTCGGGCCTGGACCGACTGGTCTTCGGTGCCACGATTGCCGATGCGGGCCGGTTCGTTTCGCAGATTATGATCCCGGCGAAAGAGGTAGCCTGGCGGACCGACCTGCAATGTGTGGTGGCTGGGCCGGTCGAGCGCGAGAGTTGCGTGAAACTCTTTACCGATCCGCGCATGCAAAAGGCGTTTGCGATGTGGAAGAAACCTTGAGCGAGCTCTGGGGCGTAAGGTCAAATATCTCGCAACGCTGATGACTCTCGCTTCTGCTTGCGCATCGATAACAGTAAGCCGCCTTGTCTGCATCAGTGATCGTTGGGGAGAAGAGCGTTTTACAGGACGGATAATCCAAACGGCATGGGTCGGAGGTGATGAGTACTGAGCCCTGAAGGCAACAGCCGAGCTAAGGTCGCTTGACCTGAAAGGCGACCATCCGGCCAAGTGACGAGAAGCAGGTTTACCCTAAGGCTGCGCGGCGCATTGAATACTGAAGGTCCAAAAACTAGGTACCCCGCCCATTCGCGCGAGGGGCGCGCGATAAGGACGGGGTACCTGGTCTCTGGGCTTTACTCCTTGGGCCGCGACTCCGGCGGCACAAGACCTGCGAGGCGGTAGTACACAACGAGCTGGCCGTAGTGTTCCCCGCTATGTTCGATGATGCCGTAGGCCATGTCGAGAACACGCGATTTCTGCCCAGGGAAATACTCGAACTGCGTCGTCATGCCTTTCTCGCCTTGCGCCTGGATGGCGGCTGCGCCATCGGCGAAGGATTTCTTGACGAACGCAACGATGTCGGCCTTGGTTTTGTATTGGTCGCGCTTCGGATCTCCAGCAGGAAGCTTCTGCCCCGTCACAGTATTCGTGAAGTAGTAGCAAGAACCCGCCGCGTGCAGCAGCTGCTCGGCGAAGCTCCGCTCGGCGGGTGTCGCCTTGAAGTCATATTTGTCCTCGGGAAAATCTTCGGCCATCGCGGTCAGCTTGCGGCCAATGTCATTCCAGGAGTCGAGCACGACTTTCACTTCCGGCTCGGCAGGTTTGGCTGTATCTTTCTTCATCGCGTCCTGGGCATGGGCGGCAAATGCGAATGCCACCAGGACGATAGCGAGAAACGGTAGTCTTTTCATTTCTTTCTCCAAGATTGAGTTTCGCGAATCAAACCTTCAGCTTCTTATTTCGCCTGCGTCAGCCCCGCAACAACTGCAGCAACTTTATCGAGTATCTCGTTCCAGCCCTCAAATTGCCCGCTATCCTTTGCGCTCTTCATGGGTTCATTTCCGATGAAGGTGAGTTTCGTCCTGCCGTTTCCGAGATCCTCAAAGAGGGTCACGTCGTACGCACCCTCGATGGCTTCATTTTCCATTCCTAAGTCTGCAGGATCAACCTTGTTTCCCTTCGAGTCCGAAAAATACATCAGGGAAACGATCTTCTCGAACGGAACAATCTCGTAGTATTCAACCGCATTCCAGCCGCAGATCTGCCCATCCGGCGCCGCCATGCAGCAGAGAAGTTTTCCGCCAACGCGAAAATCCATCTCGCAAACGGGCGCAGTAAAGCCCTTCGGTCCCCACCACTGCATGATGTACTTCGGGTCTGTCCACGCCTTCCAAACCAACTCGCGCGGGGCATCAAAAACTTTTGTAACGACCATCCGCTCAACTTCGCTAATCTTGTTTTCTGCCATCTCTGGCCTCCTCTTTCTTCATTTGGTTTACAACTACTTCCAGTTTGTCGAAGCTCTCTTCCCAGAATCGGCGATAGCTGATCGCCCACTCGCTGACCGTCTTAATCGCCTCTGGCCGAAGCGTGCACACGCTCTCTCGTCCGCGCTTCGTCTTGATCACAATCCGCGCCCGTACCAGGTACGCGATGTGTTTTGAAATCATCTGCTGCGAGAGTGAGAACGGTTCCGTCAATCCATGAACAGAGGCGGGCCCGTGGGAGAGCCGTTCGATCATTGCCCGGCGGGTTGGATCAGACAAAGCCGCAAAGGTTGTACCAAGCTTATCCACAACCAAATGGTAGTGGATCGTCGGTCAATGTCAACTGCTAATTTTGCGATTCGTGGTTTCTGCCCGAATGTTTTAGCCCGGAAAGCGGTGCTGATGATGCTCGACTTGCCAGGACCTCAGCGACGAAGGTCAAATCGCCAACGCGCTCACCGACACCGGATTATTGCCGATATGTCGGCTTGTCGGAAGGCATTCCCCAATCCTCTCCACTGGTGACAACAGGCCGACGCGCTCATTGATGGCTTCGTTTGGGTTGTGAGTTCTGCCAAACGCGCTTATCGTCGCTCATTCGGTACTCGAAGTTTCGACTTCGATGCAGGCTGTGTACCCCGCACACAACCGGTGTCCGCACGATCTGTTTCGGTCGTGCAAGGGAATAGGATTTGCGAACCCACTCATGACGATAGCGCCGTCATGAATGGGGCACCGGGCCGGAGGCTCTATGAGCCATTCTTGACGCAGTTGTAGACGGTAAGAGTGACCACATTATAGGTCGGTCCCACCACAGTTCCGGCACTCGGGCTTTGAACTATCCCAGTATGCCCCGCATAGCAATCCTTGATATAGTTCACCTTGCCAACAAGCCCATAGACGCCGAGCTTGATGATTGCGAGTTCTACAGTACTCGAATTCTGATCGTTCGATACCTGGGGTACATACAGGCCACCATCGGGATTAAGCTGCCATAGCTGCGAGACGGTTTGATTGCATACGTATATCTGCATCGCAAGGCCGACCGTCGCCTGGCCGCCCGGTATGTCGAGACAGTAGCCGCTGCTACCCGCAACCTTCGATTCCACGGGTGCGCCAGCGGAGCCTTTGGCAGGCACGGAGATTTGCCATTTCTGGTTGCTGATTCCATTGCAAGTCCACTGCTGTATCGGGGTATGATTTGCGGCTCCGCCGCGGGCATCGAGACACATGCCGGTGAGGGCGTTTTCGAATTGGAATCCAGCCGAGCCGAGCGAGATGTAGAGCCATTCCTCAGCGCCGCCCGCTTTGCACGGCTCCTGGACGATCGCCGCACCTTGCAGCATCGAGTCGTTCTGCGGCCCAAGACACATGCCGGTATGTGAGTTGAAAAACACGAAAGGCTGGTCCGCTGCCGCGGGTTTCGCTGATAGTGCGAGGGCCATTACGAATGCGACCAAATAAACCGCCTTGTGTAGGGCGAATTTCCTTCGCCGATGGCGTTGCCCATCTCGCGCCCGTTGGTCGGCGATTGTACCGGTCATGTCGCCAGTCAGAGGATTGGTTTGTTTCTGAGCGTTGTTGATGTCGCCGAGTAGATCGCTAAGATTGGACACGGTGGTGGTCTCCTTCGTTCGTCGATCGATTGGAAAACTGCCTGCGGAGCGGTCTGGAATAACGAAGCAAATCTGGATTCCCCATCGCCTGTTCAGTGCGGCGAGATCATCCATCCATTCGTGTGGATCAGGTCTTGAGGATTGATCGCCGTCTTACGTCTCGCGCAGCCTAGACGAGCACAGGTCGCAGCGCCCGAGATAACCGAGTCAGCTCGAACACCGGAATCGTCGACGGGTCCGACGAGAGGTGGCGCGGATAGCCGATGCAGAGATCGGCCGTAATCACCACGGTCGAGTCGCTGGTATTGGAAATGGCCCAGGTGTGCTGAGTGGGAAATGTCACATCCATGAAGGTCACGGACACGTCAGAATTGAAGAACGTCTTGACGAGGGGGGCGATGGTGCCATCGTTACGCTGAAGGCCCTCTTCCGCGGCGAAGAACTGCTCCATGTCGGTTAAGACAGCCGTGTTCATTGAGATCGCGGCCGTCTGCAGACCTGACACGATCTCAGTGAGAATGTCGTCGGCATTGGTGCACCAGTCGGCCGGCCAGCCGACATGGATGTTCCACGAACTGAGCGCGAGGTCCAGGTAGGTGCCGAGATTGAATGACCTGTCGGGCACGATCGAAATCCCAAACTTCACATCCGCCCCGGATTTCGATCCTGAGAAGGAGAGCCCGCTCGGACTCGCCGTGACCTGCGTGTTGCCCGGCAGCGCTGAGCCCTTAAGCACACTGCTTACGCTACCTGCGGAAATCCCGTTCTTGACGTCGATCGTCTCAGGCAGCAGCCAGATGTTGAGTTCGGTTGTCTCAGCAGCACCGACGGTCAGGCTGAGGTCCGAGCGGTAGAGCGGACGGTACGGGAAGGAACCTTCTGTGACCAGAAGCATGAACCGGACGTCCGACGGCGTATCGCCAGGTACAGTGGCGTTGGGAGGAGGCTGCGTGATGCCGAAGCTGCCATCGGCCTGCGTTAGGGCTGAGCCACCGGGCAAGGGGATCGGCAGCCGGTCGTTGACCGACCACGTTCGCACTTCCAGGCCGGCCCAAGGCTGAAAGCCCTGTTGGGGCGGGCCTTGTTGCCCGCTCAGAATGGGTGAGAAGAAGAGCGCCGGATCGTTGATCTGGTAAACGTGACCCGAGAAGATTGGGCCCCTAAGGCCCGGGAGTCGAAAGCTGGCTGCGTCGCTCATACTCACCTCGCATGGGGCATGAGAAAGTGAGTAGGAATATAGGCCCGTCAGGAGCTGGAAGTCAACAAAATCAGGCGGTTAAATCATGATGGTCGAAACGGCCCTCTTGGCGATCCCGGGCTAAAGCCCGGACCTATCTCAGGAGCAAGGGCTGCGGGCACGAAGTGATTTGGGCGCTAGGTGGTCCAGTGGATGCGGACGGATTTTTTGCCTAGGCGGAGGGTGGGGGTTTCGCCGAGGAGCTCGCGCGTGATGGTGCGGGCGTTGAACTTTTCGCCGTTGATGGAGACGGCGTTTTCGGTTAGCTTGCGGGTGGCTTCGCCGGTGGAGGCTGCGAGGCCGGCGAGCTGGAGGAGCTTGGGGATGCGGAGGGTGGGCTCGGCGGTGTCGGTGGCTAGCAGGCCTTCGGTGGAGAGGGAGACGGTGACTTCGGGAGCGTCGTCGGCTACACCTTTTTGCTGGAACTGGGTGGCCCAGGATTCGGCGGCGTGGTTGGCTTGGGTGGGGGAGTGGAAGTCGGCGGTGATGGAGTGGGCGAGGTTCTTCTTGGCTTGCATGGGATGCAGGGCGCCGCTCGCGACTTCCGCTTGCATGGTGTCGATTTGGGATTGCGGGAGGTCGGTTAGGAATGTCCAGTACTTCCACATTAGGTCGTCGTTGATGCTCATTAGCTTGCCGTACATGTCGG
>Ga0302234_10000350_pt1 | contig 36319 bp, 33 predicted proteins | sample II_Palsa_N3_2_FD_193576 | JGI IMG/M metagenome (GOLD analysis project Ga0302234, IMG submission 193576) | Peat permafrost microbial communities from Stordalen Mire near Abisko, Sweden - II_Palsa_N3_2 | ecosystem: Environmental > Terrestrial > Soil > Palsa > Peat permafrost | place: Sweden... | reverse complement strand
ACCTGCAGTTGGAAACCTCGGCTCAGTTCGGCACGGAACTGCTGCAGCAAGGTCAGAAGATCTATACGGACAACTGCGCGAAGTGTCACGAGGCGAACGGTCTCGGCCAACCGCCGAACTTCCCGCCGCTGGCCAACAACCAGTCTATCCAGATGCCGTCGGCGGTGAACCCGATCCGCATGGTGTTGAATGGGGGCTTCCCGCCGAGCACGGATGGCAATCCGAAGCCGTACGGCATGCCACCGTTCGCTCAATCGCTGTCGAATCAGGAAGTGGCCGCTGTGGTGACCTACATCCGTATGTCGTGGGGTAACCACGGTACGGCCGTGTCGCCGCAACAGGTGTCCGATCTGCGGTCTGCGCCGCTCGACTGAGCGACGCAAGCGGTAAGGAGGGCGCGGCTGCGGGAAATCGCGGCCGCGCCCTTCGTTTTTTAGGACCAGCGCGGGACCGGTACAATGGCGTATTGGACCGAGCGGGAGAAGATGTCGTGCATGTCGGTGAGCGTTTTAACAGCATTACCCACCTCGTCGGCGCGGTGCTGTCGGTGGCGGGGCTGGCTACGCTCGTCACGATGGGCGCGCTGCAAGGCGATGCGTACAAGGTCGTCAGCTTCAGCGTTTACGGTGCGATGCTGCTGGTGCTGTATGCTATCTCCACCCTTTACCACAGCGTGCGCAGTCCGCGCGTGAAGGCGGTCCTGCAGAAATGCGATCATTCGGCGATCTACCTGCTGATCGCCGGTAGCTACACGCCGTTCACGCTCGTCACTTTGCGCGGACCGTGGGGCTGGTCCCTATTCGGGGTAAGCTGGGGGCTTGCGGTCCTCGGCATCGTGCAGGAACTGACGCTCGGGCGCCGCACCCGTAGCGTATCGATGGTGCTGTATGTCTTGATGGGATGGCTCGCGCTCGTTGCCGTCCGCCCGCTGGTCGAAGCTTTACCGGCCGCAGGCACCGCATGGCTCGTGGCCGGCGGGATCATCTACAGCGTCGGCATCTACTTCTTCATCAACGACGAGCGCATCCGGCACGGACATGGTATCTGGCACCTGTTCGTACTGGCGGGCAGTCTGTGTCAATTCGTCAGTGTTGCGCGCTACGTCGCGTAACACCCCACGACGGCGAAGTGCAACTTAAAGCCAGTCAACGTGTCTTGATAGCGCGTTGAAGCATTCGGCACGCGCTGGCGTGTGCCGCCGATTTCCCTGCGACCGGACCTGGGCTTTGGCCTCGAATGCGCGCCTTTGGGCTGCGCATTCGCCGTTCGCGATACTGCATTGCAAAGAGCTTTTATGTCTTTTGATTCCCTCGGCCTGTCCGAACCGCTGGTTCGCGCTGTACACGAACTCGGCTACACCTCCCCTACTCCGATCCAGTTGCAGGCGATCCCGGCCGTGCTGAACGGCGGCGACCTGCTCGCCGGCGCGCAGACCGGCACCGGCAAGACGGCCGGCTTCACGCTGCCGATCCTGCAACGCCTGAACACAATGCCGCCGGTGACGACGGCCGGAGGCAAGCGCGTGGTCCGCGCGCTGATCCTCACGCCGACGCGTGAGCTCGCCGCGCAGGTCGAGGAAAGCGTGCGCGCGTACGGCAAGTACCTGAAGCTGAAGTCCACGGTGATGTTCGGTGGCGTCGGCATCAATCCGCAGATCGATGCGCTGCGTCGTGGCATCGATATCGTGGTGGCCACGCCTGGCCGCCTGCTCGATCACATGCAGCAGAAGACCATCGACCTGTCGCATCTCGAGATCCTCGTGCTCGACGAAGCCGACCGCATGCTCGACATGGGCTTCATCCACGACATCAAGCGCGTGCTTGCCAAGCTGCCGCCGAAGCGCCAGAACCTGCTGTTCTCCGCCACCTTCTCGGACGAAATCAAGACGCTCGCCGACAACCTGCTCGACTCGCCGGCGCTGATCGAAGTCGCCCGCCGCAACACGACGGCGGAGCTGGTGGCGCAGAAGATTCACCCGGTAGACCGCGACAAGAAGCGCGAGCTGCTCACGCATCTGATCAAGGAACACAACTGGTTCCAGGTGCTGGTGTTCACGCGGACCAAGCACGGCGCGAACCGCCTCGCCGAACAACTGACCAAGGATGGCATCAGCGCACTCGCGATCCACGGCAACAAGAGCCAGTCGGCCCGCACGCGCGCGCTGGCCGAGTTCAAGACCAACACGCTGCAGGTGCTGGTGGCGACCGATATCGCCGCGCGCGGTATCGACATCGACCAGTTGCCGCATGTCGTCAACTACGACCTGCCCAACGTGCCGGAAGACTATGTGCACCGCATCGGCCGTACCGGCCGCGCGGGGGCGACGGGCGAAGCGGTGTCGCTGGTGTGCGTCGATGAGCTTCAATTGTTGAAAGACATCGAGAAGCTGATCAAGCGCGCCGTGCCGCAGGAAGTGATCGCCGGGTTCGAACCGGATCCGAACGCGAAGCCGGAGCCGATCCTGCGCCGTGGCCAGGGTGGCGGCGGTGGCGGTGGTCGTCAGCCGCGCCAGGGTCAAGGCGCACCCAAGGGTGATGGCGGCCGGCGCGACGGCGGGTCCGCCAAGCCGGGGCAGCGCTCGGGACAACGTCCAGCGGGCGCTCAGCAGCAGGCGAAGCCGCAAAGTGCGAAGCCGCAAGGCGGCAAGCCGGCCGGTTCGCCCACGCAACCGCAAGTGCGCAAGGACAATCCGCGCCACGAGACTACCCGCCATCACGGCAAGCCAGGTGTGGCCACGCATGACGGCGCCGGTGCGACGCATGCAGCGCGCAAGCCGCAGGGTCAGGGCAAGCCGCAAGGCGGCAATCCGGGCGCCTTGCTAAGCGGCGCCAAGCCGCGCGGCGATGCTCCGCGCAGCTCGCAGCCGCCGCGCAACGGTGGGCAACGCGGGAGGTGAGGCTAGCAGGTTAGCCGCCTCACCTCCGGGCCGCCGCAGCGGCCTGCTTCAGGTGCTCGATCTGCTGTTCCCACCGATCGAGTACCGCCGCTTCCCCCTCCTCCAGTTCGAATGTAATGCCGCCCGTCAGGCGTGCATAGGGCACCCGCTGCGCTTCACCCGTATCGATCGCACCGATGAAGTGGGCGAGCCCGCTGTTGTCACCTGGCGCCGGCGCCAGCGGCTCGAACTGCAACTGCACCTGATAGAACGCGTCCTCGCACACAAAGGTCAGCGCCGCACGGCCGCTGCGCGCGAGCACGCCAGCCGCCCGCGATTGCGGCCATAACGCGACGCACAGCGTGCGCGAGTCGGGCGCGTACAGCTCACCTGCTCCCAGCAGCGAGGTCCGCACGTGACCATTACTCGCGTCGGTCGTCAGAAAAGACGCCGTGAAACCCGTCTTGCTCGCGAGCGAGGTGCCGTCGAACAAGGCGCGCGGCGCAGCCGGCCATTCGTCGAACACGAGCTGTTCAAGCGGGCGTCGGGATACAGAATCGGTCATCGCCTGACTCCGGTTTTATCAATCGTGTTGCATCGAACTGCGAAATGACGAATGGCCCGCACGAGCGGGCCATTCGATCAAACCGTTCGCCAAGCCAGCGGGCTCGTAGGGCTCGGGAGCCTTCAACAAGCGCACCGCGAATCCTCAGCCTCGATCGTCAACGGAAGAATACATGCTGCGTGATCTTGGCGAGCGGGTAATGCACGCCGGGTTGAATCCGCGCCGGCAGATCGAGCGGCTTCAGCAGCATCTTCACGCACATGTCCGCCGAAAGATTGCGACGCACCAGCGTGTTGATGCGCGCCGCACGGTCACGGTTGTAGGCCGAATCGTGCACACGCTCCGGATAGCGAATCGCGAACACATGCCGCAGCGCAATCTCCGAGTCTTCGTTCTTGATTTCCATCACGCGGCGCATCAGCGCGCCTAATACCGCGAGGCGGCCGTTGCCCTCGATCTTGTTGTACTTCTTGAAGTACTTGAAAAAGTGCTTGTAGTGACGGACTTCGTCGGTGCGAATGTTGTCGGTGATCTCTTTGAGCACCGGTTCGTCCGAGCACTCGCCGATCGCACGATACAGGGTCGCGGTACCTGTTTCCACTACGCAGCGTGCAACCATTTCAAGCGCACGCGTCTTTTCGAAATCTTCGACCGAACAGGTCTTCGAATACTCCTCGAAGAAATTGCGAAAGGCCGTGTCCCAGTCGAACTCTGGCCACACATACGCGATATAGGTCTTCAGGGCCCGGCCATGCTGCATCTCTTCCGGTTCCCACTCGTTGTTGAGCCAGGCCGAGACTTCCGGGTCGCCGTTGAAGAAGGTACTCAGGTTGCTAGTGTAGAGATCCGTACCGCTTTCAATGAACGAAGCGGCACACAGCAGAAGCAGCAGATCTTCGTTGGCCACGGCCCGCTGCCGGTCAATCCGGGTGAGGTCGATGTCCTCAATCCGCCAAGGCATCACATGGTTACGCTCAGTGTGCATTTGTTCCTTGCTCCGAAAGCTATATCGACTCCTGGAGCGTGCCCAGAACCACGTGCGTTCGCCCGGCTGCGGTCGCGTCGATACAGCGCCTTGAATTAGAGTTAACCCCGTGTATCTTGCATCTTAGCTGGTGTTCCGCAACTCTGCAGGTAACACAGCACAGACCATACCCAAGCGCAGCAGTTCCGGCGGCAAGATAGTTGGAATGTTGCAGATCAACACAAAGCGGACGCAGTGCACAAAAAAGGCAGCCCCCAGAGGGGCCGCCCGGTTTCGGGCATACAACGATACATCGCGCGTGACGTAAGGCGGAGTAAGGCTCAGCGGCGAAATAACCGCCGCATTTGTTACGGCCTCAGATTGAATGCGAAAGGGATAGGCCGCGCCGCAAATTCCGCCTGCGCCACGCGACGATAGCGAGCGACAGACCGGACAACAGCGCAGCAGTCAGCACGTAATAACTTGGCGCAAGCTTGTCGCCGGTCAAATGGATGAACGTCTCTACAATCGTCGGAGCAAAGCCGCCGAAGACCGTCACGCCGATGCTGTAGGCGATAGAAAGGCCCGTGGAACGCACGTGGGTCGGAAAGATCTCCGACATCAAGGCGGGCATAGGTCCTGAATAGGCAGCCTTGAGGATGCCGGCTGTACCCTGCAGCAACAACAGCCAGCCGACGGTCGGATGACTCTGTAGCAGTGCAAATATCGGATAGATCAGCACGCCCATCAGCAACGACGTGCCCAGCATGATGCGGATGCGGCCGATTCGGTCGGACCATGCGCCCATCAGCGGTGAAAGCAGGAACTGCAGCCCGCCGTTGAGCACCACCGCGCCGAACGACACAGCAGCCGGCATGTGCAATTGTTTCACGGCATACAACGGCATGTAGAGTTGCAGCACATACACGCCCACTGTCGATTGCGCGACGATGCCGATCGCGAGAAGCAGGTTCACCCAGTGGCTGCTGAATGAAGCGACCGGGTCGCTTGCGTTGTTGCTGTCCTTACTGCGCCCCTGCAGGCCGCCGTGGCCGCCCTCGCGATCCAGGCTGTCGCGCTCGCGGCGCATCGCCAGAAACTCGGGCGTCTCGTCGAGATGCGAGCGAATGTAATAGCCGATCGGCCCAATTAGCACACCGAACAGGAACGGAAGGCGCCAGCCCCAGCTACCCAGATGCTCGGGCGACATCCACGCGGTCAGCAATGACCCGAACGCAGCCGCGAGGACCGCGGCGAGCCCCTGACTGGCGAATTGCCAGCTTGCGAAATAGCCACGCCGTGTGGGGCTGTGTTCGACCATGAAGGCGGTCGCGCTGCCGAACTCGCCACCCACCGCAAAACCTTGCACGAGCCGCGCCACCAGGATCAAAACGGGCGCGGTCAAACCGATCGACGCGTACGGCGGCATCACGGCCATCGTCAAGGTTCCGACCATCATCAGCGCAATGGCAAGCGTCAGCGCCGCCTTGCGGCCCTTGCGGTCGCCGTAGATGCCGAGCACCACCGCGCCGAATGGCCGCATCAGGAACGAGATGCCGAAGGTGGCGATGGCGAGCAGCGTCGAGAGCCACTCGTCGTGCATCGGGAAGAACTGCTTCGCGATGATGCTGGCGAAGTAGCCGTAGACGGAAAAGTCGAACCATTCCAGCGCGTTGCCCACCGACGACGAGAAGATGATGCGCCGGACCATCGCTTTCGACGGCGGCGCGGCGGCGGGGGAAGGAGGAGCCGCCGCGGCGGCGGGCGTTGCGAGGTCGGTCATGGTCGGCTCTATGGAAAACGCGAGACCAACCCGGGCTTGATGGTCGCCCGGGGCAGCCTCGCGCGAAACGACGGGCTAGAAACTACTTCCGCGAAAACGCTGGGCCGCCGCAAGTTTCGCGGCCTCCTTGGGGGCCTGGTGAGAAGCGCCAGGTGGTGGCGACGCTCAAAAACCCGCGGCGAGACCGTCTCGGCGGCTATCGCTGGCCGCTACATAACCCCGTTCCGGATCATTACGGTCGAGCTTCCAGATGTACTGACCCGAGCCGAAGTCCATATACGGATCGTCGACCGATTTGATCGTGTGGCCGAGGTTTTCGAGCGCGCGCGCCGTGTTCGCGTCGAGCGTCGCTTCGATGTCGATCGTGAAGTCGCGGTTCACCTTCCAGCGCGGCGCATCGCACGCCGCCTGCGGCTGCTGGCCGTAGTCGAGCATCCGTACGATGGATTGCAGATGCCCCTGCGGCTGCATGTCGCCGCCCATCACGCCGAAGCTCATCACCGCTTCCTGCTTGCCGTCGACCTGTTGCGTCAGGAAAGCCGGAATGATCGTATGGAACGGCCGTTTGCCGCCTTCCACGACGTTCGGCGACTTCGGGTCCATCGAGAAGCCGCAGCCGCGGTTCTGCATGGAAATGCCGCTGTCCGGCACGACGATGCCCGAGCCGAAGCCCATGTAATTCGACTGGATGAAGCTCACCATCATGCCGCGCTCGTCGGACACCGACATGTAGATCGTGCCACCGGCCTTCGGCATGCCGAAGTCGAACTGCGTCGCGCGCTTCGGATCGATCAATTTAGCCCGCGAGGTCAGATAGGCGTCGTCGAGCATCTGCTCCGGCGTCACATCCATCGAACGCGGGTCCGCCACGTAACGGTAGACATCGGCAAAGGCGAGCTTCATCGCTTCGATCTGCAGATGCTGCGATTCGACGTTGTCGACCGCGAGCGAGCCCACATCGAACTTTTCGAGGATGCCGAGCGCGATCAGCGCGGCGATGCCCTGGCCGTTCGGCGGAATCTCGTGCACGGTGTAGCCGCGATAGTCCTTGCCGATCGGCTCGACCCAATCCGCGCGGTAATTGCGCAGGTCTTGCGCCGTCATCGCGCCGCCGCATTCGCGCGAGAATGCCGCGATCTGCTCGGCGATCTCGCCTTCGTAGTACGCCCGCGGCCCTTGCTCCGCCAGCTTGCGCAGCGTCTTTGCATGGCCGGGGAAGCGCACCAGCTCGCTCACTTCCGGCGCCCGGCCGCGCGGCATAAAGGTCTGGGCGAAGCCCGGCAGATCCTTCAGCTCGGGCACGGCTGCCGCCCACTTGTAGGCGACGATGCTCGCCACCGCATGGCCGCGCTCGGCGATTTCGATAGCCGGTTCCATCAGGTCGGCAAACGGCAGCGAACCGAATTTCTGGTGCAACGCCTCCCACCCCGCAATCACGCCCGGCACGGTCACCGCATCCCAGCCGCGCTTGGGCTGCATCGCGAGACCATTCTCTTCACCGTACTTGCGCTTGAAGTAGTCCACGTTCCAGGCGGCCGGCGACACGCCCGATGCATTCAGGCCGTGCAGCTTCGCGCCATCCCATACGAGCGCAAACGCGTCGCCACCGAGGCCGCACGAGACCGGCTCGACCACCGTAATGGCCGCGGCCGCCGCGATCGCCGCATCGACCGCATTGCCGCCCTTCCACAGCATGCGCAAGCCGGCCTGGGCCGCGAGCGGGTGCGAAGTCGAAACGATGTTGCGTGCGAAGACCGGCAGGCGCGGTGTCGGATAAGGGTTTTGCCAGTTGAAGCGGGTCATGTCGAGACTCTCGGAAAGCGCGGCCCGGCACGATGCATCCGCCGGAGCCATTAGAAAACCATCACGGAACGAACCTTCGATTGCAGCGCGAACCGTCCGAAAAAACAAATTCATTTATCAAATGAATAAATGCAGAAAACACCTGAATAGGGAGACTGGATTCGTTGCAGGTCGGACGTGATCTTATGCATGTCGCGTACGTTGGCGGACAACCTGCCAGTTGGTCTTACAATAGCTCACCGAAAACATCGCTCGTTCCTGGCGCTGGCCGCCGCACCCGGTGCCGGCGCAATCACTTGACCCGAGACACATGACCCGAGACCCCCGCCTGACCCTGAACGCACGTCAACAGGAACTGCTCGAGTGGGTGCAACGCGACGGCTTCGTGACCGTGGACGACCTGGCTGCTCATTTCGACGTCACGCCGCAAACAATCCGGCGCGACGTCAACTGGCTGGCCGACATGAACCTCCTGCGGCGCTACCACGGAGGCGCCAGCCTGCCTACCAGCTCCGAGAACGTCTCGTACAGCGCGCGGCAACGCATGTTCCATGACGAGAAGCGGCGCATCGCGACGCTCGTGGCCACGCATATCCCCGATCAGGCGTCGCTCTTCATCAACCTGGGCACCACTACCGAAGAAGTGGCGCGCGCGCTGAATCGCCATCGTGGGCTGCGTGTGATCACCAACAACCTGAACGTCGCCAGCATGATGAGCGGCTATCCGGACTGCGAGGTGCTGGTGACGGGCGGCATTGTGCGACCGTGGGACAAGGGCATCGTCGGCGAGCTGGCAATCGATTTCATCCGCCAGTTCAAGGTGGATTTCGCGATCATCGGCACCTCGAGTATCGAAACCGACGGCACGCTGCGCGACTTCGACACCCGCGAGGTGCGGGTCGCCGAGGCGATCATCGAGCACGCGCGCACGGTGTTCCTCGCTGCGGACCATTCGAAGTTCGGCCGCCCGGCGCTGGTCCGCCAAGGCCATCTGGACCAGATCGACGCGCTCTTCACCGACGCCGCGCCACCCGCCGATATGGTCGAAACACTGGCAACGGCCGGTACGCAGGTGTACATCGCGGAGTGAACCGCTGACCGAAATCGCCAGCCGGAAAGCGCCATAGCGGCGCGGCAGAGCTTTGCTGCAGCGCACGCAAGACCTCGCGTGAAATCAAGGATTTGGCCGCCCATCCAGACCGCCTCCGCAGGGTCCAATTGTCAAATGGAAAATTTTCGGGGGACGATTTGGGGTTCAGTGTGCGGTTGACTACACTCCAGTTCCCCGACGCCATTTTCACTGCGCGCGGGTCCGAATAGTTGTTACTCCCGCCTGATCCAATCGCGGATCGTGCTGCGCCAGCCGCCCCGCTGGCCAGTCGCCCCTAGGGCCATCCGCGCTAAGCTTGACATGGAGAGAACGATGCTGAGTCCGCATGAATTCGCCACGTTGTTGCTCGTAAAGGATGCTCCCAATCAGGTTGATATGGAACGAGAGGAGCTGGATGCGCTGTTTGAACGACAACTCGTTCAACTCGAAAAACTCGCGTCAGGGCTCAAGCAATGGCGCCTCACGGAAATCGGCGACTCGGCAATCCGGGCGATCAAGCGTTTTTCCTAGTGCGTCGGCGTACGTCCGGCGCATGACACCCGCAAAGTGATCGGCGACGCGCTCGTCTGCGTGGACTGAGCGCGCCTCTGGCTGGTGCGCGCGGTATCGATCAAATCATCCGGCGGTCCGATTCGACTCGTGTTTTATTGTGCCCGCTTGATTTACGCAGTAAATTTACGCGATGGACCGATGCGCCATCCGGCATGCCAAAGACACTCTCTGACGAAGACATTCACCAGTTCCGCGAAGCCATGCGTGGCGTCGCCGAGCACGCGTTCGCCACGCGCGGCGCGCAGGGTGTCACGATGCGCGAGCTGGCCAAGGAGCTGGGCTGCAGCGCGATGACGCCGTATCGCTACTTTCGCGACAAGGACGAGATCCTGGCGATGGTGCGGGCCGCAGCCTTCAACCGGTTTGCGCAACGTCTGGAAACGGCCGCGCTCGAGGCTGATCCTGCTAGCAGGGGAACCGCGCTGAGCGACGCCTACGTCTTGTTCGCCCTCGACGAACCGCACGCGTACCGCTTGATGTTCGATGTGGCACAACCGGATGACGCCGCGCACCCGGAGCTCGCCGCTGCCTCGCAACGCGCGTGGCGCCTGCTGGGGGCGCACTTCGAGCCGCTCGTGGCGGCGGGACGTCTCGAGGGGGATCCACGGCTGATTGCCTACGCTTACTGGGCCAGCCTGCATGGCTTTGCGATGTTGGCGCTCGCTAACCAACTGCCGCTGCCTGAAGCGCAACAGCCCATGACGCAAGGTGGTGTGAATCCAGCGCTGACCCGCGAGGCTGTGCTCGCGCAGCTTCGCTCGATGCTATGGCGCGGCGCGCTGGCGCAGACGGCGCCGAAGTAACCACTCACCTGCTCAGCTTTCCCGCCTCGCCTCGCCGCGCATGCGCCATCTCACGAACACGCCGTCGCGTTCGGGCGCTTTATCGCTCACGCGTTCAGCCGTTCAACCGTGCGATCGTTGTCCGGCGATGCACCGGGGCGCTTAACCACTGCGCAAAGTCGGATCAACCGCCGCGCGCCAACTCAGCGCTCTCGCCCGCTGGTCAAGAAAATACGCTGCCCACTGATTGCGCGCCTGGGGATCGCTGCTGGCGCCGAGCGTCGAGTAGTGCTGCGCGACCGAGGTCTGGAACGCGCAGTAATCCGTCGTCGACACCTTGCCGCGCCGATTGGCGACATACGCATCGTAGAACGTCGTGTAGACGGACTGCGCGTCATTGCCGTAATCCACCGGCGCCGCGCTGCACATCTGCTGCAACGCTACGAACGACGGCGCGCCCAGACTGCCGCTCAGACTCGGCGTGCTCACGCATCCTGCCAGCAGCGCCGTGGCGCCGATTACCCAAAGTGCCCGCATGATTCACCTCGATATGGCTATTGTCGTGAGTATGGTCGGTGGCGGTCCATCGCGCTACACCCTGAGACATATGTTCATACAAGTCGAACTTTACTTTTTCGATTTTGTTCATTAAAGTTCGAAAACGAACACTATCGGTTCGATAGGTTTTCTTTACATGACGCAGGGGACACAGCAGGTGACGCAAGGCTCTAGATTCGATTTGCTCGTCGTGGGCGGCGGGATCAACGGCGCCGGCATCGCACGCGACGCCGCGGGGCGCGGCCTGTCCGTATTGCTCTGCGAACAGGACGATCTGGCGGCACATACTTCGTCGGCCAGCACCAAACTGATTCACGGCGGCCTGCGCTACCTCGAGTACCGTGAGTTCGGGCTCGTACGCAAGGCGCTGCAGGAGCGCGAAACGCTGCTGCGCGCGGCGCCTCACATCATGTGGCCGCTGCGCTTCGTGATGCCTCACATGCCGAACCTGCGGCCCGCCTGGATGATCCGCGCGGGCCTGTTCCTCTACGATCACCTCGCACGCCGCGAACTGCTGCCGGCCTCGCGCGGTATCGACATGCGCCGCCATCCGGCAGGCGCACCGCTCATCGAATCCATCAAGCGTGGCTTCGTCTACTCTGACGGCTGGGTCAACGACGCGCGCCTGGTCGTGCTGAATGCGCTCGACGCCGAGGAACATGGCGCGACTGTGCTCACGCGCACCAAGCTCGTCAACGCGGTGCGCGCCGGTGGTGAATGGCACGCGCAACTGCGCCGCTCTGACGGCACACAACTCGACGTACGCGCCGGTTCGATTGCGAACGCGGCCGGCCCCTGGGTGGGCGAATTGCTACACGGCGCGCTGGGTCGCGACGCGAACCACAGCGTGCGCCTCGTCAAGGGCAGCCATATCGTCACGCGTCGGCTGTTCGAACACGATCACGCCTACATCTTCCAGAATCCGGACAAGCGGATCATTTTCGCGATCCCGTACGAGCACGACTACACGCTGATCGGCACCACAGATATCGAATACCGCGGCGACCCCGCCCAGGTCGCGATCACCGCTGACGAGACGCAGTATCTGTGCGACTCGATCAACCGCTATTTCAAGCAGCACATCACGCCGGCCGACGTGCGTTGGACGTATTCGGGCGTGCGTCCGCTGCTCGAGGAAGAAGGTGCGGATAACCCTTCGGCCGTCACGCGCGATTACCGTCTGGAACTCGATGCGCCTGAGGGTGAAGCGCCGCTGCTGTCAGTATTCGGCGGCAAGATCACGACCTTTCGCAAGCTCGCCGAAGAGGCCGTCGACGAACTCGGCCGCGCCCTGCACAACCCGGCTCCGGCATGGACCGCCGGTGCACCGCTGCCTGGTGGCGATATTCCGAAAGCGAATTTCGAACGCTTCCTCGCGCAGTTCAAGCAGCAATACCCCTGGCTGCCCGCCGATCTCGCGCACCGCTATGCGCGCGCGTACGGCACGCGTGCGAAACACGTGATCGGTCAGGCGCATTCGCTCGCAGAACTCGGCCGCGCCTTCGCGCCAGGCCTTTACGAGGCCGAACTGGGTTACCTGCGCGACACCGAATGGGCCCGTAGCGCGCAAGATGTGCTGTGGCGCCGCTCGAAGCTCGGCCTGCACGTGGAGCCCGGCACACTGGAGAGCGTCACGCAAGACATTGACGACTGGTTCGCCCGCTCGCCCGTCGAGCGCCAGCCGTTCAAGCGAGCCACGGCGAGTCAGCACGCATAAGCAAGCGCCAACAAGCGTAAGCACGGTGAAGCCCATGAGCACATATCAGCAGCAGTAAGCACAACCAGGCACCGACAGGCGCATCGCGTCCAACGCAGACGTGACCAGCACAAGGCACAGAACACACCGTATTCCGACACGCAGTTCAGTATCTGGAATGCATGAAGCCACGGCAGTTGCAGTATCCAAAAACAACAAGCCGTTCCCGTTGCCGGATCATGGATCCGGCAACTCATAACACATGGAGAAGAGACAATGCAGGATCAGTACATCCTCGCGCTCGACCAGGGCACCACCAGCTCGCGCGCGATGCTTTTCGATCGCCAGGGCAACGTTATCTCGACGGCCCAGAAAGAATTCCAGCAAATCTATCCGCGTCCGGGCTGGGTTGAACATGACCCGCAGGAAATCTGGTCGACCCAGGCGGGCGTCGCGGCCGAAGCCGTCACGCGTGCCGGGATGAACGGCACGTCGATCGCCGCTATCGGCATCACCAACCAGCGCGAAACCACGATTGTCTGGGACCGCGAAACCGGCCACCCCATTTATAACGCGATCGTCTGGCAGGACCGCCGCACGGCCGACTTCTGCGACGAACTCAAGGCGCAGGGCCTCGAAGAGAAGGTTCGCGCCAAGACCGGCCTGCCGATCGACTCCTATTTCTCGGCCACCAAGATCCGCTGGATTCTTGACAACGTCGAAGGTGCGCGCGAAAAAGCCAAGCAAGGCCGTCTTGCGTTCGGTACCGTCGATAGCTGGCTGGTGTGGAATTTCACGAAGCACGGTCTGCATGTGACGGACGTCACCAATGCGTCGCGCACGATGCTCTTCAACATCCACACGCTGCAGTGGGACGACGAACTGCTTCAGGCGCTCGACATTCCGCGCAGCATGCTGCCTGAGGTGCGGCCGTCGTCGGAAGTCTACGGTCCGACCAAGACCACGGTGTTCGCCTCGAAGATTCCGCTCGCCGGTATTGCAGGCGACCAGCACGCCGCACTGTTCGGTCAGATGTGCACGCAATCGGGCATGGTGAAGAACACCTACGGCACGGGCTGCTTCCTCGTGATGAACACCGGTGACAAGCCGATCGAATCGAAGAACAACCTGGTCACGACAATCGCCTGGCAAATCGGCGATCAGATCAACTACGCGCTCGAAGGCAGCATCTTTATCGCCGGCGCCGTGGTGCAGTGGTTACGCGATGGACTGGGCATCATCAAGAGCGCTTCGGATATCGAAGCACTCGCACGCACCGTGCCGCACGGCGACGGTGTGTATCTCGTGCCGGCTTTTGCAGGCCTCGGCGCGCCGCACTGGAATGCACGCGCACGCGGCACGCTATTCGGCGTCACGCGTGGCACGACCTCGGCGCATATCGCCCGCGCTGCGCTCGACTCGATCGCCTATCAATCGCTCGATGTGCTGAAGGCGATGGAAGCCGACTCGGGCATCCGCATCGGCGAGTTGCGCGTCGACGGCGGTGCTTGCGCGAACAATCTGTTGATGCAGTTCCAGGCCGACATTCTCCGCGTCGACGCGGTCCGTCCGAAGGTCAGCGAAACGACCGCGCTGGGTGCCGCGTATCTGGCCGGTCTGGCGGTAGGCTACTGGAAGGACGTGAACGAGTTGCAGAGCCAGTGGGCGCTCGATCGACGCTTCACGCCGGATATGGAGCCGGGCGACGTCAAGAGCAATCTGGCCGGCTGGCAACGCGCGATCCGCGCGGCCAAGGCCTGGGCCGACACGCCCTGATAGCCTGGATAGCCCCGATACACGCCGAAAGGCTTGTATCCATTGACGCAACATTGAGGCAATGAAGCCGCATCCGAGGCGGCTTCACTAATAAATATATTCTGGAGTGCATATCATGTCACCTTACATTGCCGAATTCATCGGCACAGCGATGCTTGTCCTGTTGGGCAACGGGGCGGTCGCCAACGTATTGCTCGCCCGCACCAAAGGCAAGGGCGCCGACCTGATCGTCATTGTGATGGGTTGGGCAATGGCGGTTTTCATCGCGGTCTTCATGACGGCGTCGTTCAGCGGCGCGCATCTGAATCCGGTCGTGACGATCAGCCTCGCGCTGGCCGGCAAGTTCGCGTGGAGCAAGGTTGGCGGCTATATTGCGGCGCAGATGCTCGGCGGCATGGCGGGCGCGGGCCTCGTGTGGATGGCTTATCGCCAGCACTTCGAGAAGGAAACGGATGCCGACATCAAGCTGGGCGTGTTCTGCACAGCCCCCGCGATTCGCAGCGCCCCGCATAACTTCCTGACCGAAATGATCTGCACCTTCGTGCTGATTCTCGGCGTGCTCTATCTGGCCTCGCCGCAAGTCGGCCTCGGTGCGCTGGATGCGCTGCCAGTCGGCCTGCTGGTGCTCGGCATCGGCATTTCGCTCGGCGGCCCGACAGGCTATGCCATGAGCCCGGCGCGCGACCTGTCGCCGCGTCTGATGCACGCCCTGCTGCCGATCCCCGGCAAGCGCGACAGCGACTGGCGCTATGCATGGGTTCCGGTGATGGGCCCGCTCGCCGGCGGTGCGGCTGCCGCGTGGATCTACCTGCACGTGCATTGAGACCCGGATAGCAACCGGGAGCGAAACCGCCGCGCAGACGCCGGCAAAGCACGTATCATGATGCTTTCAAGTTTGCGCGCGGGTCTGACGGCCCAGGCGCCCCTCGCTCCCTGTTCCGGCATGATCGATCATCTCATCTGTGACTGCGACGGCGTTCTCGTCGACAGCGAAGTTATCGCTGACCATGTCCTCCTCGAAACGCTTTCGGCAACCTTCCCAGGCCTCGATTTCACGGGCGCCGTGAAGACGGCGTTCGGTCAACAGACCTCACGCTTTCTCGAAGGCATCGAGGCGTCGTTCGACATCAAACTTCCTGGGGACTTTCTCGAGACGGTCGAGCACAACGTCGAGGTCGCGCTCAGTTCGAAGCTCACTGCGGTGGGCGGCGTGCGCGATGCACTGCAACGGGTGTCGCTGCCGGCTGCAGTCGTATCGAACAGCCGCATGAAGCGTGTCCAGGCTTCGGTGCGGCGCGCCGGGCTCCAGGAGGTGTTCGGCGAACGCGTCTTCAGCGCCGAGCAGGTTGCACGTCCCAAGCCTTACCCGGACGTTTATCTGTTCGCCGCGCAGCAGTTAGGCGTGGACCCGGCCAAGTGCCTAGTGGTTGAGGACAGCGTCGCCGGATTGAACGCCGCGCGCGCGGCCGGCATGAAGACGATCGCCTTCGTCGGCGCGAGCCATATCCCGGATGGTTATGCGGATGCGCTACGCAAGATGGGCATGACACGCATCATGGAGCATATGGACGAACTGCCGGCGCTCGTCGAAGCGGGTGTGCGCGGCGAGTTCGGCGAAGTGCAGTCGTAGGGCAACAAAGCCCGACGCCCATGGGGCGCGGGCTTTGCCGTTAATCACACTTCGTCCACGCAGCACTCACGCGCGGCCGCCAGCGCCCTACGGAATTCCACCAGTTCGGCAATCGTCAGCATCGGCAGATTGTGTTGCGCCGCGAAGCGCTCCACATCCGCGCCGCGCGTCATCGTGCCGTCTGCGTTCATCAATTCGCATAGCACGCCAGCGGGTTTGAGGCCGGCGAGGATCGCCAAGTCAACCGTGCCCTCTGTGTGGCCGCGCCGCGCCAGCACGCCGCCGGGGATGGCGCGCAGCGGAAACACGTGGCCAGGGCTGACGATATCGGTCGGCTTGGCCTTCTCGGCGATCGCGGCACGAATCGTCGTCACGCGGTCCGCTGCGGAGACACCGGTCGTCACGCCTTCACGCGCTTCAATCGACACAGTAAACGCCGTGCCATGGCGGCTCTCGTTGTTGACGGCCATCGGCGGCAACTGGAGCGCGCGGATCTTGTCGTCGGGCAGGCACAGGCAGACGATGCCGCTGCACTCGCGGATCAGCAGCGCCATTGTCTCGTTGGTGAGACGCTCCGCGGAGACGATCAGATCGGCTTCGTTCTCGCGATCGTGGTCATCCTGCAGGACCACTGCGCGACCATCGCGCATGGCTTGCAAGGCAGCGGCGATCCGTGGCGGAACCGGTTCGTTGGCGAGCTGGGAGAGATCGGCGAACGCATCTTCGGCGATCGTCGTAGGGGCAGGAAAAGTAGCAAAGGACATGTGAAACGCTCTCGCAAAAGTTGGGCGAAAAACGTTTCAGGGCATTGCAAACAGGCAGCACTCGCCCCGGCGGACGTTCGAACAGAACGCCCACGCCCTGCCTGGAGATGCGGACAGCGCGACGGGGACTGACATGACTATCTGCACATCTTCTTCCATCCGGACTATGACCGTCGGCTCTGGCATCGCACCAGATCTGCTGACCCCGTGTCGACCACAGTTGGCGCTTTAGCTGTCGATCGGAGTTCGCGCTTTAGCGCGCTATTCCGATCCCATGCAAAGCTCTTACTGTGGTCCCATGCAACGTAGTTGCCGGCGTCTCTGATGCTCAAGAGACACTACGACGCGGGCGCTCGCGGGCTCGCTGGCAAGCGCGATTGCGCTGCCGGCATACCGCCGGTGGGGAATTTCACCCCGCCCTGAAGACGCACTGATTGCCGGAATTTCCGGCAGGTGAAGCATACAACAGCTGCGCCAGGTCTGCAGCGCAACTGCCAAGGATTAGAAAGACACCTCTCGCACGCGCACGGACGCCATCAAAGCGGCGTGGCGTGCCGCGCGGCATCGTGCGGCACATCCCAGCGCGGCGGCGTTTCCGCATTCAGCGTGACGCGATACGCGCGGGCCTCGGTGTCGCCGGGATTGCGCAGGCTATGCGGCTGGTCGGCGTCGAAGACGATCGCGTCGCCGGTCGCCAGCAACTGACGCTGATCGTGAACGCTGACTTCCAACGTGCCCTCGCTCACCACCAGATTGACCGTCGTGCCGGGCGCGCGGCGGATGCCCGGCTCGGTATGCAGCGGCGCGATGCGCAGTTCATGGAATTCGGCGGCTGCCGGTTCCGCATCGGGATACAGCGGCCGGGCCGAATAACGACCGTTCGAGCTGACAAGGCGGGTCGCCCGGTCGGCGGGCAGATGTTCGAAACCGTTGGTGGCGTGACGGCGCAGGAACGCGGACACCGAGACCTTCAACGCCGCCGCAACCTTACACAACACCTTGATCGATGGCACGCTGCGGGCCGACTCGATCTGCGCCAGCATCGCGCGCGATACGCCTGAGGCGCGAGCCAGCGCATCGAGTGACAGTTGCCGTTCGGCCCGCAAACGGGCCAGATTGACACCGACCAGATGTTCCAACGCATCGAAGGGTTCCGCGGCCCGCGGCCCTTCGTGAGCGTCAATCGCGGGATCGCGAACCAGCGCAAGCGGGGAATGCATGAGTGCCTCCAGTAGCGCCGCCACATGGCGGGGCAAAGGGTTAGTGGAGGCAAGATAGCACCGCGATTCGTTACGCCCAACGAAGTTATCTTCACACTGTTATCAGTATTGCGGAGGACGGTTCTGGCAAAGCTTGTGCGGATTTTTCATATCGCCTCGCCTACAGCGCCCTTACGGACCGGCGCATCCATGCGCGCCGCCATCCACGTCAGCAGCAGCGCCGCGATGGATACCACCGCGGCCACCCACGGCAGCGCGTCGAGCCCCATCCCATGACCGATCGCCAGCCCACCGAGCCAGGCGCCCCCAGCATTGCCGAGGTTGAAGGCGCCAATATTCAGCGTCGAAGCCAGATTCGGCGCAGCCGTCGCCTTTTCGACCACACGCATCTGCAACGGCGGCACCGTCGCAAAGGCGGCGATTCCCCAGACGAAAATCGTCACCGCAGCGGCCACCTGCGAGTGGCTGGTCCGCGTGAAGATCGCCATCACCACGGCGAGCGCCAGCAGGATACCCATCAACGACGGCATCAGCGCGCGGTCCGCCAGCTTGCCGCCCACCGTATTGCCGATCGTCAAGCCCACGCCGAACAGCACAAGAATCAGCGTGACGCCGCGCGGCGAGAAGCCGCTCACCTGTTCGAGAATCGGCGCGATATAGGTGAACACGACGAACACACCGCCGAAGCCCACAATGGTCATCGCCAACGCCATCCACACCTGCGGATCTTTCAGCACGCGCACTTCGTGAGCCAGACCGGCCGGTCCGGTGTCGTGCTTGTTCGGTACCAGCGCGGCGACGCCCGCCAGCGAGATCACGCCGAGCGCGGCGACGACCCAGAACGCCATACGCCAGCCGAATTCCTGCCCGATGAAGGTGCCGAACGGCACGCCGAGCACGTTGGCAAGCGTGAGCCCGGTGAACATCAGCGCAATCGCGCTTGCGCGCTTTTCCTGCGGCACGAGCGACGCGGCGACCACCGCGCCGATGCCGAAGAACGAGCCGTGCGCAAACGACGTCACGACCCGCGCGATCATCAGCACCGAGTAATCCGATGCCACCGCGCACAGCACGTTGCCGACGATAAACACGCCCATCAGCAACTGCAGCGCCAGTTTGCGCGGCATCTTGCTCGTCACCACGGCGAGCAGCGGCGCCCCAACCGCGACGCCCAATGCGTAGCCGCTCACCAGCAGACCCGCAGACGGAATCGACACCGCCAGATCGCGCGCGACTTCGGGCAGCAAACCCATGATCACGAACTCGGTGGTGCCGATGGCAAAGGCGCTAATGGCTAGCGCAAGAAGTGGAATAGGCATCGCAAAACTCCAGTTTTCAATGATGGACGTGGCGCAGGGCCGTCACGAATTCGACGACGACGCCCGGCGCAAGCGCGACAAACAGTTGCAGTTCCCCGGCCACCGGCACCTCGGCGAGCTGGTAGTCCACCGCGGCCACACGCAGCCGCTCGAGCAACGCCTGCCATTCGGCGGCGCTCTCGATCCGGAAGGCGATGTGATCGATGCGGGGCGCCGCGCGGCCGGCATAGGCCGACACGGTCGCGTCGACCAGATGGACCACGGGCCGCCCCGCTGCATACAGCCAGTAACCGCGGATCCCGAACGGCGGACGGGCGCCTTCCACCAACCCCACCACGTCCACGAAAAAGCGGTGGGCGGCGTCGAGATCGGCGGTGACAATCGTTGCGTGATCGAGATTCATGGTGAAGGCACCAAACCGGTTTTGGGCCGGCCAGGGAATTTCAGTAGGCGCATTGTCCTAGCTGCGCGTCAATTTGAGAATTGGCGTAGCATTTGAATCATTTTCAAATTTTTTTGAAGAATCGATGGATAACCTTGGCGACATCCGCCTCTTCGTCGAAGCGGCGCAGTTGGGCAGCCTGTCGGCGGCTGGCCGCAAGCTCGGGCTCACGCCCGCGGCGGCCAGCGCCCGACTGACCAAGCTCGAAGCCGGGCTGAAGTCGCGCCTGTTCGAGCGCACTACCCGTCAGTTGCGCCTGACCGACGAAGGCCGTCTGTACCTGAACTGCTGCCGCCAGGCGCTGCAGGCGCTTGACGATGCCGAGGCCTTGCTACAGGCCGGTCAGAACGTGGTACGCGGCAAGGTGCGCATTTCGGCGACCTCGGATTTCGGCCGCAACCTGCTAATGCACTGGCTCGACGAGTTCAACCTGCTGTACCCCGAGGTGACGTTTGCGCTGACGCTGTCGGATTCGCTGTCGAACCTCGTGCAGGAAGACATTGATCTGGCAATCCGCTTTGGCGTGCCGCAGGACAGCTCATTGATCGCCAGGCCGCTGGCGCCCAACCGGCGTGTGTTATGCGCCTCGCCTGAGTACATCGCGCGGCGCGGCGAGCCCAAGGACCCACTCGATCTGGCCCGCTTTGACTGCATCGTGCTGGGCACCGCATCCGGCCCCGTCAACGAATGGCGCTTTACGCGCGGCGACGAGATTCAGCACTACACGGTGCCGCTTGAGACCGCGCGCGAGACCAATGACGGCGCAGTCGCCCGTGAATGGGCGCTGCGCGGCTACGGGATCGTGGTGAAGTCGATGTGGGACGTGGAGGCGGATCTGCGCTCGGACGGCCTGAAAGTCCTGCTGCCCGACTGGCGTTATCCCGATGCGCCGCTACACGCGCTGTACCACCGCAACCGCTTCATGGCGCCGCGCGTGCGGGTGCTGCTCGATTTTCTCGCAGAGCGTTTTGCCCAGGTGTCCGGCGAACTGGAGGGCCTGCTCGGCCTGCCGGCGCTGCGGCCGCTGAATAAATCCGCGCGCAGTGAAGGGCTATAATATTGCTCTACGCTGTCAACGTGCCGCTAATAACCTGCCACAGCCGCCCTTCGGCGCCGCGCCATGGCCCGCGGACGTTTTCGCCTCTCTTCACTCTTTAACGACGCCCCCAGATAAACCACTGCGACCGGCGAAATTCGATGACCAAGAAAGTTTATGTAAAGACCCACGGCTGCCAGATGAACGAGTACGACTCCGACAAAATGGTCGACGTACTCGGTGCGGCTGAGGGCCTCGTCAAGACCGACACCCCGGAAGACGCGGACATCATTCTCTTCAACACCTGCTCGGTGCGCGAAAAAGCGCAGGAGAAAGTCTTCTCCGAACTCGGCCGCGCGCGCGAACTGAAGGAAGCGAATCCGAACCTGATCATCGGCGTGGGCGGCTGCGTGGCAAGCCAGGAAGGGGCGTCGATCATCGCCCGTGCGCCTTACGTGGATGTGGTATTCGGCCCGCAAACGCTGCACCGTCTGCCGCAGATGATCAACCAGCGCCGTGAAAGCGGCCGCGCCCAGGTCGACATTTCGTTCCCGGAAATCGAGAAGTTCGACCACCTGCCGCCGGCGCGTGTCGACGGCCCGAGCGCGTTCGTGTCGATCATGGAAGGCTGCAGCAAGTACTGCAGCTACTGCGTCGTGCCATACACGCGCGGTGAAGAAGTGTCGCGTCCGCTCGACGACGTGCTGACCGAAATCGCCGGCCTTGCCGATCAGGGCGTGCGCGAAGTCACGCTGCTCGGCCAGAACGTGAACGCTTATCGTGGCGGCCTCACGCTCGGCTCATCCGAGATTGCCGACTTTGCGACGCTGATCGAATACGTCGCGGATATCCCCGGCATTGAACGCATTCGCTACACCACATCGCATCCGAAGGAATTCACCCAGCGCCTGATCGATACGTACGCCAAGGTGCCGAAGCTCGTCAGCCACCTGCACCTGCCGGTGCAGCACGGCTCCGACCGCATCCTGATGGCAATGAAGCGCGGCTATACCGTGCTCGAATACAAGTCGGTGATCCGCAAATTGCGCGCGATCCGCCCGGACCTGTCGCTGTCCACCGACATGATCGTCGGCTTCCCCGGCGAGACCGAGGAAGACTTCGACAAGATGATGGCGCTGATCCACGAGATGAAGTACGACACCAGTTTCTCGTTCATCTACAGCCCGCGGCCCGGCACGCCGGCCGCAAACCTGCACGACGACACGCCGCGCGAAGTGAAGCTCAAACGTCTGCAACATCTGCAGGCTACGATCGAAGAAAACGTCGCACGCATCAGCGAATCGATGGTCGGCAAGGTCGAACGCATTCTGGTCGAACGGCCGGCGCGCAAGGACCCCAACGAACTCGCCGGCCGCACCGAAAACAACCGCGTGGTGAATTTCCCGGTGCCGGTGGCATCGCACGCACGGCTGATCGGACAGATGGTGGACGTGAAAATCGTGCAAGCGTACCCACATTCGCTACGTGGCGAGCTCGTGCTGGTGCACGACGAGGCGCCCACGACCACCCATTAAGCGTACTGACTACCGACAGGATCGATCCACCGCCTTGAAGACCACTCAGCAGCATCTGGAATTCACCGCACCGCGCGAAGACAACGCGCGGCTCGCCAACCTCTGCGGACCGCTCGACGAAAACCTGCGGCAGATCGAGCAGGCGCTCGATGTCACGCTGCAACGCCGCGGTCACCGCATCTCGATCCGCGGCCGGGGTGCCAAGCTCGCCCTTACCGCCCTCGAAAACTTCTACAACAGCGCGCGCGATCCCTTGTCGGTCGACGATATCCAGCTCGCGCTGGTCGAAGCGCGTCATCCGGTGCGCGGCCGCACCAACGGCTCGGAGAGTCCGGACGCGCGCTTTCGCCACGACCCGGATCATCCGTTCGACGAACCGGCCGACACCGGCGACGAAGACCTCGAAGCACTCGGTCCCAAGCTGTACACACGGCGCGCCGATCTGCGCGGCCGTACGCCGGCACAGCGTGAGTACCTGAAGCAGATCATCGCGCACGACGTGACCTTCGGCATCGGACCGGCGGGCACGGGCAAGACTTATCTGGCGGTCGCCTGCGCAGTGGATGCGCTGGAGCGCGATCAGGTCAAGCGCATCGTGCTGACGCGTCCCGCGGTGGAAGCCGGCGAGCGTCTGGGCTTCCTGCCGGGCGATCTCGCGCAAAAGGTCGACCCCTATCTGCGGCCTTTGTACGACGCGTTGTACGACCTGCTCGGCTTCGACAAGACCGCGAAAATGTTCGAGCGGCAGATGATCGAAATCGCGCCGCTCGCCTACATGCGCGGACGCACGCTGAATCACGCGTTCATCATTCTGGACGAGGCGCAGAACACCACGCCCGAACAGATGAAAATGTTCCTGACGCGGATCGGCTTCGGCTCGAAGGCCGTGGTGACGGGCGACACGACCCAGGTCGATTTGCCGCGCGGTCACAAGAGCGGCTTGATCGAAGCGCAGCAGGTGCTGTCGGACGTGCGCGGGATTGCGCTCACGCGCTTTACCAGCGTCGACGTGGTGCGGCATCCGCTGGTGGCGCGCATCGTGGAGGCCTACGATGCGCACTCGCAGAAAAACGCCAACCCGGGCGATGCGCGCTGAAACGCCACGAACTACGATACCAGGACGCATGAGCCGCCCCCCGAAACTGACGCTGAACCTACAATTCCCCGCCGCCAAGGCCTGGCCGGAACACAAGACGATCCTGCCGCGCGCCACCGTGGCCGGCTGGATCAAGGCGGCGCTCTTTGCCGATGCGGAACTGACCGTGCGCCTCGTGGACGCGGAAGAAGGACGCACGCTGAACCGCACCTATCGCGGCAAAGATTACTCCACCAACGTGCTCACGTTCGCCTACGCCGAATCGGAGGACGATCCGGTGACGGGCGATCTGATCCTGTGCTGCCCTGTGGTCGAGAAGGAAGCGGCCGAGCAGGGCAAGCCGCTCGTCGAGCACTACGCGCATCTTTTGGTGCACGGCACGCTGCACGCGCAGGGCTACGATCACGAGGTCGAAGAAGAAGCGCAGGAAATGGAAGCCATCGAAACTGAGATCCTCGCCAAACTCGGCTTCCCCGACCCTTACCAATAATCGTCTGAACGAACGTGAGCGCCATTTTCCCCGAATCCGACGACCGCCCGCCCTGCCCCGGCTATCCGCCGGCGCTCGGCGAATCGCGGCTCCTGACGGACGAGGAACTGCGCGCCTCCCTGGAGTGCACGCTGCGCGACTGGGACCGGAAAAGCGACCTGTGGCTGTTCGGCTATGGCTCGCTGATCTGGAACCCGGGGATGCCGACGGTCGAAGCCACACGCTCCAAAGTACATGGCTATCACCGCGGACTGTACCTGTGGTCGCGGGTGAATCGCGGCACACCGGAGCAGCCGGGGCTCGTGCTGGCGCTCGATCGCGGCGGCTCGTGCAGCGGCATTGCGTTCCGGCTCGCCGCGGATGGCGCCATGCCGCATCTGGAAGCGTTGTGGCGTCGCGAAATGGCGATGGGTTCGTACCGGCCGGCCTGGCTGCCGTGCAATCTCTCCGATGGCCGGCGCGTCGACGCGCTCGCCTTTGTGATGCGCCGCGACGTGCCGAGCTACACCGGCAAACTGGCCGACGACATCGTGCAAACGGTGTTCGGCCGCGCCTGCGGGCGCTATGGCACGACGCTCGACTACGTGAGCCGCACCGCCGCGGCGCTGCGCGAGAGCGGCATGCCGGACCGCGCGCTCGAAGCGCTGCTGGCACGTTGCCGCGAGGCCGGCAGCGACGGCGGCTGATTGGCCTTGCACCCCGCTTTCCACCGCCGATTTTTGCTCGAACGCGCATCGGGGGTCTTTATCCGTTAGGATTGACCCAAGCCCCCGACTACGCGGCGCGGCCATTTGTCCCGTCGGCAAGCCCGACGGGACACGGTCCTGCCATGTGCGTGGTGTATCCTTAATGCTCTGCAACAGCGCGCCCAGTCTTGCCGGGCGCACCACCATGAACGACACGTATCCCAGTCGACACCGAACTAGCGACAAACCTCAGGAAAAACGCTCCCTGCTTGAGCGTCTGACCGATTTCATCTCGCCCGAGCCCGAATCCCGCGGCGAACTTCTGGAAATCCTGCAGGACGCGCACGAGCGCAACCTGATCGACGCGGATTCGCTGTCGATGATCGAAGGGGTCTTCCAGGTCTCCGAACTCTGCGCGCGCGACATCATGATCCCGCGTGCCCAGATGGACGCGATCAACATTGCGGAAACGCCTGCGGAGTTCATTCCTTATGTGCTGGAGAAAGCGCACTCGCGCTATCCGGTGTACGAAGGCAATCGCGACAACATCATCGGCGTGCTGCTCGCCAAAGACCTGCTGCGCTACTACGCAGAAGAGGAATTCGACGTGCGCGGCATGCTGCGCCCCGCCGTGTTCATTCCGGAGTCCAAGCGCTTGAACGTGCTGCTGCATGATTTCCGCGTGAACCACAATCACATTGCGATCGTCGTCGACGAATACGGCGGCGTCGCCGGTCTGATCACGATTGAAGACGTGCTGGAGCAGATCGTCGGCGACATCGAAGACGAATACGATTTCGACGAGGAAAGCGGCAACATCATCGCCTCGCCGGACGGCCGCTACCGCGTGCGCGCGCTGACCGAGATCGAGCAGTTCAACGAAGCGTTCGGCACACACTATTCGGACGACGAAGTCGACACGATCGGCGGGCTCGTCACGCATCATTTTGGGCGCGTGCCGCATCGCGGCGAGAAGGTTCGCATCGACGACCTGATCTTCGAGATCCTGCGCGGCGACGCGCGGCAGATCCACATGCTGCTGGTGCGCCGCGACCCGCTCGCGGGCCAGCGCGAGCGCGAAGCGCAGCACGTGCAGACCTGAGTTCTCCCCTTTCTTTAAATCCGACCGCGAAATAATGGCCGACCCGATCACTTCCCGTCTGCGCCGTAGCGTGACGTCCGCCGTCGCGCAAGCGCCGGGCCGGGCGTTGCCGAGGTGGCATTACCTCGTCGCACTTGCCGCCGGCGCGGCGAACACGCTTTCGTTTGCGCCGACGCCGCATGGCGGCTGGCTCGAACTGGCGATCTTCGTGTTTTTCTTTGCGTGGCTCACGCGCACGACCGGCTGGAAAAGCGCTGCGTTGACGGGAGGTGCGTTCGGCTTCGGCAACTTCGTCACGGGTGTGTGGTGGCTGTACGTCAGCATGCACTACTACGGCGGGATGGCGGCGCCGCTCGCTGGCGCGGCGGTGGTGTTGTTCACGTTGTACCTCGCGGTGTATCCGGCGTTGGCTGCGGGGGTGTGGTCTTTCTGCGCCGGGCACGCGCGCAACGGCGCGCTCGACGACAAGCCCTTTTCTCCGACGTGGCACGGTGCGTTTGCGTTCGCCAGCGCGTGGGCCATCAGTGAATGGCTGCGGGGTTATGTGTTTACAGGGTTTCCGTGGCTCGCGAGTGGTTATGCGCAGGTGGATGGGCCGCTCGCCGGCTTTGCGCCGGTTGCCGGTGTGTATGGCGTGGGCTGGATGCTGGCGCTAGTCGCGGCGTTGATCGTGCAGGCGCTGGTGCGTGTGCGTGAGCCTGCGGAGGCGCGCAACGGCGCCACGCGCGTGGTTCGGGTTGCGCCTGCGGCTGTCGTCGCGGTGGCGCTAATCGCAGCCGGCATGCTGCTGCCGTTGGTCACATGGACGGTGCCGGCTAACGCGCCGCTCAACGTGCGTCTGCTGCAAGGCAACGTGAAGCAGGAAATGAAATTCGAAGAGGCCGGCATGGTCGCCGCCATCAACGAATATCAGCAGATGATTACGGCCAAGCCAGCGGACTTGGTCGTGACACCCGAGACGGCGATTCCGGTCATCATCCAGGAACTGCCGGAGCCGTTTGCATTGGCGGTTCGCAAGTTTGTGGATACGACCGGCACTTCGGTCATTTTCGGTGCAATTGGCGGGACCATCACGCCGGAAGGCCGACTGGTCGACTATACGAATAGCCTGTTCGGTATCACGCCTGGATCGCATGAGCTGTACCGCTACGACAAGCACCATCTGGTCCCGTTCGGTGAATTCATTCCGTGGGGCTTTCGCTGGTTTGTGGCCATGATGAATATTCCGCTCGGCGACTTCGCGCGGGGGGCACCGGTGCAGAAGCCGTTCCTTGTGCATAACCAGCCGGTTGCCGTCGATATCTGCTATGAGGATATTTTCGGCGAAGAGATCGCTCGGTCGATTCGTGAGAGCGATACGCCGGCGGGGGTGTTGGTCAACTCCACCAATCTGGCGTGGTTCGGTGACACGATTGCGCTGGATCAGCATCTGCAGATTGCGCGGATGCGCTCGCTGGAGACAGGGCGGCCTATGCTGCGGGCGACTAATACCGGGACTACGGCTGCGATCGATGCGCACGGCAACGTGATCGCGCGGCTCGCGCCTTATACGGTTGGGTCGATCGATGTTACGGTGCAAGGGACGTCTGGGAATACGCCGTATGTGACTAGCGGGAATAACACTGTGTTGGCGGTTTCGTTGTTCTTGCTGGCGTTTGGGTTTGCGTTCGGGCCGGGTGTGCGGCGACGGAACGGAGGCAGTTAGCAAGGTGGCGCTCTGGTTGAAAGAGCGCCATTTTTTTGTCTGGATGCGACGGGAGTTTTGACCACGCTTCCAGGTGAATTTACACGATCCCATAAATCACATCATTGATTAGCAATGCTATATTAATGACTGCCTCGACGCGTGTTGACGTTGCGTTGACTGTGGCGATTGGAGTGACGGGACAATTGATTTGCTTCCCGGTCGCAGACGAGTAGGTCCGCAGGCCACATACACGCGGCGAACAGGAGGTAGAAGCGGTAAAGAAAGCGCGGGACAGGAGTGCTACCAACACTCAAGCCCCGCTAACCACCAACAACTCAGAACAGGAGTTGATCATGGCTAACGCCAATCATAAAGCACGACCACGTCGTAAGGAACGCCCTGTAGCCATTCAGACGACCTTGCGAGATACGCCCGACTGGAACAACGCGGCAGCGCATCACAAGGATCAGCCGTTCATTCCATGGTTGGCGGTAGCGGACCTATGGCTCCAGGCCGCAGGTTTTGAGCCCGGTCAACGGGTCTGCATTTCGGTCGACTACAACTATCAGCAACTCACGATTACGCCGGACATCGGGTAAGCACGGACGGGCGGCCCGGGACCACTCTGTCGAACGGCGTCAGGACGTTTTATTCCGTTCCTCTTGACGCCGCTTCCTGAGCCAGCTGTCTAATTTCCTCATTTGCATCGTGAAGACACTCCGAGATGAGTCGAGGTGATAGCGCTCCAATGCCTAGCATCCGCGTCACCGTATCACTCCGGCAAAGCGTGCACGGATTGTTCTCGTAATCCCAGCGGAGCAGATCGGAAAGATTGGAAGACGCGTTCTCACGGCAAATGTTCGAAATGCTGAACCCCATCTTGTGAGCCTCTTAATCGCTCGGGATGATATGTGACAACACGGCCATGATGAGCGCTTGATCATCGGGCTGAAAATGTTTCAAGAGCGCTTCCAAGCCTGCAGCCGCGGTCGTCGGAGAGGGCGCAGAACGCAGCATGGCACGCCCGAAATCACCGACGCGCGGATCAGTGCACTGCGCAAGCGCCGTGACTGCAGCGTCACGAACATCATCATTCTTTGATTCAGCGAGCTGCCATACTCGAGGGTCCAGATCCGGAAGCGACGCTCTGCGGAAAACCCACAACAGACGTACGCAAACTTCCTCATCACTTTCATTGCGCAATCTTAGCGATACTGCTTTGAGTTCGTCCTCGGTTGCGTACCTGCCGAAGCGCATGTATCGAGACGGATATTGCCCGACACGTGCTTGCGCGTCGTCGAGTATTTTTTCTAGCGGAAGCTCACGACGCGTGCGCTCGCGTACTTCCTGCATTCCCTGTTCCTTTGTCCGCGGCGTACCGCGTTGCTCCCGTAACGCCCATGCCTGCTCGTTGCTCCAAAAGGCCTTGATTGCATCATCGGTCTCGGAGAGTTGTCGAAGGGTTGTCTCCGCGGAGGGACGAAGGCCCGTTCCGTCCGTGAATTCGTTGAGAAATGACCACGCATCGTCCGAATCATCAATCAATAACTTCCCAAAGCGCCGCGCCAGTTCGACAATCGCATCTACCCCATCCAAAAGCACAAGCGCCCGACAGCCATACTGATCGTCCACATGCGTAAGGGGTTGACCGAGCACGCAGTCTCTAAGTGCTTTCGCTGCAATCCCGTCGCCGTTGATAGCCATCTACGCCGTCATCTCACAGAGGTGTTCCATATCGCCTTCAGCCGTTTCTTCTTGCAGCGCAGACAAAATAGCCGATGCCAACCTCGGATACTCCTTGGTGCCTGCGAACAAACTATAGAGCCACGCAGCCCTGCTCGACTCGCATTGACGGTCGTACACTGGGTTCTTCAAGCACGCTTCGAGAACAAGGTCCGCGACGCCGGCCAGCCCAAAGTTTTTTGCGTGTAGGAACGCGCGGCCGTGGCCACGTTTGAGGGCGGTGAAAAATTCTTCTTTGGAGAGCTTTCTTTGCATGACGAGGAAGATGGGATCAACGCGGTCCCGATGACATGACCGACACGGAATTCGAAGTGATTTTGGCACTCATGCCAAAGATATTTTAGACCTAGTGCGCCTCGGCAGCGCCTCCCTTAAATTCACTTGAAATCGGCCAGGTTGCGGCCACGCCGTTGCTCGCGACAATGACGAAACGCTGAAACTGCCGATCGGTGATTCGAATGAAACCTTTGCAGATGCTTTCGCAAACGAAGTCCATTGCGTCCGCCAGAGGCAGAAAGTCTCCACGTTTTCGACGAACGCGTATGAGGAAGTCCGTGGTCTCGATCGTTCGAAGAAATTGCTGGAGCAGCTCTCGCCGAACGGCCCCGTCGCGCATGATGTGCGTCCATTCACACTTGGCCAAACCTGCACGCCTGCCCTTCCATATGCGCAAGGAGCCGGCCACCTTTCCGTGGATGAAGCTCTCAGGGCGATGGATCGAGACCGCCGGCTTTGAACCCGGATCCCGCGTGCGTATCACCGTCGAACACCAGAAACTCATCATTACGCCGCTTTAAATGCAGAAGGGCCGCAAGCGGCCCTTCGTTCAGGTTGCAACTTCAGACTTGTGCAAACAACACTCACACAGTCTTCCAGTGGCATTCATACATAACTACCGGAGATTGGAACCATCAGGATTGGTAGCTTCCTCATCTCGCCTTGTGGGGTAGTACGCCTTCTTCTCTTCAAGTTCATAGAAGATGATTCCATGAATTCCATGAGCTTCGGCTTTTTTGACTCGACGTTGCCAGATACTTTTGAAGGCCACATCGAGCGACCGTTGATCTCCTCCCGCGTAAATCTCATCAATAAACCCGATGTCAGTTCCGTCTGGAAACAGCAACGCAAACTCTTCATCGGTAGCAGAGAAGATGTCATAAACACAATTCTGTGCGCCATCAATGATCTGAATGTTCTTCATCACGGCCTTCTAGGTCTGACGTTTCTGTTACGCCCTCCGGGCGATTGAACATCCCAATGTGGGCCGCCGTGAGCATTGCCACCCTGTCCAGTCGGACACCAGACATCTCCACTAGAATCTTCCCATCCCCACGCAGAGCCTCCCCTTCCTGGATTCGGATTGGGTACCCAATTTTCACCACCCTTGGGGTCTTGAAATCCGTCAGCCGCTGAGGGCTTACCAGGCGCCTTCGGTCCGTTCGGATCGTAGGCATTTGCCGGCGGCTTGATCGACGTAATGCCGTTGACCAGATCGTTGAACCAAGGCGGAACACCACCACCCACCTGTGGCCCCATACCCGGCATCGGCCCCGCTGGAATAGGAACTGCCCACTGCAACCCCTCCGGATCGCTGAACTGCACCGGATTGCCACCCACATAAGCATACGCATTCGTCTGCCCACTCGCCCAGCCTATGGGGTCTTCGCTAATGAACCGCCCCGTCTGCGGACTGTAATACCGATTCCGATAGTAGTACAACCGGTAACGCGGGACACCCAACTGTTTGCACATGGATGGTCGCGTCGTAGCAGCATTTCTCGAACAGACCTAAAAACAGGATCTGGGCACTCTCGACTTAAAAATAATAATCGCGAGTCGGGCACCTACCCACATCCCTAGCCCCATTCCGAAGAATACGCAGGATTGCGTGGATTCGTACCACCCATATTTGAACAAGAAGGCAAACCACTCTCCAAGGCTCATTGACAGGAGGGCCGTTGCAAAAAAATGTACCCACTGCCATGGCGAGAGCAAGCCGTTAGACCATGCCGGTACTTTCCACTTTCTCGCTTTCGGCCAAACAAGATGGTGCAACAGGAGAAACCCCAAGGAACCAAGCGCTCCCATCGCCGCACCCACTAGACCAATAAACATCCGGACTTCAATCGAGAAGGTATCGAGTGGCGACGCAAACAATCCTGCACTCAAAGCCCCCGATAGAGCCACCAGCTTGATCACTGGCCAGATCCTCAATTTATTTTCCACGAGTCGTGGTCACCTCAATGCCAACTGCTGCACAGGCAGAACCCTTAAAACCATCACCCGGAAAACTACCGGTAACACTGCCGCCCAACCCTCCATAGGGTCTCCAGCCGAACCCCGGAAGATCTGAAGAACCGGACTGATTGACTTCCATACCGCGAGAATAGGTACCGTTTCCAGTAATAGGCCCCCAGTTAGCATCGGCCTCCGCAAAACCACCGACAGTCACGGATGAACCGGTAGCGCTTTGGCTAGGAGCTGCGCCATTGGCGGTCATAACTAACTCCACCACCCAAACCAAAGCCACCACGCCCCCCATATCCCGTGATCGTCGAACCATCTCCGTAGACAGTAACCTGTCCGCCGATCCCGACGTAGCCGCCAATGCTAACGCTCCAGAATCCCAAAGGATCTATTAGCGAAACCGGATTCCCGTTGACGTAGGCATACGCATTCGTCTGCCCACTCGCCCACCCAACCGGGTCTTCACTGATGAACCTTGCTGTGGCCGGGTTGTAATACCTATTGCGATAGTAGTACAACCGGTACTGCGCCGACAGTCACCGGCTTGCAGTCGAGCGACTGCGTCGTAGTTGCATTGGCCGAACGTACCCATACTCAATTGGCCACCAACTGCCCAAACTCCGAATGCGCCAATTCGACGAGCCGCGTTGCCGCCCTTCTGTAATAGGTACCATCTGCCCGCACAACTTCAGACTCTCATGGTCGGAGTAAGAGTCGCTCGCAGACCACGGCAATCTGCGCTCCGATCGATGGCTCGAAAACTACTAGCTCCAATTTCCCTTCATTGAGGCCCGCTAACCAATGATGCTTAGAGTCAGGCTTCAACCAGGAGCCGGTATCAGAAAAACTTGTAGCCCAAGTCATCCAGTACTCGATAACCTCCGTTGAAAATTGTTTTGCGGTGGACCTCAGCATTCGGCTTACTACGTTCTGCAACACGAAATCTTCGGCGCGAAATGCTTTAACGCCGATTAACTCGACTGTGCGACATTGTCCCGTCACATGAAACAAGCCGATCCTGCATACCGAGGTGCCTCGATCCATGCTGATTGAGACTATTTCCGCATCGTGCAAGGAAAAGTCATCAGAGGAAACATCACTGATAGCCATTTTTCCGTCCATCATTTTGGTTGCCACGGACCATGAATAGGAACAGGATCTCCGCGGGAGGGATCGCCATTCTCCTCACGCCCCCAGTCATGCCCGTGCGGCACAGGTGTATTTGGACCATGGTGCTGGTCCCAGTCAACATCCCAATCCGGCCATCCGTCAGCGCCATAACCTCGCTCCTGCCCGCTGCCCGGATTTACGTGAACCGACCCTGGCTCGCCCTTATTCGGCGTCTTACTTGGTCTGTTAAAGGTCGACCCGTCAAAGAGATCGTTGAACCATTTAGGGACGCCTCCTGAACCCGGATTGCAACTCGGCCCAGTTGGAGGAGGCATAGGAACCGGAATTGCCTGCAACCCCATCGGATCGCTGAGCTGCACTGGGTTCCCACCCACATAAGCATACGCATTCGTCTGCCCACTGGCCCACCCAACCTGGTCCTCACTGATGAACCGCCCGGTTTGTGGACTGTAATACCGGTTCCGATAGTAATACAGCCCCGCCCCATCATTCTCCCGCCCGGTGTACTGCTGCGGATTGGGATCGGCCGCACCCGCCTGCGTGGTCGCCCCATACGGCTGATAACTGTACTGCGTCTGGCTCTGCTGGTTCACATCGGTCAGCGCAATCACGTTGTTGTTCGCATCGCGCAGCACATACCGGTCCCCGGTCGCATCATCCCCGATGCGCCTGTACGTCAACTCATCGAGGCCGCCCACCGGGTAGGGCGAGAACTGACGGATACGGTGAGCCCAGTCGTTGTCTGGAATCGTGAAGCTCAGTTCATCGCCAATCCAGAACGATTGCGTCCGGTGGCCATTGACTGTCTGGTCGCGGCGCCGCCCGAACATGTCGTAGCTGAAGTTCGCCGTCACCGCACCGCTGACCTGCTCCAGCAGGTTCTGCGCGTTCCATCCATACTGGTTCACCCCGTCGCTGACAAGGTTGCCGTTCGGGTCATAGGTCAGCGTCCGGCCCGCCCAGCGGGTGAGCTGATTCGCCCCGTTGTACTGCGCGTCGCTCACCGCCTGCGGCAGGTCCACCTTCGCCAGGCTCCCACCCGCCTTCGTGCGACGGCCTGCCAGGTCGTAGCCATACGTCAGGTCGCCCATCACGCTGCCGTCCGAGCGCCGGTAGGTGATGCCTGTGAGCTGGCTGGCCGCATCCCACGCGTAGATCGCCGTGATGCCGTTCGCCAGCGTCACCTGGCTGCGCCGACCGAGCGCGTCGTACGCGTAGCTGAACGTCCGCGGTGCGTCGTCGTTCACCTGGTATTGGATCTGCGTGACCCGATGCTCCGCGTCGCGGCTGTAGCTCACGGTCGCATCGTTCGTTTCGATACGCGCGAGGTCCCGGCTGTCAGGCGCATAGCGCAACCACCAAGGTCCCAGTTGCGTGGACGGAAGGTCCCTCCACCCCGAGAAGTATCCCGTCACACTGTCGTAGTAACGAAAGTTGCCGCCAAAAATTCTGATTCAGACTGCTATCCGAGGTCTGTTGCAGCCTGCCGAACGCATCCCTGCCAGCTTCCCACGACCGGCTCGGCCGCGCGTTGGGATTGCCGTCCGGATTGAAATAGGTCGATTTGAGTTGACCGGCCGCGTCGTACCGGTACGTCGTCAACTGACCCTTGCGGTCGGTCAACGTAGCGATCTGCCCCGCGCTGTTCCAGGTGTATGTCTCCCGGTGGCCCAGCGGATCCGTTTTGCTCACCGGCCGGCCAATCACGTTGTACGCATATCGCACCGTGACACCCTTCGGGTCCGCCTGGCTGAGCAGGTGGCCGTTGCGGTCCCACGTGAAGCGGGTCACGCCGCCCAGTGCGTCGGTGACGTCGGTGGTACGGTCCAGCGCATCCACCGTGCGGCGCGTCGTGTTGCCCAGCGGATCCTGCACCGCCGTCACCCGCCCCACGGCGTCGGTCGTGAACTGCGTGGCGCGGTTCAGTGGATCGGTGATGCTCGCCAGATCCGGGCCGTTCCAGGCGTATTTCGTCACGCCTTTGAGCGCGTCGGTGACCGTCAGCGGGCGGCCCTGGTTGTCGTTCGTGAACGTCGTGCGGTTGCCCAGCCGGTCGGTCACCGACAGCAGGTTGCCCTTCGCGTCGTACGTATAGACGGTGCTCACGCCGCGCTGCGGATCGCCCGCCTGCGCTTCCGTGAGCAACTGGCTGTAGCTGTCGAAGGTGCGGCTGACCAGCGTGCCGGACTGGTCCGCTTCCGTGATCCGGTTGCCGTTCGTGTCGTAACCAAACTTGTATTGGCGGTCCACCGCCGTGAGGTTCGTCACACGCCCGTTGGCGTCGTAGGTGAAGGTCTGTACCTGCTGCTCCGGCTGGCCGGCCGGATAGGTGTTGCGCACCACCCTCCCGTTCGCATCGAACTCCAGGCTGCGGATGCTGCCGCGCCGGTCCGTCACGTCTGTCTGCGTGATCTTGCTGCCCGTCGCCGTGTAGGCAATCGCAAACGTGCTGCCGTCAGCCAGCGTCTGCGCCACCACCCGGTCACTGCCGTCGTACGTGTTCGCCACCTGCTGGTTGCCTTCCGGGTCCGTCACGCTCACCAGACGGCTCTTCGTGTCCCAGCCGTGTTTCCACACGCCGCCGCCCGCGTCCGTCACCTGCACCCGGCGGTCCTGGCTGTCGTACTGGTACACGACCTGCCGGTTCAGCGGATCGGTAACCCGGCTCACCAGTGGCGAGCCACGGCTACCGGTCACGGACGTGAACTTCAGTGCCCGTCCGCCAGGACTCGTGATGCTGGTCACCGCACCTGTCGTGCTGTCGCGGGCGATCGCCACCGCATTGCCATTGCGATCCTGCAGGCGGGTCAGGCGGTAAATGCTCGCGATCATCGTGAACTGCCGCGTGCGTCCGTCACGCAGCGTGAGCAATTGGGTCGAGCCGCTGCTAGTGAGGGTGGCGCGGTAGTAGTCGCCGGGGCTCGTCAGGTTGTCCCAGATCGTCCTCGTGCCGGCGCGCAACGTGAATGGAACCCGGATGCCGCTCGGCAGGTATAACTCCACAAGCTGCCGCGCACCATTGGCGTCCGCAGCGGCCACCATCAGACAGCTGTCGTAGTTGAACGTCGCCCCGACGCCAAAGGCGCCTGCCATCGGGCGACCGGAGGTGTCGTAGGCGCTGCTGCGGTAGACCCGGGCGAGATCCAGCGAGATCGTGTCGGCCACATGCAGGTCGTGCGCGACCAGGTGGAACTGGCCGGTGTTGAGCCGCACTGGATCGCCGCCGGATGTGCTGCTACCGCAGCCAGCGTCGGCTCCACCGCAACTGCCTGCGCTGTCCGGGTTACCGTCCACACCGTCGCCGTCCTGCACCAACGTATCATCGGGCGAAATCGGGTCAACCGTCGCGCCAGCGGACGGGCCGCTGCAGTAGGACGCGATCTGGACGGGGTCGCCGCAGACGTAACCGCCCATTCCGCCGAAATCGACAGCAGATGCCTTGAGCGGGCACGTCGGATCGGCAGGATACACGCCCGCGGCACTGTACTTCGACGAGCAGTCGACGACGGCATGCGCGCGCGGCGCAACAAACCACGACAGCAGGACAAACACCAAAAGCAGAAGCGGACGCTGCAAGGATTGCCAGCACGATGCCGCCATGTAAGTAGTTCGCATGGGAAAAAATGAGGAACGCGGGAATCGGGACCGGCGGATCAACGCGCGGCAGACTGGTCAGAAGCGACATGCGAAGCAGCATCCACCTGCGTGGTGGAAGCATTGCCATGC